>Ga0187817_10002140_pt1 | contig 10068 bp, 16 predicted proteins | sample NC_wetland_sal_i_17_FD_132431 | JGI IMG/M metagenome (GOLD analysis project Ga0187817, IMG submission 132431) | Wetland sediment microbial communities from Neuse River Estuary, North Carolina, USA - SO4_2 | ecosystem: Environmental > Aquatic > Freshwater > Wetlands > Sediment | place: USA... | reverse complement strand
TGCCTGCCATTTCGTATCTCGGAGGCGATCCTCAAGCCGGTCAGCATTCAACAAGGCATGCCCCTCTTAACCTACGAAAGCGACGGCTACTCCGTTGCGCCTGCTGTGCTCCGACAGGTGGACGTGCACATTCAGCAGATTCTGGAGCACTTCGCCAGAACCCGCGATTCATCAACAAATATGAGCGGAGGGCCAATGGCCTCGCTTCGGTCCATTCTCGACATATTGCATCAGAACACCCACCGAAACTAGTCACGTATTCTCCTCGTCCGCTGTCGCGGAGATCCGGGTACGGAAAGATTGGCTGTCATCGGCACAGCAAATTATGTTTTGTCTTGACTTCTGCAGCAATAGGATTAAGGTCGAAGTAGAACGTCCTGTGGTGCTAAACAGGAAGTAATCCCTCGCTCGCGTCCCCTCGATTTGGAGTTGAGTTATGAATACGGCATTTCCCCCATGCCAGAATCGCCCCGATTGGAGGACTCTGTACAGAGCCGCCATTCTGGAGAGCGACAAAAGCGTTCTCCCCCAACGGGTCTCGGAAGCTGAAGAGGCCGTGATACAGCGCAGCCGAGAAATCTTTTACGCTGACGGAACCCCCGAAGAAAAAGACGGCTTAGAAGACGCACTGTATGCCTTGCGGGCGTTCAGAAGCGCTTGGCAGCACATCGAAGCTGCATAATCCCGCAAGTCGATTTCCTAGCACTCGAAAAGGGGCGCGCCATCCCCATCACGCCGATGTGTGTGAGATTCTGTTCGAAGTTGTCCCATCTATCGTGAAAACCAAGCTTCAGCAAGCCGGCAATGCATTTGCCTGCGGGTCGACAACGTTGAAGAAGCACTACAAGAATTGAAATCGAAGGGGGTACCTACTGGTCAAGCCCAGGACAAGGGAACAGGTGTGCTCGGTTCATTTGAGGACCCTGACGGAAACGAGATCTGCCTCTGGCAATAGCTATCAAAGGATTCCCAGCCGCTGAGATCTATTCCACATCGACTAGGTAGGAAACGGTGGACGTCTAAACGTTTACTAAGCCCTGTTTGGCAAACCGGTGCGCGGGCATAGGGGTCTACTTCTGACGCGGGCAGACTGGTATCAACTCTGGGCAAGGCCCTGGAGGATTAGTCGTGGAACTCGATGCCCATCCCGCTTGAACTGAGGCGTAAAATAGTAGTGGCTGCAAAGAGCGCGTTGGCTGGCCGAATCTCGGCTGAGCTTTGAGATCCGCGCTCGCTTGATTCCTTTTTGCCCAGTACTGGACCTCGTTCTTCACGAAGACCCTTTTGGTCTCCCCTGGTCCCCAATGAGGTGCACGTCATGCTGGGAATGTCATTGCTTTCCTTCCTGGTTCTCCCCGTCATCGGGGCAATTGCTGCTGTTGCCTACGACAACGTGAGGCGGAGAAGACCGTCAGGATTACTTCAATGGAGCTGCTTGAGCGCGTAATGCGTTCACAGAGAATGAGAAGAAGGTGTGCCATGTTGTTCCGAGACGAAGATGAGGATCTTGAAGTGCTCCCATTCGCAGATCGAGCCGAAGCCGGGCGTGTGCTGGCGAGCAAACTTTCGGACTACGCCGGCCGTGCGGACGTGATTGTGCTGGGGCTTCCTCGGGGCGGCGTGCCCGTAGCCTGGGAGGTGGCTGGCAGGCTGCGCGTGCCGCTCGATGTTCTCGTAGTCAGTAAGCTGGGCACTCCGTGGGACAGAGAACTTGCAATGGGTGCGGTTGCTGAGGGCGGCGTTCAGGCGCTTGATCTCTCCCTCGTTAAGGCACTGTGCGTGTCGGACGGGGACATCCAAGCGGAGGTGGCAGCCGCGGGGAAGGAACTGGAATGCCGTGGAGAGTTATACCGCGGGGGTCGCCCACCGGCGGAGCTCGCAGGGAAAATCGTCATCCTCGTGGATGATGGGATCGCGACCGGATGCAGCATTCTGGCAGCGATCGCCGCTATCCGCAGGAGAAATGCCGCGCGGGTTGTGGTGGCCGTTCCGGTCGCTCCCGCCACCGGCTGCGATGCAATCAGGATGGAAGCGGACGAAGTCCTCAGCGTGGCTGAGCCGGAAGTGTTCTTGGCGGTCTCGCAGTGGTACGAGGACTTCAGCCAGATCAGCGATGAAGACGTGCGACGGTTGCTGGAGAGCGCTGCTGGTTCGCTGTCGCGCGCGGCTTGATATTTCCAGGGCAGCGTCCGAAAGGAGGACACCATGCAAAGGCAGTTTTCAAATCGGGGCGAGGCGCTGGCGGAGGTCACCGCCGCGAGAGTGTTGGCTCGTCGAAAACAGCCGGGAAAATCGCCCGGCCCACGAGTGACCACCAACCAATGGTTCTCTCAGCGTGTAGAAGAAATTCGTCAGCCGAAAAGAATAAAGCCAAAACGAAACGGAGATGTCACGACGGTTCTTTAAACGATCCCAGTGGAGGTTCTGCCATGCGATCAACTGCGATGAAGGGCACCAAAAATATGCAAGGTAGAGCGGGCGGCTCTCAAGGAAAAAGGCGGGAACATAGTGCTGCTGCCACGATCCGCCAGATCGGAGCCGATTGGGCTCGGCATTGGAACGCCGGGGAACTCGACGCCGTGGTTGCTGCTTATGCCCAAGACGCGGTCTACCTTCCGCCACATCATGAAGCCGTTCACGGACGCGATGCCATTCGCGAGTACTTGAAAGGGCCGCTCAGCCGCCGCGTCTGCGGACTGGCATTTGACGTCACCTATATCAAGCAACAAGGATCGATCGCTTGGGATGTGGGAACCTACCGCATGACCATTCCTCAGGCCGACCGCACAGAGAAAGAGGATCATGGCAAGTACCTCACGGTTTGGAGGCGCGTAGGAACGAACTGGCTGATCGCCGCCGACGCGTGGTCGAGCGATTTACCCATTGCCGAATGATCTCTCGCTTCGATGGGGGCCGTCGTCTGTCCGCCGAGAGTGGTGGTCATGTTCGTTCGCAGCGAGGAGGAGTCATGGAATTGATATTAACTACCGAAGAGCAGCAGTTTCTGTTGGACATTCTTGAACAACGTCATCGGGAGTTGCTGAAAGAGATTTCGCACACAGACCGCCGCGAATTCAAGCAGACCCTGCGCAAGAATGAGGATCTGCTTGAGTCCATCTTGAGCCACTTGCGGGGGGTACCAGCTCAAGAGCTTCGCGCTTGACCGCTTGGTATCGATACTTGGAGCTAACAGCTGCCGCGTGTTGCAGGTAACAGATTGCGTTATGGAACATTTTTGTGCGGATGCCTTGGGCGGTCAGTTCGGAGTATCGTTCCCCGCAGGATTGATAAGGAACGACCAGGAGTCGTCTTTCTGTAGAAGTTCGTCGAGGAACTGGCGCCAATCAGGACTCAGATCGGGAGAAAGCCCAATCCGCTCAGGGAGGGGAATATTAATGCCGCTTGTAGCAACTGCGAGGCGTTTAACCCTCTCCCGAATTACGCGCATCACGGGAGCTGCGAGAAGAAATCCGCGCCGCACGATGCTGACATCTACTTTCCTTCCGGATACCCCGACCCAAAGTTCCACAACATCGGGCGGCAGGTCTTCTGCGCAGTGTGGCAGGCGTTGAACGTACCGGATCCTGAGTTTACCCATGACCTTGCTCCGCTATTGCCCAATGCCACTCCCCAACGCGCTGTCCGCGTAACTGAGTGCGGGCAACTGGGGATCCCAACCGCGGAATGCTCTTGGGGTTCAGTCAGTGGTGCCCGCGTCCATCACTTTTCCAGCAGACAGTATTCGCCGAGTTTCACATCTTTGTCTGACGTGGTAGCGGTCTCCGCATAAACCTCGACGTCCCTATATTTGCACTCGTACATTCCGAAATTCTGTGGAAGTTCAACCATCTGGTATCTGCCGTTCTTGAGCACCGTACAGCTCTGCGCCGCCTGATTGCATTGCAGTGCGTAAGCCTTGCCCCCCTTCAGGACATCCAGGATCACGACCCCATTGTTCAGTTCGCTGCCGGTTACCGTGATATAGGACTTCTCCTGGGCAGTCTGCCCTGCGCCTAATACGCAGAAGAGGGCTAGCAGAAAGAGGATAGCGATTGCTTTCTTCATACGCGCCTCCTCGGGGCGAAACCAAACTCGCCAGCACTTTCTTTTGATTACATGTTTACGCACTCGGAAGATTGTGTCTGTGACACGAGGCACAGGGGGTGATCACCGGTCAGTACTGCGTACGGGGCACTGCAACGTGGCAGGCGAGCCCAAATTTCCCCTTGGCTGTGAGTGGGAGGCATGACGCTTGGGAGGAGGAGTTACTGATCACTTCGGCCACCGTTGATTCAACGCCCTGCAGAATAGTGATCTCGGTCACTGCTTTCTTGGGCCCGATGTGATTGCGTAATTGTAGGCAATTTAGTTGCGGTGCTATGGCACTGTCACGATCAGGAGGTTTGCTATGAAATCGCTAGTGCATTGGAAGCCATTCCAGGATCTCGACTCATTGCAAAGGCAAATGAACCGCGTCGTTGACACTTTCCTAGGCAAAACACCATTGATGCCGTTTGAGGAGAATTTGAGCAACTGGGAATTCGGTCCACCTGTGGACATCTACGAGGATAACGAACGACTGACATTCAAGGTGGAGGTGCCAGGGATTGACGAAAGGGACATCAAGGTCGAGGTCGCGGACAATGTGTTGACGGTACGAGGGGAACGCAAACTTGAGAAGGACGTCAAAGAGGAAAACTTCCGCCGTATGGAACGGCATTATGGTGCGTTCTCGCGTTCCTTCACGCTTCCGAGTACCGTTGATCCCGAGAAGATTGAGGCCAGTTACTTCCACGGTGTGCTGGCGATTCAAATGCCCAAACGCGCCGGTGCCAGGCCAAAACAAATTAAGGTGAATGCGACCAAGGCTTTGAAGGCCGCGTAGGGAGCACCATGTTTCAAACCATAGACGAAGAAGTCGAGAGGACTGAAGGCGGCCGTCCGACCATGAGTGCGAGGATGGCTCGTTTTGCTGGCATAGCGGTCGTCTTAGGGGTCCTCTTTGCTGGACTGTATTTCGCGATCGTATCCTTCGAATGACTCCAGTCTGCGGAGCCGCCGAAGCAGAGGAGGGCACAGCACGATTTTTTTGTGGGGAGGTCCGTATGGCAGTCACCACGGAAAGACTCCGGGTCCTGAGAAATGAATTGCGGTTCTTAGACGAAGGTGGATACCGCTCTCCGATCCAATGGAGGTCGCCTCGAATCTTCGAAGACTCGCCGACATGTCCCAAGGATCGGTGGTCTGCTTGCCCTCACAGCGACTGTCTGTTGTTAGATTTTGTCCCAAAGCAGAGCCTTCACGAAGCGATTCCGTGCCGCCACATTCCGCTAAATGAGAGCAGCGAGACATTAGACACGCTGTACCGCACAGCCACTAACGAGGAGATTGAACAGACGCTCAGACAATGGCTGCTGAAGACAATCGCGGGACTCGAAGAAACAATTCAGGCTGAAATGCCGTGGCGCGGGGAAAAGGCTGGTTAGCGAAATCTGGGATAGGCGGGAGTACAGTGTCTCAAATGCGGAAAGATGTTTTTAGCGGCCGCTGGGTGATCATGGCTGAGACGGCCACCGTCCGGCCCTCCGACTTTCATTTCAAGAAATTCGTCAGGGAAAAGACGTTCTGCCCATTTTGCGAAACCAACGAGGCCTCCACGCCAGCGGAAGTCTTCGCTATTCGGCATCCGGGCTCATCCGCAAACGCGCCAGGCTGGTCGGTGCGCGTAGTGCCGAACTCCGACCCACGACTACGGATCGAAGGCGAATTGGGACGGCGTGCCGAAGGGTTCCACGATTTGATGAACGGCGTGGGCGCCCACGAGATCATTGCCGAGACGCCTCGCCACGACCGCAGCCTCCACGAATTTGAAATCCACGAACTTTGTGACGTAATCCGAGCGTACGTAGCACGCATCGTCGATCTGGAGGGCGATAAGCGACTCCGCTACGTGCTGATCTTCAAAAACCATGGCGAAGAAGCGGGCGCTCACACCATTAGTCATTCGATCTCGCAATTGATGGCCCTCTCGGTGACGCCGCGTACGGTGAAGACCAAGCTCATAACCGCTCGCGACTATTTTGCTTTGAAGGAACGCTGCATTTACTGCGATGTGCTCCAGCAAGAACTAAGGGAGCGGAGGAGATTGATCGCTGAGAATGAGGATTTTGTTGCATTTGCTCCCTTCGCTTCGCGCTTTCCGTTCGAGATGGCAGTATTTCCCAAGGTTCACAACAGCGCATTTAGCCGCATCAGCCCAGGGCAGGTGGAGAGTCTATCCCGGATTTTGCGCGATGTATTGCATAAGTTGGATCACACACTGGGAGGGCCACCCTACAACTTATCGCTGCAAGACAGACCATTCCTGCGACCTAGAGCAGGGTATTGGAACTCCATCGAAGACGACTTCCACTGGCACTTGGAGATACTGCCGCAGATTGCCCGTATCACGGGATTCGAATGGGCGTCCGGTTTTTTCTACAATCCAGTGCCGCCGGAAGTTGCTGCTCGATGTCTCTCGCCTGTTTCAGACGCGGAACCCACTTTGCCTTCGCGCGTGAGCGATTGAAAGATAGCTGCGGTGGCCGGCCGTCGATCGATCGATCCGGACCTTAATGATCCCTTGTTGGTGGTGTAGTGACGAGGCCTCACGAGGACGTGGCGATCGTTGGAAGCTTGCCGAAGCCTATCGCTTGTAACCAATCTTGCGCAACAGATCATGCCGCCAAGCAATATCGGGTTGTCCTTCCACGCCTTTCGGAGAACTGCCGTCAATCACACCCAAGACTCCCCGGCCTTGATCGCTCTGGGCAACAATGATTTGGGCCGGGTTGGCGGTTGCGCAGAAGATGGAACAAACCTCGGGGACGTTACGAATGACGTGCAAGACATTAATGGGATAAGCGTTCTGCATAACCAAAACAAACGTGTGGCCCGCGCCCAGGGCCTGGGCGTTCCGCACAGCGCAATCCTGGAGGTTCTGGTCGTTTCCCTCCGAACGAATCAGGCACGCACCTGAGCTTTCATTGAAGGCGAGGCCAAACCGGGCCTGCGGCACAGTTGTGCTCATCGCTTCGTAAAGGTCTTCGACTGTCTTGATAAAGTGGGCTTGACCAACAATGATATTGGCATCTTCCGGGAACTCCATCGGAACGGCCTTGATCTCCAGCATGGTCACCCTCCGCGTGGTGCGCAAAACTTATTTCTCACGCGATCCGCCTACGATCAGAGTGGGCCCGTTCGAGATATCGGCCGGTCCGGAGATCGACGCGTACCCATTCCTCCGGGGCAATGAACAAGGGAACGCGAATCGAAATGCCGTTCTCGAGAGTCGCCTCTTTCCAAGCGCTGTCTTGTTGGGAGTGCGTGGGTGGCGCAGTATGAACCACCCGAGCCTCCACGATATCGGGCGTTACGGCGCTGATGGGCTTCCCTTCAAAGAATTCCAGAGGCACGGTTGTGCCCGACTGCAGGAAGTTTACTGCGAGTCCGAGGATTTCGTCCGGAACCTCGACCTGTTCGAACGTTCCGGGATCCATGAAGGTGGATGTCTCGCCTTCATGGAAAAGGAATTCCATGTTGCGGCGTTCGACTTGCAGTTCCTCCACGTGCTCCTGGGGCCGGAAGCGAGCTTCCCACAGGCGGCCCGTAACCACGTTGCTTAACTCAGCCTTCACGACGCCGCCCAGTTTTGCAGCCGCAGCCTTGGATTCGACCTTCAAGACTCTGTAAATCTGTCCTTCGACTCGGACGACCATTCCGTAGGTTAGTTCTGAAGCAGTGGCCATATCGATTTCCTGTAAGACAACAGTTGTTCCGCGCTTCAACTTCGCCGGTCGCGGGAGAAAATCCCGCCGAAATATGAAACTTCCGGCGGAGGCGTACAAGTCAACCCAAGGCCGGCATCACGCTGCTGCATGCCGTGCCCGGTCTTCTGGAGTTTCAATATCTTCCAGTTCTTGCTTGCGATGCAGAAACACATAGGCCGCAAGGAGCGACAACATCAACAAGGCAAGGATCATCGCCAGCAGAGCGAAAGCGGTCATGTTGCGGACCGGACCGGTCACCTCTCTGGCGTCCTGGATGGCCAGCACAGTCCAAGGCAGATTCGGATAGGCGTCCTTCAAACCGGTATCGGCGAAACCGATGAGGTATGACTCGCCATTCGACAGGGTGGCGAAGATGTAACCGGCTTCCCGGCCTCGCAAGCTTCCGAGAGCGTCGCGGATGGCGGCGTACTCTTCCGACTTGATCTTCATCGAAGGAGTAACACCCGGGGCTTCAATCACAGTTCCGCCCTCCTGCACCAGGAACAATCGACCCGTACGGCCGATCTGGCGGCGATTGAGTTGAGCAAATAGCGGCGAAACGTCGACCGTGGCCGTTACGGCACCGATAAATCTCCCCGTTCCCTCTTGCAGGATCGGATAGGCGATGCTGACGTAGTAAAGTCGGCTCTGATCGTCATAACGCAGCTCCGACACGTTGATTGCGCCGCTCGCTCCGGAGGACAGGACGCGCCAGAATTCCCGGTCTGTCTGAGAGTAATTGGCTGGTCGATCGGTGGCAGCGACGGTCGATCCCGTCACATCGAAGACCGTGATCTTCAGCAGAGTAGGTTCTAGCTCACGCACACGCCGTAACTGGCCCGCCAAATCAGAGGTGAGTATCTTCGCGGACAATCCATCCGTGTCCGAACTTTGCCAAGCTTGGTCAATCGCATCAATCTTTGCGCGAATTGCATCCTGTGAAAGGCGTTCGTATTGGTGGTTCGCGAGAGTGACTGCCTGTACAGGACCCGGGGTGTTCGCGATTACGCTGACATCCCTCACAGATCTGGCGATGAACTCCGACGTGGATTCTGCCGCAGTAAGTGTGAGCGAGCGAAAATTCTCACCGTTCGCCTGCCGTATGTGGCTGTCGCCTTGCATTGCCACATAGAAGCCAAAAACGGTAAGAGGAACAAGAATCAAAATGAGCCCGACGAGCAACTTCTGAAGAGATGTACGGAATTCCAGGCTATCGAGGGGCATGGGATGACCTCCTCACTATTCTTGCCGCGAACGAAGACCACGGCACAATGGCTGCCCAGGGACGAGCGAGCCGATACACAGACGGACGAATTCACTAGCAGGATAAAGCTACTTCTCTAGGATCTTTCCGTCTGTGACGCGCCGCACAGCCCTCGGTGCGTCTGTCTGTGTCCGCGGAGAGCCCCGACGGGCTGAGCAAGTAAGTGTCTTGTTTTCAGAGATGTTGAACAGCGATCAGCAGTGCAAGAAGGGAGTCGTCGGATATTTCCCCCTCAGGCCTGGATTAATGGGACTCGCTTGGGGTATAGAAGCCCGGCCCCTTCGCCGCCGAGCGGCGGCTTCACGATGCGACGCTCGCACCTGGCGGGGCCGGGCCCAATTCAGAGGTATTCAGTTTTCATTCCTCCTTGCTTATTACAAGCGTTTCCTACCTCTCTTGTCAGTGATTTTTATCACAATTAGGTTGCTCCTAGTCGCGCAGTTGGGCAGTTCGATGGGACGGCCGCCACCGGTGATTTCGCTCACTGCCCGGGGGTTCGCGGTTGAGCTAAGTTTTTCGTGTAGGGACAGTTTATGGACATCAGTTCTTTGTCCCTGATACTCGTCCTTCTCGTCGGGTGGTGGTTGTTCATGGTCGCCCTCGCTACTGGCACTTTCAAAGTCAGAAGGCATCACCCTCACCACCACGGTGAGGAAGGGGAGCGTCAGCATTAACCTGCGCTTTCAAGGTCACGGGGGGCATTGCGGCAGACTTAGCCCCGCTGGCTTGGCCCGCTGGAGCAACCGTCGATTTACTGGTTGTGTGTCTGATCACTGAAATGAGGTGCAGGCTGGAGTACACAGAATTTAGGCTGGGTGTTGTCCGAAGCTTAAGCACTCCACCTCTGCGTCCGAGCGGGCGTGAGCGCGGGCATGCCCAGCTATAGTTCCCGCCACAGTGTTTCGCTCAAGGTTGGACGGGAGGTGAGGACATGAGGCATTTTGTCAGCACGCTCTGGTGCCACGATGAGGGCCAGGACATCGCCGAGTATGCGGT
>Ga0187817_10002139_pt1 | contig 10068 bp, 9 predicted proteins | sample NC_wetland_sal_i_17_FD_132431 | JGI IMG/M metagenome (GOLD analysis project Ga0187817, IMG submission 132431) | Wetland sediment microbial communities from Neuse River Estuary, North Carolina, USA - SO4_2 | ecosystem: Environmental > Aquatic > Freshwater > Wetlands > Sediment | place: USA: North... | reverse complement strand
TAAGAGATGGGCACCGCGCGGGGTCCATCGCATCTGCTGCTTCTACAAACCGCTTGGCGACGAGTTGGTTGATGGTCGATTCTACAAACCCGGTCGAAATGCGTTCTCCACATCGATGACGCTTCCCGTAGTTCACGATACCAGAAGCGTTGTTGTCGATGTAGGTAGCGAATTCCTCGAGGGCGCGAGCCAATTTCTTCAGTACCAAATGGATGGGCCGTCTCGCCTCGCGATCTTCCTCAATCGCGCTGTCTACCTCAAACATCAGGTCGGTCAGTGTCTCATCGGCGCGGAACACGTTGCCGTGCCACAGAAACCATTTTACTCGCTCAAGTTCCTTGAGAATCTTCTCAGTACGTCGTGTAGCAATTCGGCTACCGCCGTAAAGGACAGGTGCGCCGCCCACTTTGCCTGCAGGAATTCGAGTTCAGGCGCCGTGTGCATCGTCAGGATCGCATTCAATGCGCTGTAGGTCGCCTGAGTCGACCGCTCCTCGCAAGCACACCGGCACCAGCGCGGGCTTCGTAATTCAATGTCACCGAAAGCGGATCGAAAGCGCAGCGGGTGATAGCCCTTGATGGCACGCAATCGATGGCAACAGGGGCACGGACGGTGGGCATCGAGGTAACCTGCCAGTTGTTGACGGACAGCTGCTCTTGCAAGCCATGCACTATCGCCTTGGCCTCGTCCAACCGCAGGCCCACGTCCTCGACTTGTTCACACGAGCGTTCAATGGTCTGTATCGCGACGCTGAGTGGCAGAGCGTCGGGGGATTCGATCAATACCTGGATCGTGAATTTCATCGAGAGCCTCCTCGTATGAACCAGTGGCCAGTATGCTCAGTGCACGATTAATCTGCCGTCGGTCAAACCGGTCCGGGTCGTAGTCACTGAAACTGTCAGATTCCTCATCATCGAGCTCGTCCATGAAGTCCTCTCGATCCTCGCCCGATCGCCCGCGGCCGAATCCAGCGTAGTACTGGCGATTTGCCATGAATGCGTGGGGTCCCCCGCAGTCCTCCGGCGGTGCCGAGCACTTTCCGGCAACGCACATCGGATAGACTTTCCGGGGGTTGATGGGCAAAGTAGTTTCGAGCCGCAGATCGTGAATCCAGCTATCGCCAAAGTCATACTCGTACACGAATCGCTCGAGTCGGCGTAGCTTCAGGCCGTCCAGTCCCACGCCTCTGGCATCGATGCCGATCATGCCGCCGCCGTCACGATAAACCGCGTATTCGCGGCCTCGGATCTCAAAGCGATTCAGATGCTCATCGTCCCAACCGAAGGCGATTTGCAATACCTCGTGGAGTTGAGCCACTGTACTGTCGCTACGCACGAGAAGCCGTCTCCAAACCAAGGGGCTGATGCCGCGCAGGACCGCTCGGAGCTGGTAGAACTGCGGTTCATGACGATCGGTTTCCGCCATGGGGTGAGCCTACACTGGTGCGCCGCACACCCCCAACTTCCGGTTACTCTCCGAGTTGCTCTGCTTCAACTCCCTCGGTCACGCCGGTCTCAATTCCCGCGGGAGTGATCCGAAATAGTTCGCCGCACAGCGGCCAGGGTGCACCCTGGATCGATTGGCGCGCGGCGGTGAACTTCCAGCGCGTCACACCGGTCTTCGCGGCGGCTCGGATTAGGTCCTCGGCGAGGTTCTCGACGGTCGGGGTCATGCCGATCCACTGGCGCCAGTTCTACGCACTGTCTCTATGATGATAATTGGGACTCGGGCATTGGCGTTATCCGAGATGGTCCTTATCTAGGATCGTATGGGTAGCGCCATCTGGAACATCGCCTATTACCTCGATGTGTCCGGCACTTGCGCGGAAGTTCTCCGGATACACAGCTAAGCAGGAGCCGTGCCCCTGTTGAGACGGAAATAATATCGCTTCAAAGCCAGCGTCTCGCACAAATCGGCCGAAGATCTGCGAGGCCGCGGGGATACCGTAGGCTTGAGGTTCTAAACGCCAGACTGCGGGAGGAGCCAGCAACCAGCTCCAGACTTCTCGCGGGGATCGCAATATCTGTCGAGGTGGCAGGCCTGCTGTTCGAATGGCGGTCTTCGTTTGAGGCGATATGTCGAAGCTTTTGATAATGTCCGCAAAAGCGCGCAGTGACTGGTCGGATCGTAGGTCCAACACATCCTCGAGCCTGCCCGCCAGTATGAAAGTGGTGAACGAAGGAATCGTAATGAGCGACCCTCTGGCGCTCGAGCTCGAAATAGATGCTGTCCGCAAACCGTTGGAGAGTGTCGCCGTGACTCTCCCAACTGCGCAATTGCTGCTGCGTGAACGCGTCGAGGACTACGACTTTGCCGGTTCGACGTGATTTGCTCGAGCGACCGGTCTTCTTCTTCATGCGCCGTCGCCGCCGCGAATAGTCCGGCGCTGCTTCATCGCGGGGTTGCGGCTTCGGCCTCGCGGGCGTCGATCACAAAGTTCAGCAGCCGTTTGTATCGGCCCAATCGAATCATGTCTCTTGGAGATACGTTTCCGAGCATGGGGCTGGCAATCTCAAACCAAAGGCACACTTTCTGGGCATCGCCGCCGAAAAATTCGGCAACGAGGTTTGCAATGTTCGCGATCTCGCGCAACCTCTGTGCAACGGGCTCTGGAATGTGCGCATCGAAGCGCACCGAGGACTTCGCGACTTGTGAGAGGCGGCGCCGCAGACGGGCATTATCGCGGTTCAAATGTTTGATCTGGCGAGCCGCCGCATCGGGCTTAGGTCCCCGTCGTTGCGGTGCGAGAGCCGTGCGGTCTGCCACATCGAGCTGCTTGCGCCAGCTCGAGAGCATCGAGGAATAAATGCGTTTACGCCGCAGGAACGCGCCGAGCTCACCGCGCTCTTTGCAGCGATCGGCCTCGGCCAACAGCATCCGCTTCTCGCTTGCAGAGAATTGCCGACGCGTCGCGATCTCGATCACCTCGGGGTCTGGGCTTCGACTCTCCGAATCTATGATAGTAGATCTTGGAATAACGGACTCAATCGAAGCGGCCGGAGAAAGATTGGTCATAGAAGACTTTGATACTTGGGACATAACTGGATACTACCTGCACTCTAAATAGTTGAGGTCAGGTGTCTCAGGTCACATTGGCACATGGGGCGCCGAGGTGAGGCGCCCGGCCGGCGCGCGGTCGACGCGAGACTGAGAGACCGCGGCCTCGACAGCTTGACTCAGCAACGCTTCGCCGAAAGGTCGGACCCTGCAATGACACTCACTCCTCGCACGCGGCAAGCACTGGCCATTGTGCAAATCGACCACACGCTCGTCGACATCATGGTGGTCGACGAGGTGCTACGAGAATCCATGGGTCGGCCCTGGATCACTGCGGCCTTTGACATCGCGACCCGCGTCGTCCTCGGTTTTGCGCTCAGGCTCGATCCGCCTTCTGCGACCTCCGTCGGTCTGGCTCTAACGATGGCCTGCCTGTCGAAGGATGAGTGGCTCAAGGAGCGGCATCTCGATATCGAATGGGCGGCAGCCGGTGTACCCAAGCTGATCCACGTCGACAATGGCAAGGAGTTTCACAGTTTGGCGTTGAGGCGCGGTTGCGAGCGGTACGGCATCAGTCTTGAGTATAGACCCCCTGGCCGGCCCCAATTTGGTGCTCACATCGAGCGCTATCTCGGTACGCTCATGCGGCGAATCCACGGATTACCGGGAACCACGTACTCGAATCCTATCGATTGGGGCAAATACCGAAGCGAGGCGCGCGCCACGATGACCATGACGGAGCTCGAGCGCTGGATGGCGCTGGAGATTGCCGGCCGTTACCACCAGCGCGTCCATCGCGGGGTGCATGCCATTCCGGCGCAGCTTTGGGCCAAGTCCGTTCGCCGAAAACCGCCGCCGCCGGTAACCGATCCAGCGCGGTTCGTCATCGATTTTCTCCCAGCCGACAGCCGTCGGGTGGGGAGAAATGGCTTTCAAATCAACCGAATTCGCTATTGGGACCCCATCCTCTCTCGCCTATTCCCGCCGAGTGCAAGGATATTGGTCCGTCACGACCCTCGGGACCTATCCAGGGTGTTTGTGCCCTCCCCCACCAACGCCGAATACCTCGCCATCCCATACGCCGATCTGCGTCGTCCGCCGATTACGCTGGCCGAACTCGAACGGGCCCGAACGCAATTGAGTGCCAAAGGGCACGCTCAGCCGTCGGAGGATCTGATTTTTGCAACGACCGAGGCCCAGCGGCGAATCGAACGAGAGTCCGCCAGGCGCAGCCGACGCGCACGTCGCAATCTCGCCAGACAGCCGCTCCGGGCTAAGGCACCCGCCCCGCCCGTTCCGGAACCGGTCGTGAACTACAACCAACGCGTCATTCCGTACTCAGGAGAAGTGTGGTGAGCGCGACAGCGGCTTCTGCCAAGCGGAAGGCGGCGCCCGAGAAGCCGTTCCCGCCCCCGTCAGCAGAGTGGGTATCGCTCGCTCGCGATCGGTGGGTACGCTATCCCATCGGCGATGCGGGCGTGCGCCGCCTCCAGGAGCTTATCGCTACCCCTCCTCGGGTGCGCATGCCCTGCATGCTGATCTATGGCGTTAGTGGCGCGGGTAAATCCATGCTCCTCGAGAAGTTCCAGCGCGATCACGCACAAACCGACGAGCGCCGAAGCGGCCGTCGTATGATCGTCGCAGCGGAGCTGCCTCCCGTGCCGCTTCTGCGCAGCCTCTATGCCGAGATCATCCGTTCGATGAATGCCGATGTTTCGCCGACCACGCGGCTGCACGAACTGGAAGGCACCGCGATCAACATGCTCTCGCACGCGGCGCCCAGAATGTTGCTGATCGACGAGATTCATAACCTCCTCTCTTGCAGCGCTCGGGACCAGCGCGCCGCCCTGAATGCAATCAAGTATCTCGCCAACAAATTGCGCGTCTCGATTGTTGCCGCCGGGACTTACGAGGCACTGCATGTCATGCGATCGGATCCCCAGATTGCCAGTCGCTTCGAGCAGCACGAGCTTCCCGTGTGGACCGAATCGCAGGAGCTACGACGGTTCATTGCCGGATATCTTGCACTGCTACCGCTCAAGAAGGCAGCGGTGGAAATCAATAAGCGCTTCGTCGAGTACCTGCTGGAGTTGTCGGACGGTGTGACGGGACGCATAATCGAGGTCCTTCGGCGCGCTGCCTTTCAAGCAATTGCCGATAAGTCCCAGAAGGTGGGACTTCAACAGCTCCAATATGTGGGAGCCCGTATGCCGTCAGTCATCGGCCGAAGGTCGTGATTTTTCCTTTAGGACATCCTTAAGGCAAAAAAGGACATCTTCTAGGAAAACTGACAGCGATCGCGGGCCGCATCTTCGTTGAGCGTCGGAGGGAGTCGATGATTGAGATAAAGTGCCTTCGCTTTTTGTCGACGCGAGCCCGCGTCGCTCAACCTCATCGTTAGACGGACATGGCTGGCGTCATCAATATGCTTCGCGCTTGGTGGCGTAATACCCACCAAATGCCTTCACTAATGCGCATGTTCTGTCAGGGCGGTATGGTGGCGGGGCCGCTCCTATTCTTGACAACCGTTTTGCCGATGGGTGAGGTTAGTGTCAACGGCAAAAACATGTCATACGGCGAGTTTTGGTTGTCGGGCGCAGGTTTAAGCGCAGCGGTTTTTACGCTTCTGATTGCGGTCGGCTGCTGGGGACTCGCAGCTCGTTCATCAAATAGCCGTTGGGCGCTGGTACTTAGCCCATTGGTTCCCAGTATTCTCATCGGCATTGTGAGCCCCGGCGCTTTCGATACCTCGGCTCCGCTCCTGGTTGTGGAGGGCGCCGCATCATCAGCGCTTATGTACCTGCTGCTATTTCGCGTCCGTGCGGTGCGGCGTTACTTGGAAGGTGGGCGCCCCAATCGGCCTAGGTAGGCCGTCTAACAATCGGTTCTAGCAATCGCCGGTCGCATCTCCATTGGGACGAGGAGTGAGTCGATGAGTTGGATAAATCAGCTTCGGATTGCGGCACCTCTTCCTAGCGTCGGTCAACGTTATCGCAGGTATTCTGGTGCGTAGTCGAATTATTGGCGCGCTCGCTATGACTATTGGAATTGCTGGGATAGGCATCAGTGTATACGCCGCAGTGGTACACCCACGGATCGTCGAGCGTGCAATTGAGATGATTCCGGGTGGTGTTCCGGGGGTCGATATCGCACGGTGGAAGGCACGCTGGCTAACATGGTGCGTGGTGATTGCTGCAGCAAGCATCTTTAGCCTGTTGGGTGGTACGCACATTTTTCGAAAACACGCGAAAGGGTATCTGTACGTCATGTACGCGACGGCGAGTCTGGCCGCATTTCTCCTTGGATTGTGTCCCGGGAAGTGGTGTACGAGCGTAGGCAGCTGAGTCATGGCTGCCGCCCGTAAGGGCGGCAGCATCTTGTTCAGCGGCCATCACGGATCTTGGTTTAAGGTTCGGTTACCAAGCCAGAACTTCAAATCGGAGAACCATGATGGCCAAGGCTAGCATTGCACTGTCTGAGCTGATCGAGAAGGGGTCGGATAGCGATCTTTTGCGGGAGATGATCGAACACGTGGTGCGGCGCGTAATGGAGATGGACGTTGAGAACCTGTGTGCCGCGTCCTATGGGGAACGCAGCCCCGAGCGGCAGAACAGCCGTAACGGCTATCGAGAACGACTCTGGGAGACCCGCGCCGGAGCGGTCAACGTCAAGATCCCCAAGCTTCGATCGGGAAGCTACTTCCCGCCGTTCCTGGAACCGCGCAGAACCGCCGAGAAGGCCTTGGCGGCCGTGATCCAGGAGGCTTACATTCAGGGCGTCTCGACCCGCTCGGTGGACGAACTGGTCAAGGCCATGGGAATGACGGGCATCTCCAAGAGCCAAGTCAGTCGTCTGTGCGGTGAGATCGACGAGCGCGTGAATGAGTTTCTCGAGCGGCCCATCGAGGGTGACTGGCCGTACCTGTGGATCGATGCGACCTACGTGAAGTCGCGGGAGGCCGGACGGATCGTCTCGAAGGCTGTAATAATCGCTGTTGCCGTCAACACCGACGGTGTGCGCGAAGTGCTCGGGATGGCGGTCAATCCCTCCGAAGCGGAGACCTTTTGGAACGACTTCCTGCGCTCCCTAACACGCCGCGGGTTACGGGGCGTGAAGCTGGTGATTTCGGACGCCCATGAAGGCCTGAAAGCCGCGGCAGCGAAGGTGTTAGGTGCAACCTGGCAGCGCTGCAAGGTGCACTTCCTGCGTAATGCCCTGGCGCATGCCGGCAAGGGGCAGCGGCAGATGGTACTCGCCGCGATCAACACCGTGTTCGCGCAAGATTCCTTCGAGTCAGCGATCGCACAATGGCGCCTGGTCGCTGATCAGCTGCGACCGAAGTTCCAAAAGCTATCCGAACTCATGGATGGCGCCGAGGCCGACGTGCTCGCTTACATGAGCTTCCCGAAAGCACACCGTACGCAGATCCACACCACGAATCCGCTTGAGAGGCTCAACGCCGAGATAAAACGCAGAACCGATGTCGTCGGAATCTTCCCGAACTCGGCATCCGTCACGCGCCTCGTCGGTGCGCTGCTGCTCGAGCAAAACGACGAGTGGCAGCTGCAGCGGCGTTACATGCAGCTTGAAGGACTGCAGTCCTTGAGCAACAATCAAACCGCTCGGTTGTCCGCAGTGGTCAACTGAGCACGAGTCAACCTTGCCAAGATCCATGACTCGTACACCACGGAATGGGACGCAATCTTTCCTTGGGTTCTAAACCTTACTGGTGGCCAGCTCTATTTGTTTGAACGGCCTAGCATCGCAGAGACCTTGGTCTTGCTTGCGATTAGCATTTCCGCGGCGGTCGCCTTCTTAATGGCGCGACGCGCGAATACCTGACATCGGTTCGTGGGAATCGCGGGCTGCATCTCCGAATGTTGAATGCCGCAAAGCAGACAGTCACGAATGCCCGCTTGGGGTTGAGAAGCGCCAGATCAATGACCTCGTGGCGCATCGGTTCCCTGTGGTAGTAACATCGTAGTTCGGTGATTGATCCGGGGAACTTCGATGTCGACCAGTCTGCGCTCCGCGGTTCTTGCGCGTACTAGAAACGTGATGATGCTTTGCATGGTCTTGCCTAGCTGCACAATGACATCCCAGCCGAATCAACCGCCGGATTTTAGTTGGGATTTCGGTAATTTTGCCAAGGATAAAGAAGCCTGCGCGCAGGCCTCTCATGGCTCTTCGCCCTACGCCAGTACTACTGGTGGCGCGGCAAATGATCAATGGACCGCTTGCATGAAGGACCGTGGCTGGCAAAACGTTACAGGCTATCCCAATAAATGAATCGGCTCATGCAGCTGATTGTCGCTACGGGTGCTGACGCCATCGCGGAGTCGGATTTTAACTTCAAGCGCCTTGAGCGTCAGATCGCTGAGGAGGCCGCGCTCGATGGCATCTACGTGATCCGCACCAGCATTGCCAAAAAGCAGATGACCTCCGCCGAGGCGGTGCGAGTTACAAAGCCCTTGCGCAAGTCGAGCGCGCGTTTCGTTCCATGAAAACCATTGATCTGCACATCCGCCCCATCCACCATCATCTGGAAACCCGGGTGCGCGCCCACATCTTCCTGTGCATGCTCGCCTACTATGTCGAGTGGCACATGCGCGAGGCGTGGCGCGAGTTGATGTTTGCGGACAAGGATCTGCAAGCTAGGAAACATCGCGACCCCGTCGCCGCGGCCCAGCGCTCCGAAGCCTGCCTCGAGAAGGTCGCCACTGAACCGGGCGCTGCGCTTTTGTTGCATGACGATCGTGCGCGCGGCGATTCGATCGCCATGAGCGACATCGCGAACGCGCAGTTGCACGAGATCGCAGCCGCGCAACTTGCTGTCGATCGCCAGATTGAACAACGCGAGCTCGCGCTTTCGATCGCCCAGCTCAAGGCGAATCCGAATTGCCCGATGTCCTTAAGTTTGAGCGGTGCTTTTTGACCGACCAGCTTTCCCTTATTCCAAGGATCGCGGCGGCCAGATTCAACATTCAACGGTTGGTGCCAACATCTTGAACTCCTGCAGTTTGAAAGGAGTTCAAAGCGTGAAATTCACATATTTGACGGCATACCTACCGGTCGGCAGATCTCGATGTTGCGATTTGACAGTGCTGCTTTAGCGGGTGACCGCGAATGGGTAAAGTCGACCCGTTGCCGTCTATGGCGACCGTCAGGTATTGGGCAGCTATAAGGCAGCTAAAAAATGCGAGACTCCCATTGCGCGCAGCGTTTTGAGTCGCTTTGCAAGGATTTCCTCGGCTTCCCGCTGGTTGCCTGTCCGAGTGCTTTCGCAAATGCGAGTTCCTCGATAGCCATCGTTTTGAGTGGAATCTCCAATTCCGGGTCTGCTGAGTGCCGGTCGACCAATGGCTAATGACTGATTCCGATGAACGCAGCCAGGCGCTGCCATGTCGTGGCCGGCGTGGCGTATCGTCTACCGACATCGCTATATGCGTCCGCGACCTCGCGCATCATTCCCTCGCGCGCGAGTAGACGCGCAAGGGAAGCCCGGTGGTAGCGCCAATTCCGCCACGAGTCGTCCGGCCAATCTTCACGAAAGGCCCGCTCCGAAGCTGCCGCGTAGTACTTGAACGATTCGAGCAAGTCGGAGATCCTTTTAGCGTCGCTCTGTTCGGAAAAGGCACTGCGCTTTGTCCTCTCCGCAAGGCGAGCGAGTGCGTTCGGTTCCCCCGCCTCCGCGGCCTTCTCGTACCACGCCCAACTCAGCGTACCGTCGGGAGCAATCGTGAATTCGCCTTCTTTGGCGGCGCTTCTCACGCCGTGCTCATAGAGATTGCCGAGGTCAAACGCCGCAATCGCCACACCGTCGCTCCAGGCGCGCTCGTAGAGCGAAATCGCCTTGCGGATGTCATCGAGTCCACCCGACCCTTGCAACAATAACCTCGCGAGATCGATGCGCGCGGCCCGATAGCCATGTGCAACGGAATCTTCAAGATCGCGCGTGGCCTCCGACCGCTTGCCGCTTGCCATCAGGGCTCGGCCTCGTTGGTAAAGCGAAGCGGCGTCGATCAAACGGCCCTTCAAGTCAGCGCAGGCTGCGAGGGCGACATCGGCGAC
>Ga0187817_10002138_pt1 | contig 10071 bp, 8 predicted proteins | sample NC_wetland_sal_i_17_FD_132431 | JGI IMG/M metagenome (GOLD analysis project Ga0187817, IMG submission 132431) | Wetland sediment microbial communities from Neuse River Estuary, North Carolina, USA - SO4_2 | ecosystem: Environmental > Aquatic > Freshwater > Wetlands > Sediment | place: USA: North... | reverse complement strand
CGCACCGCGCCGGCGTCCACGACGGCTTCCTCGAGCGGCAACCCCTGCTTCCGGCGAAGCTCGATGAAGTCAACGAGGATAATGGAGTTCCGGACGATAATCCCCGCGCCCGCGATAAAACCGATAATCGAGGTGGCGGTAAAGAAAGCTCCCATCAGGGCATGGGCAGGAAGTATGCCGACCAGCGTTAGCGGAATCGGAGCCATAATGACGAGCGGCACGCGAAACGACTGGAACCACGCCACCACGATGACGTAAATCAACACCAGCACCACGGCGAAGGCAAAGCCCAGATCGCGGAAAACCTCGTAGGTGATTTGCCACTCCCCATCCCACTTCATCGAGACTTGGTCGGTCATGAAGGGTTGGTGGGTGAGGTAGCGCACGAGTGTGGCGCCGGAGGGCGTTTCGATCTTGTCCAGTTCCTTCGAGACGCTGAGGATGGCATAGACCGGGCTTTCTTCCTTGCCGGCCACATCACCCGTAACGTAAACCACGCGTTTGAGGTTTTTGTGGTAGATGCTCTTCTCGATGGTGCCGGCGTCGATGCGGGTCAACTCGCTGAGGGGAACCAGCGTCCCCTTCGCCGACGCCACGCGAATCTCCCCGAGGTCAGTGAGGCTGGTTCTATCCCTCAGGGGGAGTTGAAGCACGATATCGACGTCTTCTTTCTCCTTGGCCTGATGGGCGATGCCGGCCACCGCGCCACTCAGGGCCATGCTCAGGGTTTGGGTAATCTGATCCGCCGAGACGCCGTTCAGGGCGGCCTTTTCCTTGTCCACTACAAAGCGATATTGAGACTGGGGGTCTTCGACATACCAATCCACGTCCACCACGCCCGGAGTACGCTTGAAGGCGTCCCGCACCTGTCGCGCCACTTCAAGCTGCTGGCGCTCGTCGGGGCCGTAGATTTCGGCCACCAAAGTCTGCAGGACCGGCGGGCCGGGAGGAATCTCGGTCACTTTCAATCGCGCGCCATATTTGTCGCCGAGGGGTTGAATAGCTATCCGCACGCGCTTGGCGATGTCATGACTCTGCGCGGAGCGCTCCGCCTTGGGAAGCAGGTTCACCTGAATATCCGCCTGGTTCGGCGCCTGGCGCAGGAAATAATGCCGCACGAGTCCATTGAAGTTGTAAGGCGCCGCCGCGCCGGCGTACACCTGGTAGTTGATGACCTCCGGCTCCTGCGCGATGCGCCGGGCGATTTCACGCGTGACCGTGGCCGTCTGTTCGAGCGTGGTGCCGTCCGGCATATCCACGATCACCTGGAACTCACTCTTATTGTCAAAGGGCAGCATCTTGACGCGCACGATTTTGAGCAAAGGCATTGTCAACACCAGGAGCAGTAGGAGCACGACACCCACGAGGAAACCGCGCCGCTTGCGCGCATCAATCAGCAAAGGCGTCATCAAGCGGCGATAGAGGCGGGTGCTCCAACCTTCCTGGCCCTCTGCTTTGTGATGATCCCCTTCACGCTCCAAGATGCGGATGGACGCCCAGGGAGAAATCACAAAAGCGATGAGGAGCGAAAAAAGCATGGCCACGGACGCGCCAATGGGAATGGGCCGCATGTACGGACCCATCAGGCCGCCCACAAAAGCCATCGGCAGGATGGCCGCAATGACGGCCCAAGTGGCGAGCGTGGTCGGGTTGCCCACTTCGTTCACGGCCTCGACCGCGATGTCGGCGATCGGGCGGCCCTTGTTCTGTGGAAGATGGAAGTGGCGCGTGATGTTCTCCACCACGACGATCGCGTCATCAACCAGGATTCCGATGGAGAAGATCAGAGCGAAAAGAGTAACCCGATTCAGGGTGTAACCATAAATGAAATACAGGAACAGGGTCATGGCCAGGGTCACGGGGATCGCCCCCAAGACCACCATGGACGAGCGCCAGCCGAGCGCCAGGGCAATGAGCGCGGTTACGGACAAGGTAGCGAGCAGAAGGTGCTCGAGCAGTTCGTTGGATTTCTCCTGCGCCGTCTCGCCGTAGTTCCGGCTGACGGTCATCTCGACCCCTTTAGGGATCACCGAGCCCTCCAGCAAGCGGACCTTTTTGAGGACCGCATTCGCAACCGTGACCGCGTTTTTGCCTTTGCGTTTGGCAATGCTGAGGGTCACCGCGGGATACTCGCCCATGGGGCCGGCCTGGACTTTGCCGGATCCATGCCCTAACCCGAAGAGCACGTAGTCAGAAGGCTCCGCGGGGCCATCGCGGATCTCCGCCACGTCGCGCAGATAAACAGGGCGACCCTCGGAAACTCCGATCACCACCGCTCCCACGTCCTGCGGGGTCCTGAGGAAGTCGCCTGTCTCGACCGCAAACTCGCGATTCTGGGCCGCAAAGCTTCCCACCTGGAGTTGCTGGTTGGCGTGCTCGAGGGTCGCGAAGATGGTGGCTGGGGCGACGTTGTAGCCGGCCATCTTCGCCGGATCGAGCAATACACGGAGCTGCCGCTGCTCACCTCCAATCACTTTGGTTTCCGAGATATCGTCAATGGTTTTCACTTCCCGGTCCACTTCCGCAGCAATGCGGCGGAGCGTGTAACTGTCGTAGCGGTCGCTCCAGAAAGTCAGGGCCAAGACCGGAACGTCGTCAATGGAGCGGGGTTTGATGAGCGGCTTGGAGGCGCCGGGAGGAATCAGATCGAAATTCGAATAAAGCTTGTTGTACAGCTTGACGATGGAGTCTTCTTCTTTTTGCCCTACCTTAAAGCGCACAATCGCCATGCACAGCCCCGGGCGCGTCGTCGAGTAAACATATTCCACCCCGGGAATCTCCCAGAGCAGTTTTTCCATGGGCGTGGTCACTCGCTGTTCCAGCTCTTGAGCCGTGGCCCCAGGCATCTCCACGAAGACGTCCATCATAGGGACGATGATCTGTGGCTCTTCTTCACGCGGGGTCTCGAGCACGGCAAAAGCGCCCAGGACGAGAGAAAAGCCCATCAGAAGGGGCGTGAGCTTCGAGTTGATGAAGTAGTGGGCAATGCGGCCTGCCAGTCCGAGCTTTCGCATGGTTACTGGGCCTCCACACGAACGCCGTCGCGAAGCTGTTCCACCTGTGTCACTGCCACGCGATCCCCCTGATTCAGCCCTGAAAGGACTTCGATCCGTTCTCCCCACGCCTTCCCCGCTTTGATCAGCCGATATTCCACGTTTCCCTGGGGATTGACCACATAAACTCCCTCCAGCTCGCCGTGCTCGACCAGCGCCACCCGCGGGACGGACATCATTCTCGTCTCCTCCACCGGGAACATCGCGGTGGCGTATTCACCTGACTGGCAGGAGCAGTTCGAAGGTAGATCGACTTTCACCAGGAAGGTCCGGCTGCTGGGATCAGCGGCGGGAACTACTTCTGCCACGCGCCCCTGGACTTGGCCCCGCGTCGTGGCGACAGCCGTTTCTTCCCCCACCCTAATCTTGGTGAAAAGTTCTTCCGGCAGGCCCGCCTCCAGACGGTAATGAGAAGTATCCTCGACCACCATGAGCGGCGTCCCCGGCATGACCACCGTGCCAGTATCAACGCTTCTCTGGGTCACCACGCCATCGCTGGGCGCCACAATGCGGGAATAACTCAGCATTGTCTCGGCGGATGATTTCTGCGCCTCGGCCTGCTGGTGGCGGGCTTGGATTTGCTTTTTCTTGGCCTCGAGGGCCCGCTCGTTGGCCAAGGCCGCCTTATACTTTGCTTGCGCGCCGTCATACTCCTGGCGGCTCAGAGAATTTTTCTGAAGCAGGGCTTGGTAGCGTGTGAAAGTGGCCTCTGCAAACTGCCGCTCCGCTGTAGCCGCCTGGAGAGCCTGCTCGACTTCCGCCAGGCCCTGCGTGGCTTCCTCAACTCCCGCCCGCGCGGCCTCAACCTGGGCACGCGGCGAACGGTCATCGATCGCCGCCAGCACCTGCCCTTTCCGTACGCGGTCCCCGGACCTGACACGAACTTCGCCCACCGTGCCACCGATCTGCGCATTCAGGACGCTGACGTTCGCCGATCGTATGGTCCCGACAGCCTCGTACATCTGAGGCACGGCAGTAGCGCTGACCGTCTCGACTCTCACGCCTGAAACAACTCCAGCGGTCTCTCCGCCAGCAGGCTTGTTCGAGCCGCAGGAGGGAAGAAAGCTCAACACAATCAGAAGCGACAAGGGCTGAAGGAATCTTCGTCTTTGCATGGCTGGTAGTAACGCTCCTATGAGTCCAGCCCTCTCCCCCTTGGGGGAGAGGACGGCCCTTTCTGGTTTCACGAGGGGTAGCGCGGACCCCCGGTTTTGGGGTCCGCGGCTTTTTCCTAAGCCCGAGGACAATCTTTGTTTTTTCATGGCTTCTACCAATTATTCCTCGTAAAATCCTCACCGCAGAGTCGCTGCGACACAGAGAAAGGATCTTCTGTTTCCAATCCTCCGCGCCTCTGCACCTCTGCGGTGCGAGTCTACTGCCTCACCGCCGCTGAAGTCTCGGAGAGTTCGCCGGTGGCCAGTTCAAGGGCGGCGTAGCTCAGCCGGTAATCGAAGATGGCGTTCAGGGCGTTTTTCTCCGCCGTAGTCTTCGCCGTTTCAACGCTCAGCAAATCCGTTACGGTGGCAAGCCCGGCCTCATAGCGATTCTGCGTGATGCGGAGGCTCTCCGCCGCCTGTGAGGTGGCGTCCTTCACAACCTCCAAACGTTTTTGTGCGGTGGCCAAGTTCAAGTAGGCCTCGCGAACCTGCAATCGGATGGCGGAGGCCATCTGGCTCTCGAGCGCTTCCGCCTGAAGCTCGCGTGCTTTCGACTCCTTGAAGCGGGCGATCTTCTCGCCTCCATCAAAAAGGTTGAGGTCGAGCGTCGCGCCCGCGGTCCAGTTGTTGCCGCCGCGTGTGGTGAATGTCTCGTTGTCGGCTTCCCAAGAACCGAAGAGGTTTACTTTGGGAAGGAATTCAGCCCGCGCCATGCGCATCCCGTTGGCCGCTTGCTGCCTGCCCAACCGGGCTTGGAGATAATCAGGCCGCGTCGCCAAGGCCCGAGCTTGCCTCTCCTCCAGTGAGCCGGCGGAAAAGCTGGCCTCGCTCAAGCTTCCCCGAATCGAGGTTGCGGCATCCTCAGGCAGTCCCATAGCCACATTGAGCCCTGCCTGGGCCAACTCCACCGCATTCTGCGCCCGGAGCAATTCCTCTTCCGCCTGGGCAAGCTGAACCTGCGCGCTCAGGGGGTCGGATGGTACGGCCAGCCCGCTTTCCTGCCGGGCATTGACACGCGCCAGGTCGCTTTTCGTCATTTCGACTGCCGACTTCGCCACCCGAACATTTTCCTGCGCCAGCAATTCGTTCAAGTAAGCGCTGACCACCCGGAAAACGACTTCCTGCCGAGTCCGCTCCTTCCCTTTCTGCGCCGACTGTGCCCCCAGCTTCGCGTTGCGCACCATGCGAGAAGTCTGACCGGCATCGTATAAGGGTACCGAGGCAACCAAGGCCGTGCGGAAATTGTCCAGCGGCGGCGGGTGGTTCAGAAATCCGAGCGCAAAATTGGCAGCGGTGAATCGCTGCTGCGTAAGGAGTGTTCCGAAAACGTACACCGGGTTGTTGCCACGCGTGAACCCTTCGGTAAAATCCAAGTGGGGATAACGGAAAGACTTGGCGGCGGTGATGCCTTCTTGTACGGCCTGCGCGTAAGCGTCCGCAGCCTGGATTCCGGGATTCTTCGCGAGTGCGATCCCTACCGCTTCCTCGAGAGTGAGTGGCTGAATCGACCCTGCGGCCGGTGGCAGGGTTTGAGCAGGTGCGCCCGCAGCCAGAAGTATCATGCCCAAAATTGAGAAGGATTTCTTCATTAGATTGCCTCAAGCGAAATCGAGCGGTAGATATTGCCCTCTCCTCCCTGGTGTTTCTCGCCCTCTCCCCCTTGGGAGTCTCCGCGAGAACCTCATTCAGGCAGTCATTCCGAGCGCAGCGAGGAATCTCGCTCTGAGAATTTTCAACAAAGTGCGAGATTCCTCGCCCTGCGGCCCAAAGCCTTCGGGCGACGGGTCGTCGCCTGCGGCTCTCTCGAAAGTCACGTCATTCCCGCGCAAGCGGGAATCCACCGGTGGACCCCCGCTTTCGCGGGGGTGACGGCGCAAGTGAGTTTCATTCCTATGGGTGGGTCGCAGACCCATGGCAACTCCTCGGAATGACACGCAAAACCGAGATATCACACAGATCCCCTTGGGAGAGAGGGTGGTCCGCGATGGCGTTTTCACCAGCCGGCGCCCCGCACCGTTGGGTGCAGGGCGACGCGGGACGGGGGGCGCACGGTCCGTTTCGCACGCCATCTAAGCCTCGCCAGTGGCCTCTGGAAGGATTTCGAAAGTTGCTTCGATCTTTGCCGTCTTCGAGATCATGGCGCCGACGGCGCAATACTTCGTCTCGGAAAGATGAATGGCTCTTTGAACGGCCTCAGGCTCGATTCGGCCACGAAGCCGGTGCTTGACTTCGACCCGCGTGAAGTACATAGGCGGCTCCGGATTCTGTTCGGCATGGAGTTCGATTTCGTAACCAGTAACCGTCTGACGTTTCTTGCGAAGCACGCCGATCACATCGAAGCCCGTACAGGCCCCCAGCGCCAGCAGCGCCAACTCGATAGGTTTGGGTCCTGTGTGGCCGTTCGCGTCGTCCACAACAATGCCGTGGCCCGAACCTGACTCCGCAATGAACTGCTTGCCCTCGCCCTGCACTGTCGCCAGCCGCAATCTCCCTTCGATCATGGTTCACCTCGGTCGAATCTGCCTGGGGTCACCTGCCCTATCCTGACCTACTTGCAGGGGTAGAGCATGCCCACGTCGGTCCGAATTAAGAGAGCACGCAGAGGCTTACAGGGGCTCTGCCGCCTCGTCTCCATAAATGCACTTTCCAAAGAAAAGTAACAGACCGCGGCAGTTTTTTGTCACCCTTATTGCTGACAACCCGTAAAGGGACGGCAGGCCGTCCTTCTATAGTCGAAGTATGAGGGTCCACCAGCTTTTATATTCTTACGTCCCGCAGGCCCTGGGCGGCAATTTCAGGGAGCAAAGAATTGTAATAGACTTCTTTCAAAGCGTAAGACTTCCCTTTGGAGGGTATAATCGGAAGAATTTCCACATGCCAGTGATAATCATCTGCCAGCGTTCGCCAAATGCCGGTACTCTGGAACTTCGCGCCAAGGTTTGGTGAGGTGTGGAGCACCAAATGGTAGGTGGGGGCAACGGCCTCAATACGCAACAGCACCGACTTTAGCAGGCGTGCGAAGCGAAGCTGTTCGTCCCAGACGCTGAGATCCTCTTCGAATGAGCTGTGGTGTCTCAGGGAAAGCAGCCATGTCTCGTAGGGGACGCGGGCGGCAAAGGGGCAGAAGGCGACGAACGGGTCGAGTTGCTCGACGATCCTTGTCTTTTGCGCGACTTCCTGCCCCGCAATATCGCAGATCAGGCACCTTTCCTTGACCTCGTAGTAGCGGAAGGAGGAACGGAGTTCATAACCCACGCGCCGCGGAACGAAGGGCGTGGCAGTGATTTCGGAGTGCGAATGTTCAAATTCCCCGCCCGCCAAGGCGCCATGATTCCGGAAAACCGTTACATATCTGAAACGCCGATCCTTCTTCAAATCGTTGACCCGCGCGATATAGGCCCGCAGAACTTGGGCAACATTTTCGTCAGTTAGCCGCGAAAGCTGCAAATCGTGGCTGGGATTTTCCACCACCACCTCGTGCGCACCCAGGCTACGCATCTTGTCATAGATGCCTTCCGCGCGACGCTGTGGGTCGCCCTCGATGCGGTAAATCGGGCGGAGATGCGGGGTTACACGCACCTGCCAGCTTGATCCGCCGCCCGGGTATTCGTAGAGCGTTTGGAGGGACGACCCTTCTTGACCTGGGCAAAGGGGGCAGGCAGCATCTTGGCGTTGGGTGAGGTTTTCTTCCTCATCCTCTAAGTTTACCCAACTTTGAGTGATGGGATCCCTTCGAAGCTGCATTTTCCCTCCCGTTGGGCATTGGCGCTCCGCTCCGCCGTCAGCTTTCCTCGAGGCAGGATCCCGCCTGTGACATGGCAAATCACCAGCCCGTCGTTGAAGTTCGCCAGCTACCGAATTTATACATCAAATCTTCCTGCAGTTCCAGTCCCATGACAATTTGGCGATCCCGCACACGCGGCCTCGCCGCTGCGACATCTTTGCGGTAACATAAGGAGAGAGGCTCGGCCTTAGCCTTTCCTGCTACGGAGGTTCTTCCATGAATGCCAGTGATCTAATGCGCTATAAGCAATTGCTGTTGGCCAAACGGCGCGCGTTGACCAGCGCGAAAGCCGGAATTGAGAGCCCGGCTCCCTCCTCCGGCGGAGACAAAGGCGATTTGGTGGACCACGCGTCTGCGGCGCTTGAGGCTGAGGTGCAGGTGCGCTTGCGCGAGACGGATAGCAAGCTTCTGCGGGCCATCGACGAGGCGCTGGCGAGAATCGAACGCAACACCTTCGGAGTGTGCCAAGCCTGCCTGAAACCTATCTCCGCCGCCCGGTTGGACGCTGTGCCTTGGTCGCGCTTGTGCCGGGAGTGCAAGGAACAGCGGTAGGGCGCCAGCCACCAGCTTTATCTCGGCAGAGCCGGAACCCCTTGGTCATACGCCGAAGGAGGTTGGAGGTCATCTTGGGTGAAGGTGAGGGGTGCACTCAATTGAAGCTCAAAGTTCGTCCCTGAAGGGAGAACGATCTCCTTGCCGCGGCTCGCCATGATCCAGACAAGTCCGCCGCCGGCGCCGGCGAGGCTGCCGATTCCAAGCCCTTTTCCAACGCTTCCCTCGGCCGCTCCCACGATGCTACCAAGCTCCGCACCCGTAATCGTCGTCCCAGCCACCTTGCCGACATCTTCGCCTTTGGATGAGGCGCCTTCGATCTTTGATTCCTTGGGTTGGAATCCTTCTTTGCCAATGCCACCAAATCCAGAGAGCGTGGCTCGCAGAGGAAGCGTTACGCCGTTGGGCAAGACGAGAGACTCGAATCGAAGTCCGATCTGCGCCTTCTTACCTCTTCCACGACCGGGGCGGACCACCTTCGTAATCGATCCCTTAATAGAGCTTCCCCGGGGAATCACGATCCTGTTGCCCACCGTGATGGGGAAGATCGTTTCGCAGTAAAGCGCTTGGCCCGCTTGTGTTGTCCGTGAGTTGATCGTGTTCATGAGTCTAAGGGGAATCGTCGTCTCGGCGGGCAGCATCAGTGTGGACCCCGGAGGCGCGGGTGGCGCCTTCTCTTGTGCGCTTTGGGGATATCCATACAGGAAAGAAATCGTCACTCCGATGGAGAAAACGGTTGCAAATAACTGACCACGCCTCATGATCCCCCCTTTTGGCCTTTCTGCCCTTTTCACTTCACGCCCCCCTTCAGCTTCTGGTGCAATTCATCAACCTCTTTTTCGAGCTGTTGCAGCCGATTTTGCTTCTCCGCGGCGAGCGCCAGCAGGTAATCCGCCAGTAATTCCTTATTCTCTTCCATGGTGGTCTGAAGGTTGCTTAATCGGTTGCCGAGTTCCTCGCGGTCGTTGTCGTAGGCCACTTGAGAGAGGTCAAAGAGGTCGTCGGCCAGGCTCTCCGTGCGGATGACGAGCGTAGTTGCCAGGACGAGGTCTTCCGGCTTCGCGGCCAACTGCCGGGCGGTCTGGCGCAGATTGGATAGGGCGAGAAGGCGGTCCGCGAGCGGGCGGCGGGCCAGGGGCTGTCCGGCTTCATCGGTTAAGGGCAGGGCTTCGTTCGTCAGGTCTTTGAAAACCGCCTCCAAAGGTCCAAAGTTTGTGTCGTAGCGCGCCAGGAAGTCAGGCAGATTAGTCGCCGTCAGCTTTTGCTGTGGAAGTAGAGCTGTTGGGAAGAGTGCGACCGAAGCCATGAATAACAGAATGAGTAGCCTTCGCATTTTGACCTCACTGCAGTAATCGGGAGATCGGGTGATCGGGAGATCGGTTGAACAAAGAACTGATTGCGCTCTACGCCTCGTTCCCGGATCGCCAGACCATCCGATACCTCGGCCTGCGACATGGGGAGATCGAAGGAACTTCAAGCATTTTACGCCTGGTTCCTTGTTCACCCGATCTCCAGATCACCCGAT
>Ga0187817_10002137_pt1 | contig 10071 bp, 10 predicted proteins | sample NC_wetland_sal_i_17_FD_132431 | JGI IMG/M metagenome (GOLD analysis project Ga0187817, IMG submission 132431) | Wetland sediment microbial communities from Neuse River Estuary, North Carolina, USA - SO4_2 | ecosystem: Environmental > Aquatic > Freshwater > Wetlands > Sediment | place: USA... | reverse complement strand
TAAAGCAGCGGCGCCGACCAGGCAACCTCAACGAGCCCACCTTCAGGAAAGCCCGAAACTAAATCTAAACTTGTAGGTCGAATGATGCGGTGCGCGTGTGCCGCCACGAACCCGAGAGCGCACTGCTACTTGGCACGTTTTCTTGCGTGCGCGCGCTTGCGGCCATTCCGTTTACGAGGCTTCCGGCGGCGTTTTGGTACACCGGATTTGCCGTCCCGTAGGAAATCTCGCGTTCTGCGCGGAAGATTGGCAACGACCAGATCGTAGGACGAACGCAGAAGCGACGCGAGCTCCGTGGCAGACAAGGCATCGCGAGATTCCAGGGCAATCCACTTGGCTCGCGCCAGATAAGGCGCGGGAATGATGCCAGGACGCTCGGTGAGTTCCGCGAAGCTCTCCGGCGTCACTTTGAAGGAGAGCCAGATGCGGGCAGGCTCCAGCGGTGTGATGGCAAACATTTTCCCAGCAACCTTAAAAAGCAAGTCGTCACCCCACTGGATCTGTTCGGTGGCGGAAGGGAAGGAAAGACAGAGTTTGCGGAGTTGCTCGATATCCATAGGAAAAGCTTACCTCCGAACCCTAGCCGGCTACTTCCGAAATTCAATATTCTGATCGACACCGGATGACCTACCGTCCGCCGGGCATGAAGCACGACGTCACGAGAACGGGGAGCACAGAGCTGGAGTAGGTGTGGGTCGCGACTCCGGCTGGACGAACCGGCGCAGCGGCGAATTTCACACCACAACGATGTCTCATGACGACGGTCGAAGTGCTGCGGGGGTGCCTGCCATAGGATAATGGATGGCGCGAGGGTCTGGAGGAGGCTCGGAAATGAGCGATGCGCAGTCCTATCCGTATGAGACTCGTTTGAATGTTTACTACCAGCCGCTGGAAATCATCGATGAAAAGAAGTTGGCCGACGAGTGCAAGTTCCAGTGGTACAACCAGACACTCTGTCAGGTGAACGGATCCGTGGTGCGGTTGGGTGTGTTCCTCGGCGAATACCACTGGCACAAGCACGATGAGGACGACGAGTTTTTCTACGTATTGGAGGGCGAATTACTAATCGACCTGGAAAGCCGAACAGTGAATCTGCGCCCGAGACAAGGCTTTGTCGTGCCAAAGGGAGTCGTGCACAGAACAAGAGCGCTGCAGAGGACCGTGGTCTTAATGGTGGAAAACGCAGGGATCATTCCCACCGGTAATTGAAGACCTCAGGGGTGCGTAACGCGAATCGCGCGCCGCCAACTGGAAATAGTGTGGCAATTAACGGGCTTTTGTGGGGGCTGCCTCTGCGTGGGCGGGCACACTTATGCTCACGCTGTCTGGCGTGGACCAGACGGGAGAGCCGTCCTTGATCTCGACCTTGTGCATGGTGATTTTGGCGGTCGTGTGATCCACCTCGACAAGGAGGTAGTGGTAGTTGATGCCCATATCTTTGTAGAGGTCGTCGGGCGCGCGCGGGATGCTGTACGCATGCGCGCCGCCTCCCCCGGTGACGAAATAGGTCACGCCGCCATGTTCGTGGCGTTCGTAATTATGAACGTGGCCGTTGAAGACGATGAAACGCGCATGGGTATGTTGTTGGCGCTCTTCCAGCATTTTGGCCAGGGCTAGCTCGTTGGGACGCCCGGAGTGGCCGCCTCCGAAGGTTTTCTCGTCAGTGGCGCTCGTGTAGGACGGGTGGTGGAAAACGAAGAACACAAAATCCAAGTCGGCGGGAAAGTGATCGAGTTGAGTGGTGAGCCAGGCGCCCTGAGCACCGGTGAGTTCGTCGATGTTGCTGTCGAGAACGAGCATCAGCGAATTGGCGAACCGCGCGGAGTAGAAGCGGCTCTTCTGAATCTCCGGAAAGCGCTGGAAATAGTTGGCCAAAGCGGTATTCAGGTCGCCGTGCACATCGTGATTGCCGATGGCCGGATACACCGGAATCTTGCGCTCCCGCCACAGCGTGGTCTCTGCATCCCACACTTGCCAGTCTTTGGCGCTGTCACCATCCAGAACAATGTCTCCGCCGATAGATATGAAGGCGGGGTTTTCCTGGGCAATCGCCGCGACCAGCGCGTGGCGGATTTCGGGATTGGCGTGTTTCGTGTCCGCGGGATCGTGAAAGCGCGTGTCGCCAAAGGCCACGAACCGGAACGGAATGGAAGTTTTGAGCTCCAGGGCGGCCGGTTGAGATTGCGCGTGTACGGAAGCAAGAAGCACGATGCCGATGATGACCGCGAAAGACAGGCGGAGGATAGTTTTCATAAGCGCCTCAGTCAATAAATTAAAGAGAGCGACCAGTTTAGCGGGACGACTTGATGAATGGGTGAAAGGATTTTCAGACAAGCGTAATGCCTTATTCCATGCATGCGAGAAAAGGGCTCAAGCGTTACTGGCCCCGATCGTAGGGATAGCCCTTGCCGGCCCAGTCCATCGCGAAGTCGGTGGGCAGAAGCAGAACTCGAAGTTTGGTAAATCCCAAATCGTGCAGCGCGGTGAAAGCGGGGCGGACGTTGGGGCAGCGATCCATCGGACAGCAGCCACAATAGATGACCAGTTTCGTCGAGCGTGGCAGCGAGGCTGCCCAGGTCTTGAGTTCCTGAAGGCCCGCTTCACTCCCTGCCATCCCGCGGTTTTGCGCGCCTGGAATATGGCCGGCATTGAAAAGGCGGCCGAAGCCTATAAAAACAACGGTGGGAGCGGTCTTGGAATCACCGAGTTCCTTCATCAAATCCGCAGGTTGAACGGTTTGCGAGGGAGTCCAGGGGTCGGTGGCGGCGCGCAACGACACGTGAGAAAAGATGAACAGAGCCACGGCGCCCGCGATAAGAGTGGCAAGGGAAGCGATGCGAATTAACAACCTACGGATCATACGGGAGGCCTCCCTCGAACCAAGATGCTCCTATTGTAGCGCGACGGAGCGCGACCGGCGCAAAACTGGAGCCCCGCCATGGAATACCGGTGCGAGGCAGGACGCAACAGGCGGGAAATAAAATACGTTGGAACTATCTTCTTTGGTCTGCGCGCGTGCGCATAAGCTTGCTGGCTGTGGAGCGCAAGGTCTCCGGAATATTCTTGTTCATCGACAGCCGCTTGAGGTCCAGCGCATTCAGAATGGGCAGCATGTGCAGCGACACATCGAGCGGCGTCTTGGGATTATTCATGAGATTGCGGACGACGGCATAGTTCTTGCGGAAATTCCGGTTGGTGGCGATCAAACGGAGAATCTCGTCGGTAAGATTAGCCATGGAGGCGAAGGCTTCGACTTCCTGATCGGTCAGACGAGGGGATTGCAGCACAGCTCGCTGCACCACTTTGTTGGAATCTCGAATCAAGGTGCGGCGGGCCTCCGAGCCGCCCTTCATGGCGAATTGTACCCGCTGGGAAACGGTCATCCGGCTGATCTGCTGGAGCAAAGTCTGGCGCTTGACGGTATCGGGCTCGGCCTCGGCAGCGGCCTCGGCAAGGCGGCTTTCATCGATCGCCGTGCTGCGAAGTTCCTGGAGCGTGCTCTTCTGGTCGGCACTGAGGTTGGGAAAATGCTCCAACGCGACGGTGAGCGCGGGCGACAGAGTGATGCGATCGAGTTCATCAAAAAGGGCTTCGACGTGAGCCGGGGTCATGTGAGGAACAACGATGGCAAGCTGCTCGCCGGGACACTTCGCATTAGCCACCAGCGAATCAACGATGCCGGGCTTGGCGGCGAAATTCCTGGCGACGTAAGTGAACAGCGCGGGCAGCGGATGCTCCCGGTTCATGGCTTCGCTGAAAACTTCCAGAGAACAAGACAGCAGTGCCTCCTGAGCCCGGGAGGAGACCAGTTCGTCACCATCTTGCGCCAGAACAGTGAGGATTTCGGCGCGGTCCGCCGGAGGAATGTGGGCGCCTGTGCTGCAAACGGCGAGCTTGCGCTCGCGCGGGGCTCGACCGTGGCGCAAATCTTCGAGTACTTCAGGGCTGAGCGTTTCCACTGGGTGCCTGCCTGAGGTCCTTACGTCCTAAGGTCATTGTACCCGAGGCTCCCGGGGTTCCGAGGGGTGGCATTGCCTGGCCGTTCAATTCCAGCAACACCGTGCTGGAGTTCGCGGCCGTCACTTCAAATTCGCCGGAAGCTTGGAAATGACGGCTTTCGCCGGAGAGAAACTCCCCTTCAAAAAGTAACCTGCCGTCGGCGAGTATGCGCACGCGGGTTGCGGCGCTGGCGGAGACGAGTAGATCGAGCGGCGGCTCCTGCATGGAAGATGGAGCGTCCCGCTGTTGTTGGGAGGCAGGCACATTGGAAGTGGTTGTGTCCGGAGTGACTGTTCCTGACGGCACCCCGGTCATGGATTGCGACCGGGGGCGTCGCGCCTCGTCGAGCCGCCAGAGATACACGCCACCCGTGATAATTCCCACTAGCAGAAGGAGCACACCTAGAAAAAGGAGGAAAGGAATCCACCTGGAGGAGGAGATGCGGTGATCGGTTTCCGGGGCGGCGGGAGCAAGCTGCCCACCGTGTGCCAGATCGTATTCGCCCAGCAGGGATTCTTCATCTAGACCGAGGTAGCGCGCGATGGAGCGCACGAAACCTCGATTGAACACCCCGCCGGGCAGCTTGTTCCACTCTTCGTTTTCCAGGGCTTCCAGGAATCGGGAGCTGATGCGCGTGGCCGCGGTAACTTCTTCCAACGTTACTTCGCGAAGCTCTCGCTCACGCTTGAGGCGCTCTCCGAAATTTCCTTTGGCCATGCTGATTCCCTGTAGGAAGAGTGTAGCAGCGACGGAAGGCTGGACCAATCCGCGGGGATCGCAATCGAGCCTCGATTCCGTGAAGGCCTGGGAGGAGCCAAACGCCGCCCCGAATGGCGAAGTGGTGACGCGGCGTCCCTTGGGCTCACTATAGGTGGCGCAGGAGGAAGAGTCAAACGTGAAGAAGGGGTGCCCGCTTATTGATGGATAGATTAACGTAACCGGTAACACCGCGAGTACGTCCCACCGATTGTAAGCAGTCAAGTAGTTCGTTCGGGAGGCTGCCCATGCCCTCTCCTAAGTTGCTCGTGTCCCTCCTGGTGCTGTTAAGCGCGGCAAATCTAAGCGGTGCGACTTCTACAGATAAAACTGGAACAATCAGTCCGCAAATTGTGCGCGTGAGCTATGTTCAGGGAGAAGTGAAGCTGTCCACAGGCAGAAAAGGCAGTCCGGACCTGGGAAAGGACTGGATTGTCGCGGGCGTAAATCTTCCAATCGAAGAGGGGGCCACGCTCGCTACTGAAAATGGGCGAGCCCAGGTTGAGTTTGAGAATGGCTCCGTGGTCTATCTGGCCGAGCATTCGGTGTTGCAGTTCGAGGAACTGACGAGCGGCCCCCAGGGGACAAGCACCAGGGTCACCTTGTTAATGGGTAGGGCCACCTTCGCGATTGATCCAAGCGGTCATGATGACTTCACGATTTATGCGGGTGGGACAGAATGGCACACTCGGGTGGCAAACACGCTGCGGGTGGAAAGTGCTCTAGATGGGGCGACCTTCCGGGTTGTTGAAGGGCATATGAGCTTCAACGAAGGAATGCCAGCCCAAAAGTTCGTCGTGGCACCTGGCGATACTGTTCAGTGCCTGAATGGAATGTTATCGCGCGTGCAAGGGCTGGAAGACGATGCAGATCAAAAGGCCTGGGACCAATGGGTCGAAGGTGAGAGGACAACAAGAAAAGCGGATATCGAGAAGGGCCTCAAGGAATCGGGACTGACGGAGCCGATCCCTGGGCTTGTGGACCTGGTGAGAGGGGGGAAGTTCACGGATTGTCCGCCCTACGGGAAGTGCTGGGAACCAAATGAGGCCTCAAAAGTACAGGAAAAGCAGGGGCAACGAAAAGTGCCCCCCAGCCCACAGACGCAAAGTGGCGCGGCAAGGGACACAGCGAATGCCAGTGCGGCCCAGGGTGGTGTGCGCTATGAAACGGTGAGGGAAGACCTAGGGACAGTTGTCTTACCGGGTTACCCGTGCACCTGGGCCCGGACTACTTATCGGCACGAATATGTCGACAAAACTTTAGAGATTAGCCCGCAGAATCCGCAGGGCCGGGTAGTAAAAGCGCGTCGATGGAGCACGAACTGGGAGCAAGAGTCGCAGTGGTGGCCCTATGGGTGGGCGGCTTGTTTTTCGGGGAGCTGGTTTGTAGAGAGGCCGGAACATGGGTTTGGATGCACGTCGGGTAAGAAAGGGAAACCGGGGCATTGCGCCCCGCCGAAGAAGAAATGGGTTGTAGGGCCAAAGAGGAAAGGCGGTTCGTTCTGGCGCGTGCGCATGGGACGAAAGATCGGTTTCATACCGAAACATCCCCTCGATGTTAAGGGCAAGCCGCCGCTGAACGCCAAAGACGGCGTCTTGATGTTCCGCGAAAAAGGTGGACGAGAATTCACGAAGGTCAAAGGGGCTCCGAAAGATTTGCAAATCGTGAACAATCTGCCTGCCACGCATGAAACAAACTGGGCGCATAATTTGCCGAAAGTGGAGCCGCCGATGATTGTCGGCCACTTCCTGAAGAGTGGAACCGAGCCGGCGATCGCTGCCATGGCAAAGAACGGAAGTCAGAAAGGTTCTGTGGAAATTCATTACGACTACAAGGCCAGGGATTTCGCCGTGTTCCAGAATTCTGGGGGCGGAACGCGAGGAAACGCCAGGCCCATCGCGATCGCGCACTTCAGCCCCAACCCAGGGTACGGAACCGGCTCCTACATGGGAAGCAGCAGAGGGAATTCTGGAAGTAGCAGCGGATCACGCGGCAGCGGAGGCGGCGGGCGCAGCGGTGGTGGCGGAAGCCATGGCGGAAGCGCCGGCGGTGGACATAGCGGAGGCAGTGGTGGTCACGGTGGAGGTGGGGGTTATGGTGGTGGTGCCGGCGGGCATAGTGGAGGTGGCGGAGGTGGTGGCGGAGGCGGCGGTGGATCGCATGGCTCGTCTGGTGGAGGCGGGAGTTCGGGTTCGTCCTCAAGCGGCGGGGGTGGGGGCGGCTCATCGTCAGGCTCTTCGGGCGGAGGGGGACGGCGCTGAAGAATGGTGTCTCAGAACATCCGACTGCTAATGTGCGCGGCTTTGCTGGGTTCCCCTTGCAAAGCCGCTACCCAGTCTTCGGCGCCTGCAACTTCGAGTGCCGCGCCGGTGATCCATGTGTCCACGCAATTGGTGATGTTGGACATCCTCGTCCACGACAAGAAGACCGGGAATTTGATCGGCTCATTGGGAGCCGAGGATTTCGAGGTTTACGAGGATGGCCAAATGCAACGCACCAGCCATTTCAGCCACGACCAACTTCCCCTGTCGGTGGTCTTCCTTTTCGATCTCACGGACACCGTACGCCCCGTCCTTAAACCATTATCCGAAGCAGCGCAAGAGATACTCGGTCACCTGAAGCCGCAGGACGAGGTTGCCATCATGGTTTTTTCGTCGCATGCGGAAGTACTGCAGGATTTCACCGCGGACCGCGCATTGGCTGCAGCCGCCATCGAAAAAGCTTCCGGAATGAAGAGCAGGGAAGGTACTTTTATTCATGAGGACATGTATGAAGCTGCCGGGCAGGCCATGAAGTCCACGATACCGGGCAGCCGCCGTGCCCTTGTCTGGCTGACTGATGGAACTTCGAATGTGGAAAACTCTCTCTCGCGAAAGACGATAGGTAAGAGCGCTCCTGCTGTGTTACACAACAAAGAGCAGGCGACAGAAGAGCTGCTTCACTCAGGGGCCGTGGTCGCGGCCCTCATCGAGAAATCTGCGTTGACGGACACGATGGTCGCGACGGGGGTCATGAATCCATTGTTCCTTTGGACTGGACTGCGCATGGGTGAAGTCAAAGCTTTCGCGGAAATGACGGGAGGGCCGGTGCTCAATACAAGCAAGAAGGAAGTTGCCACCCGGCTAGCACTTTTGCTCGACCAACTACGGCACCGGTATACGCTCGGGTACTATCCCGCCAATACTGTCCCAGAAGGGACGTTCTGCAAGCTGCAAGTGAAGCTCCGGCCTGGCTTCTACAAACAGCATCCCGAACTGAGAAGCGCGGACATCGTGGTCCGCACAAAGCGTGGCTATTATCGCTGAAGGCGAAACGGTTGCCGCGGCGAGCCCGCAACTCTAGCGGCGCTGGAATCTGGGGAGGTGATGCCCAGGTCCTGGGCGCCTGGAATGATGGGCATGACCTCTCATGTGTTGCGCAAGAGCACGCAACTGAAGCTGCTGGTGGATGGCAACAAACACCGTAGTCAGTCCGAGACCAATCAGTGTGCTGCCCAGGAGTATAGATCCCTCCGCATATGGACCGAGATGTTGCATGGCGTCCTGCAAAAAAAAAGTGCCCGTGGAACACAATAGGAGGGAAAACATTAGCCAGAAGAACCTATTCGTCCGTAGGTAGACCATAGATAGGGCGTACCTTTCCTGAACAGGCAACCCTGATTAATGCAAGTATCACTCATTGTGTGATTCCCAGATGCTTATGTGGCGTAACAGATAACGTCACCGCGGACGGCTCAGAGCGGGGTGTGCCTATGCACGAATCGGATGCTAGACTTCCACGGTCTACCCGTGATGGCAAGATGGCCACGCCTGTACCACGTCTGGGTTGCGCGGGTTTTTCCAAGGCGCCTATACTGGCGCAGACTGGCGAAGTCAGGGAAAAGCCCGGGAATGGGTGTCTGAACTTGCAGGAATTCAGGGAATGAGGCAACCTGCAACCCGGGAAATTGCAAGGAAAGAAGCGCCCAAGTGAGCGTTGAGGAAATCAAACAGTTCCCATCGGTCGAACGGCGACGCAATGCCGGGTTGCCCGCAGAACGGCGTGAAGCTGGCGAGGTGGCCGTCTTCCAGGAACTGGGGAAAGCACTAACGTCCTCGCTGCAGCTCGATCAAGTGCTGCGGACCATCATGGAGAAGATCGACGAGTTTCTGCGCCCGGATAACTGGTCGCTGTTGCTGCTGGATGAAGCGAAGCAGGAGCTTTACTTTGAACTGGCGGTCGGCAAAGCCTCGCAGGCGTTAAAGGATGTGCGCATCAAGCTGGGGCAGGGGATCGCAGGCTGGGTGGCGCAGCACGGTGAAGTGGTGATTGTGCCCGACACCAGCAAAGATACCCGGTTCTTCGGAAAAGTCGATGAAAAGACCAAGATGGAGACGCGGTCCATCGTGGCCGTGCCGGTTAAGTTCCGCGATACCTGTCTTGGCGTAATCGAACTAATCAACTGCGTGGGAGCCGAGGGTTTTGATCCCAGGGATTTGAAGCTGCTGGAGGCGCTCTCGGATTTTGCGGCCATCGCCCTGGAAAACGCGCGTCATGTGAAGCGAATTCACGAGCTGACGATCAAGGACGATTGCACTTCGTTATACAACGCGCGGCACATGGGCTTTATCCTGGACACGGAGATTTACCGCTCGCAGCGTTACAACTACGAGTTTTCCATCGTGTTCATCGATTTGGACCACTTCAAACTGGTGAATGACACGCACGGCCACCTGGTGGGGTCGCGCCTGCTGGCGGAAATCGGGGAAGCGCTCAAAACCAATTGCCGCCTCATCGATTTTGCTTTCCGCTACGGGGGAGACGAATTCGTAATCCTGCTGCCGCAAACGTCCAAAGAGAACGCCATCAATGTTGCGCGCCGCCTGCACAAGCTGATCCGCGAGACGGTGTGGCTGAAAAAAGACGGCCTCAACACGCACATCACGCCCAGTGTCGGAGTGGCGGCTTACCCTATCGATGCGAAAACCAAAGAGGGATTGCTGCACCTGGCCGATGAGGCGATGTATTTGGTGAAAAACACCAACCGTGACAATGTGGCCGCGGCGAATTTCGGCATTCTGCCCGCCACGAGCGAAGCCGCCGGATGAGTAGAACAGTCAGCAACCAGTTATGAGTCATGAGTCTCGTACCCGCCTGGTGACCCGGCTTTCCGAACTATACGCACCAGGAAAATTCTGAGTAACTGAAATCATGAAGAGGAGCCAGGCGGCGCGCTACGCGCAATGGTCCGCCCTGGTGGCCGCTGCACTGGCTGGCATCACCTTCAGCATCTATGTGCGCCGGCAGTGGGTGGCCCATGTCGAGAAAAAGGCCGCT
>Ga0187817_10002136_pt1 | contig 10073 bp, 6 predicted proteins | sample NC_wetland_sal_i_17_FD_132431 | JGI IMG/M metagenome (GOLD analysis project Ga0187817, IMG submission 132431) | Wetland sediment microbial communities from Neuse River Estuary, North Carolina, USA - SO4_2 | ecosystem: Environmental > Aquatic > Freshwater > Wetlands > Sediment | place: USA: North... | reverse complement strand
GCCAAAGTGGGGGAGATTTTGGGCGTGCCGCCGGAGCGAGTGGTGGATGTAATGGCTTTGCGCGGCGACTCTGTGGACAACATTCCCGGAGCGCCGGGTATCGGCGACAAGGGTTCGGTGGAACTGATCAAGCGGTTCGGATCGGTTGAGGCTGCGCTCGACCGCGCGGCGGAAGTCGAGAAAAAAACTTACCGCGAGTCGCTGCTGAATAACCGCGAAAATGTGCTGTTGAGCAAGAAGCTGGTGACCATAGATTGCAATGTGCCCATCGGACTGGATGTGAATTCCATGAGAGCGGGAGAGCCGGATGTGGAGGCCCTGCGCGCACTCTTTACCGAGCTGGAATTCACATCGCTGTTGAAAGAATTGCTGCCGGTGGTCGAGGTCAGCGATGCGCGTTACACCGAGGCGGAGACGGCGGCCGATGTTGAGGCGGTGCTCAGGGCAGTGCCAGCAGGAGGCGCGCTGGCTGTGGCGATCGAGATGGAGACCGGTGCAGAGGACGAGGAACGGGAAGCTGAAGAAGAGTCCGCTCACGGCATGCTGCCGTTGACTGCGGCGTCTTCGCCGGAAGAAAGACCACGAAGTATTGCAATTTCGGCCGCGCCCGGCTCGGCGGCAACGGTTGCAACTGCCGGCGAAGCTACGTCGCGGCTTCGATCAGCACTGGCGGACTCTGCTTTGCCGAAAGCGATTCATGATTACAAGGGCGCGATTCATCTGTTTGGCCGGCAGGAGATCGCAGCGCAAGGGGTGCAGCATGATCCCATGCTGTATTCATACCTGCTCGATCCCACGTATTCATCCCATCGGCTCGCGGATGTTGCCTTGCGGCGATTTAATCTGAAACTGAGCGGCGGGCTTCCTGAAGCTGCCGACATCACCGGACGGCTTGCGACTTCCTTGCGCCGCGAGGTCGAGGAAACTGGGCTGCGCAAGCTGTATCAGGACATCGACCTGCCGCTTGTGCCGGTGCTGGCGCGCATGGAGGACGCAGGAGTCAAAATTGACCGCAATGCGCTGGCGGAGATGTCATCGCGGCTGGAACAGGAAATCGACGCCAAGGCCAAAGACATTTACGCGTGTTGTGGCGTCGAATTCAACATCAGTTCGCCGAAACAATTGGGTGACGTGCTCTTCAACAAGCTGAATCTGCCCAAGCCGGTGAAGTACGGCAAGGGCAAGACCGTTTCGACTGCGGTGGATGTGCTGGAGAATTTAGCGCTCACTCACGAGGCGCCACGACTGGTGTTGGAATACCGGCAACTCACAAAACTGAAATCAACTTATGTGGATGCATTGCCGGCGCTGCTGAATCCCGCAACCGGCCGCCTGCATACTACTTTCAGCCAGACCGGCACGGCGACGGGCAGACTTTCGTCGGCAAATCCCAACTTGCAGAATATTCCCATCCGCACGGAGCTGGGGCGTGAAATTCGGGCGGCCTTCACTGCCGAGCCTGGCAACCTGCTGCTCTCGGCGGATTACTCGCAAATCGAGCTGCGCCTGCTGGCGCATTTTTCCCAGGACCCACTGCTGATCGAAGCGTACCGGCGCGGCGACGACATTCACACGTTGACTGCGTCGCAGGTATTCGGGGTTCCGCCCCTGATGGTTACGCCCGACCATCGCCGCCAGGCCAAGGTCGTAAATTTCGGGATTGTTTATGGGCTTTCGGCGTTTGGGTTGTCGCAAAATCTTGGAATCGAGCCGGGCGAGGCCAAACAGTTCATTAACGCTTATTTCGAGAAGTACAAGGGTGTGCGAGCGTTTATTGATAAAACTCTGGATGAAGCGCGGCGCGACCAGCGCGTGAAGACGCTTTTTGGACGCATCCGGCCAATCCCGGACATCAACAGCAAGAACGCAAATTTGCGGGGATTTGCCGAGCGCACGGCGGTGAATACGCCACTGCAAGGGACGGCGGCGGACCTGATCAAGCTGGCCATGATTCGCATTGACCGGGAGTTGCGCGAGCGCGGTTTGAAATCACAGATGACGCTGCAAGTCCACGATGAGCTGGTGTTCGAAGTCCCGGAAGCCGAGATTGACGAGATGCGCACGCTGGTGCGCGAGCATTTGGAGAATGTGCATCGGTTATCGGTACCGCTGCTGGTGGAGATGGGGGTGGGGAGGAATTGGAGGGATTTGGAGTGATGCCGAGCCGCGCTCGGCCCGCACGGGCGAGGACGCCCGCGCCTGCATTGGCTCGTTTTGGACGAGCGAGGACGCCCGTCGCTCCATCGGCTTGTCTTGGATAGAAGATCACGCGCCCAGGGCTTGTTTGATGGCATGGACGATGTTGGCGGCGAGTGAGTGCATCTTCTGTTCGGAGTCGGCTTCGACCATCACGCGGGCCAGCGGCTCGGTGCCGGAATAGCGGACGACGACGCGCCCGTTCCCATCGAGTTCACGTTCGGCGGACTGAATCGCCTGCTGGATTGCGGGCACCTGCGAGAACGGAACCTTCTCGCGCACCGGAACATTCTGAATGGTCTGAGGAAAGACTTTCAGATCGGCGATCAGATCGGAGAGTGGGCGACGGGTGCGCGCCATGATCTCCATGACGCGCACCGCAGTCAGAAGGCCGTCGCCAGTGGTAGCTTCACCGTCGCGGAAGATGACGTGCCCGGATTGCTCGCCGCCCAGAATCGCCCCGGTCTTGAGCATTTCTTCGAGGACGTATTTGTCGCCGACATTGGCGCGCAGCATGCGAATGCCAGAGCCGCGCAGCGCAACTTCCAGGCCCATGTTCGACATGGTGGTGGCCACAATCGTGGAGCCCGCAAGAACGCCACGAGATTGTAGATCGCGCGCGGTCAGCAGGAGAACCGCATCACCGTTGACCACGCCGCCATTCGCGTCACTGAATAGTGCGCGGTCGGCATCGCCATCGAAGGTGACGCCTAAATCAAATTGCCCGGCGCTTTCCTTGACTGCTTTCGCAACCACTTCGGGATGCAGCGCGCCGCAATTCTCGTTGATGTTCCTGCCATCGGGCGACGCGTTGAGAAACGTTGCCTGAATCCCGCAGGCACGAAACAATTCCGGGGCTTCGGCAGTGGCGGCGCCATTGGCGCAATCCACCAGAACGCGCAGGCGGCGCAGATCGCTTTTAGCATTGTGCGCGAGCCACTCGATGTATTCCTGGCGAAGCTTGGCTTCTCCGGGCAAGCTGGGCGCGGGTTTCAGAGAAGACGCGGCGTGAGCCTCGGGGTTTTGCAGAAGAGAGAAAATCTCCTGCTCGATTGCCAGCTCGTGTTCGTCCGGCAGCTTGTAGCCGTTGCCGGAGAAGACTTTTATGCCGTTGTCGGTCCAGGGATTATGCGAGGCCGAAATCACGACACCGGCGGCGTACTTCCGGGAACGCGCCAGATATGCTACGCCCGGGGTGGTAATCACCCCGGCGCTATGCACTTCGCAGCCGCAAGAAGCAAGGCCCAGTGTCACGCGGTCGGCAATCCACGCGCTCGATTCGCGGGTGTCCTGCCCGATCACCAAGCGGGCATGGGGCGTGGTTCGGATCAGGTCATGGCCGAGCGCGCGGCCGATGAGATAGGTGCTTTCGGCGGTCAAAGGAAATTCGCCGGCCACGCCGCGGATGCCATCGGTCCCAAAGAGCTGTCGTGAGGGGGCTTTCATTCCGGTTTCTGCGGGGCTACGTTGCTGACGGTGGGAAGCTTCTGGGTCATGATTGTGATCTTCACCGAGTTCGAATCCGCCACCTGAATGAGTGGGTCGGAAATATAAGGATGCCGTGAAAATGCCAGCGGGCCGACGGCTCCGCTTACATCGACAGGATCAGTGGTAGCCGCATCGACCGCTTGGACGTGCTTCTTCGGTCCGCTGATGACGATCGTGGACGGATCGACGACGATCCCGCTTATGCTATATCCCGCCCCAACCGTCCCAATTACTCGAGGTTGAATCGGCACCTGGCGGACGAACCGCTCGTCAAATGCCATGTGAACCTGGCTGGGAACCACCTGCACGACCTCCAGATCAACCGGATGATGAATCTGCTGCGGGGTAAGGTCGAAGGTACGCTCGCCGGGATGCAGATTATGAAGGTCAATCCCGGCATAAACATCGGGCGGCTGGAGTCGGCGCACGATGCGCTCGGGACCGCGCAGGCGGATCTGCGCCCGGGGGATGTTCTCGGAACTGATTTCCATATTCTGCGGGATGTTGTCGAACTCGATGGGCACTTCAACTCCCACCTCGGCCACCGGGTCGCGGGCCACGGCCAGCCACAAGCCAACAGCAAGCCCGAGCGAGATCAGCTTCAGGCCGAAGTTGTGGACCACGTGGCGCTGGAAAAAATCGCGCATGAGTTAGCGGTCGGCCTCCTGCCCCAGGGACGCGTCCGCGGCGCGTGCCCGTAACTGCTGACCCCCTGGTTGAGTACCTTCGAGCATATCGCCGCTGTTGTGAATTGGAGTCGGGAGCGTGGATGGGGGAACGTAGCGCCGCAGCAACTCTCCCAGGCGCTCGCGCAACTGCTCGACTGATAAGTCGCGCTCAATTTTTCCACCAACCGCCAGGCTGATGCCGCCGGTTTCTTCCGAGACGATGACGGCGATGGCATCGGTTTCCTCAGTGACTCCAATACCGGCGCGATGGCGGGTTCCGAGTTGGGTGGACAAGACTGGGTTCATGGAAAGCGGAAGAAAACAGGCGGCAGCCGCAATGCGGTCGTCTTTGACGATTACGGCGCCATCATGCAGAGGCGCGCTGGGGCGAAAGATGGTCGCCAGCAAATCGTAAGAAAGGCGTGCATCCAGAGGGACGCCGCTTTCGATGTAGGTGCGCAGCCCGATTTCGCGCTCAATTACGATCAGCGCTCCGGTCTGATTCTGGCAGAACAGGTTCGCTGCCAGGACAATATCGTCGTAAGCTTCAGTGTCCAGGCTGGAGGTGCGGCTCATGGTTACTCTGCGGCCAAGTTTGGCCAGCGCCTGGCGAATCTCGGCTGCGAAAACTACGATCAGGGCAAATACGGTGTACGGAAGCAAGGTGCTGAGCAGCCAGTTGAGGGCGGTGAGGTCTCCCAGCCGTGAAGCATAAAACGCGATGCCGAGCGCTGCGACGCCGACCAGCATGAGCGCCGCCCGGGTTCCTTTTACGAGGGCGAGGAACTCATAAATAATAATCGCGACCAGCACAATGTCGATGACCGAAATCACCGACACATGTGGCCACGGTGCTGAGAACTGCGTCACGTACAGCCCCTTTCGAGGATGAACTCGCCCGGCGCGAAGGTAAGAATCATTGTAATCCAGGAGGTAGAGTGGCTGAATTGCGGGGTGGAAGAATCAAGGAGCGGTTTTCGCTTAGGTCCACGCGAGATCCCTTGCCCCGCTGGTGAAAACGCGGAGCTTCGGGATGCCCCCCTTAAGAGTTATTGGTATTCGAGGGGAACTACCGGGGCGAAGCGCCTTTGCTCTTTGGGTTGCCCAACTGCATTTCGAGCCCTTCGGCTGCCGCCCGCACGCGCGGATAGTAATTGCGGGCTTCTTTTACAACTTTGTCGATGCAGGCGTCATCATGATCGGGATCATGATGGAACAGGACAAGTTCTTTGGCGCCGCTGTCCAACACTACATTGACGGCTTCGCGCCAGTGGCTGTGGCCCCAGCCGCGGCGGCGAGCTTCGTATTCTTCAGGAAGATACTGCGCGTCGTAGATCAGAATGTCCGCGCCTTCCGCCAGCTTGCGCACGTTCTTGTCGAAAACGGCGTCGCCGGGTTCGTTGTCGGTGGCGTAAACCAGAATGCCGTCTTTAGTTTCCAGGCGAAAGCCCATGCAGCCTTGAGGATGATTGAGCCACATGGTCTGGATGGTCATGCCATTGAGACTGATTTTGCCCTCTTCCAGGTCCTCAAAGCTCTGCTGTGCTCTCATCTCGGTGAGTCCCACGGGAAAGTAAGGCGAGGCCATCTGTTCCTCCAACACCCGCTTCAGACTGCGGGTCCGGCTGGAACAGTGGAACTGGAAGCGGTTGCCGGGCCGGTCATAAAGGGGACCAAAGAAAGGCAGGCCCTGGATGTGGTCCCAGTGAAAATGGGAGACGAAGACATGCCCTTCGACGGACCGGCCGTTGAACTCGTGGCGCAGGGCCTGGCCCAGGACTCGAAACCCGGTGCCGCAATCGAAGATGTAGAGGCTATCGCCGAGGCGTACCTCGACGCAGGAGGTATTACCTCCATAGCGCATGTTTTCGGGCTGAGGAGTCGGGGTGGAACCCCGAACACCCCAGAATTTGATACGCATACGCCCTCGTGAGCGGACAGGGGACGAGCCTTCATCTTGCAACGTGTAGAGACATCCGTCAATCGGTTCGCTGGTTACGGGAGTAACGTCAGCCCGGTCATTCGGCATAAGACCCAGGTGGTTTGGGGGAGGGGCCGGTCTTCATTTGCCGTCTCCTATAATAAGGTCGCCACACGATCACGCATGCTTTCTCCCGACTACAAAGAGTTTTTGCGGCTTGCTCGCAATGCCACGCTGGTTCCTGTCGTCAAGTCCGTTACCGCGGACCTGCTGACACCGGTTTCAGCGTTTCTTGCCATTGCCGCCAAAGAGCCGCATTCCTTCCTGCTGGAATCGGTGGAACGCGGAGAACAAATCGGACGCTACACCTTCCTCGGAGCGCGGCCTTACATGCAAGTTCGGGCGCAGGCAGACCAAATTGTAATCGAGCGGGGAAAGCAGCAGGAGCGCCGGGAGGGCAGCGTAATCGAAGCGGTGAAAGAGGTGCTGCGGCAGCATACGCCGGCGGTTCTGCCGGGGCTGCCACCCTTTACTTCGGGATGCGTGGGGTATTTCGGATACGACACCGTCCGCCAACTGGAAAAGATCGGCGAACACGCCAAAGACGATCTTTCCCTTGCCGACTGTGTGCTGATGTTTTTCGACCGCGTGCTTGTCTTTGATCACTTGCGGCATCAGATTCAGATCATTGCCAGCGCCGATGTTTCGCGGGAGACTCCACGCAAAGCATACGACCGTGCCGTCAGCGACATTGCCGGGTTGGAAAAGAAGCTGGCTGGAGGTTGGGCTCCACAGCGCGGGAGAAAGTCGCGTTCGCAGGGAATCAGACTGAAGATTCACGCGGCCACCACTCGAGCGACATTCCTGCGGTGCGTGGAACGGGCCAAAGAGTACATCGCGGCGGGAGATGTGTTTCAGGTAGTGCTGTCACAGCGTCTGGACTTCATCCCCGGGGTCGCGCCTTTTGACATTTATCGCGCGCTGCGAACTGTTAATCCCTCTCCGTACATGTATTTCCTGCGCATGGGGGATGTGCACGTGCTGGGATCGTCGCCGGAAATGCTGGTGCGAGTGAGCGGCCGCAGGCTGGAGTATCGCCCCATCGCCGGAACTCGCCCGCGGGGGCGCGATGCGACGGAAGATATCCGTCTCGAAGAAGAGATGCTCCAGGACGAAAAGGAGCGAGCCGAACATGTCATGCTGGTGGACCTTGGCCGCAACGATCTGGGACGAGTAAGTGAATACGGGTCGGTGAAGGTGCGCGACCTGATGCGGGTGGAGCGCTACTCTCACGTGATGCACATCGTTTCTGCGCTGGAAGGAAAGCTAAAGGAAAATCTGGGAGCGCTCGACGCATTCGCAGCCTGTTTTCCTGCCGGCACCTTGACGGGAGCGCCGAAGGTCCGCGCCATGCAGATCATTGAGGAGCTGGAGCCGGTGCGGCGAGGGGTTTATGGCGGCTCGGTACTCTACGCCGATTTCGCGGGCAATTTGGACTCTTGCATCACCATCCGGACGCTGGTGATGAAGGGCAAACGCGGGTTTCTGCAGGCAGGCGCCGGAATCGTGGCCGATTCCGACCCGGAGCGCGAGTTTCAGGAGTGCATGAACAAAGCACAGGCAGGGTTGAAGGCGGTGGAAAGAGCGAGAAGCCGCGGGTGAGGGTTGGCGCTTTTGATTCGGGAAATGCCTGCGTCCTACCGGTCGCGCCCTTCGGGCGCGTTTATTCTTTTTCTCAACGTACCCAGCGCTTACGCGCTGGGCTAAATTATGCCGCCGCTCCGCGGCTGGCTTCTGGTAGTCCCGTGCTGCGGGTCCACCCGGAATGTCGTTGCTTACGACGGGCGCGGACTCCCGGCGCTCCATCGGCTTACATTTGGACGGGCGAGTCGCCCGTCGCCACACAACCATGGATAGTTTACATCCGGCAATCAGCCCAAGACCACCCTGCCGTCGCTTGACTTTAGCACCGGCGCTCGATTAGGCTCCGCCCGACGCTAAGGATGGGCTTTTTGAGCGCCGCTAGTATTTCCAACGCAAGACCAATTTCAAGTTGCGATCGAGGAGGAACGTTTCTATGAAAAGATTCACAGGATTGTTTTTGGGGTTGTTGCTGATAGTGGGATGGCTGGGTATGGCGGTTGCGCAGGAGCACACCATGCAACCTCCCAAAGTACTCGTAATCACCCGCGAGTTCCTGAAGCCGGGCAAGATGGGCTCAATCCACGAAAAGACAGAAAGCGCTTTTGTGGAGGCGTTTGCCCGTGCCAAGTGGCCGACGCACTATCTCGCCATGGATTCCCTCTCGGGAAAATCGCGGGCTTTATTCCTGACCGGGTATGATTCGTTCGACGCCTGGGAAAAGGATGCTCTGGCGGTGCAGAAAGACAAAGCGCTTACGGCCGCGGTGGAACATGCAGCCGCGGTGGATGGCGATCTGCTGGACACGATGGATGGAGGGACATTCGTGCTGCGTGAGGATCAAAGTCTGCGTATGGCGGTGGACCTGCCACACATGCGCTACTTCGAGATTGAGCGTTTTCACCTGAAGCCGGGACATGACAAGGAATGGGACGAGGCCGTCAAGATGGTGAAGGCAGCCTACGAAAAGGTGCCTGACGAGCATTGGGCCATGTACGAGGAGGTGTACGGCGGCGGGAACACCTTCATTGTGATCAACCCCATGAAAGCCGCGTCAGAGATTGACAAAGGCATGGCGCAGGGCAAGGATTTCGCGGCAGCCATGGGCGAAGAAGGGATGAAGAAGCTCGATGAGCTATCGGCGAAAGCGATTGAATCCGAGGAAACCAACTTGTTCGTACTCAATCCACGGATGAGCTACGTGGGAGACGATATGATCAAAGCCGATGATTTCTGGAAGCGCAAGGCACCGGCGGCGCCGATGAGCGCGCCCAAGAAATCGGAAGACAAGAAGACTGGCGAGTAGGCTGGGCGACTGAGGGAAAGACACGGGACATCTGGCATCTGATGCTGGGTGTCCCTTTCTTCTGCCATCTAACGCATCAAAACCGGCACCCACTCGCCGGCTGCGATTCGCTCGCGATCGGGAGGGATGACGATGTAGCAATTCGCGCGGGCGGTGGCGGCTATGTCGCCGGACCCCTGCCAGCGCTGTAACTCCACTTCTGCCTGCTCAAATTCGCCGGAAAGCATCGCCGGTAAGAAACGTTTGAGGCCAGGCTTGGTTTTGATCTCCGACTTCAGCCTAGCGTGGAGAAAGATCAGCTTGCGGGGTAGCAGGCCGGCGAGAGCCTCCAGCATCGGCTTGGCGAAGAGTTCGAAGGTCACCATGGTCGAAACGGGATTTCCCGGCAACCCAAAGAAGTATTTGTGCGACACATTTTCTTGCCCCAGGGCATCGCGGGCGGGGGCGCCCGCGCCACATGAGACGCGGCCGAAGACGATGGGCCTACCGGGTTGAATCTGAGCGCCGGTGAAGAAGAACTCGGCTTCGAGATCTGCGAGAACCTGTTCGACCAAATCATACTTACCCATAGAGACGCCACCGCTCAAGAGCAAGAGGTCAGCTTCAAGGCCATCGGTGATTAGCTCGCGAAGACGCTCAGGCTGGTCGGGAGCAATCGGCAAGAGCAGCGGCTCGCCGCCCGCGGCCTGGATTTGCGCAGCAAGAGAATAGGTGTTGGAGTTGCGAATCTGGTTGGGACCGGGGGGCACGGCGATGTCAACGATTTCATCTCCCGTGGCGAGCACTGCGACGCGCGGCTTTGAGTACACCAACAGATGAGTCTTGCCAACCGAAGCGGCGACGGAGATGGCGG
>Ga0187817_10002135_pt1 | contig 10075 bp, 8 predicted proteins | sample NC_wetland_sal_i_17_FD_132431 | JGI IMG/M metagenome (GOLD analysis project Ga0187817, IMG submission 132431) | Wetland sediment microbial communities from Neuse River Estuary, North Carolina, USA - SO4_2 | ecosystem: Environmental > Aquatic > Freshwater > Wetlands > Sediment | place: USA: North... | reverse complement strand
GTTTGTCGCCCACTCCACCGCAGGTGGCAGCGCGGAAGGTCGAAACCCCGGTCGCAGCGGCGCCCAGCGCGGTCCGGCTGGCCTCGGGCAGTTTGCTCGATGACATGATTGAGCAGACGGAAGGTCGCATTTCCACGGACCGGCAAACACGCAAGCCGGATGAAGTACTCGCGTTTGCGCGGCAATTGGCGGCGAAGTATGCCGTAAGCGCTCCTGATCCGCGGCGGCCAGAATTCGTTGCTGCAGTCGATCGCGCCGTCGCAGACGTGATGAGGACTCTCCTGCACAATCCGGATTTCCAGGCTCTCGAAGCCATCTGGCGAGCGATTTTTCTTCTCGTTCGTCAAATTGAGACGGGGCCAGAGCTTAAACTCTGTTTGTTCGATATTTCGCAGGAAGAACTCGCGTCGGACCTTAGCTCCTCGGCAGATCTTCGGAGCACCGGTGTCTTCCGCCTGCTCGTGGAAAAGGGAATACAGACGCCAGGTGCAGATCCATGGGCGGTTGTCGTTGGCAATTATTCCTTCGGGCCAGGCAAAGGGGACTTGGAATTGCTTGCCCGAATGGCCAAAGTCGCGCACGCTGCCCAGGCTCCATTTCTGGCCGAAGGGAACTCCCTGTTGTTGGGGGCTGCATCCTTCGCCACGGCGCCGAATTTCCGGGACTGGAATCGGACCGCAGAGCAGGGACAATGGGACGAATTGCGGGGCCTCCCTGAATCGGACTCGGTTGGGCTGGCGCTTCCGCGTTTTCTGCTGCGACTGCCCTACGGAGAGAAGACCTCGCCAGCGGAGGCGTTCGATTTCGAAGAGTTCGCTGGACCCCCGGACCACAAAGGCTACCTGTGGGGAAATCCGGCATTTGTGGTTGCCCTGCTGCTTGCCGAGTCGTTCAGCGCATCTGGGTGGGAAATGCGTCCCGGGAGTGTCTCCCAAATCGACAAATTGCCGCTCCATATCTACGGAATGGCTGGCCAGTCCGAGTCGAAGCCTTGTGCTGAAGCGTTGTTCACCGAGGACACAGTGCAACGGATTCTTGAGGATGGGCTGATTCCCCTGGTTTCGTTCAAGGGCCGGGACTCGGTACGAATAGCTCGTTTCCAGTCGATTGCCCAGCCGCCCAGGCCGCTCGGGGGCCGCTGGGCCCACTGACCGCCGATCCGGATTTGGCGCCCTGTGCAATTTTTTGGATTTTCACCGCAACGCGGCGTCACTTTGAGGGTTCGTAGCAATCGTGCGAGCGGTTTAAACGCTTTCTGCAACAAAAAACGCGTTAGCGCTTGACTGCTGCCGGTGCTTGTGATAAACCGTTGCTCCACGGCCCATTGGGTCAGATTGTAAGAGGCCCTGTTATTTCCCCGTGAGGGTAGTGGGCCCCTCATAAAACGCTTCCCCGGCGATTAATAGTTTCGAAATCACCTTACAGGCACTTCTCCGAAAATTCGAAGAGGTAGGGAGAAAATATGGCAAAACCGAGCACACAGCACAAATTGGACCGCGTCCGTCCGCCTCGAGTTCAGATTACCTACGACGTCGAGACCGGGGGCGCTATCGAAATCAAGGAACTGCCATTCGTAGTGGGCGTCCTTGGAGACTTCACTGGTCAACCCGAACAACCGCTGCCCAAGCTCAAAGAGCGGCGCTTTGTCGACGTGACACCTGACAACTTCGATTCCGTTTTGGAAAGCATGAAGCCGCATCTTGCGTTCGGAGTCGAAAACAAGCTGAGCGAAGATTCCAACGCCGGACAAATCCGCGTGGATCTGAAGTTCAAGAGCTTGGAAGATTTCGAACCCGAGCAGGTGGCGCGGCAAGTAAAGCCGCTGAAAGAACTGCTCGACCTGCGGACGCGCCTCAATGATCTGAAGGGCGCCTTGCAGACCAACGAGAAACTGGATGACGCTCTACTCGATGCCGTGAGCAAGACCGACAAACTCGACAAGCTGAAGGCCGAAGTCGGCCAGAAGGGGGAACCCAATGCCTGAGACCCAGAAATCAGCAGGTAGTTCGGCAGTAGTAGAACAGGCCGCAGAATCGAGTCTTCTCGACCAGATCGTAGAACAAGGCCGTTTCGCCGACCCAGCTGCTCGCGAACGGGGCAAGAACCTGGTCAAGGAGTTCGTAAGCCAGGTGCTCGAAGGGTCGATGACCCTGGGCCGCGACGCCGATCAGATGATCTCGGCGCGCGTGGCGCAGATCGATCATCTGGTTTCGATCCAGTTGAACGAGATTCTGCACAATGCCCAGTTTCAGAAGCTGGAAGGAACCTGGCGCGGACTCAAGTACCTGCTCGATCAATCCGAAACCGGCACGCAGCTGAAGATTCGCGTCCTGAATGCATCAAAAAAAGATTTGCTCCGCGACTTACAGCGCGCTCCTGAGTTTGATCAGAGTGCAATGTTCAAAAAAGTCTACGAAGAAGAGTACGGACTTTTTGGTGGCGAGCCATTCGGCGCCCTCGTGGGCGACTACGAGTTCAGCAAGCATCCGGAAGATCTGGAACTGCTGGAAAAGGTCTCGCAAGTTGCCGCGGCCGCGCACGCTCCATTCTTGTCGGCAGCGTCGTCTGAGTTGCTGAACATGGAAAGCTTTACGAACCTTGATCAGCCGCGCGACATCGGCAAGATCTTCGACAGCACGGAATACGCCAAGTGGAAGGGTTTCCGCGAAAGCGAGGACTCGAAGTATGTCTGCCTGACGTGCCCGCGTGTTTTGATGCGCTTGCCCTATGGTCGTGACACGTCTCCGGTGGAAGGGTTCAATTTCGAAGAGGGAGTCGATGGCACGGATCACTCCAAGTATCTGTGGGGAAATTCCGCCTACGCCCTTGCAACCAAGATGACGCAGGCGTTCGCTACCTACGGCTGGTGCGTGGCGATCCGCGGTGTCGAGGGCGGCGGCCTGGTCGACGGGCTTCCTTCGCACACGTTCCGCACCGACGAGGGCGACGTTGCGCTCAAGTGCCCCACGGAAATTGCTATCACCGATCGTCGCGAGAAAGAGTTGGCGGATCAGGGTCTGGTTCCCCTGGTTCACTGCAAGGGTACCGACAAGGCTGCGTTCTTCAGCATTCAGTCTTGCAACAAGCCCAAACTCTATGACAGCGATTCGGCCAACGCGAACGCCCGGCTGTCCGCGCAATTGCCATACATGATGGCGACCTGCCGGTTCGCGCATTATTTGAAGGCGATGATGCGTGATAAGATCGGCGGCTTTATGTCGCGTGAGGATGCGTGGAGGTTCTTGAATAAATGGATCTCCAAGTACGTCACGCAAGACGACAAGGCCAATGCTGCAACCAAAGCCAAGTACCCCTTGCGAGATGCAAACGTCGAAGTAGAAGAAGTAAAAGGAAAACCCGGCGTCTACCGTGCGGTTGCGTATCTCCGGCCGCACTTCCAGCTGGACGAGATCAATGTGTCGCTGCGGCTCGTAGCGGAATTGCCGGCTGCTGCAAAGTAAGACCTTAGGGCTCCAAACAAGGATTCCCAGGAATCTTTGAAATCTGAAAAGCGAAAGTTGAAGGAGGAAAAGAAATGGCGAGTGATTATTATCTGCAGATTGGATCTAGTAGCAGCGCCGACGGCGCGGTGACTGGAGAATCGCAAAATCCAAACTATACGGGACAAATTGAGCTGGACAGCTTTTCGTTCGGCGCTTCGAACCCTGCTGATGTGGGCGGGGGAGGACTGTCGGCCGGCAAGTGTTCTTTGTCGGACTTCAGCTTTACCTGTGCACTGGATTCTTCCAGCTGGCAGATTGTAAAGGATCTGTATGCAGGTAAGCACATCGACACCTGCACTTTGAGTGGTAACAAAGCTGGAGGTGATGCCAGCACCTACAAGTACCTTTCGGTCGTCATGAGCAACTGCTACATCACCAGCCACAGTACCGGTGGCGGGGCGCAGGGCGTGCCTACTCAGAGTGTCAGCATCGCCTATGCAAAAATCGTGTACGAGTACTATACACAGGACACGAGCAAGGGCACGGTCAAGTCGGCTGGTACTGGCACGTATAGCATCGTGACCGGCGTCAACGCTTAGTCTCGCTGTAGTTCGATGATTGTGGAGCAACGGGAGGGCGTTTGGCGGGCGATTCAAGCTCGCCATCCTGCCTTCCCTTGCTGCGCCTTTCGCTTCGACTTGCCAGTCGAGGGAAGACTTCTCACGAGTAAATCCGCAAAGAGGCGCTTTACATGAACCCTAAAGAGCTTTACCAGGCGGGACGGCTCAATGATGCCATCAAGGCCTTGAGCGCTGAGTTGCGCGATAATCCAACCGACATCCGCCGTCGCACTTTTCTTTTTGAACTCCTCTGTTTTGCCGGAGAATACGAACGCGCGGACAAGCAACTGGAAGTGCTGAGTCAGGCCGGACCAGAGAGTGAATTGGGAGTTCTGGTCTATCGCAGCGCATTGTTCGCCGAGCGCCAGCGCCAGGACATGTTCTCACGAGGTGAATTCCCCACGCAGCCGGATGAGGAGCAACCTGCTCGCAGTGGAACCGTGAACGGCAAATCATTCGAATTCTTCTCGGATGCAGATCCTAGAACCGGCGCCAAGCTAGAGCTCTTTGCTGCGGGCAACTATTTGCTGCTGCCGCTCGAGCACGTTGCCTCCATCGAAATCCAGCCTCCACGCCGGCTGCGGGACCTCATTTGGACGCCAGCTTCAGTCCGCACAACGCCGGCTTTTAAAGGTACCGAACTGGGAGAAGTGATGCTTCCCGTTCTTGCTCCCTTCTCCTGGCGTCACCCGGATGAAGCGGTGCGCTTGGGGCGAATGACGGTATGGGAAAAGCCCGAAGGGCATGAATATCAAGTTCCGTTTGGCCAGAAAATGTGGCTCGTGGACGACGAGGAAATTCCGTTTCTTGAACTGCGCGCTCTCGAGTTTAATCCCGCCTCAGTGGCCGCCTGACCCATCATGCCTCTTCCCGACGATCTGCTGATTCCCATTGAAGGGCCGAGCCCGAGTGGCGCCAACCTCCGCTACGATCCGGTCTACGACAAAATCAAAGAGGCTCGCCGCGAAGAGGCGCAACCGCCCCCGGGCATGAGCGAGCAGGACCGCAAAGTCTCGGACAACGTACAGGTAATCAAGCTCACAACCGAACTCCTTACCAAGAAGACCAAAGATCTGCAGATCGCCGCCTGGTTCACCGAGGCGTCTCTCAAGCAACGAGGCTTCGCAGGTTTGAAGGACGGGCTTGCCCTCTGCCACGGCTTGGTCGAGAAGTTTTGGGACACTCTATATCCGGAGATCGAAGACGGCGATGCGGAGTCCCGCGGCGCGCCTCTGGGATTTGTGGGAACCAAGCTCGACCTTCCTCTGAAGTTAGTGCCGCTGGTGGAGAAGGCACCCTACGGCTTGGTGGACTATCAGCAGTCCAAAGAAGTGGTCTACGAGGACCAGGCAAAAACCGACGATGTCAGGAAGAGACGCGCCCAACACATCAAAGAGGGCAAGCTTACGCCTGAGGCTTTCGACAAGGCCTTTGAAGAAACTCCGAAGAAGTTTTACGCACAAGCCGAAAAGGAAATCGATGCATGCCTGCAAGGCCTTGCCTCTCTGAAGAAATTATGCAACGAGAAATTTGGCAGTGAAGGGCCCGCGTTTGGTCCTCTGCAGACCTCATTGGAGACGATCCGGCATCCCATTCACCAATTCCTTCAGAAGAAGCGCGAGAAGGAGCCCGATCCGGTCGAGGTTGTCCCAACCGCCGAAGGTGTGCCGGGTGCCGAGGGTGAAGCTCAGGGTGGCGCTGCATCTCCGGTGCGCGCCGGCGTTTTCATTTCAGTAGAAACGTCGTCGGAACCGGCTGACCGCATGGATGCTATTCGCAAAGTGGCGGAGGCGGCTGCCTTGCTGCGGCGGCGGGAACCGCAAAGCCCTGCGTCCTACCTGATGTTGCGGGGCCTGCGGTGGGGAGAACTGCGAGCAGCCATTGATCTTGCCGATCCGACCCTGCTCGAAGCTCCGCCAACTGAACTTCGCCGCCATCTGAAGAAACTTCTGCTCGATAAAAAACATGAAGAGCTTCTCGAGGCTGCTGAGAGCACCATGGCGCTGCCGTGCAGTCGTGCGTGGCTCGACCTGCAGCGCTTTGTAGTGGAAGCCTGCGATGGCCTGGGCAGCGGCTACGAAGCCATCGCTCGCGCAATTCGCTCGGAACTGAAAGCGCTGATCACCGATATTCCGCAATTGCTCGACGCCACCCTGATGGACGAGACTCCGGCCGCCAACGCCGAAACGCGCGCGTGGTTGGTGACCTTGAGCCAGGCGCCAGTTCCACAGCCTGCGGCAGGCGATCCGGGGCAGCATGCGGCCTCGAATGGCTTTGGGTCGAAATGGCCGGGCCAGCCCACCGACGCATATACTCAGGCGCTGCAAGCGTTACGCGATGGACAAGAGCGGAAGGCGTTCGAAATTCTCCAGCAGGACATTGCCCGAAAGCGGTCGGGGCGAGAGCGTTTTCGCCGCCGCATGCAACTGGTCGAGATTTGTGCGACGACCAATAAACCGAACGTGGCTCAGCCTATTCTCGAAGACCTGGCTGCGGCGATTGAGAATCACAAGCTTGATGAGTGGGAAGATCCCGGCATGGTGGCCAGCGCTCTTGCCACTCTGATGAAAATGAGCGTCAAGATCCAGGCAGACAAGGCGGCGCAACAGAAATTATTCGAACGCATCTGCCGGCTCGATCCGGCGCAAGCGCTGGGGGACGCAAAGTAACTCATGGCCAAGCGAGATGCCACCGGGCCTGTCACATTGTCGGTGCTGGATCGGCTCATCGATCGCGATCCGCACACGCACTCGGAGATCCCCCTCACGCGCGCCCAGTCCTTGCGCGAACTGAGACTTTCGTTGAAGCGTGATCTGGAGTGGCTGCTCAATACCAGAAGAACCATTGATCCTGCTCCTGAGTCGGCGCGTGAAACCAACCGCTCTGTTTACCAGTACGGCTTCGCCGACATCTCCTCCAAGTCGGTTCTGTCGGGCCGCGACCACAGCGATCTTGTGCGGGACATGGAACTCGCCATCTCTGTTTTCGAGCCACGCCTGAAGCGCGCCCGAGTGCGCATGGAGGCAGTGGAAGGCAACTATCGCAGCTTGAGATTCGTCATCGAAGGATTGTTGTGCATGGATCCTGCGCCCGAACCTGTGCGCTTCGACACTGTCCTCGAGCTGGGCAAGAGCGAGTACGAAGTCAAGGGAGCCGATCTTGCGCAATGAGCTGAGAAACTACTACGAGAGCGAGCTCACCTTCCTGCGCCAGATCGGAGCGGAGTTCGCGGACAAGTATCCGAAGATCGCCTCGCGCCTGGTGCTCGAAGCCGATCGCTGCGAAGACCCCCACGCCGAGCGCTTGCTCGAAGCTTTCGCCCTGCTGGCGGCCCGAGTTCACCTGCGCATCGACGATGATTTCCCCCAGATTACCGAGGCGCTGCTGAACATCCTTTACCCGCATTATCTGCGGCCCGTGCCTTCGATGACAGTGGCGCAGTTTCACTCGGATCCCGAGAGCGGCAAACTCACCAGTAGTTTGAAGATTCCGAAGGGAACGGTTCTTTATTCACGCCCGGTGGAAGGTGTGCCCTGTAAGTTCCGCACCTCCTACGATTGCACATTGTGGCCATTCAAGGTGGCACAAGCCCAATGGATGACACCCGATCGCGTTCGGCCGGCATTACGCGCCTCCGAGGCCGCGGTACTGCGCGTTGAACTCGAATGCTTTCAGGATGTTTCCTTTGAAAAGCTCGATCTGGAAACTCTCAGCTTCTATTTGAACGGCGAAAGCGCGGTGGTGCATTCTCTGTATGAATTGTTGTGCAGAAACTGCGTTCGCATCCTGGTGCGCGATCCGCTGAAACCGAAATCCCCGGTGCGGGAGCTTTCTCCGCGGAATCTGGAACCGATGGGGTTTGGAGAAAGCGAAGATGTTTTGCCGTATCCCAGGCGCTCCTTCATGGGATACAGGCTTCTGCAGGAATACTTCGCATTTCCCGAAAAGTTTTTCTTTATGAGCCTGAAGGGGCTCTCTGAGTTGCAACGGGCCGGGCTCACAACCAAGGCGGAACTTCTGTTTCTCATTTCGCCGTTTGAGCAAGACGGCCGCCAGCAACGCCTCGAAGTCGCGGTCAACGAAAAGACGCTGCGCTTAGGGTGCTCGCCCATCATCAATTTGTTTTCCCAGGCAGCCGAGCCTATTCTGATCGATCAGACCCGCTATCAGTATCCGATTGTGCCCGATGCAAGGCGCCGCCAGACCATGGAGATCCACTCGGTCGATGAGGTCGTCAGTACGGACGCCGAAACACACGAGACCGTCACCTATCATCCGCTCTATTCGGAGCGGCACGCGGTGCAGGGGACGAGCCCAGCCTATTGGTACATTAGCCGCTCGTTCTCAAACCGCAAGGGTGATGAGGGAACGGATGTTTTTCTTTCCCTGGTCGATCTGTCGGCCCGTCCGATGCAACTCGAATACGACACGGTCACCGTGCGCTGCACTTGCACGAATCGCGATCTGGTTACACGACTGCCGTTCGGAAGCGAGGCGGGAGACTTCGAAATGACCGGGGCGGCGGCCATCAAGCGGATTGTTTCGCTGCACAAGCCTACGCGTACCCTGCGTCCTCCACTGGATGGCAAGACTCTATGGTCGTTGATCTCGCATTTGTCGTTGAACTATCTTTCCATCGTCGACAACGGCAAGGAAGCCCTCCAGAAGATTCTCGAGCTGTACGATTTTTCGGATTCCGCAGACATCAAAAAACAGATCGGCGGAATCGCCTCGGTGAGTTCACGCCGGCACTTTACCCGCGTTGCCTCCGAACACGGTGTCGGTTTTGCCCGAGGCACGCGGGTGGAAATCGAATTTGACGAAGAGCAGTTCAGCGGCGGCGGAGCCTACCTGTTTGCCAGCGTCCTCGAAAAATTCTTCGGCCTTTACACATCGATGAACAGTTTCACCCAATTAGTGGCGCGCAGCCGCCAAAGAAAGGAGGCGTTGGAAGAGTGGGCACCGAGAGCGGGACAGTCAATGCTGATCTAGGGAACTCTGGCGTTACGACCCCGGATCTGAAGAACTGCGAAGTGGAAGAGAAGCTCCGTCGCGAGCCCTATTCCTTCGACTTCTTTCAGGCGGTCCGTCTGCTCGAGAGACTTCGTCCCGAAAGGACGCCGGTCGGGCAATTTGCCCATCCCGAAACCGAAGTAGCGCGATTCGCAGCTCATCCCTCACTCGCTTTTCCCGCCAGCCAGATTCAGCGGGTGGAGTGGCCCGAGGATGCGCCCGTCCAGATGACCGTCAACTTCATGGGCCTGACGGGTCCGGAAGGCGTTCTACCCAACCCGTATACGACCCTGATTATCGAGAGACTGAAATCATCTGACCGCTCGCTGCGCGACTTTCTCGACCTTTTCAATCATCGGATGATCTCGCTCTTTTATCGCGCCTGGAGAAAATATCGATTCGATGTCGCGTATGAACAAGGAGATCCCCGGCACCTTCTGAGTTTGATTGGCCTCGGCACTGAGGGAATGCGCGACCGTCAGGCGGTGTCCGACGAATCGTTGATCTACTACTGCGGCCTTCTGGGGCAGCGTCCGCGTTCCGCCCAGGCTTTGAAGCAGATTCTCTCTGACTACTTTGAGGTGCCGGTTGCCATTGAACAGTTTTCGGGAGGCTGGTATCGGCTGGATCCGGACACGCAGTGCCGCCTCTCAGAGGAGACCAGCGACAGCGGGGAACTTGGATTTGGGGCAGTGGTTGGCGACGAGATGTGGAACCAGCAATCCCGGGTGCAGATTATTCTCGGCCCGCTCAGTCTCGAGCGCTACGCTGATTTCTTGCCCGATGGCAAATCCTTCGCCCCTCTGCGCGCCTGGGTGAAGTTTTTTTCGAACGACGAATGGGATTTCGAAGTAAGACTGATTCTGGAACGCGAGGACGTTCCGGCTTGTACGTTGGGAGCGGAAGGGATTTCCGGCCCGCAACTCGGCTGGGTATCGTGGGTGAAATCCGCTCCCTTTAATCGCGATCCTGGCGATACCGTGCTCGCACTGTAATCGG
>Ga0187817_10002134_pt1 | contig 10075 bp, 10 predicted proteins | sample NC_wetland_sal_i_17_FD_132431 | JGI IMG/M metagenome (GOLD analysis project Ga0187817, IMG submission 132431) | Wetland sediment microbial communities from Neuse River Estuary, North Carolina, USA - SO4_2 | ecosystem: Environmental > Aquatic > Freshwater > Wetlands > Sediment | place: USA... | reverse complement strand
GTTCTTCACCATTTGGGTGACCCCCTTGAGGTTGAGTTCGTAAAACCGGGAAGTTTCGCGAACTCATTTTTGCCCCATGTTTTTGGGGTCCCCAAATGGTTCCTTCAAATTCGAGCCCTACCGAAGCCCACCCCAGTGCATTATTCAGGTGAAACAGAAACACGTTCTGCGTCTGATGGATAACGAGAACTTGCCATTAATCTTCGCAAGCTACTTCGTCAACTCAAATTCCCCGTGCAGCTTGGCGGTCGAGTCTTCTCCTACCCAGACGTCGAACTGCTCCGGTTCTACCACCCATTGCTTCAGCATCGGGCTGTAGAACTGCAGTTCATCGCTGCCGAGCTTGAAGTGAACCGTTTGCTTCGCTCCGGGCGCAAGTGCCACTCGCTCGAACCCCTTTAATTGACGCACCGGACGCGACGCACTCCCAGCGCGCTGGTGAATGTACAGCTGAGCCACAGCGGCTCCTTCGCGTTGGCCCGTATTCGTTACGTCGGCGGTGATGTCAATTGTTCCCCCTACTGCCGTGCTCGTCGGGCTGAGTTTGAGGTTATCGAAAGCAAAAGTCGTATAGCTCAGCCCATATCCAAACGCATACAGCGGAGTGCTCAACAGATCCCAATAGCGCGATTTGAATTCCGGATCCGTTTCCGGCAACTGCGTGAGGTTGTGGTTGTAGTAGAGTGGTTGCTGTCCGGCGCTGCGCGGCCAGCTCACCGGCAAATGCCCCGCCGGATTCGCGTCCCCGAACAGCACATCGGCCACCGCATTGCCGCCCTGTCCGCCCGGATACCACGCCTCCAAGATCGCCGGCACGTGCTCCGACGCCCAGTTGATTTCCAGCGGCCGCCCGTTCACCAGCACCAGCACTACCGGCTTTCCAATTGCGGCCACTGCTTCCAACAACTCTTCTTGCCCATTTGAAAGCCCCAACGACGAGCGCGATGCCGACTCCGCGCTCATTATATCAATCTCGCCGAGCACCACCACCGCTAGGTCGCTTCGCTTCGCTAGTGCGACGGCCTCCGCAAAAGCCTTCCTGGCTTCTTCAAGACTTTGCTTCGGCTGCTCCTTCATCTTAAGAAACTCTACGTTCTCGAATGGCGATGGGATGGGCCGGCTGATATTGGGTCCGTGCGCGGACTCCACTTTGACCGTTGGGCCGACCTTGTTACGAATGCCCGCCGCCACGGTTACTACAGGCCCCGGAGCCGTACCCGATCCCCACATGCTGAGCAGGTCGATCGTCGCATCGCCGAGGGGGCCAATCACAGCGATCGACTTGATGTTGTTCTTGTCCAGCGGCAGCAAGCCATTGTCATTGCGCAACAGGACCATCGATTGCTGCGCCGCCTTGCGCGCCAGTTGCAAGTGCTGCGGATCGTTCAGTATTTGCTCGCTTCGCGCCAGATCTGCATACGGATGCTCGAACAGTCCCATCCGTATCTTAGTTTCCAGGATTGGCCGCACCATGTCGTCGATCTCCTGCTGCGAAATGCGACCCTGCTGCACCAGGGGTCCCAGATACTTCATATACGTCCCACTGGCCATATCCATGTTCAGCCCGGCCGTGAACGCTTTGTAGGCCGCGTCGCGAGCATCGCGCGCGAAGCCGTGGGTGATCAGGCTATGCACCGCGAATGCATCACTGACCACGAACCCTTTGTACTTCCAGGTCTTGCGCAGCACATCGGTGAGCAGCCATCGGTTGCCGCTCGCGGGAACATCGTTCAAATCCATGTAGGCGCTCATCACACTGCCGACACCCGCATCGACCGCGGCCTTGAACGGAGGCAGATAGACGTTCCACATCAGATCTTCGGGGACATACGAGGCATCGTAATCGCGTCCGCCATCCGCTGCGCCGTAACCGGCAAAGTGCTTCAGGCAGGCCAGCACGTGATCGGGAGCCACCAGCGCACCTCCCTGGAACCCCAGTACCTGCGCTCGCGCTATAGTTGCTCCCAGGTACGGATCCTCGCCCGCGCCCTCGATCATGCGTCCCCAGCGGGCGTCGCGCGCGATGTCCAACATTGGTGCAAATGTCCACTGGATCCCAACCGAGCGCGCTTCCAGAGCCGCAACCGACTGCACCTGCTCGACCAGTTGTGGATTCCACGACGACGCCATCCCCAATGGTGCCGGGAAGGTGGTCCGGTAGCCATGAATCACATCGAGGCCAAATAGGATGGGGATGTGCAGCCGCGACTGCTCCACGGCCAAGTGCTGGAGGCGATCGATCTCTTTGGGATCGGGTACCCACAAAACCGAGCCCGCCCCCAGTTTCTTAATGGTTTCTTCCGGCTTCTCATCGCTGCTGTAGCCGGGGACGTGAGCTCCCGGAAGCTGCGACAACTGCGCGATCTTCTCATCTAGCGTCATCTGCTTCAGCAAATCGTTCGCCCGATTGGTGATCAGCTCTTCAGGGACCGAGTTCGGTTGCTGAGCTTGTAAGGGAAGAGAGGAAGATAGGATGAAAACTACGAAGGCGAAAGAAACGGCGGGACAGAAGCACCTACGGAGCGCGGGTAGCATCCTTTCCTCCGAGTGAATCGTTCTGGCTTCAGAGTAACGTGGGTTCAGAACGGCGTTTGCGCGACCATTACATTTACCACAAGCCGTTTGCTAAGAGCCGTTTCAGGCAGTGTACGCTCAACACAAACGACCAACAAAGCAGCCAGCTCCAATTCGGGGAAGGCGCAGTCGGGGGCCCTGTTCCCACTTGTGATCTGTTTCTTTGCCGATGCAACGAATTGTTCCCGCTATCACGTGAGTGCGTTGGAGCAAACCCTTTGTGTCTGCCGTGCACAGAGTGCCATCGGGCGCGAGGCTGTTCGCTTCTGGATGGCCGTAGCGTTCAAAACCCCCGGCTGGGGTCGATGCGTGTAACGGGAATTTATCGCCAACTGACAGAAGCCGGGCCTCACAGTGACCGCGATCACTGACACAGGCGATCCCTAAGCCGAAAATCGTTTTGTTCTCTCGCCTCCCCGAAGAGCATCTTCATCACGGGATGCAACACCCTCTGAGGCGAGAAGGTTGATTCTTCTGCACAAAACCTCAGTCGAACCGAGGGCTCGTTCCCTCGATGTCGGGTTGGGCGTATGCGAGTACTCCGCTCCAGTCTCGTCTTGCAAGCGACTTTCGCCCTTAAGCTTGTCTTTTGCGGTTCCAACGGAAGATGTGCCCGAGACCGCCTACGACGAGTCTGAGTCGCTGCCTTACGAGATGACCCCGCTGCTCTCCGCTGATCTGGTGCCGGAATCTGCACCGACCGTTCAGGTTGTGCCGATGGTTCCGAGTGATTTATTTTCCGCGCACAGACGCGCTTCGTGTTTGATCATGATTACTACTTCGAACTCCTCCGCGAAGAGGAGCGGGCTGCCCAATCAATAGCTCGATGTTCTACTGCACACCATCGCCTGGTTCGAGCTGGCCCGCGTGCGAACCGAACTTTTCCACTTGCCCGTAATCCCATCGGCGGTCAGTAAATAACCATCCAGCTATCCGGGGTATGTCAGTCTCATGGAACACCATCAGGGCAAATTCATCTGAGTCCAGTCACCGGTAGCGCCTGAAATCCATTCGCCAGCGGGAAGCCGTTTGGTGCGCGGCAGACGACTGCAGCGGCGGCCACCCGTGATTTACCCACCACGTTGCGTACAAAGTCGAGATTTACTGTATCGCCGCCATCTGGCAGTTCCGTCCACTTCGCTTCAAACAGTTCCAGGCGCCCGCCCGTATCCACCACAAAGTCCACTTCGCGCGTGCGGTCGCGCCAGAAGAAGAGGCTGCCAGTGCGCCCTCCGCGGCGTTCCCGATCACGAAGTTGGGCAAAAACAAACGTCTCCCAGACTGCGCCTACCGCCGGCGACTGCCGAAGCGCTTCCTCGGATCGAATATTCAAGAGAGCGCAAAGTAGGCCGGTGTCAGCGAGATAGAGCTTGGGGCTCCTGACGATGGACTTGGTCCGATTCGAGAACCACGGCTCAAGCAATACGATCTGACCAGAAGCTTCTAGCATCGACAGCCAATGATTTGCTGTTGACGGGGCAATTCCGACATCGCGCGCCAGATCGGCTTTGTTCAAAAGGTTTGCGGAACGGAGTGCGCAGGCGCGCAGAAATCTCTCGAAGTCGCGCAGGCTGCCAACATTGGTTAAGGAGCGGACATCGCGTTCGAGATACGTAGCGAGATAGGAATTATAAAAAGCTACGGAATCAATGTCCGGGTTGGCGTACAGCTCTGGGAAACCGCCGCGCACAACGGCTGTTTCGATCCCGGTTTGCGGCAATGCCGCTTGAATCTCTGCGAAGGAAAGGGTTTCGAGTTCCACGATGTCGGCCCTGCCTGCCAACGATTCGGAAACGTTCTTCATCAGGGTGAACTTCTGCGAACCAGTAAGCAGGAATTGTCCGCTGCGTGTGCGGTGTGCATCCACGGCCACCTTGAGGTGCCGGAACAAGCCGGGCGCATATTGAACCTCGTCAATAAGGACGGGCGGCGGATGTCGTTGCAGAAAAGTGCTCGGTTCCTTTTCAGCTTGTTCTGCTTCGGCGGGGAGATCGAGAGAGACAAACGCATGTTTCGGAAACAGGCGCAAAAAGGTGGAGGTTTTGCCGGTCTGTCTGGCTCCGGTCAGCACGACCACGGGCCGCGTCTTCGCGGAGCGTTGCAGGCGAGGTTCAACAGCGCGCGGAATCCACATATGCAAAATATACGATATAATCGCATATTTTGCACGCTCACCGCTCTCAAAGGGCAAGAGATGGTCTTTCCGATCGTCCTTCATGCTCGGGTCGTGGGCCAGATGTCAGGGTACAGTGCACCTCAAGGTGGCCAGTTGGGACGAATGCATCGTCCGTCGCAGATCCTTAGCTCGGCTCAGTTCTAGAAATACAGATTAAGAACTCTGCCGTGTGAAGGCCGTGTGTGATTATGAGCGGTCGCGTTGATTCTGCAACAAGGCTCGACCTATCAGTCAGTTGTGAGCGGTTTGATTTGGATGCAGGCACACGGCATTAGTGTTCATGGTCCAACGATGGTCCATTTATGGTCCAGATTTGAGCCAAAACAGGCCGACCTCTGCCGTTAGGGCAGAGGTCATTTCCGTTCTGGTTGGAATACTAGCTACTTCTTATCTTTTTTGTGCTCAGCCCGAGCACACGATACGTGAGTCATATACCGCATGTGCCGCTAAGAATTACCGAGGCTCCGCCGATTCCAAGCGCGGAGCCGAGATAGGGATGACCACGTACGAGGATTCCCGCGATCCCGGCCGACCCCAAGAACTATGCGCAGCACGCGATCCATCCGCCCCACATTTAGAAACGTCGCCATCTATCCTCCCGAATACAGCTGTAAACAAAATTCTCGATTGGCGGCGTCACTTCGGCTTCGCGCCACAGATGAGAGCATACCCCAGTTGTCCTTGGTTGATCGCCGCCATTGCGCTCTTCACCATTCGCTTCGCCGCTCCCAGATCAAGACCCGCCCCGCCCGCATGCTTAAGTACCTTGCCGTCAGGGCCGCGCAATTCGGTCCACACCGGGTTGCCTTCGCCCTCCATCAGTGCTTTCACGGCGGATCCCCTTGTAAGAGGATCTTGCCGCAACTGGCGTTCAAGAGCAGTGGCGCGTTGACTCATTTGGTGGCGGACCTGCTCGGTAGCAATAAACCGGGAGACGAAACGATAGTCTCGAATGGAATTGGCCAGCAAAAGGAGGGCAATAACCGCACTTATGCACAGCCAGGCTGTGACCCAACGATAGATCTTTACCGACTGCGTTTCTCAAAGAGGACTTCCCGCGGATCTGGGTAGATCACCGTCGTAACGATTGGGCGTCCCGCTCTCCTTTGCGGGGGAGTTCGAGGTTCGAGGTAGTAATCATGATCGAAGGTGTGACCAAAGAGATGGATGGGTCGGACCGAGTTTCCTGACCTGAAACGATTACGAGCGGGCCTTGGGTTGGTATGGCAGAACCTTCAACGAGAGCGAAATGGCGCGCCCAATCAAGCTAAGGGTCAGGCGGTCAAAGGATCTTCGTTCTACAGACGATTGCTTCTTCCCATACTCTTGGGCGCGTGTCATTACTCCCCCTTATCGTTGCGAGATCGGGTCCAACTATTTTACGCCGTGTCGTTTGTGCCGTGCGGTCGATGAGAGTTGAACCGGGGGGGCGTTGAAAGGATGTCTTATCGGCCGTAAGTAGAACTCCGATTCCGGCTAAGAGGTGAGATTCCTCCGAACATTCGTGCATTCAAGCATTCGGACGCCCTGAATTCCATATCAAACCGCTATGTGCTACGACAGCAAACGGGCACGTCTGCCCTGTGCTTGCAGTAAAGAAACCGCCTTTGCGTCAAACGAGACAAATTCCTGGGCACCCAGCCACTCCCCTTCGTAGGCAATTACACCATCCGCAAAATCCCCGCCCGCATCAAGCGCGGACAAGCCGGCCTCCACCGCCGGTCGATTCATTGCCACACTAGCGCTCCTCATGAGGCGACGAATCGCATCGGAAACATCGGCTGCGGATTTCTTGTAGCCTCGACGAAGCACCCACACAAATTCGCAAAGAACCGGGACTGGCACAGCAATGAGATCGGCTTCCGCTAAGATCTTTGCCGCTCGCTGGGCTTGATGAAGATCGTCTTGGACAGCGGCACGAATGAGCACGTTGCTATCGGCAGTAACTTTCATTTGGCCTTCGCCCATCCCTGGGTCGCGATCTCGTTCATTTCATCGATCGTGAATTTCGGCCCTCGCCGCTGTGCCAGACAACCAAGAAAGTCGGTAATGGCGCCATCCTGCGCCACCGCTCTCACAACGATCCGACCATCAGGCAACTTGTCAGCCTCAATCTTCTCCCCGGGACGGACACCAAGATGTTTGAGAAGATCCTGCTTCAACGTAACCTGCCCTTTAGCGGTAATGGTTAAAACGGTCATTCTGCCTCCTAAACCAAATCTAGTGTAAGGCAGTATTGCCTTACTGTCAAACAATCGCCTGAGTTGGGGGCTTGGGCTTTGGCCCCCCCCCCGTTTGATTTCCACAGTGCTACGCTCTCCTTACCAGATGCGCGAAACGGCACCACTACCCAGTTTCCAGTGAAGTTGACTCCGGCCCATTGTTAAAGACGTGTTGGCGCGGAGGCGCGCCGTCTTTCTTCTCCACGGCGCGCGACCCAGATCAGCAGACAGATAACGGCCAGAGCAATCAGAAAGTAGATGATCCCGCCCTGGTGGTGAAGTCTTCCCGTCATGAAACTTCGGTCAACGTGCGTTGCCAGCATGCCAAGCACAAAAATTCGCAGCCCATTCTTGGCGACCGAAAGTGGGATCGCCTCAGGATGCGACCGATCATGGCAATCAAGACATCGTCAGTCCTATTGAAAAGTGCACACTCGCCGCTCTTTATCGCGAACGTGCGGGTCCCTTGGCCGGTGCCTTTGGTCGGTGGGAGGCAAACGCTTTGGGTATGAAAACATCAGCGGGGAGTTTGAAGCGAGCACTCAATTTCCGCACTTGTTCCAAGGTGAGATTGCGCTGTCCTGTCATGAACATCGAAACCGCACTCTCCGAACCAAATTGAGGAATGAGGTCACGCTGTGTGAGATTCCGTTGTTCAATGATAAATCGCACAACCGAAACCGGATCACCCTTGGGGATGGAGTAATGCTCTTGCTCGTAACGTTCCACGAGCAAGGTTAGGAGTTCGATCGCTTCAACTTCAGAGCCAGAAGGGCTCTCCAGCGCGGTGAGGCGGAAAAGCGCATCGGTATACATTTCAAGTTCTGCGTCATTGTGTATGACGCGGGGAGCGCCATGTGCAATCATTTCTGCCGGATTTGCGAGAACTGTGCTCATTGTTTTCCGTACCTCCTGTCCCAGTTGCCGCGATTGTCGTATTCCTTGTGCGTCAAAAAGGAGCGGATGTAGACATGCCCTTGGGTCTGCATTTCATCCGATGTCTTAGCATAGTGGATGACGGTTATAAGCCTGTACCGGTTGTGCCTAATGTTGAAGATCACGTAGCCATCGACAAAATCGGCATCCTTGAACATGCTGCGAACGTCGTCAAAATTGCGCCAGCGGACCGCCTCGACAATGGTGGTCCACGCCATGATTTCGTTCGCCGCATCTGGGTAGCTTTTCATCGCCTCCCGCAGATGCTTACGCGTAACGATATACACTCACCAAGCATACTTCACAATATGTGAAGTTGTCAAAGGCGAGCCTCGACCTCTATTTAGAATCAACAACTTATGGACCTCCTTTTGCGCCTGTCTTGTGCGTGCCTCGCGTAAATGGTGAAGTTGCACTGTCATAGCCACGGCACTGGTGAAGTACTTGGTAATTCACCACGGGCGACACTGTGGACAGCGGCACGTCTTGTGCGACCAGCCAGCCTAAAAATGGTTTCAGCGAACGTTCGCGACTAACAATCGTCGCGTCGGTGAGCGGCTCCCCGAAAGTTAATACAGTTTGAGGGTTAGTTTCCGGCAAAATCCGACGAAGGAGGATTTTGCCCAATGAAGCGGAATCTGCGCTATATTGAAGTCCTTTTGGTCGCGCCCTGGAGCGTTTCGCTATCTGCGACCAATGGTTTCCCGCTCGCGCAGGCCTGCATGGACTTCCGCTCGCTGTCGATCCGGCCAGCTACCAGGCGCTGTAGCACTTCATCACCGACTCGCCGTGGGAAGCCGAACCGGTGTGGGCGCGGTTGCGGTCGCTGGTCCCGGTGCGGTCGACGATACGAGCTCTCCCAAACAAGGCAAACGCTCGGTCGGCGTCAAACGCCAGTACTGCGGGAGCAGGGGATTCAAGCGCCATCCCCTGCTCCAGACCTCATCCCCGCTGAACATCAACCGAGAACTTACATTGGGATTGGAACAACAAACGGGGGCGCGTCAATTTCAATCACCGCGAGAATCGGCTTCAGTTCCGGTGAAGCTGACTCTGGCCCATTGTTAACGACTTGTTGGCGAGGAGACGCTCCGTCTTTCTTCGCCACGGCGCGCAACCCAGATCAGCAGACAGATCACGGCGAGAGCAATCAGAAAGTAGACGATCCCGCCCTGGTGGTGAAGTCTTCCCGTCATGAAACTTCGATCAACGTGCGTTGCCAGCATGCCAAGCACAAAAATTCGCAGCCCGTTCTTAGCGACCGAAAGTGGGATCGCTAACGCGATCACGACTGCCCTCCTCCAAGCCGAGCGCAATAGCATTTGTGCCAGGACCATGGTCGTGACCACCAACATCAAACTCGATCGGATACTGCTACACTCCCGGGCAACCTCCATCGTTAAGCCCGGGATGCTCAGCAGGGTCCCGTCCTGAGCGACCGGTATCCCGACGGCCGCGAAAAGCAGACGGGCCGATACGACAGATCCTTCCTGCAGCAGCCTGACGATTGGGTCTAACAAGAACTGGGGAATCGGGACGATCCACAACAAGAAACAAAGAGGGAAGACTGCTCGTCGGAAAGCGGGCGTCCCGAACGAAAAGATAAAGGCGCCAGTCCACCACATTACGAGCGCCAGCATGTTGACCGCAAGTTGCTCACCGGAGTGGAGTGCAACAGCGCCGAATCTCGGAAGCACCAATGCAGCCGCGACCAGCAAACCTGAACCAACGCCCAAGCTTACTCCCGTGGATGGTCCAGGGGATTTCCAATCCATGAATATCAAAGCAACGCTAACCGGGAGAATCAGCAATAGGTGGGTGTACTGGTCGTCACGGAGGGCGAGCGCGAACGAAGACGTGAGAGCCCTCCACCATGTCGCCACTGAGATCGCGGCGAGAAATGAGAACGTTAGTTTGGGCGGCAATCGGAAGATCGATGCTCGGTCTGAGGTACTCAGCACAGTGTCCTTACCATGGTTGGCGTTGCCTCGCGTTTCGGTTCTCACTTTTGCACTACTTGTTGCTTGTCCGAACTCCAGCAGACAGGAGGCGGCGGATTTCCGGAAGGCGGGCTCGGCTTCGGATTTGAGAGTGAAGCGGTCGCGAAGTCCGTGGCTTGGCTGGGCGTCCCGTCACGACTGACCGCCTTGACTTTGTAATAGTAGGT
>Ga0187817_10002129_pt1 | contig 10081 bp, 6 predicted proteins | sample NC_wetland_sal_i_17_FD_132431 | JGI IMG/M metagenome (GOLD analysis project Ga0187817, IMG submission 132431) | Wetland sediment microbial communities from Neuse River Estuary, North Carolina, USA - SO4_2 | ecosystem: Environmental > Aquatic > Freshwater > Wetlands > Sediment | place: USA: North... | reverse complement strand
TTGCGCTTGTGGCCAGGACGGGGTGGGAACTCTCCGAGGTTCTCCGTGTGGCCCAGCGGCTGGAAAACGAGAAGCGCATGATCATTCTCGGATCGCCGCCCAGCGTTTTCGACCAGAACTCGCTGGTGACCACAACCGTGGGCGAGGCGCCAGGGCGGTCATCGGCTTCACCGAAGAGCCGCCCCATGAGCGGACGCGCACCGGTCAGACGCAAGAAGCCGCTGGTGACAACCATGGCGTGCGTGAGCACGGCCTCGCCGCGGCCGGTCAAAGTCAAATCAGCCATCTCGAAACCCGCCATGTCCTCAAATGTGTGGTTTTCGCCTCGCCAATTATGAAAATTGATCCACGTCACGCTGATACCGGACGCGTCCCCAGTCGATTCCCCGAGCCAGACTAGTCGCTCCCCGGCTGGATAAGGCAGAGGTCGCAACAGAACCGCGTGCACCACACTGAAGATCGCGATATTAGCGCCAATCCCCAGCGCCAGGGTCAACATGACAACCAGCGCGAAACTCGGAGATTTGCGAATTCCGCGCAGGCCGTAGCGCAAATCCTGCAGGACGGTCTCGAGCCGGGGGAACTGCCAGGCCTCGCGCGCCCGCTCCCCCGTCGTCATCTGATTGCCGAAGTGCCGCCGCGCCGCCGCCCGCGCTTCGTCCGGCGCCATGCCCCGTGCTATGTTCTCTTCGATCAGAAATTCGAGGTGCGAGCGCATCTCCTCGCCGAGATCGTCATCCAGGCCGCGCGTGCGCTTCAAAATCTGGCGGATCTTGGCCCACCACTCACGCATGACGTCCCTCCGGCGCCAGAACGCGTCCCATGGCTTCGACGAATCGCAGCCATTTGCTCCGCGCCGCCACCAGTTGCTTGCGACCCAGCGGTGTCAACCGGTAATATTTCGCGCGCCGCCCGTTGGGCGACAGTTTCCACTGCGCGGTAATCCATTCGCGCTGCAACAGCCGTTGCAGTGCCGGGTATAGCGAGCCGTTATCCACAAGAAACTCGCTTTCCGACTGCTGTTCCAAGAACTGCGAGATTCCGTAAGCATGGTTTGGGGCGGCTTGCAGGCTCCGAAGAATCAGGACCTCGAGTGTCCCCTGCAGAAACTCTAACCGTTGATCGTCTACCGTAGACACACTACCTATATAGGACACAGCACCAACGGTGTCAAGCGCACTGCTTAAGCCTTCAGATGCCAGGGGACATTGACCAAGATAATCCGCTGATTGCCGCGGACCAGGAGCCAGGTTTTCAGAATCTCGGCGCGCTGATTGTGCAGAAAGTAGTGATACCAGTGGCGCTCAACCATTTCCGGAAGGACGACGACAATCTCCCGGTCGGGATTCTGGCTCTCGACTTCAAGCACATAATCCAATATGGGACGAAGGACCCAGCGGTACGGCGACTCGAGCACCACCAATTCGGGCGGCGGCAGGCTGACCGCTTTGGCAGGGGCTACGGCGAGCGTCGTCCACTCCCGGCAGAAAGCGGTGCTGGCCTCTTCGTCGGCGGCGATGTACACGGCTCGAATTTCGTGGGAAATGTTGTAGGCAAACCGAAGGGCATTCTGGCTGATCCTGCTCCAGCCGGCGATAGGCGTGATCACCAGCGGGGCCCGCAACTGTTTGAAGTCCGCCGCATCCTCGCTGGCGGTCTCCGCGGCGACACTGTCGTAGTGGTGGCGGACTCGTATCATCGCGAATAGCATCAGGGGAATCAGCAGAACCGTGACCCATGCGCCTTCCAGGAACTTGGCGGCGAGAACCACAACGGTAGTGATGGCCGTGGCGCAGGCGCCAATCCCGTTGACCAGCATGCTGCGCCAGTGGCCGGGGCCCTGGCGTCTCCAGTGCAGCACCATCCCTGTCTGGGAAAGCGTGAAAGCGAGGAAGGCACCCACCGCATAAAGCGGGATGAGGCGGTCCGTGACTCCGCCGAAAAGAATCAGCAGGCCCGCGGTGAGCAGGGCCAGCACGTAAATGCCCTGCGTAAACACGAGCCGGCGGCCGGTGGAAGCGAAAGAATGCGGCAGGTAGCTGTCGCGAGCAATGATGCGGCAAAGGCGGGGGAAGTCAGCAAAGGCGGTGTTCGCGGAAAAGGACAGGACCAGCAGGATGGATCCGATGGAGAGGTAGTAGAACACGCCTTTGCCGGCCACGGCGCGCAACAGCATGGAGAGCACACTCTCGTAGTTCTTCTCGGGGTTGGTTGCGCCGATCCCATAAGCCGCGGATAAGTGCGCGATTCCTAACAGCAGCACCATCAGGATCAGGATGATGATGGTGAGAGTGCGCTGGGCATTCGGGGCTGTCGGCTCGCGGAAAGCCTTCACCCCATTGGAAACAGCCTCCACGCCAGTCATGGCCGTGCAGCCGCTCGAAAACACCTGCAAGAGCATCCAGGTGCTGACCATCGCGCTGGCGGAAGGCAGCGCAGGAAGCGCTTCGACAGGCGTGGGATGGCCGCCGGCGATGAGCGCCTTAACCACGCCGATGGCGATCATGGTCAATAAACAGCCGACGAACAGATATGTCGGGAGCATGAACACAACGCCGGATTCGCGGAGTCCGCGCAGGTTGACGATCGTAATGAGGAGCAGAATGAAGAGGCAGATGAAGAGCGTGTGAGGCTGAAGACTGGGGACGGCGGAGACCAGCGCGCCTACGCCCGCCGAAATGCCCACCGCCGCCGTGAGCACGTAGTCGATCATGAGTGCAGCCGCTGCCAGCAGGCCAGCGCCGTCACCGATATTTTCACGAGCGACCGTATAGGAGCCGCCGCCGCTAGGATAAGCAGCGATGGTCTGACGGTACGAAAAATAGAGAATCCCCAGCAGAACGACGATGCTGACGCTGATGGGCAGAATGTAGGCGACACCCGCGGCTCCCAGTGGGATCAGCAACGTGAGCGCCGCTTCCGGACCGTAGGCCGCGGAACTCAGCGCATCCAGCCCGAAGATGGGAATGCCCGCGGCTGGGCCGATTTTCTCCGCACGTTCCTCTTTGGACGCCATGGGGCGTCCCAGCACAATGTCGGCAAGGGACATGGAAGTATTTTCGCCTAAGGCGCCGCCGCCCAGCGCGCTCAACGTTCCAAAGCGAAGGTGAACATGGCGCTCCCCGCAGCGACGCTCACGAATTGCCGGCCATTGATGAGGTACGTCACTGGATTGGCGCGGATGATGCCGCCGGCGCTCTGCCTCCACAGCTCTTTGCCGGTTTCCGCATCCAGAGCAAAGAAGTAGCCTTCATCGCTGCCGCCAAACACGAGTCTGCCCGCCGTGGAAAGGACTCCCGCCCAAGGTTTAGTGTGTAGCTTATACTCCCAAACGCGCTCCCCGGTTTGGGGATTCAGCGCTCGAATGGCGCCATGGCCCGGGTCCTCGGGAAGATCGATGAGCGGGACGCTGCCGATGTACCGGTTGCCCGGCGAGTACTCTTGTTCCCCCTTGTGATACACGCTGCGGTTTTCCCACGCGGCCAGGTAGAAGAGTCTGGTGACAGGGTTGTAGCTGGGAGAATACCAGTTCGTCGCGCCTTGGACGCCGGGCCAGACGTAAGTTCCTTCCGGAGTGGGGTCAATGTTGGGTAGCCGGATTGGGTGGCCGGCGGCATCCAGGCCCTTGGCCCAGGTTTGCGTGGCGAACGGTGTGCCGAAGAGGAACCGGCCGCTCACGCGGTCGAGCACATAGTAAAAGCCGTCGCGATGCGCCCAGTAGATGAGCTTGCGCGGCTGCCCACGCCATTCGGCGTCCACCAGCACGGGAACCTGCGTGGCATCCCAATCGTGCACGTCATGCGGCACGAACTGAAAGTACCATTTCAGTTTGCCGGTATCAGCGTCGAGGGCAATCGCGCTGTCCGAATACAGGTTGTCGCCGCGCCGCGAGTCGCCGTTCCAATCGGGCGAGGGATTTCCCGTGCCCCAGATAACGAGATTCTGTTCAACATCGAAGGAGCCGGTCACCCAAGTCGGCGCACCGCCGGTCTTCCACGAAGCGCCCGGCCAGGTCTCGCCTCCGGGTTGGCCCGGCTCCGGGATCGTCCAGAAGCGCCAGCGGCGCTTGCCTGTAGCTGCGTCGTACGCGTCCAGGAAACCACGGATGCCATATTCGCCGCCGCTGATACCGCAGAGAATCATGTCCTTCACGGCGAGGGGAGCGACGGTAATGCTATGTCCAGTTGCGTAATCGGCTACCGGCACATCCCACAAAACCGCGCCGGTCTTTGCATCGAGCGCCACCAGGTGCGCATCCACGGTTCCGGAAAAGACCCGGTCGCCGAGCACCGCCACGCCACGGTTGACCTGCCCACAACAGACGTTGATGCGCGCGGGCAACGGGCGCCGGTATCTCCAATACTGACGGCCGCTGGCCGCGTCGAGCGCCACGACGTTGCTCGGGGGCTCGGTGAGATACATAATCCCGTCGGCCACCAGCGGTGTGGTTTCCACCATCAGAGTAGTGGGCATCTGGTAGACCCACTCGACTCTGAGGCGCCGCGCGTTCTGGCGTGTGATCTGATCCAGGCTGCTGTAGCGCCAACTCCGGTAGGTGCCGGAATAAGTCATCCAGTTTCCGCTCTCTTTGTCCGCGTTAAGCAGCCGCTCGTAGGTCACCTGAGCGTTGACCTCCCAGCAGAGAGCGGCAAGCAAGACAAGTGCAAGATGGCGGATCTTCATGAAAACCTCATTCCGGCCGCAGCGACGCGAGAAACGTGAGCAGATCAGCGACCTGCTCGGCGTTGAGTGAGTCCCGGTACGACGGCATCTTCGAGATCTTTTGCACCTTGTAGTCTTTGATGGCGGATTTCTCGTAGGAGTGCAGTTCCTCGTTCATGTCCATCAACTGCACCGTGTACGTATCTTCGTTCATGACAAAACCTTGAACCGTCTTGCCCGTGTCGTCTTTGAAACTGGCCACCCAATAGCGGGGCTGCACCTCCGCCCCAGGGTCCAGGATCGATTGGCGCAAGTGCTCGAGCGACCGCATTTTGCCAATCTCGCTAAGATCCGGTCCGAGTCTTCCGCCTTCGCCACGGACACGGTGGCAACCGATGCATCCCTTCGATCGAAAAACACCAGCGCCGCGCGCCACGTCACCGGCAGGCCGCTCCGCCGAAGCATTCAGCGAGCGAATATAGGCGACGATCTGCCAGAGCCGGTCCTCCGTATAGAAGATGCCGGGCATTTCGGTTCCGGCAATCCCTTCTGAGATGTTACGCAGCAGGTCTTCATCCGAGGCGCCGTGATAGAAACGGCCGCTGGCGAGATTCGGGCCACGTCCGCCTTCGCCCTTTAGTCCGTGGCACGGTGCGCAGTGGGAATGGAAGGTCTTAGCACCTGCCGCGATGTCCTCCGGCGTGGTTGGAGCATGGCGAATACCTTGCTGCGCGGCCAGCGAGCCCGCCCAAAGCAAGAAGACCCGTTTTCGCATAGCGGCTCTCTTGAGGACCGCCACATTATATATCGCTCGAATATCAACAACGACGCCGGAACGAGTGGCTTTCAGTACTCGTGCCAGGAGAGACGATGCGGCAGCATCAGGGTGTCATTATGCTGGACGTTGATATGATGCTCGGCGAGCGCGATAGCGGCGTCTTTGGCTTCATCGGCGGTTGGAAACTCGTCTTCATGCAGGATGTCCTCGCCATGCCTCATATCCCGCAACCTCAGCCGCCAGTGGTCTGCCTGCGGCTCCACGGTTAGCTCGACGTAATCGTAGTGCGCTCTGTAGCCGTGGCTCATGATGACTCCTAGTATAGAAGAAGAGCGCTGTTCTGACGCCCTACCTAAAATTCTCTACCAACATCAGGTCGCTCTCCTGGCGGTCCATCTGCGAATACATGATGGTACGCTCGTCACCAGAAACGGTGAAGATGGTGCCGTCGCCGGTGAACACGGCTGCATCCTTGGGAAAGCGCACGTACTCGAACTTGCGGCCGGTGTCCGTTCGCAACACCCAAATGCTCGGTGGATTGCGAGAACCATAGTAGATGCTGCGCCCCACCACAGCATAGAGGGGAAAGACGTCTTCAGGCAGGACCAACGTCGCCTCACCTCCACCGGCCTGGACGCTCCACAGACCGTGGTTGCTTGTGTAATAAACCAACTTGCCATCGGGCGACTCAAACGGCTCGTTGCCGGAATTGCGGGTTACCTGCTGGGCCTGACCGCCGCCTGAGGGGATCTTCCAGATTTCGTGGCGGCCCGTGCGGTTCGAGCTGAAGTAGATCCATTTGCCATCTCGGGAAAAGCTGGGACGAATATCGCTGGCCGGATCGTTGGTCATGCGGCGTGGTTTGCCGCCGTCGGCGCTTACCGCGTAGATCATGCTGTGGCCGTTTTCGTACCTGTCGAAAACCACCGTCTGGCCATCGGGCGACCAGCGTGGACTGCCCATCGCCGTGGGTCCCATGTGGGTCAGCGCGACCTGGTTCGCGCCGCCGAAACCGGCTACGTGAATCTCATCAAACCCGGAGCGATTGGAGTTGAAGACGAAGCGGCGGCCGTCGGGGGAAAGCATCGGCTCGCGATCGATGGCTGTGGAATCGACGACGATGCCTGCATGGCATTGTTCGTAGGGCCGGGGCCCGCCGTCAGGGCCGGGACCATCCATCTGGTAGATGTTGTAGTCCGTGCGGCGCTTTTCGTAGGCCAGCCGGTTCCCCGTGCGCGACACCGAGGGCCATCTTACGTCCTCGCTCTCGACACCCAGCGGCTGGAGCGCGCCCGCCAGAGTGAGACGCCACAGGCCGTAGTGCTCCAGGCTTTGTTGGACGGTAAGAATCAGGCTTCGTCCATCCGCTTGCCAGGCCAGGTCCTGAAACGTCCTGTCGTAGCCCGTGGCTTCGCGCTGCCGGCCTTGGGTGGTGCCGTCGCCGTTCATGCCCTCCAAGATGACGGCGCGGCTATAAGTGTCGCGGGCGCGGACGAACGCGAGAGTGCGGCCATCCGGTGAAAAAGCGGGAGAGATGTCGGCGAGGTAGCCTTTGGGCGGGGTGCTCGCGCGATGCGGCTCGCCGGATTCGGTGGAAACAATCCAGATCGACGAGGCGCTCGTGTCCTCGCTGCCGCTGAAAGCGAGGAACCTTCCGTCCGGGGACCAGGAGAGCGGGCTGACGGAGAGGCTGCCGCGCGGGAATTGCATGAGCCTGCGCTCCACGCCGCCGAGAGCGGGAACCAGATAAATGGCATTCTCGCGCAGGAACGCCAAACGGCTGCCATCGGGCGACCAGGCCGGCGCGTGGTCTTCCGCGGGGTCGGTCGTCAAGCGCAGCGCTGCGCCTCCCTCCACCAGGCGTACGTAAATGTGGAAGGCGTCCTTCTTCTCGCCGTTCCACACGAAGGCCACCTGGTTGCCATCCGGCGAGAGTGCAGGTTCGTACTCGAGGCCAGAGTAGGTGGTCAGCGTTCTGACGGGTCCGTAGGCCGTCGTGCGGGGCCCGGCACGGGAAGTAAACCACCAGGTTCCAGCCACGCCAAAAACCAGACCCAGGGCCAGCGCCGCGATCCAGCGCGGCGAACGCAGAGCGCGGTGAGTCGGCGACGCACCGGCTGTAACGGCCTCGGGTTCGCCGCTTTCGATTTCACGCTGCAGATCGTAGAGGCTGATTTTCAAATCGGCGGCCGATTGATAACGCCACGCCGGATCCTTGCGCAGGCAGCGCTGGATGATTTTTTGCAGCTCGCGCGGCAGACCCGACTGGAGCTGGGCTGCAGGCTTGGGATCGCTCTGCAGAATAGCGGCCAGGGTCGAGATCTTCGAGCGGCCAAGAAAGGCGCGCTGGCCGGTGGCCATTTCGTAGAGCACGGCGCCGAAACTGAAAATATCCGAGCGGGCGTCCACTCTGCGGGCCTCAGCCTGCTCCGGCGACATGTAGGATACCGTTCCGAGAATGCTGCCTTCCTCGGTCTCGGGACCTACCGGCCGCGTAAGCTCGGCATCGCTCGCATCGTGGAGATCCGACAGCTTGGCCAGACCGAAATCCAGCAGCTTGACCTGGCCATCCTCTGCGACCATAATGTTGCCCGGCTTGAGATCGCGATGGACGATGCCGGCGGCATGCGCGCGCGCCAGGGCGTCGGCCACCGGGATCGCATATTTCAGCAGTTCGGCGAGCCGGAGCCCGCCTCGCGGGATCAGACGGTCGAGCGTCTGCCCGGTAACGAACTCCATGACAATGAACTCATCGCCGTCCGTGCTGCCGATGTCGTAGATGGTCACGATGTTGGGGTGATTCAAAGCCGAGGCCGCCTTGGCCTCCTGCGCGAAGCGCCGCTTGCGCTCGGAGTCGGCCACCTTGTCCGCCGCCAGAACCTTGATCGCGACCAGCCGGTCCAGTTGCGTGTCGCGGGCCTTGTAGACCACACCCATCCCGCCCTCGCCAAGCTTGTCCAGAATGCGGTAATGAGAGATGGTCGTTCCGATCATGACCCGGCCCGCAAAATTGGGGAGCGGACAACGAAGAAATTCTATCTCACTGTGGCACCCGGCGTCGCCCCTAACGGGGGACTGCCTCCAGCCGGGTCCAGTTTCCCTGGAGAGAAGAGTTCGGATTGAAGTTCGCCGAGTCGGTCACCACATAGGTATTGTCCGGCCCCGCCCACGCATGGCCGTATTGGTTGCTTAACTCCACCGTCTCGCCGGTGTTGGGATTGCGGAACGTCTGCACGCCGCGCATGTACTGGCTCCAGCCTTCCATGGAATGGTCGCGGCTGTTCGTGGCGTTTTGATACGCGTCGTGAATCATCTTGCTCATGTCCTGGCCGGCCTTGGCGGCGATCGCGGAGCGGTCATTCGCCCCTTTGATGTCCTGGGCCTGCAAATTCGCGATGACCTGTTCCACGCGAGCCTGCCACTGCGGGTCAACACGCACCGTGCCCATAACCAACCGGAAGAATTTCTCCTGTGCGTCCAATTGGCCTTGTGGAGCGCGCATGGCGAACACGTGATCCGCAGCGTTGCTGTAGTACAGCGTCTGTCCCATGCGGCCGGTGCGCATATTGAACGAGGGACCGGCCATGCCGGTGGAAGACGTCATGGCAGTGAACCACTCCTCCACGGGCTCGCCGCCCAGCATGTAGCTTACGCGCACCCGGCCTGCATCCGTGCGGATGTTCACCCGCATCCCCTGTCTCCCAGCAACCAGCTGCAACTGGCGCGCTTCCTCTGCGAGCCTCTCGGCGGCATCGGGCATGGGCTCGGAGCCGCTGACGCGCGCATCGCGCCGCACAAAGGGCAGAACGCTTCGCCGCAGGAACTCATCCGCTGACATGGGAGGCATGATGTCGCAACCGCGCGCGCCGAATCGCGCCATTTGTTGGTTGCTGGCCTGCATCATTTTCCGCATGTTGAGGTCGTTGGTCCACTGCCAGGTGTTTTCGGGAAACAACTCCATCGCCAGGCGCCCGTCCGGACTGCCGGCCCGAAAACTCAACTTCACCAAATTCGCGTGACAACCGGTCCCTTGCCCGTATTGCACACCGCCTTGAAATTGCCAGTCGGTGGGGATCAGCAGCGTCAATGCGGTCATGGGCTGCTCAAAGCCGCGCTCATCGACAATGCGGACCAGTTTCATTCGATAGACGTTCCCGCCTGCGGAAGCCGTCGAAGCTCCTCCTGGACTTGACGGAGCAACCGGTGCCCGGGGTTGTTGCGGAGCGGTGCTTGGCCGGGACGGAGAAATGTCGATGGCGCCGGCCGGGGGTGGAGGAGGGCCATCCGCCACCTTCGGCGGAGCGGTGAGCGTGAAACTTTGCTCAATCTGGCCGAAGGCGCTCTTCATCCTCGTGAAATCGGCTTTCGGCGCGGACGTCATCAGCAGATACGTCAGTGACCCGTCCGTGACGGCGAGCAGTTGAAAGTACGAGTCGGAGCCCATCGGATTGACGCCGGAATACGTGACATATTGGCCCGTCCGGCCGCCGAAATTCGCAGTTCCGCGCCGCGCTTCGGCGAAGTTCTTCCACTGTTTGCCGGTCGCCGTCCCGATGGAGTTGAGCATCAATTCCGGATCCGTGCTGGGCAGCACCAACAGGGTCACGTACGCCGCGCCGCTGGAGAATTGCACCGCGTCGT
>Ga0187817_10002127_pt1 | contig 10092 bp, 12 predicted proteins | sample NC_wetland_sal_i_17_FD_132431 | JGI IMG/M metagenome (GOLD analysis project Ga0187817, IMG submission 132431) | Wetland sediment microbial communities from Neuse River Estuary, North Carolina, USA - SO4_2 | ecosystem: Environmental > Aquatic > Freshwater > Wetlands > Sediment | place: USA... | reverse complement strand
GAAGTTGTCTTTGACTTAGGTCAAATGCTCTCAGCTCCTGATGACACCGTCGGAATAGCCCTCCTCGTTGGCAAGAGTTAGATCGGCCCCGGCATGGGAAAACTAGTGCGAGCCAAAGCCACCACCATGGGTCCAGTCGGGCGTGAAGCGCTGCCGGTGCGGAGAGGAGTAGAACCGTGGCGGAAAGCTACACAGGATGGCACCACCGAATCTGTGCCTATGGCCGACAGACGCAAGTGAGCAAAGCCAGATTCGGGGCAAAAAAGGGCTATTCTCAATCGTGGCGCGCTATCATAATTCGGTGTCCTGGCACCCACCAGATCGCACTCGCAGGCTCATCCCCGGAGCGATTTTGGCCAGCTCGCGCACACTTCTAGGCAGGTTGCGGGACAAATAGTGGAGGCGGACAATGAAAACGCCGATTGCTCTCGCGCTTCTTGCGACATTGGCGTTTGCCACATCCCCTGCGGGCGCTGCGGAGCGTGCTTGCCGTCCCAGCTTGTCGAACTTCTATCACTGTCCCGACACGGCCAAGCCTCAGGCGAAGACCACAGAGACGCCTAGCTCATCGGGTCGCACTTGTCGGCCTAGCCTCTCCAACCTCTGGACGTGCCCGGGCACTTCTCAACCTTCGCGGAAGAGCGCGAGCACGGGTCGGCGAGGCTCCACTCCAACTAAAGGACAAACCGGCGCTAACCAATATTCCACAGAAACGCTGGCAAGGGCGCATTGCCCACCGACACGGTTGTCTGGGCAAATACCCGGTCGAACGTCTATCACTTCCGCGGAACCTACAATTACGGCAACACGAAAGCCGGGGCATATATGTGTGAGCAGGACTCGCTCGCCAAAGGGATGCGCGCAGCAAGAAATGAAAAGCACCCTTGATACCTCTTTGCGGTCGAAGGCACCGCAGAACAGGCTGAGTTCAACAGTACATTTGAATCGGCCGCCTTATTTCGTCCACGAGGCGGCTGCCTTAAATCGGGAACTAGGGAGGGGGATGCTATGAGTGGGCTAGAGCCAGTCTTGATCGCCGCCGCCATCGTATTTGTGCTCAACGCGGTGGGGAGCTTTATCGAATTCAACAATCGATTCGTGAACGCGCTGGTCGACACCGTGCTGTTTGCTGTTGTCTTCGGCGCGCTTGTGCATTTTGGATATTTGCACATGTCCTTCTCGAGCGCCGCTCCAGCGGTCGCGCCCTAGCCCATCGCTAGGCTCGCAAGTCGGCGCGCGTCTCGATCCTCACTCGCAAAGGTGAGGTCGGGGTGCATGTGTCGTCAATTGCTGAGGGAGAACAGACAAAAGGTAGCGAACAGCCGCCGCCTCAGGCGACGCGCGCCTTGCCCCACGTTCATTTGCGCGCCAAAAGAATGTCTTTTGCTTCGTTGATGCGAGGCCACGAGATAAGTCGCTCCGGGCTGCTCGGGATGAAACTTCATCATCACTTTCCGATGCGCAGGGCGAATCTCGTCTTTTTCAGCGCCTGCTTTGAGGCGAGCACGTCATGGGCCTCGTTAGTGGTCATGCCGGCGCGTGAGCTGCAAGGCTGCCCCTGCACATCTCTCGCGGCATCGCCTGTATGCCGGTTCACGCCAGCCTTGCGAGCGCCGATCGAGATAGGCCTCCATCAGAAGCGCGCCTGGGGAGTCCGTGGCGTGGAGCTCTTCGAGGAGCTGGAGCAGCTCGTGATGGCTCAATGTGAGGACAAGGCTCTGCCCGCGAATCGACCCTTAGGCACCGACCGTCATGCCGCCGCTGTCATGGTCGAGCACCATTTCGAGGCGGCTCGTCACCTTCACGCCATAGAGGGAGGTGCCCTGCGATCGATGGTCCTGCTCAATGATGAAGCCCTTGCCTTCGGCCACTAAGATAGAGGTTGATCGCCAGAGCCCGAGGCTCTGCTTCAAGTTCGCTTTGGGTCATAACCGGTCTTTATAAGAGCTGATCGGGCTTCCGCTCAAGCCCTAAGTAGTCGTTGGACCTAGGAACGATACGTCCCGGGCCGTAAGCGCTACAAGTTGGTCGAGCGGGATCTCAAAGAAATCCTCGCCGGCAGGGTGCTCGATGAAACCTGTTACAATTTCATTTATTGTAGGTGCGTTCATTTACTGTAAGTGCGCTCGTCCTTGCTTTGGCTGTGCTCGGATATTTTTGCTATCAAAGGACGAAGAATGACGTCACCATCCAGCCGCCGAAGGTCGAGCTGAAGCGTTAGCCGATTGACCATGCGCGAGACTGCCAGACCCCCGGCCCTAAGACTCTCGAACTGGCCATACGCTCCGGTTACAGCGCTGGGACCAGGTCAGCTTCGGGTCTTGAACATGGACACGTGGGGGCCGGAGCGGTTAGGCGGTCAAGGAGAGACATCTCCACCCCTCCGCTGGTACCGAGCCGCAAAGGCTTCAATCAGAAAATCATTCACACCACATACTTTTGATATTGCCCGTAAACTAACGGCAACCTCCGCGCCATGATCTAGTCCCATCGACACAAAACAGTGCCAGAGTTCATCGGTCCTCCTTTGGAGTCCCGTGGGGATCACCCAACCGGCGGGGCTTTTTCATGCCGCACGTTTTGGCCTGAGCTGCATCGAGAAGCCCCACACCGGAGTGTCATTCGATATGCCGCGCAAAGCCATTGCTGTTTTCTCCCTCGTATTTCTGTTTCAGGCAGGCGCAATATTGGATGCCTTAGCCGGGCGGGACCAGACGGTAGCCGATTTTCTGGCGATCTGTGCTGAGAACAGCAGTGAATGGTCAGAATGCTCTTTAACAATTTCGACCCTTGACCTTTATGATGAGTTCAATCCGAATGGCACTCACCAATCCTGTCCGCCAAGAAACTCCCCTGGGATGGAAACTGCATCGGTCGTCAGCTGGCTTAAAGCACACCCTGCGACGTATGAAATGATGGGGCGCGACGCGATATTAGCGGCCTTAAGAGCGCTATACCCCTGTCATGGGTGAGAAGTTAGCAAATAGGACGAAATTGCTAATGGCCGATTGAAACCGTTATCGCTTCGGCTCCACAGTAACTAGCGCATCGCATCAAATCCCCCGCGATCATGACAGCTTTGATGGGCATCAACGCCGTCGTTGGGCGAAAGTGTCGCATTGGGAAGTGCTGAGCCGGGGTCCGGAATGGGCAGTTACGGACGTCGCGGCGCATCATCACGTCAGTCCGCTTCGTGCCAGGATCGGACATTCGCAGGCGCAGTTGTGGTACTTTCAGCGATGGCTGGTGCCACGTCGTGGCATCGTCGATCGGCAAGAGTGTGCCGATCAAATCGTCCCCCCTGTTGGTCCCCCCAAGCGGCCCTCGAATCGAAAGTGGCATCTTGGTGGGCAGGCACCTTCCGAGGCACGCTGATACACGTCAGCCTTGATCCAGACGAACGGCTTAGCATGTTGATTGTAGGTTCGATAAAGGCATCGATGTAATTCTCGACTTATTGACACTTGTCCGATGCCTATGCCAAGCGTACGATAGCGTTACTCATACGATCGATTGGTCAAAAATTTGCCCGAAGGAAGGTATGGGAGGATTCCACCATGTCGCGCGCGAAGCAAGGTTCAAAGCGGAAGCATCGGGCATGTGCCGTACCGTTGTTGGGGGCCGCCGGATTGTCGTTGTCGCTCGCGAGCGGCGCGTCAGCGGGAACCGGTGCGGCGGCAACAGATATGCCGACCCAAAAGACCGGAGTGAGTCACGAGGTCACTCTCGGTGAGGAGGAAATCTCTGACGTGAGCTTGGCGACATTCTATGTGTTCGACAAGGAAAACGCCGGAACATCCCGGCCCGGCGTACAACTTGCCGGAGGCTGCCACAGAGGCTGCGGCTGCCACAGAGGCTGCGGCTGCCACAGAGGCTGCGGCTGCCACAGGGGCTGCGGGGGTTGCGGCTGTGGAGGCTGCGGCGGCTGCGGCGGCTGTGGAGGCTGCTGGTGGTGGTGGCTCGCCGCTTGCAGATGGGGCTATTGACATAGCTAGGTTGCCACGGCAAGGCTTGATCCGGTCGACCACGTCTTGTTTTCCAGCGCCGCGCACGTGTATGCGCGGGTTGGCTCGCGCGGGACGGCCGAGTTGGTGGTCAACCCTTGTCGAGGAACGCTGGCGCGCGGGCTAAACGATGCCCTTCTCGCAACCCGGAGAGTATGTGCCTCGCAATGGCGGTCCGCACTGGTCGCGAGAAGGGTAGAGGCGCGCGTGCCGACCTTATGACAGGCAAACGCGGGGAGAGCTTTACGCGGCAAAACGGCGAAAACGTTCCGCGGTTCGCGCAGAATTTCACCGTCTATGTGCTGCCACCCGATATCGTGTGCCTCTATTCCGAGGACCGGAAGTTCTTCCTTCACGGCGAGCTCTATTGTGCGCTCGCGTCCGCAATAGGAGCTGGAAGGAGTTTTCAGGACCTGGCTCGCGAGCTGGCGAAGGATTTTCCGTCCGACAAAATCCATGAAGCCCTGGAGCGGCTGGTCGACCGCCGCTTTGTCGTCCCGACATCTCGCTCGTCCCTAGACGCCACAGCCGCTTATTGGGCGAGCCTCGGGCTGTCGCAGGAAACGGCAGAAAAAAATCTCCAGAAATTTCGTGTGCGCATTCAATCGATCGACGTGCAGGGTGCAACGGAGCTCGGCGCTGCCCTGAGTGGTCTGGGCGTTCGCGTCGTGAAGCGCCGCGCCGACCTAACAGTCACGTTGGTGAACGATTATCTCGAAGGACGACTGGCCGAATTGAACCGGCAGCATTTGTCGGAAGGTACGCCGTGGCTACTCGTCCAACCCTCTGGTATCTTTCCCCTCGTGGGGCCAGTGTTCAGCCCGGGCAAAAGCGCCTGTTGGACGTGTCTCGCTGAGCGGATGCAACGGAACCGAGAGGTGAAGGCGCTTCTCGACCGCAGACAGGCCCGCTGCGTCGCGGTTTCGCCTCTTGCCCGAGACACGTTCGGACAGAGTGCCGTCCAACTTGCGGCTGTCGAGATCGCGAAAGCGATCGCCACCGACTTTCGCACGAAGTTGAGCGATCACATTATCAGCCTCGACCTGTTGGGCTCGACCATCGTGAAGCATTACGTGGCGGCTCGCCCGCAGTGCCCCGCCTGTGGCCGAAAGGAGCTGCGCGACCCGAGCCGCGCCCCGGCGCCGATCGAGCTTAGCGACGGCGGCAAGCTGGTCATGACGAGCGGCGGATACCGGACCGTTTCGCCAACGGCCACGGTTGCACGTTTCCGAAAGCACGTGAGCCCGCTCACCGGGGTGGTCTCGCGTCTAGAGCGGATTGAAGCCGACTTGCCCTTGAACACCAACTACTTTGCTACGCACAATTTTGCACCGCGCCCCGAGACGGTCGGCGAGCTCAAGGCAGGACTGAGCGGCGGCAGCTTCGGCAAGGGCAGCACTGCCGACCAGGGGGAAGCTAGCGCGCTCATGGAGGCGATCGAGCGCTATTCCGGCGGCTTTCAGGGCGACGAGATCAGAGTGACACGCCGGTTCACGGATTTCCCGCCAGGTGATGCCATTCTTCCGAACGATGTCATGCTGTTCAGCGATGCGCAGTACCGGCGAGACCTGGCGCCGATAACCGGGCCGGACGAGGCGCCGGCGATGCTAGCCCCATTCGATCGTTCGGCCGAGATCGAATGGTCGCCGGTCTGGTCTCTGCGCGACGAACGCTTCAAATATCTTCCGACCAGCCTTTTGTATTTTTTCTACAAGGGCCCTGGCGCCGAACAGACCCCATCGGATACCAACGGCTGCGCGGCCGGCAACACGCTTGAGGAAGCAATCGTCCAGGGATTCCTCGAGCTGGTGGAACGGGATTCATACGCAATCTGGTGGTACAATCAATTACAGCGGGCGGAAGTGGACCTCGGTCAACTCGACGACTCCTACGTCCGTGATCTACAAATCCAGCTTGCCGAAACCGGACGCCGGCTTTGGGTGCTCGACGTCACCAGTGATCTTGGGATTCCGAGCTTTGTGGCGGTAACGCATTGGATGGAAAACTCGCAAGAACAAATCGAGTTCGGTTCCGGCGCGCACTTCGACACGCGAATCGCGGTACTGCGCGCGATGACCGAGCTGAACCAATTTCTGTCTATCGGTCTCATGGGAGGCCGGAATACGGGGAAATGCAGCCATGACGACAGTGAATTGCGGCTGGGGGACCATCCTTATTTGACCCCAAGCGGCAATCCGCTGATTCGACCGGACTTCAGCTCGAAGTTCGGCCGTCTCGACAAGCGCGAGCAAGTGATGGCTTGCGTGCGCCTCGCCAAGCGAGAAGGCCTCGATTTCCTCGTCCTCGATCAGACACGCCCCGACATCGAGGTTCCGGTTGTCAGGGTGATCGTGCCGGGATTGCGGCATTTCTATCGCCGCTTCGCGCCTGGCCGGCTTTACGATGTCCCGGTGAAGCTTCGGCTGCGAGACCGGCCGCTGTTGGAGAACGAGCTCAATCCGCTTCACCCCCGGACCTGAGGGCCATCCCGGCTTGCGCGCTCCCGTAAAAAAGAGAGGGCAACGGGCTACGCCGGCAACTTTTTCCGCCCGGCTTAGCGGTCACATTACGCTCGAAGTGCACTCGAACGGGGAAATCGTCGCCTGCTTCGATAGCCATTCGGTCGGCTTGGGAAAGTTCAGCGCGGGCGCTGCGGATCGCGCGCGGGAGCTGCGCATTGGTCTGCCACTCACCTCGTTTGCGTCCGACGGCAGGGATATCGACAAGGAAATTCATCTATTGGTCCGGCGATTGGCCACGCACGGTCTATTGGAGTACCGCCTCGGGCACTCGCGAAACGGCGAGGACCTGGTAGTCATCGAACCGCAGGTTCCCGATTATTGGCCGCGAATGCCGCAGCTCTGCAATGCAGACGCTCTCGTCTTGTCGCGGTTCGCGTACATGCGACGGCGCGGCAACGAGATGGTCCTGGAATCGCCGCGCGCCGGCGCGTTGTTCAAAATTTGCAATCCAAAGATTGCGACGGCCTTGGCCATGCTGTCTACACCGCAACAAATCGAACAGCTCCATCGGCAGGACGGTTTTCCGGGGGTCGAACTTCTCGCCCTCCTGGTTGATTGCCAAATCCTTTTCAAGACCGAGGCCGCTAGCGACAGTGGCCCCCGACTGGCCGAGGGTGACGACAACCTCGTTCTTTGGGACTTTCACGACCTTCTTTTCCACACGCGTAGCACGGAAGGCCGGCACGCCAACCCGCTTGGCGGACTTTATCCGTATGTGGGCATCATTTCTCCGCTACCGGCGGTGCGGCGCCGGTGGCCCGGAAAGAAAATCAATCTGCGCAAGTACTCGGCCGCGCATTCGGACGCTATCTCGCCGGCCGCAACGCTCCTGCGTGAACGTCATTCAACGCGCAGCTTCGATGACCTGCGACCGATCACGCTCGCCGAGCTTTCACGGTTCCTCGACAGCACCGCGCGTGTCCAGTCGAGATTGAGAAGCAGGCTCGACCTCGGCGACGGCGGTCCGGTGGTCACGTACGCCGTTAGGCCGTATCCGTCGGGAGGCGGCTGTTACGAACTCGAGCTCTATCTGGCCGTCGACAAATGCGAAGGGCTTGCACGAGGATTCTATCATTACGACGCCGGCGGGCACGCGCTGGTGCCGATCGACGTTCGCAAGAATGAGCTCGAAGCACTGTTGATGGGAGCCGAGTTTGCAATGGGCGCGCCCGCTGCGCCCCAGATCCTGATCATAATCGCTGCGCGCTTTGGTCGGACTTCATGGAAGTACAGCTCGATCGCATACGCGCTCATTCTGAAGGACGTCGGCGTATTAATTCAAACGCTCTACATGATGGCGACTGACATGGGGCTCGGCGGATGTGCGATCGGGACCGCCAATATCGATCTGTTCGCGAAGGTGACGGGGATCGAATTCCACGTCGAGGGCCCGGTCGGTCAATTTGCGATTGGTCGCGGCACAAAACCGGGAGCACTTCGCCGCTCGACCCCACCCCACCGACAGTAACAGTCGGTCGAAAGGTCCGCTATCGGTCGCCTGACTATTACGGCCCAGTGGTGTATGGACTACCGCCAGGGACGCCGAATTGGTATAGCAATTGCGCGTACCCACGTTCCAACAAGCCGCCGCATACCGCCGCTAATGGGCGGCAGCCAGGGCTGGCGCGTTCGACGACGGCAAAGACAGGAACCCTCACTGGCGCCGAGCAAAAAGCGGAGGTCAAGTTCAAGGCCGCCCAAGCAAAAACAAAGCGCGACGGTGTCCAAACGCTCACCCGAGAGGACATTGACGGTCTAAGCTACGAACAAATCAAACAACTTAGAGGGTACTAATGCCAACTCCATCACTGAACAGTGATGCTGCCGCCGCGCCCTTGCACCGGGGGATCATCGGGCCACTTCGGGGGATGAACGAGACGCGAGAGATAGCGTCCGGTTCGATCCGAAGTAGGTTCGGGACGAGCCTTCCTTCCCATCCTTTCGTAACACCGGGTTTGGTCTCGCCCTTCCACTCTTAACCATGAGGACCGGAAAGGCATCACGGTGATTTAGATGACACCCATTCACCAACCGACAGAAACGTTTCTGGCATTATTGCCGTCGCAAGCATGACATCATTGATGTCTTGGTGGGCTTGCCAGATCTCATCCTGAGGCTGCGCATGCGGCAGCCATACACTGACGATGTCCTCGCTAAGCCTTTCGTATGGCAAAAGAAGTTCAACGGTCGGTCGTAACGCAGTCCAACTCCCGAACAGACCACTGTCTTTCTTGATGGCATCAGTGATGATCGGTAATGCCTTCAGCCCTATCGCCAAGCCCAGTTCTCGGAAGGCTAGGCGGTGCGAAATCGGCCGGTTCAGATACCGACTGGCGAGAAAGCCTGTCAAACCATTATGGCAGGCTTCTAGGACTTGCTCCAAAAGACGAGCGTCGCCCGGGCGCCCTTCGCCAATCAACTGGCAAAGGCGTCGAGAATCGAAGAGTAGACCACCTAGTCCGAGCGGGTCATCCGTCGTCCAGTCCCTGTTCTGGCACAGCGCGGACAGTGACTCGATTGCCGAACTGAGGTCAGTAACTCCATCATCAGCCGGCGACTTCGCAACTACGTGCTGCGCTTCCCGGAAAGTGATGAAGCCGTCCAACGCGTCATGTAGCCCAATGGAAGGAACGAGAGGCCTGGAGAGATCGGTACTCATCTTCCAGTAGACACCAACAACCTCACCCGATGCGGACCTGCGGACAAATCCTTCGAAAGCTGTCTCTCCAAGCTCGACTGCCCACCGGCCGTACTCAAAGTCGCCCGTAACAAAAGTGGCTTGGCAGAGGGCATGTATCCATTTGGTCAGGTAATGGAAGTACTGGCCATCCCGATCCCACTCCAGCCGGTCGTCGAGCGCTTCATTCGCATCGCGCTCCTTCAGCGACTTGCCGATTCTTAAACCACCCGCCGTCGGATGTTCGCGCCCAGGCTCCTCATTGAGTCCGCTGATCCACCCGCTGCGCATATCGTCATCGCGATATCGCCCAAGTACCCGGTGTACCTGCTCGATTAACTCTGTCGCACGATGCCGATATTCCTGATCGTTCGTCCGACCGAACAGCTCGAGGAAGTTGCAAACCGCAAACGCATCGGTCCAAAGGTACCGATGCTGATCTTGTGCAGCCGGCGAGAGGCCAGTTCTCCTTGCGAATTGCGACATCAGTCGAATCGCTATCGCAGTCGCGTGGTCCGGGGTCATTTCGCCTTCCGAAACATCATTTCGGTTCCAGCCACCACGGCGCCGAGAAAGATGAAAAGATAGACCTGCGCGCTTTGTACCGTGAGGTTGAAGGTGTGGACCAGAGTAGCAAAATGCCCGATTTCAATCCCTCCTTGATCGCTGGTCGATATTGGCTCGCAGATTGCATTTAGCGTCGTTTGTCCGAACCTGCCGACAGAAATGCCATGCGTGCCGAGATAACCAACGCGGTCAGGAACGGTCGCCCACGGGCGTTGATCGCCTCGGGCAGGATCACTGCACCCTGACCGCGAACGGGCGCCCTCGCCGCTCTTGGGCGAGGCAGGGATTCATTGAAAATCGAAGCTATAGTGCTCCAGCCTTC
>Ga0187817_10002124_pt1 | contig 10094 bp, 5 predicted proteins | sample NC_wetland_sal_i_17_FD_132431 | JGI IMG/M metagenome (GOLD analysis project Ga0187817, IMG submission 132431) | Wetland sediment microbial communities from Neuse River Estuary, North Carolina, USA - SO4_2 | ecosystem: Environmental > Aquatic > Freshwater > Wetlands > Sediment | place: USA: North... | reverse complement strand
CGACCCTCCCTCGGCCGTAATCTCGCGTTGCGCGATTCGTTGCCCCCCCTCGCCGCACGCCCCGGAGTGTCAAGCTCCTCCGTTGCGATTGCCTGGACGCTTAGCTGGCCCGGCTTGACCGGCGCCATCGTCGGCGCGCGCGCTCCCGCGCAAGTCGACGGATGGATTCAAGCGGCGACTTTGCAGTTGACGCAGGAAGACCTCGCGGAGATTGGAGAAGCAATCGTCAGGACGCAGGCGCGGACTGGTCCATCGCACCCGCCAAAATCCGCAGCAGCCTCGTGAAGCGGTAGCGGATCATCGTATCCCGATCTTTCAGGAACGCTGTTGAAGGAGCAGGTGAACGCGGCGCCAAGCCCATTCCTTTCTTATTCGCATCTACCCCCCAAAAAACAGAACGGCGGCATCCCGATGGGATGCCGCCATTTTGAATTCGTGACGCTTCGTCTTTTAGAACGTAAGGCCGAGGGACATCTGAATCTGACGTGAACTGCCGATGGTCTTGGTGACTTGACCGAGACCTGTGGGGCAGAAATAGAAGGAGCTCGGCGGCCCTCCGGAACCTCCACCCGAACAAACTCCCGAGGCGGGCAATGGGCTCGTGCCCTGAATCGGGAAAGGACTAAAGGCCAAGTTTTGCGAAATGTTGTCGATGGGAATGTCGAAGCTGGGGGTGTTGGTCAGGTTGAAAACATCGAAACTGTACCTGAGCACGAAGCGTTCTGTTATTTGCGTATTCTTCACCAGGGAAATGTCGGCACGCTTTTGCCAGGACTGCCGGAAAATGTTCCGCTGGCCCGAAGTGAATCCGGTTTCAAACGTATCGCCGCACGGTACGCCGTTCACGGGCGTATTGGCAGGAGTGCCGGGGCAAGTGACGCCGCCGCCAGGATTCGGCGGGAGAAGCGGCACGGTGAAGCAATTCGCGTTCAGGGCTGGAGAGCCAATCGTCACGCCGGATGCGCCAGTGAGCGCATTCTGCGGCGTGCAACCATTGGCGAAATTCAGCGGCACGATCGGGTTCGTAATTCCGTCATTGATGCTGTAGAAGACGCTTCCGACGGCCCCGGAATAGTCGATAACGCTGTAGGGTTGCCCGCTCTGTACCACGACGATACCCTGAAGAGCCCAGCCATTCGTCACCTTGCTCTCCCACTTGGAGGCCGCCAGGAACTTCGGGAGTTCGTAGTGGTAATCAATGTTGATCACGTGCGTGCGGTCGAAGTCGGAGGGCCCGTAACCGCTGCGCAGATCGAGCGGGTTGTTGCCGTTATAGAAGAGTCCGAGAGCGCTCTGCTCATCGAGTGAGCGCGAGAAGGTGTAGGAAACGCCGAGTTGAAGTCCGTGGCTGAGCCGCTTCTCGATGTGCGCCTGCAGCGCGTTGTAGGCTGAAATACCCACCGCACTGAATGACTCCGACTCGCCTGCGTACCCGATATAGGGGACGCGTTCGTCGACGTTGCCGCCTTCGGAATTGAACTGCAACTGCTGAGTTTGTCCGTTCGGCAACGTCGGCAAGGTCAGGGTGCAGCCAAGGTAACCGCAGCCAGTGGCCGTCTGTACCGTATAGCCATACGTATAGAACTGGGCATGCGGCGAACTTGGATCAGGGCAGATAGCTGCCGGACCGCAAAGCGGGTTCGCCAGTGTCGCCGTTCTCGCCTGGTTAAACGGTATCGGAATGACTTCGTGCCTTCCGAGGCCGTTCACGTAACCAATGTCAATCGCCAGATCGTTGCGCGGCTGCCACTGGATGTCCAGAGTGCTGTCCATGGTATAGGGGAGCTTATTGGCCCGGTTGTAGACGCCCAAATAGAAGGGTATGGTCCCCCCTTCTAGAGCGGTAGCATTGGGAAGGACTACACTGGCCGGATTCCCTGTAGGCGTAGGTATGGGCGTGGAACCCCACGGGTTTGAAAGCGTCGAAGTGCAGGTTTGGAAGGTGCCAGGGAACTCAGTCGGACAAAATTGTGTGTTCACGAACGGCTGCTGCTGGTTGATTCCGAACGGCCCGCCCTGTGCGATGGTCTGGGTAACACCGGGCGACAAATAGGAAAAGAGCTCGCCGCGGTCGTAATACATACCCCACCCTGCACGGACCACCAATTTGCTATTGAATATTTTCGGGCTCCAGGCGACGCCAACTCGGGGGGCGAAGCCCCATTGCCGACCCGTAAGGGTTGTGTTACTTACACCGGGTGTGGGCGCTACCTTGTTGTTGCCGGCGACGATCAATCCCGTTGACCCGATCGTGTCCGACGCCGGATCGTAGGAATATTTTGACGGATCGAAGTTCAGCAAGTTGCCGTTCTTCTCCGTCAAGCCACCATTCCAATCCCAACGCAACCCCGCGGTAATCGTCAAGTTCGATCGGAATTGATATTTGTCCTGGACGAATTCGCCGCTTTCGTTGGCACGGTAGTAGCGATTGGCATTCCCGGCGAGTGCCAGGGTCCCGTTGTACAAATAATCGTCGCTGATGACGCCTTGCAGAAATTGGGTGACGTCCTGTGAAGCGATCATACCTATTTGGTCTCTTTCATCCCGCGTGTTGAGCTGCGTACGGGCATAGCTTCCGCCGAAGCTGATCGTGTGCTTGCCCAACGTCCAGATGGCGTTTGCGGAAGGATTAAACCGGTTTTGGAATGCGCCGGTAAACGCTCCCTGGGATGCCGCTCCGGCGCCGATATTCATAGTGTAGGGATAGGAGGTGAATACCGGTCCCGCGTAGACCGTGCTGATTCCGGGAAAGATCGATGGAACAGAACCATCAGGATTCGTAATCAACAAATCGCTATTCTTGATGGAACCGGCCGTTAGGGCGTTCGCCACTTCAGGCAGCGTCGCTGCGAACGTAGCGAGTTGCTGTGGTGAGAAGGGCTGGTCAAGCGTGCTGTAGGCCTTCTCCCGGATGAAACCAAAGATTTCCGTGATGCTCAAATTGGACTTCACGATCTGCGTGTGGCTGAGTGTTATCACTTGGCTGCCCGCGTCCAGGTGCTGGGTAAAGCCGGCCACCATGGAATATCCGTACGGGGCGATGGTCGGATCATGCTGGTAGTAATATTTGGCGGAAAACGAATGCGACGAATTCGGGTTCCAGTCCAGATCGGTAACAGCCTGATGGGCCAGGAAATACGCCGTGCCTGGAACCTCGGCATCCTCAGGAAACGCTTCAATCATCCCGCTCGACGAGGCGGGATTATTGATGACGGCGTTAGGATTTGCCGAAGGAATCAGGAATTGCCCGTTCGGCAATTTATAGTTGAACAAGGCGTATGCGATTGGGTTGATTTGGCCCGGCCCGATGCCTACCGACGCGGGAATACCGTTTGCAGGAGTTGAAGTAAGCGTAGTGACCGAATTAGCGACTGGATCTACAGAAGGAACAAGATTGAAGGCCGACGCAGAATCGGCGTTCGCGACAGCTGCCAAACAGTTGGCCGACCGATCAGGGCAGCCAGCCGCCCCAAGGGATGGCGGCACAAACGCCCGGGAAATTCCGATCTCTTCGTCCGAAGCGTGCGTGTATTGGTAGCTTCCGTAAAAGAATAGCTTGTCCTTAATGATCGGACCGCCAACTGCTCCGCCCGCGGTGTAGCGATGCAGAGAAGGGTTCTTCTCGTTCGCTGGAATGTTCGGGTCCGCGTTGAAGAAGAAGGGGTCGGCGTTGATCCAGTTCGTGCCGCGGTGCAGGTACGCAGTTCCGTGAAAATTATTTGTGCCGGAAGCAGTGCTCATATCGATATGCGCGCCGCTGGTCCCGCCTTGCGCCGCGTCGTACATCGAAGTATTGACGCGCACCTCTTGAATCGTCTCCGGGGCAGGCGATGGAATGGACTCGCCAATGGCGAGATAAACGGATGCGCTGCTCTGGACGGGGAGGGCGCTGAGGCTGGAGGCACCGCTGACGCCTGTGTTGTTCACCACCCGGGCCGAAGACACCTGGCTCGTGCTCTTGCCGTTGAACAAACTATACGCATTGACGCCGTTCATCATGAAGGTGTTGCTGGTGTCGCGCTGGCCGTTCGCCCAAACCGGCGCGTTGCCCAAGCCGGCGTTGGCTCCCGTTCCAGAGGAAAGTTCCGCATTTACACCGGGAGAAAGAACGGTCAGACCGGTGAAGGACCCCGTCGGTAAAGGAACCGCATCGATCTGCAGTTTGTCCATCACGTAGCCGTTGGTCGTATCGACCATATTGATCAGCGGCGTTTCTTCGACCGTGATGGATTCACTCACGTTGCCGACTTTCAGTTCGGCGTTCACGGTCGCGGTGCGATTGGCCTGCACCTGAATGGACGGGATGTTCTGCGACTGGAAGCCCTGCTGCGTAAAGGTGAGCGTGTAGCTTCCGATCGGCAGGTTCACAAAAGCGTAGGATCCGCTGGTGCTGGTGGTCTGTGTGCGATTCAGCTTGGTTTGATCTCCGACCAGGGTGACCGTCGCGCCTGAAATGACAGCGCCGGATGCGTCCGTGACGATCCCCGTAATTCCGCCTAGCGTTGATTGTTGAGCGTGCGCATTCGGTATCAAGAGAAGCGCCAACATGAGAAATACGCATGAAAACAATGCGGAATGCCTGTTACGCATTTTCATTCTTAATCCCCCTCCAATTGTCAAAATTCAAAAATTAAATACACCATTGAGGGCTTAATGTGATGAGGCTGCACCCCCCTTATTTTTTGCCACTCAAGTCCTTCGATAATTTGAAGGAACTTACGCCTTTCTGGCCCGGTTGGAAAGAACAATCTTTCAATCATCGCTATCAGATATTTGTATCTGTTTATTTCTGCATGCATTGCGCGGATCCGTTGACAAACGTTTACGGCATTATTCCCAAATTGGGAGGCGTCGGGTAACCGCGATTCAAACGATTGCCCTTCTTGAGTTCATTTTCCCAATAACGAGGTTTGAGGCGTCCGATCTCCTTGGCGATTCACACTTTAAGCCTGATTCTCCTTTCGTCCTTGCCAGAAAAACCACAAGAGGCCCGCGCTCAAATACGCGAGGTAGATATAGGGCAGCTTCCCGTAAGGCCCTTCGGGCACCGGGTAAAGATTTCCAACCAGCGCGGAGAGCATCGCAAGGAAGGCCAGCCATGGAACGATCTGTGCGCCTGCATGGAATGCCCCGTGGTCGCGTAAATATCGCGGCAACGCGACGCAAACCAGGGCATACGTCACGATGAACCCGTACGTCGCAAGCGAGCCCATCCATCCATAGACATCGAGTCCGCTCGATCCGCGATAGGCCAGTACGGCGACCGGCAAAACTGCGGCAAGGCCCGTGGCGAGGACGGCGAAAGTGGGCGTCTCGTTGCGAGCGTGCGTCGTGCGGAATGTGCCGTGCGCAAGGCCGTTGTGGGCCATAAGCAGCAGCACGCGCGCGGCGGCCGTGATGCAGCCCAGTGTTCCGGCAAACAGGCTGACCGCTGCTCCAACGTCAATCAATATTCCCAGGGCAGGCACTCGGGCGACGCCGGCCAGGACGTGCATGGGGGCCTCGCTCGTCCCCAAATCTTGTCCGGCCACATGGAAACCCAGGACCTCGGAATAGGCGGAAACGATAAAAAACAAGCCCGCAATCACCGCGCTCTCAATTACCACGCGGGGAATGGTCTTGAGCGGATTGCGCGCCTCCGCGCCTAAGGTGGTTGCGCTCTCGAAACCGACGAAACTAAATAGCGCCAGGACTAGCCCAAGCCGCAAGCCGCCGCCCGTCATGGCGGTCAAATGCAATTGGCCGGGATCTAGGTGAAACCCGTGCCGCAAAAGAACAAGCCCCACGACCGCAAGGATCAGGAGCAAAGAAATCGCCTCGATCCAGAGCATCAGACGAGCGGAAATTTTCACGTCGCGCCAGGCGATCCACATGGAGACTCCGGCAACGATCAGCGCCAGAGCCGCGCCGGAAAAACCGTGCCCAAGGGCGTCGGTGAACAGCAAATTTGCGTAGTGATAGAAGCCGCCAATGACGCTCGACCCCGTGGCGATGTAGGCCAGCAAGAGACTCCATGCGGCCACGGCGCTCAGCCACGGCGGGAGAATCATGTTTGCGTACGTATATAGCGAACCTGGCGACGCCGAGTAGCGCGCGAACCGGCTGATGCACCATGCCACCAGCAAAATGGCTGTCATCGCCAGGAGGTACGCTAGCCAGGTGCCATTGCCGGCAAGAGCGGCCACCAGTGGAATCGTTGCTGCGGGAGTGGAAGTGGGCGCAATCGTAGAGACCGACTGCGCCAGCGTCTCCATCGGGGAGAGCGCCTCGCCGCGCAGTCCATACTCCCCCATTTTTATTTGTGTCGGTCCTGCTGGTTCAACGGAGGCGGGGGTAGAGCCACTCGGATTGGTCGCAGGGCGGCTGGGCATGCCGTACCATACATGCGCGGCGGACTTGACGCAAGGTTTGGCGGCAAGCGGGCCTATTTGAAAAACAAATCGAAAGATCCTGCATCTACAATTCGATAATTGAACGCAAAAAAGCTAGGCTGTTGCGCCAGAGCTTCTCCGTTGACGCAGCGGGGCGCTCCGGCCTATAGTGGCGCACTTTTCAGAGAGGCGCGCATTGCTCGAGCGAATTTTTCATCTCAAGGAAAACCACACCACGGTTCGCACCGAGCTTCTCGGCGGCCTGACCACCTTCATGGCCATGGCCTATGTGGTGATCGTGAACCCGCGCATCCTGGGAGAAGCGGGCATGCCCGTCGAGGGCGTGCTTTTTGCGACATGTATTTCGGCGGCGCTCGCGACTCTCGTGATGGGCCTGTGGGCGAACTACCCGATTGCCCTCGCGCCCGGAATGTCTCTGAACGCATATTTCACGTACTCGATCGTTCTTGGGCGGGGCGTGCCGTGGCAAACGGCGCTCGGTGTCGTGTTCCTTTCCGGCACCCTATTCTTAATTCTGACGCTCACCAACATCCGCGAGCACATCGTCAACGATATTCCCGATTGCCTGAAACACGGCACCGCTGGGGGCATCGGCTTCTTCATCGCATTCGTCGGGCTGCGCAACGCTAAGATCATCGTGGCCAGCACGGCCACCTTCGTCGGCATGGGAAAATCGTCCGATCCTCAGGTTCGCCTCGCCGCCTTTGGTCTGGTTCTGATCGCCATTCTGATGTCGCGGAAAATCGGCGGCGCGATTTTGATCGGTATTGTGGTCATCGCAATCGCGGGAGTCCCTCTGGGCATTACCAGCGTACCTTCGCACGTATTTTCGTGGCCACATCCGGGAGGCACGTTCCTGAAGCTTGATTTCCGCTCGGCCATGAAACTCGGACTCGGCGATTTGGTTTTTGTATTTTTCTTTGTGGACCTTTTTGACAACGTGGGAACGCTGGTGGGCGTCTGCGAACAGGGCGGGTTCATGCGCAACGGAAAGTTCCCGCGGGCAAGCCGCGCCCTGCTGGCCGACGCGTTCGGCACGATGGCGGGAGCGCTGACGGGAACGTCCACGGTCACCAGTTACATCGAGAGCGCAGCTGGCGTCGCGGCGGGGGCGCGAACGGGACTTGGCAACCTCCTGATCGCGGGGCTTTTTGTCGTGGCTATATTCTGCGCCCCACTCGTCGCGGCCGTTCCAACCTACGCAACCGCTCCAGCACTCATCCTGGTAGGCGCGCTCATGTGCGCCTCCCTCGCCAAAGTGGACTGGCACGATTTTACGGAGGGCTTCCCGGCATTCATCACCCTCGTGGCGACGCCGCTCACCTTTAGTATCGCCACCGGTTTGAGCCTGGGCCTGCTTTCCTACACCTTCATCAAGATCGGCACCGGAAAAATTCGGCAGATCAGCCCGCTCATCTGGGTCCTGTCCGCGCTCTTTTTGCTGCGCTTCGCGTTTCTCGGCGCGGAGTAGTACCTACATAACACGCGTCTCCGGCGATGGGAAGCACGCTGCTTTGGGTAGTGGGCTACTTTGAAAGTAGCCCACTACCCATCCGTCAAGTCTATTGCGTTAGAGTCGTGACCGTCCTATAGGTGTTACCGCTGATCGTGTTGCCGGTAGCTCCAGAGACGCCGACCTGAGCATCAATGAACGTATTGTTGCTGATGGTGTTGCCAGTCTGAAGGAACAGGTATACACCGTCCGCTGTACCGGAAACGTCGTTGTTCTCGAAGACGACGCCGCCAACCTCACTGGACGTCTTCATGCTAAACCCGATGCCTGTGTCGAAGATTGCGTTACCTGACACGGTCAGCCCAGTACAGACCGGGAAACAAAAAATGCCGGTCGATCCGTTGGTGCCGCCGTGGACGGTGTTGCCCGAGACGGTCCCTTGCACGGTGCTCGTGACATACACGCCGACGTAGCAAGCGGCCACCGAGTTGCTGCTGACTTCCACTGTCGCGGCGTTCGCATACACGCAGTTGGCACCGGGATTGATCGGCGAAACCGTTGTCGTTTTCACCGTGACGGTAGAGGTTGCCGTTAGACTAAGGCCTTGGCTATCGAAGTTGCGGACGCTTGAGTCGGTGACGGTCACACTGGTTGCGCTATTCGCGGAAACGGGGGTGCCAGTCCCGCAATAGCCGCCGCTTCCGTTGCTAATGTAGTGATTCCTGAGTGCGACGTCTTTGAGGGTCCCCGACGAGCCCGTGTCAAACAAGATGCCGGTCAGGCTTGGGCCAAAATCGCAGCTGCTCAGCGTGTTAGTGCCATCGACGCCGATGTTGAGCAGCGTCACGCCCGACGCCTGAATGTCGATCTGCGTGAATGCGCCCGAGAACGTACCCGTCGGTATCACCACGACGGCGGCGCCGGTGTTCCCAGCGGTGTTTGTTACACCCTTCAACGTGAGCGGAGTCGTAATCGTAACTTGCTCGGCGTAAGTCCCCGGGCAGACCTCGATCGTGGCGCCTGACGCTGCAGCGCTTACCGCCGCCTGAATCGTCGTGTAGTGCGCCGAGTACGTTGCAACGCAAGGCGGTGTGTTGGGGTCCACGACGATGTCCGCGACTGCACGCGATGCATCGAATAACAACAGCGCGGCGATAGCCACTGCCCAGAAAGTCGCCCTCCGAATGTATTTCTTCATAATTCCTCCTTAGCTGTCGATTTTTGTGCCCCGACATCCCGTATGCGTCGAGCGTTAGTGGAGTTCTGTCGGAGACTACGTTTCGCTTTGTTTCGTCGTCACTTTGCCCCCTCGGATCTAAAGGGACATCAGAAGCCCAGTCGTTAGGGTCCGCATCCTGTCTCCTCGCAAGTCGTCCCGTTGTTTATCGAAGTTTTCGAAGTGTCAGGGCCGGGAAATGGGCGGATTCTTCACCTTCCTTAGAACCTTGTCAATTACATTCACGCGAAACTTACGGGAGGCTTCACTCCTGGAAGACAAGGCCGTTTCAGTACGGTTACAACATCTCCTTGTTTCGGCGGTTCGCAAGACACACGTTCCGGTCGTCCGGCTTGCTTTGGGCTTCGTTGAACGACTCTCGAATCTGTGCTACATTCCGCGTTTTCCAACACAGAGTGGATCTTCGTTTTTGGATGGAGGTTGGAACCTGTGCGCCGTTACATTCGTTCCTTGGCTCTGGTTCTGCTCGGGCTCGCTGCGACTTCCGCGCCTGCGCTGTGTCAATCCCCCGATTTTGATGTGACCGAGGTCGCGCGCGGCGTCTATGCCGTGATCGCCAAACCCGGCATCGCCTCGAACGGCGCATTCATCGTGAATCAAGACGACGTCGTGGTTGTGGACACGCACCTCCGCCCGAGCTGGGCGCGCGAGACCATCGCGGAAATCAAGAAGGTCACCAACAAGCCGGTGCGCTACGTTATCAACACGCATTGGCACCGCGACCACGTGCAGGGCAATCAGGCGTACATCGACGCGTACGGCCCCGGCGTGACCATCATCCAGCAGGATTTTGCCAGGGAAGACCAAATCAAAAATCAGCCGGTCGAGATCGTTACACGAGCCCCCGAAGAAATTGCACGCCTGGAGAAATTGTTGTCCAATGGCAAGGACGACAAGGGCGTTCCGTTGACCGCGGCGACCCGGGCGCAACTGCAGCATAGCCTCGACCTGCAGAAGGCTTACGTCGCCGAGATTCCGCAAATCCAGCTCGTCCCAGGGAGTCTAACCTTTG
>Ga0187817_10002123_pt1 | contig 10095 bp, 9 predicted proteins | sample NC_wetland_sal_i_17_FD_132431 | JGI IMG/M metagenome (GOLD analysis project Ga0187817, IMG submission 132431) | Wetland sediment microbial communities from Neuse River Estuary, North Carolina, USA - SO4_2 | ecosystem: Environmental > Aquatic > Freshwater > Wetlands > Sediment | place: USA: North... | reverse complement strand
CCAGCCATCTCGATATTCCAGTCGTCAATGCAGGAGATGGGATGCACGAGCATCCGTCGCAGGCGCTGCTCGACGCGGTGACAATCCTGAAGCATAAGAAATCCTTCCGCGGTCTGCAGGCGACGATCATCGGCGACATTTTTCATAGCCGCGTGGCACGCAGCGCCTGCCACTTGCTGACGAGATTTGGAGTGAAGCTGACGCTCTGTGGACCGCCGGAGTTTGTGCCCGACGTCGCCGCGACCCTGGCGCCGGGACTGCGCGTGACGCGGCATATCGAAGATGCCTTGCGAGGGACTGATGTGATCATGCTGCTCCGAGTGCAGAAAGAACGGCTGGCCGGGCAGAAAATTCGGCTGCAAGACTACATTGCGCGCTATCAGATGACGGCGGCGCGGCTGAAGCTGGCCAAGCGCGATGCGATCGTGATGCATCCAGGGCCGATTATTCGCGGGCTGGAGTTGACGGCCGAAGTTGCGGATGGGCCGCAATCGGTGATTGTCGACGAGGTGCATAACGGAGTGCCGACTCGCATGGCGATTTTGGCGCGGGCCCTAGGGAAGGCGCGATGAGCCACGGATTTGCACGGACTACCGCGAATAGAGCTCCGCGAAATCCACGTGAATCCGCGGAGAAGAAATTGCCCGGGGGCTGCAGATGACCGCCAAGGGAATTCCGAGCCTTTTGATCAAGGGCGGTCAGGTGATCGATCCGGCGGCGAAGATCAATGCGCCGATGGATGTGCTCCTGCGGGATGGACGTGTCGCCGAGGTCGCCCTGCCCAGCAAAATCCGCGGAGGGGTCGACGAGAAGTTCGATGCGCGCGGGCTGATCGTCGCGCCCGGGTTCATCGATTTACATGTGCATTTACGCGAGCCGGGGCAGAACTACAAAGAGACGATTGCTTCTGGCACGACTGCTGCCGCGGCAGGAGGCTTCACCTCAGTCTGCACCATGCCCAACACGTTGCCGGTGGTCGACACGGCGGAGTGGGTGAGTTGGCTGCGGAATCCTGAACGCGGCGCGGTGGTCAATGTGTTTCCCATCGCGGCGGCGACTCGCGGCAGCCGCGGCGGGACGGTCACGGATTTCAGCGCGCTGCAGCGTGCCGGAGCGGTTGCGGTGACGGACGACGGCAAGCCGATTCTCGACGATGATGTGATGCGCATGGCGCTGCTCCTGGGCGCGGAGTTGAATTTCCCCGTCGTGCAGCACGCGGAAGACACGCGGCTCACCGAAAACTGCTCGATGAACGCGGGGCCGACCAGCTTCCGGCTGGGACTGCGTGCGATGCCGGCTTTTGCGGAAGCAGCGATCGTAGACCGCGACGTCACTCTCGCGCAGCAGATTCGCGAATCACGCCTGCACGTGGCGCATCTTTCCACCTCCGATGCTCTGAAAGCGGTGCGGCGCGGGAAGCGCGCCAGAGCTCGAGTGACGTGTGAAGTCACGCCGCACCACTTCACGTTGATCGACGAAAACGTCGGTGAATACGATACGAACTTCAAGATGAATCCCCCACTGCGGTCGGCGGCGGATCTGGAAGCAATTCTCGTGGCGTTAGGGGATGGCACCGTGGATGCCATTGCGACCGATCACGCTCCTCATGCGGCGCACGAGAAGGAGGTCGAATTCGAGCGCGCCGCGTTCGGCATCACGGGACTGGAAACCGCACTGGCGCTAGCCATCACGAAGCTGCATCGCGAACACAGGATCCCCCTGGTGCGAATTGTCGAACTGTTCACTTCCGGCCCCGCGCGGGTGTTCGATCTCCACGGGCGCGGTTCACTGGCTCGCGGCAGTTTTGCCGATGTAACGATCTTCGATTCGAAGAAGAGGTGGACGTTCGACGCCGCCAAGTCGCACTCGATGTCGCGCAATACGCCATTCGACGGCTGGCAGTTTACCGGCAAGGTTGTGGCGACGATCGTAGGCGGGGAGATCGTGCATCAGGAGGGCTAGGTCGGATCTTTACAACCCCGCCGGGCTTCTCCTCCGCCCGGTACAGAGGAGAAGCCCACGAAGCAGCTGCCACTACTTCGCCACGGGCGGAGGTACCACCTCCTGCAGCTTCGGGTTGTCGCGCATCCGGCTAAACTCTTCGTCTTTATAGACGTTGGCCAGGTTGCGATAGCCGTCTTCTTTCGCCTTCTTCAGGCACTGCAGGCAGCCTTCCAGGTCACCGCGTTTCGCGTAGGCCTTAGCCAGCAGGTAGGAATACTGGGCGCGCTCCTCGGGGCTCGAGATTTGCGCCGTAATACCCACCCTTGAATCCTGCCGAAAGGCATCTGGATCGAGTTCCATGGCGCGCGTGTATTCGGCGATGGCGCGGTCCATCTTCTTCTGGCTGAACCACGCGGCACCCAGGTTCACGTGGTAGGTGGCGTAGGTCTCATCCAGGGCCACAGCCTTCTTGAAGTACTTCGCCGCAGCGCCATAGTTCTTCTTCATGTACTCGACGGCGCCGATGTTATTCACCGCTTCGGCATACTTCGAGTTTTGCCGGGCCGCCTTTTCAAAACTGATACGGGCGGCAGTCAAGTCGTCGTTCTTGAGTTCGGCGAGACCGAGTTTGTTGTATAGCACGGCGTTCTTATGGTCCTTGCGGAGTCCGGCCTGGAAGTACGTGATTGCCAAGTCGTAGTTTTTCTGCGCGCGAGCCGCGTCGCCGGCCTTTTCCAGTTCCGCGACGGACATCGCGTCGATCTTTGCACTGCCCTGGTCGGGGGCAGACGCGGCGCTGGCGTACCGGCATAGGGTCATCAGTACCGCCAGCAGCATGAGTTTGAGTGTGATGTTTCGCATATGCAGCCTCCTTCTTCGGGGAGCTGCCTGTGGTCTGGGTTGCTGGCCCTGGCCCCGGGTTCGGGCTCCGCGACTGGCTCAGTTATCACACTGTTGGTTGCGGGCTACAACGCTATTGCCGCTACGCAGCGGTTAGCCGGCGCAGTTAACGCCGAGGAGGACGAGCATCTTTCGCGGTGCCAACCATTTGCCTCGGTGATGCGATATGCAACGATTGGGATGCGATGCTGAAACTGCGAACGTTACAGGGGTTAAGTAACCGTTTGGAATGAAACAGATTTCTGGATTAGGCGTATAAGCAAGGTAGAAGGCGCGAGTGCAAGCTTGCGGGAGGGTCCGAGTGCCTTCGATCACGACAGAGTCGACTTGGGAGTCGGAGCGGACCGAATTACAGACGGTCCTGCGATCGCCTATGTTTGCGCGGTCTCCGACGCTGAGTCATCTGCTGACCTATCTTTGCGAGAAGACCTTCGCCGGACAAACTGATCAGATTAAAGAGTATTCCGTGGCGCTCGACGTTTTCGACCGTCGCGACTCGTTCGACCAGGATTCGGATTCGATCGTCCGAGTGCAGGCCAACCGGCTGCGCAAGCGGTTGAGCGAATACTACGCTGGCGAGGGCGTAGCCCATGAGATGCGCATCAGCGTCCCCGTGGGACAGTATGTTCCCCAGTTTCAGCGAGTGACGATTCCCGATCCTGCTGCGCAGCCCTCGAGCGAGATGCGATCGGCCGGTTGGATTCGCGATCCCAGAAGCGTCTGGTTCCTGGGACTGGCTGCTCTCTTGACGGCTGCGCTGATCACGGCGGCAATTCTTGCTCTGAAAAGGCCAACCGTCCAGCCGGTGATTAGCTCCTCCTATTCAGCGCAGCCTGCCCAGCCTGCAGTCGGTCTACCCGTCGGAGAAGAGGTGCACATTCTGGCTGGTTCCAGCCGCAAGTATGTTGACCATGCGGGGAAGCTCTGGAGTCCCGACTCGTATTTTTCTGGGGGCAACGCGGTTCAGAGTTCGGTGCAGCACATCTGGCGGACGCAGGACCCAATTCTCTACCGCACCAGCCGTCAGGGAGACTTCACCTACAGCATCCCACTGAAGCCGGGAGTGTATGAATTGCGTCTGCACTTCGCAGAGACTTTTTACGGACCCGAGAACTCCGGTGGAGGCGGCGAAGGCAGCCGTACTATGACCGTCATGGCAAACGGTGAGACGGTGCTTCGCGACTTCGACGTGCTGGCCGACGCGGGGGGTGAGCGCACGGCAGAAGTGAAGGTCTTTCACGACATCTCTCCGGCCAGCGATGGGCAGCTTCACCTGGCTTTTTCGTCCGCTAATGGCGGGAGTGCGATGTTGTCGGCGATCGAGATTTTGCCCGGCGTGCGTGGAGAGATTCGGCCCGTCCGGATCATCGCGCGCGATGTACCTTACTACTCGAATGACAGCCGCTGGTGGAGTCCTGATGCGTACTTTAAGGGTGGACAAATCAGCAGCAGCCAGGACCCGGCGCTTAACACAGATGACCCGGAGTTTTATGAGACTGAGCGGTGGGGACACTTTTCCTACGCGATTCCGGTTGCACCGGGCCGGTACACGGTCACGCTGCATTTCATCGAACACCATACTGCCGACAGCTTTGACCGCGTAGCCCCGCCAGGAGCGAGTGGGGCAGCGCGTCAAGAGCGCGTATTCAACGTGTTCTGCAATGGCAAGACGATCATTGACGGATTGGACATCGTGAAAGAAGTGGGGGAGAACCGTCCGCTCGTGCGGAAGATCAAGGGGCTGACACCGAATGCGCAGGGCAAGGTGTTGCTGGAGTTCGTGCCGGTAACGCGATACGCGACGGTGACCGCTCTCGAAGTGGTGGCAGAATGAACTGGGGTGCGGGGGCGAGACGCCCCCGCGACAGCCGCCGGGACGGCGGCGCTACTGTAGGATTCCCGCCCGCTTTCCTACGTTCTTCAGTACCGACAACGCCTGGTCTAATTCTTCTTTCGTATGGGTTGCGGTCATGATGGTGCGGATGCGGGCTTTGCCTTCCGGGACTGTCGGAAAGGCGATCCCTGTGCCCAGCACGCCCTGCTTAAACAATTCGCGAGAGAAATCCATTGTGAGTTTGCCGTCGCCGATGATGATTGGGGTGATTGGCGTTTCGCTCGCTGGGGTAGTTTTGCCGCCGATATCGAATCCAAGCAGGCCGAGTTCCTTCTTCCAGAAGCGCGTGTTCTCCCATAGTTTTTCCATGCGCTCTGGTTCTTGTTCGAGGACATCGAAGGCTGCAATGCATGTGGCTGCAACCGACGGCGGATGAGAGGTCGAAAAGAGGAACGGGCGCGCGCGGTGGTAGAGGAAGTCGATCAGGTCCCGGGTGCCGCAGACGTATCCGCCGAGCGCACCGATGGCCTTCGATAACGTTCCGACCTGGATGTCGACACGGCCGTGGACATTGAAGTGATCGATGGTGCCGCGGCCGTTGCGGCCCAGAACTCCGGAAGCATGAGCGTCGTCGACCATCATGATGGCGCCGTATTTTTCGGCGAGATCGCAGAGAGCGGGGAGCGGGCCGATGTCGCCGTCCATGGAGAAGACGCCGTCGGTGATCAGTAACTTTTTGCCAGGCTCGTTTTTCACGCTGGCGAGCTGCTCCTCGGCGTGGGCGATGTCTTTGTGGCGGAAGACCAGGATTTTGGCTTTCGAGAGGCGGGCACCGTCGATGATCGACGCGTGATTGAGGGCGTCGGAGATGATGAAATCATCTTTGCCGAGCACGGCTGAGACCGTGCCGGCATTGGCGGCGAAGCCGGACTGGAAAACGACGCAGGCTTCAACGTTCTTGAAGCGCGCGATCTTTTCCTCCAGTTCCATGTGGATCTTCATGGTGCCGGCGATCGTGCGCACAGCTCCGGATCCCACGCCGTATTTGCGGGTCGCTTCGAGCGCGGCTTCGCGCAGCTTGGGGTGCGTGGTCAGTCCCAAGTAATTGTTTGACGCGAGATTGATGACCTTCTTGCCGTCGAAGGTGCAGACTGGCGCTTGCTCGTCTTCGAGTATGCGCAGTCTGAAGTGCGTGCCCTTGGCCTTGAGTTCGTCGAGCTGGTCAGAGAGGTAAGAGAGCGGGTTGGTGCGGGTTGCTATGGTCATGGATGCCTCGGGATGAATACGGACTCAGTGTAGTACGCGCCTTGCGGCGCGGTCGAGACGGCTTCCAGATCTGCGAACTGGCGCGGGGACGATGCGAATGAGGCCAACCAACGGAATTTGGAGAGGCCGTGTTGGTGTAGAATTACGGAGTGTTACCCCTTCGCCGGGGACGACTGTTCTGAACAGGCGTCGAATCGGCGGAATCCTTCCTCGTCGGGACGTGGCTCAGCCTGGTAGAGCACTCGCTTGGGGTGCGAGGGGTCGGCAGTTCAAATCTGCCCGTCCCGACCATTCAATCGCTGGATCCTTCGCTTCGCTCAGGATTTCGCCAGCGGGCTTCCGCTTCGCTCACGCCCGGAAACGGCTCAAGTTCGAAATCTGTCCGTCCCGACCGAGATCATCCATCTCACTCATCTGGGTTTTCCGAATTGAGTTCTCTTCGTGTTCGCGGTGGCGTACTCTGCGTCCGAGGTGAACAAGCCCACATTTTGCGAGCAGGACGGGAATGTGGCCACCGGCCCGGAAACGCACACGATGAAAGCACAAACGAACCGGCGAGACTTCCTTAAGACCTCGGCAGGTTTGATGGCGACGGCTGGGGTTGGTGCCGCGGCTCTTGGCGACACTCAGGCTGAGGCACCCGCGGCCGGGGCCGGCGCAGTCAAAGTGCGGCGCAAAGAGTTGTGGAGCCTTCTCGGGGATCTGCCGTGGAAGCACCGCCCAGCTGCGCCGCGGCGGTTGAAGACTGAGCAGCACGACGGCTATATGCTGGAGCGGCTGGTGCTCGACCTCAATGGAGAGGAAGAGGTCCCCGCACTACTGCTCATCCCGGAGAAACGCCAGACGCGGGCTCCCGGCATTCTGTACATCCACTGGCACGGAGGGATGTATGACCTTGGCAAGGAGCAGTTGCTAACCGGCGTTCAGGCTCAGCCCGCCTACGCCCCAGTGCTGGCGGAAAAAGGAATTGTGACGCTGGCGATCGACAGCTGGTGTTTCGGAGAACGCAAGCGTGTGGCGGATGGACATACGGGGGAGGAAGATGCCTTCAAGCTGATGCTGTGGAAGGGCCAGGTCCTGTTCGGCATGATGATGTTCGATGAATTGCGTGCCATGGACTACCTCGCCTCTCGACCGGAGGTTGATCCCCGGCGGTTGGGAGTCTTTGGAATGTCGATGGGCGCGACGAAGGCGTGGTGGCTGGCGGCGCTCGACCCACGCGTAAGCATGTGCATGGACGTCTGCTGCCTGACGGATTTCGAGGAATTGATCCGCACGCACGGCCTGAAGGGCCACGGCATCTTCTACTACGTACCTCGGCTGCTGCAGCACTTCCAGACGGCGCAGATCAACGAGCTGATCGTCCCGCGACCGCATCTTAGCGTGAATGGGCGACTAGACCCGCTGACTCCGCCCGTCGGGGTGGAGAAGGTGAGGGACTACCTGCTGCCGCTCTATCGCAAGCTGGGACGCGAGCAGGACTGCGAGATCAAGCTTTATGATTGCGCTCACGTCGAGCTGCCGGAGATGCGCAAGCGCATCCTGGAATGGATGGACAACTACCTGGTACGGCCCAGAACACCATAATGCTGGGCACTTGCCGGCAATCGTTGCAGGGCAGGGCGGCGTGTTGCGCATCGGATCCACTGGCCTGCCGCTCGGGATGTTCCACGAATTCGAGTTCTCCGCCACGCGGCTGCACCTGGAGAAGGGCGACATGATGTTCCTCTATACGGACGGCCTTTCGGAAGCTTGCCGCGACGACGACGAATACGGCGTGGAGCGCGTCACGCATCTGGTGCGTCAGGCTGCACGGCGACCAGCAGAGATGATCGCCGCTTGCCTCGATGATCTGCGCGCCTTTGTCAACGGTCCCGTATTGGATGACCTGACACTACTGGCGATCCAGCGAATGGCGTAGGCCTCGTCAATGTGTGCACGGCGGGTGGTCACGCCGGAACAGAAGGGCCGCCCGACAAGGCGGCCTATCAAAGTGTTTTCTTAGGCTTTCACTCGCTGATGACGTGGTCGGCCCATTCCACCAGGGAAACGTAGATCGGAACCGTTCCCCATTGCGCGTTCCAGTTGCTCAAGTCTTCTTCCGTGACCCCACGGGCCCGGGAGCAGGCTCCTCAGGAAAAGACCGGGATATGCTTGGCTACAACTTTGGCCATCGTCTCGTTCAGAGGAGGCCATCCGATGGGCTTGACCGTATCAACCGTAGCTTTGCGCATGAGATAGGTAGCGTCGTGCGTGAGGAATACCTGCACATCATGGCCAGCATCGGCCAAAGCGAGTCCATGGGAGAAAGCGAACGATGCGCGCGTCGGCTCATCTGTTCCCCAGGAGCTTCTCATCAGGATGTGCAGCTTCTTCTTGGGTATTTGGGGTTGCTGAGTCTGAGTCTCGCTGGTGGAAGCGTATACGGCCGTGGCGGCGAGTGCGCCGGCAGCCAGATGTGTGGACTTTTCCAGGAAGCTTCGGCGGGTTGCCATCCCCCACCTCCGGAACGGCATCTTACTCGAGCCGGAGGCAGTCTTCAAACGTTTCGTAGATAGTCTCGCGCCCTTCGCTTGCTAGAGCTTCTTTCTTTCCAGCGCCTATCGACTATACTTTCCGGCTATGCGGAAGCTTGCTTTTCAGTTCCTCTTCCTGTCGAGTGTCGCTGTGGTCGCGATCCCGACGAGCCTTCATGCGCAATCGCTCCTGGTGGTCAACCAGGGCGACACCACTGTGAGCATCGTGGATCCGGTGTCGGAGCGCCAGGTTGCAACGATTGCCGAGAAGACGACTGGAGTGCACGGCCACGAGATTGCGGCGTCTGCCGACGGACGTCTTGCATTCGTGCCGATCTACGGCAGCACCGGTGTGGGCAAGCCGGGTATCGACGGGCACGACATGCTCGTGGTCGATCTGGCCTCGCATGAGATCGTCGGCGACATTGATTTCGCCCACGGAGTGCGGCCGCACTTCCCGCTGCTCGATCCGGTAAGCGGCATGCTCTACATCACTACTGAACTCGACAAGACGGTAACGATTGTCGATCCCAAGACGCGGAAGATTGTTGGCACGGTTCCGACCGGGCAGGAGCAGTCGCACATGCTGGCCATCTCGCACGAAGGGCGGCGTGGATACACGGCAAATGTTGGGCCCGGAACGGTTTCAGTTCTCGATCTCGTGGGGCGCAAGACGATTGCAGTTATTCCAGTCTCGGGCGAGGTGCAGCGGATTTCGATTTCGACCGACGATAAGCTGGTGTTCACCTCGGATCAGACGAAGCCGCAGCTCGCCGTCATCGATACCACGACTAACGAGGTGAGGACCTGGGTTCCGCTTCCCGGGACCGGTTACGGAACTGCCGCGACGCTCGACGGACGCTGGCTGCTGGTGGCCGTGCCCGCAACCAATCAGGTGGCCGTGGTCGATTTAAGCAGTATGAAAGTGGCACGCAACATCGACGTGGCCAGCAAGCCGCAGGAGATTCTGGTGCGCCCCGATGGCAAGGTTGCTTATGTGTCGTGCGCCGGGAGCGGGCAGGTGGCGGCGATCGATCTCGCGCAGTGGAAAGTGCAGAAGCTGATTGATGCCGGCAACTTCGCGGATGGACTGGCTTGGGCGAAATAGTCACCTTATTCGAGCGGACTTCAGTCTTCGGCTTCCATCTCTTCAGCCATTTTCAGCATATTGGTCACGCTGTTCCAGTTGCGGGCAGTGCCGGTGACTTTCAAATATTTTTCGACGGCTGACCATGGCAGCTTCGTCTTTCCCGCTCCGTTCGGGAAGTAGATGTAGAGCTCGCGCCCTTTCAGATGTAATTCTTCCGGATAGTCTTTGAACCTGGCTAGCGTGGCTGGCGCGTCCTTGGGTGGTTCGGCTGTTAGGAACGTCAACAGAATTTTGCCGGGTTCGAGATGCGGCCGGTCAGCGAACGGGCTGGCGGCGATGGCCTTTCTTAGTTCGTCCACGGTGCGGAGGATGACTTCGGGACGACAGGCGAACTCACGCTCGATCGCGTTCTGGATCTTCTTTGCCAAGGCGGGAGAGATCTTGTCTTTTGATCGAAAAATGACGTTGCCGCTCTGCACGTAGGTGCGCGGGTCTTCGAATTTGAGAGATTCGTAGAGAGCGCGCAGGGCGCTCATATTGATTTG
>Ga0187817_10002122_pt1 | contig 10095 bp, 7 predicted proteins | sample NC_wetland_sal_i_17_FD_132431 | JGI IMG/M metagenome (GOLD analysis project Ga0187817, IMG submission 132431) | Wetland sediment microbial communities from Neuse River Estuary, North Carolina, USA - SO4_2 | ecosystem: Environmental > Aquatic > Freshwater > Wetlands > Sediment | place: USA: North... | reverse complement strand
TGTCGGTAAATCGCCAGCCTACATCGCCCTCCAGGTCGTTTTCGCCGGTCTTGGCAACGTCCTACTGGTCCTTCCTGCTGGCTGATTTTTCGGGAGATAGCCGCGAACGATGACTAGAGGTCTGCGACAAGCGCAATGAGGCGGGCGCAGACCTGCTTTTTAGGGCTGCGGCTTTTCGGAAGTCGCGACGATAAAATGCCGCAGACCTAAAAAGCAGGTCTGCGCTACTCCGGTTATTACACGGGCCGAAGTTCGCTCAGTATGGTCGGAACAAGCTCCGAGACCGTCGGATGGATGGGCACGGCACGCTCCAGTATGTCGTAGGGAACGTGCGCGTTCATGATGTCCAGTATCCTATGGATCGCCTCATCGCCGCCCGTGCCAAGGATTGCAGCGCCAAGAATCTGGCGTGTCTCCGCATCAACGACGACCTTCATGAAGCCTTGTGTCTCGTCTTTTTCGACAGCGCGACCCACACGGCTCATGGGGCGCCTGCCCATCAGGAGTGACCGGCCACTGGCGCGCGCCTGGGCCTCAGTCATTCCGACGCGGCCGAGTGGAGGATCGATATAGAGCGCATGAGCGGAGATGCGGTCGCTCAAGCGCCGCCGCACGCCGGCGAGCAAATTGGCGGCCACGATCTCAAAATCATTGTAAGCGGTGTGCGTAAACGCCCCACGGCCGTTGCACTCGCCGAGCGCCCAGATGCCGGGCAGATCAGGGACGATGGCGCGCCCGCCCACGTCGATGAAAATGCGCGGGGCGGTCAGCCGTTCTCCTCCGACGCTGACTGTGTCGGGTCCCTCAAAGCGCCCGTGCCCTTTGAACACGGTGCAACCTTTCATATCCCGGAGATAATTCTCGACACCCCGGCGCGCGTTGGAGGACACGGCATCCGCGCGCGCCTTCACCCGGCGCATGTCGACCTTGAAGGCACCGTCCAGCATGATTCCGTAATCGGCGACGCGACGCACCAAGTGGACGGCATAGGCGCTGGCCACAAGTGTCTTAGTCGGCATGCAGCCCGTGTTGACGCAGGTTCCGCCGAAGAGCTTTCGCTCGATGTAAGCCACGGTCAGGCCGGCGCCCGTCAACTTGCCTGCCAGCGATGGGCCCGCCTGGCCGGCGCCGATAATGATCGCGTCAAAGTGGTTCATCCCAGGGCGGCCCCTGTTCTGTTTATGCACGGACAGCCGGCTTCGCCTGGTCAGTTCGTTCTCAGTAACAAGGAAAAGCAACCATTGGTCCAAAGCCCGAGTGTGGCCGTTGCTCGCAGCCATCTCTTTACAATTCAGCCGCTAAGTAGGGTTTGGAGGGCGTTACCAAAGCAACGAAGATGAGCCGAGGGGCAATGGCGAATGGCGAGTTCTCGACAGCAGTCGGCCTTCCGACGCGCCATCAGCGTAGGAGTAAATGGCCCCCGGGCAGGCGGAGCGGGTTAAAGTGACAACGCCGGCGCAGACAACAGGGCCATATGGATTCAGGCCAACATCAGGAGTGCGGTTGTTGCCGTGCAGATTGAATCCGGCGAGGCGTATGCGTCATCCAATATTGATTAGTGGCTTACCTCATTTTTTCAGGGGGCACGCATGTCTTCCGGGCCAGTCGCCAGCGCGCTTGATGCTCGTACGCAAATGTTCCCAGTCTTAACCGCGGCGCAGATCGATCGTATCCGTTCCCACGGCAAGTTGCACAAGGTCGAGCCGGGAGAGATTTTGTTTGAGCCTGGGGATACCAATGTCCCCTTCTTCGTCCTGCTTTCCGGAAGCATGGAGATTGTGCAGCCGGGTCTTACGGGCGAGCAAGAGATAGTAAAGCACGGTCCTGGGGAGTTCACCGGCGAGATGACCATGATTTCCGGGCAACGGTGCCTGGTGCGGGGTCGCGTGACCGAGACCGGTGAGTTTCTCGAGATTAGCGCCGATGGCCTACGGTCGCTGGTCGCGAAAGACGCGGAGTTGAGCGAAATCCTTATGCGTGCGTTCATTCTGCGCCGCCTCGCGCTCATCTCGCAGGGGCTAGGCAACGTCATCTTGATGGGATCGCGCCACTCTGCGGATACGCTTCGCCTGCGCGAATTCTTGAGCCGAAACGGGTATCCTTATACGAACGTGGATCTCGATACAGATAAGACCTCGCAGGCGCTTCTGGACCGTTTTGGGGTGAAGTTAGAGGACGTTCCGGTCCTCATCTGCAACGGCCGCATCGTTTTGCGGAATCCTTCGACACAGGAACTTGCAGATTGTTTGGGGTTCAACGTCAACATCGATAATGTTCAAGTCTGGGACTTGGTCATCGTGGGGGCAGGACCGTCCGGCCTGGCAGCGGCCGTTTACGCTGCCTCGGAGGGTTTGGATGTTTTGATGATCGAAACTTACTCTCCGGGCGGGCAAGCGGGGTCAAGTTCCAAGATAGAAAACTACCTTGGATTTCCTACCGGGGTCTCCGGCCAGGAGTTGGCAACGCGAGCTATTAACCAGGCGCAGAAGTTTGGCGCAAAGATGATCGTGGCACATACGGCCGTGCGGCTAAACTGCAGGAAGCAATTCAATGAGATCGTTCTGGACGATGGGAGCGTGCTGAGGGCGCGAGCTATCGTGATTTCCACTGGGGCCCAGTACAACAAACCCGACATTGCCAATCTGAAGGAGTTCGAGGGTCAGGGCATTTATTACGGCGCGACGCATATGGAGTCGCAGCTTTGCGAAAACGAAGATGTGGTCGTGGTAGGTGGCGGGAACTCCGCCGGACAAGCCGCTGTCTTCCTCTCGCAGAGCGCGCGCAAAGTGCACATGCTGGTGCGCTCTGGCGGATTGGCAGAGTCCATGTCAAGGTACTTGATTCAGCGCATAGCCGAGAACCCAAGCATCGATCTGCATTACAAGACAGAAATTGTGAGCTTGGAGGGTGACCAACGACTGGAGCGCGTGGCTTGGATCGACAGGGCGACCGGTGAAACATCCATGCATGAGATCCGCCACGTTTTTGTCATGACCGGGGCGTCGCCGCGAACAGAGTGGCTGCGGGGTTGTGTCGCTCTGGACAACAAGGGCTTCATTCTCACAGGTCGGGATCTGGATGCACCTGCTGATTCCGCGCCCGCGGTCGCTTGGCCACTGGCACGCTCCCCGCTAATGCTGGAAACCAGCCTTCCAAGGGTATTCGCGACGGGCGATGTCCGTTCAGGCAGCGTGAAGCGAGTAGCTTCGGCTGTGGGCGAAGGGGCGATCGCCGTGCATCTTGTCCACCGCGCTTTAGCAGAGGCTTAGAAGAATTCTCAACTTAGGAGGAACCCATGCAGGTTGAATGTACCCATCTCAACCATGTTCGGATCACCAGCACCGAGAAGCACGTTTGCGAAGATTGCGTGAAAACGGGAGACACCTGGGTCCATCTCCGCCTCTGCGTAGAGTGCGGGCATGTGGGGTGCTGCGACTCGTCCAAGAACAAACATGCGACCAAGCACTTTCGAAAGACCCGCCACCCGATCATTCGATCTAATGAGCCAGGCGAGAACTGGGGATGGTGTTACATCGATGAGCTCATGATCGAGCCGTTCTCTTGAACGAACACGCTGGGGGAGGGCTGCTCAAATAAAAGAGAGCATTTCGATAATCTCGATAAAAGAGTGGGATAGGACGCTGCTGGAGTATGGCTCACTTGACATTCCTCCGGACCCTGCCGTATGAATGAAGTTCCATGCGCATAAGCCGTCGAGCAGTGTTTCGCCGATTGCTGCTGGGATTGCCTTTTGCAAGAGTCGCGGCCAACCCTGTTACCCTGGGCTGGGCTGAGATCACAGGGGCGAAGAAAGCAGCCTCACTAACCCCGATCCGCTTTCGCAACGTTGCCAGTTCGGCTGGCTTGAATTTCCAAGTGGAGAACAGCCCCACCCCTCTCAAGCATCTCATTGAGACTATGACGGGTGGAGTGGCGGCTTTCGATTACAACGGCGATGGCCTTGCTGACATATTCTTCGCCAATGGCGCGGCTCTGCCCTCCCTTCAAAAGGAATCGTCGAAGTACTGGAATCGGCTTTTTCGCAATGAAGGCGGCCTGCGGTTCAAGGACGTCACGGAAGAGGCCGGCGTGGCGGGCGAAGGATACTCGATGGGCGCAGCCGCTGCAGATTATGACAATGACGGGCACGTGGATTTGTTTGTTGCGGGCGTCAACCGCAATATCCTTTATCATAACTTGGGCAATGGCCGTTTCGAGGACGTTACGGAGAAGGCGGGAATCAAGAGCGGCAAATGGGCGGTGGCAGGGGGTTGGTTCGACTACAACAACGACGGCTTGCTGGACTTGTTCGTGGTGAACTACGCCCAATGGTCGATTGACAGTAACCGATTCTGTGGAGATCCCTCCCGTAACCTTCGCGTTTATTGCCACCCCGAATACTTCCAAGGCCTCACCAACACGCTCTACCGCAATCGTGGAGACGGAACCTTCGAGGACGTCACCGAGAAATCCGGGATTGGTAAGTATCAAGGACGCGGCATGAGCCTCGCCTTTGCGGACTACGACGAGGACGGCTTCATGGCCGTCTTCGTTACCCACGACAACCAGGCGAACTTCCTTTTCCACAACCGCGGCGATGGCACCTTTGAAGAAGTTGGGCTGCAGGCCGGAGTCGCGCTTATGAACTCCGGGCAGACAGTTTCCAATATGGGCGCGGACTTTCGCGATTACGATAACGACGGGCTTCCGGACATTTTTGTTACCGACCTGAACAATGAGGTCTTCCCGCTCTTTCACAATTTAGGTGGCGGCATGTTCGAGGACGCATCGTTCACCAGTCGCCTTTCTGTCTTCTCGTCCGCACGCGGGGGTTGGAGCGCGGCAATCGTGGATTTGAACAATGATGGTTGGAAAGACCTGGTGAGCACAAACTCTCACGCGGATGACAACGTCGAGCAGTTTGCCGCCTATCACTACCGCCAGCCGAACAGCATCTTCGCCAATCTAGGCGACGGGACTTTCTGGGACGTCTCGCGCGAGGTGGGAAGCGACTTCCAGGTTCCCCGCGCCCATCGCGGGTGCGCGTTCGCCGATTTCAATCACGACGGCAAAATCGACATGGTCGTATCGTCGCTCGGGGAGCCGGCGGAGCTTTGGCAAAACGTCAGCCCGGACGACAACCATTGGCTCATCCTCAAATTGGTCGGAACCAAGAGCAACCGTGACGGCATTGGAGCAAGTGTACGGATTGGGAAGCAAGCCAACCACATGACCACCGCCCTGGCCTATTCCTCTTCCAGCCACGACGGCGTGCATTTCGGTTTGGGCAAGACCACCACGATTCCCAAAATTGAGATTCGTTGGCCAAGCGGAATCGTGCAGACGCTCCACAATGTTGCGGCTGACCAGCGATTGGAAGTGCGAGAGGGGTAGCAAGAACCCCCGCTTTTGTCTTCCGCGGCTTTTTGTGTCTTCTGTTTGTGGCCCCCTCACCCGGCCCGCCTCGGCTGACCAAAACGCCGGTGCGGTCCACCCTCTCCCCCAAGGGGGAGAGGGACATTCTTGTTAGGCGGGTACCATGACCCGAAGCTAGTTATCATGGGGTCTTCCACTTCATCAAGGCGGCGTGATCGCTACATTCTTTTCTACTTCCTTCTTGCTTTCCTCTTCCTTGGCTTGCATCGCCTGATAAGCCTTCAACATCTCCTGTGCCTGATCACGGTCGCCGTGGGCCTGGTAGGCGCGCGCCAACTGGTAGTGCAACGTACCGTCCTGATCGCCCGGCAAGGCAGCCTGGAGGTGTGGGATGGCTTTCGCTACCTGTCCCACTTGCAGGTAGGCGAGCCCCAGCGAACTCTGTGCAGAGAGGAGCTTGGGATCGGCGGCTACAGCCTTCTGCAAATAAGTGATGGCTTCCTGCGGCTTTTGCGCGTTCCTCATTACGTCACCCAGTAAGTAATTCAAGGATGCCGAACCGGGGTACTGCAGGAGAAGTTCCCGAAAGAGTTTCTCCGCTCCCTGAAGGTCGCCGGACTGGGCAAGCGCCATCGCTAATCCTCGCTTGAAGGCAGGATTTCCGGGAACGAGTTGAAGTGCCTCTCGCCAGTTCTTGGCTGCCTGCGCATATTGACGGCGTTTCGACTCAATCCTCGCTCGCAGCTCGTAGGTTTCCGCGGAGGGCAGTAGCCTGCCAAGCCGGTCGTACGCGCTGAGGGCAAGTTGATTGTACGCTCGGGTCTTCCAATAAAGCGTTTTAGAGTCTTTTCCCGCTTGCTCGACAATGGCCAGGAAGTTCCCGGCGTGAAAATCGCACTCGAGCATTTCTGCTGCGCAATCCGGCGGGGGAAGGTCCTTTTCCTTTTGTTCTTCGACGGAGGCCCAGTCAGCATGATCGGTCTGCCTGTAAATGTCGGCGAGTGCGGCGTGAACCCCGCGTAAAGAGGGCATCTTGGCCAGGGCCTGCCTATAAAAATAGAACGCGCTGTAGGTTTGCTTGTTAGCGTACCGCGATTCAGCCACCAGGTAGAGCCAGTAAGCGGAGTGGGCCGCCACATTCGTAAGCTCGTCGAAACTTTTTTGCGCCAGCTCCTCATAACAAGCTCCCAGCCCGTACCACACCTTCGGGCTCGATGGATCCTGCTGAGAGAGTTTCTCAAACCTCGCGGCCGCCGCCCCGAACCGCTCCAGAGCTAACTCCGCATCTGCCAGAGTCGCTTGCGCGTCCAGATTCTCGGGCTGAAGCTTCACGGATTCTTCCAGCGGAGCTATTGCATCGGAGGGTTGGCCCAGATCGAGATAGGCCGTTCCCATCAGCAACCGGGCGGGAAAAGATTGCGGGTCGAGCTTAAGCACAGCTTGATATTCGCGGATTGCCCCTCGCTTGTCGCCGGACATGTCCAGGGCCAAGCCCAAATTGAGCGTCAAGCCCGGATTATCAGGCATGGCTCGCAGAAGTTCGCGATATATCGGGACAGCATCGCCGGGGTGCCCCGCCGCCATCAGTTGCTTGGCCGCCTGGGCCTTCTCCGCCAAGGCCTGCTGCGCCCGGGCGGGAGAGACGAGGAGAATGCTTGCGAGTACACACGTCAAGGGCTTCATCAGAGTCAAGTGTCAATAGTCGAGAGTCGAGAGTCAAGAGTGAAATATTAAGGGTCAGGGAGGACAAACGGAGTGTGTCGGTTCTCCGTCATCGCCTTTTGTGGAACCCGCGTTTGCCTCCTGGACTTGTCCACCTCTTTCGACCAGAATGTTTGCATGTCAAACTCTCCTGATCGCAACCTCTGGACTGAGCCCCAGCACGCCCGTGAATATCTGCAGCGGGCCGACTCGCTTCCCCACCGGACGGAGGGGGAATCAACTCTGCTGGAACTGGTCCCCAAAGAGGCAAAACGGATTCTCGACCTGGGAAGCGGCAATGCGCGCCTGCTGAAGCTGGTGAGAAAGGACCGGCCAGGGGCGGAGTTCGTGGCGCTCGACTTCTCTTCGCACATGCTGGAGGCATTGCACCAGCAGTTCGATGCCGAACCGAAGGTGACGGTGGTCGCGCACGACTTCTCGCTGCCGCTGCCGCTCCTGGGAAGTTTCGACGCTGTCATCTCCAGCTTTGCCATACATCACGTCACGCACGAGCGCAAGCGCCGCCTCTATGCAGAGATTTTCGACCGGTTGCGGCCGGGCGGCGTGTTCTGTAATCTTGAGCACGTCTCCTCTCCCACCGAGCGGCTCCATCTGGAGTTTCTCCGCCACATGGGCATGACCCCGGCCCAGGAGGACGCCTCAAACAAGCTGCTCGACCTCGAAACACAACTAACCTGGCTGCGTGAAATCGGATTTGCCGATGTGGATTGCCTCTGGAAATGGCGCGAGCTGGCGCTGTTTGCGGGGGTCAAATAGGAGAATGGGGAACTTTCGGGGGTGGCGCATACGTCGCGACGCCTTTGGTTGCGACGTATGCGCCCTTCGTCGGGTTCGCGACGTGCCGCAGGGCTACCACTAGCCACTAACCGCTGCTTTTCTCACGTCCAATAGTTGCGGTCGAGCGACCGGTACTGGATGGCTTCGGAGATGTGGTCGGTGCCGATGGCGTCAGCGGCCGCCAGGTCGGAGATGGTGAGTGCCACCTTCAATATGCGGTCGTGGGCGCGGGCGCTGAGGCCCAAGCGCGTCATGGCGCTCTCGAGCAATCGCTCGCAGTCGGCGGAGATGTTGCAGTATTTTCGAATCTGCCGCGAGCTCATCTGCGCATTGCAGTAAATCTTTTCGCCCGGGAAGCGCCGTAACTGGCGCTGGCGGGCTTTCATGACACGCTCGCGAATCTCCTGCGAGCTTTCCCCGCCCGAATCCTGCCGCAGTTCCTGGTAGCGGACCGCGGGCATATCGATGTGGATGTCGATGCGGTCGAGCAGTGGCCCGGAAATCTTCGAGACATAACGCTGAATGAGGGGCGGGGTGCAGGTGCACTCGCGCGAGGGGTCATTGAAAAAGCCGCACGGGCAGGGATTCATGGCGGCGGCCAGCATGAAGCGCGAAGGAAAGGTCAGGGACATGGCGGCGCGCGAGATAGTGACCGTGCCGTCTTCGACAGGCTGGCGCATCACCTCCAGCACGTTGCGCTGGAATTCCGGCAACTCGTCGAGAAAGAGCACGCCGTTGTGCGCCAGGCTCACTTCTCCGGGGCGAGGCACAGCCCCCCCGCCAATCAGTCCGGCGTCTGAAATGGTGTGGTGAGGTGAACGGAAGGGGCGCGTGCCCACCAGGCCTGCGCCCGGCTCGAGCACCCCGGCCACGCTGTGGATCTTGGTGGTTTGGATCGCTTCATCGAAGGTCAGAGGCGGCAGAATGGTGGGGATGCGCTTGGCCAGCATGGTTTTGCCCGCTCCCGGCGGGCCGATCATCAGGATGTTATGGCCTCCCGCTGTGGCCACTTCAATGGCCCGCTTGGCGTGAAGTTGCCCCTTGACGTCGCGGAAATCAACGGTGTACTGGCTGGCTTGCGCCAACAATGCTGCGCTGTCCACTCTGGCCGGCTTGAACTCGCGTGTCTCGTTGATGAAGTCCACGACTTCCGGCAAAGAACGTAAGCCATAAATCCCCAACTCCTCCACCACCGCCGCCTCGCTGGCATTTTCCAACGGCAGGACGATTCGCTGGATACTCTTTTGCCGCGCCATGGCGGCAATCGACAGTGCGCCCTTAATGGGGCGCAGGCCGCCATCGAGGGAAAGTTCGCCCAGAAACAGTGTGTTCTTGAGGTCGGCTTTCAGGAGAACTCCTGTTGTGCCCAGAATGCCCAGCGCGATAGCCAAGTCAAATCCGGAACCTTCCTTCTTCACGTCCGCCGGGGCGAGGTTAACCGTGATGTTCTGGAAGGGAAACTCCAGGCCGCAATTCTTGATGGCAGATTTGATGCGCTCGCGGCTTTCGCGTACGGCGGCATCGGGAAGGCCCACCGTGGTGAAATTAGGCAAGCCGGCGGATATATCCACCTCGACCTCAACCGGGTAGGCGTCAATACCGAAGACGGCAGCACTGAGAGCTTTGAAAAGCATAGGAATCACTTCCAGGGCGAAATCCTGCCAGAGGCAGTTCGCCGCGCGGCTTGGACACGCGAACGACTCGGGAGGCAGGTCCAAAGCCTTCGGCCTGCCTGACGCCTTGCGCCCAGAGTCTTGGGGCGACAGGTCGCGAACCGCCCCTGCCAGTCACCGGGCGTTCCGTGCGGCGCTAATAGGCGTGGGAGTATACCAGAACGAGCCACGCGGCGTCCCGGAAAATGCTAGTGACACGTAACAATTGTTAGCAATGTTACGCCCGACTCCAGGAGAAGTGGCCCTCCCCGATCTGACAGTCGAAATGTTTGCCCACCTTGTAGTGCCCCAGCGCCTTGCCCACTTTCAGCCCAATCTCCGCCGCCGTGTGCGGCTTCTGCTTGCTTCGCGCCACTTCCTGCGCGATCTTCGTCAAACTCTTCTCGGTGGCCGCGAGTAATTCCTGCCGCTTGCGCCGCCGTTCCTCTTCCAGCAGCGGTCGGCACGAATTCCGGAGCTGGTCCTGCCTGCTGGTTTGACTGTTACTTTTGACAGTATGCGAGAGATTGCATCAGGTCGACACTGGGTCCGAGAGTTTACGGGTTCG
>Ga0187817_10002121_pt1 | contig 10100 bp, 4 predicted proteins | sample NC_wetland_sal_i_17_FD_132431 | JGI IMG/M metagenome (GOLD analysis project Ga0187817, IMG submission 132431) | Wetland sediment microbial communities from Neuse River Estuary, North Carolina, USA - SO4_2 | ecosystem: Environmental > Aquatic > Freshwater > Wetlands > Sediment | place: USA: North... | reverse complement strand
TCACTCTCCGGGACCACCTTCAGCTCCGCATCGGTGAAAACGATAGGACGAACGTGCTCGCTCTTTGTGATCTGCCCCAGCACCGTTTTCACCACCTCGAGTTGATCGTCGTCGGCCTCGATCGTCTCGATGCCAGCGCTGGTCTTCAGCGGATACGCCGAATCCACCACCGCATTCCAATTCCCATGCCCCATCAACTGCAGTTGCTGGTTGAGTCGCACCCGCCAGTCGACAGCTTGCGGCGACCCCGCCAACGCGCCAGTCGGCGCAAGAGTAAGAACCGGCGCCAGGCAAACCGCAACAAACATGAGAACTCTTCTGAATGTCGCCATCACAATTCCTCTCCTGACGAATCCTACAGAGTGCCTCATCCTACCCCACCGCATCCCGCGGAAGAAGAGGGACCGAACGTTCTTCTGTCCGTGGATGGCACCCACGTGAAGGTATTCTTCTGTGTCCTCCGTGTCCTCTGTGGTTAAGAGGTCGCCGACCCCAGATCCGCGCTGTGCTTTATCTTGCACTCGTTTTTGGGCGGAGGTATGATCTTGCCCTTCCCCTTCGGTCTCGTTTTCGAGCGTCGTACGGAGGTACTCCCAATCAAGTTGAAGGAGACAATTGCAGGAGTCGGTTTTGCCTCGTACGGGAACGCAGCCGCCCAAGGAGGTTAAGATGTCCGAGCCGCACTCATCTACGCCGTGGCCAGTCTGGGCCGCAGTCACAATTATCGTCGCTCTCGTGTCCTCGCCCTACCTCTATGAGTACCTCAAGGGTTCGAAGCCAGTGTCCCCACAGGCAAGTGTCGTCCCGCACACTGACTCCGACGTTCCACAGCTCACCTACGGTACATGGACCTTGCACGATGCTCTCGACGATCGAGGCCACAACTGGAGTAACAGTACCCTCACAATTACCTCGCAGAAATCGAGTCCGAACGGGCTCCTTTTCGACGGATACATCGAGTGGCGCCTCGACAACGTCCTTCTTGGGACGGAATTCGTTTCCGGCAACTACCTCGCGGCCAAGCGTGAAGTATTCCTCAAGGGGTATCGGGTCACGGACCAGCGGATCGTGGAGGGGGCATACTCAGCGTTGCTCTCAGACGATGGCCGGAGCCTCACGGGGGGCACTTGGGGTTCAACTGGGGGTCGAGATGCAGGTGTCCCCGGCCGCTGGTGGGCGAACCGCTAGGTATCGGCTCCAGTCTTCGCGTCGGGAAGCCGGGAGCGAGGTTACCCCACAATTCTCGATTTTCGAAAGGTGAGTAGCGCGGACCTCGACACCAAGTTCCTCCCTCGCACGGAGTCTCCGAAGGATATCCCGTGCGCCCGACCCCACTCCAGCCGCGAAGGGGCGACATAAGACAGCCCAGGGCGGAAGTCCTGGGTAAGTCAGATCAAGAGGGACGACAGAAACGCGTGCTGCCCCATAGTTCCAGCGAAACTCCCCCCGAAAGCGCCTTCGCTCTTATCGAGGACCAGCTCCTACCAGCCTAGGACTTGCCACCCGCCGTCACCACTGGGATGATTTCGAGCTTGATCAATTCATCGAGCTTATCACCGGTACGTGTTGGGTTTTTCAACCATGCCCTCAGCACCGACTTGGAGTTTGCCGTCGTGGCCCCTGCTGCCGTCGTCGTGGCCCCTGTTGCCTTCTTTGATATAAATATCGATTTTTGCAACGCCCCGCCGCTCGCGGCGATCTGCTCCGTTGCCTGGAAGCTTTGCGAGGTTAGGTTTTGCAACTGCTCGGCCGAAAGATCTTTCCAAATCGTTGCGGCGCCCTGGGTAAATCCTCCCCCGAAGATGCTCACCCCCTGAGTGAATCCCGGCCCAAAAAAGGGCTGAATGGCGCTTCCCAGAGTTGCGGCCCCTTGGACGATGTTGAAAAACACGGCTCTTGGGCCGCTGAAGGCGCGGTCATTCGAGAAGATGCTCGTCACATGCTCGAGAGAGAAGGGATGGAGCGGGGGATTAGTAACCGGTAGGGAAATACCGGCCAAGGGCACCAGAATGGGCAAGGGACACTTGTTGACAATCGAAATCTGCACGACATCAAAATTCTTTGCCACACCATGGCCGTATTTCTTTGAAACCTGCGCGTCGGGTACAAGGAAGTAGCTCTTGACTACGTCCACATCGGGAGCACACTCGGTCCCCGTGATCGCTTTACCTATGGGTCCCGTCGTATACGAAAGCGTTACTTCCAATGGAACGTAAGTGCTCGGCGCCGTAAAGCGCATCGTGACCAGGGTTGCGCTATAAGTGGATGCTCCTTGGTTTGTAATTCCGGCGGAGGGAAGCAATAGCACCCTTGGATTCTCGGGGCTTGTGAGGTTAGTCCCCTCGATCTGAACCACAAACCCAAGCGAATCCCCTTTGTCGATCTGTTTGAAGATGGTAGCTTTTGTAATCGTGGCTTGGCTCCAAGCCATGTTGCAAGCTAGAACGACGAGTGGCAGAACCATTACCCACCGTAGGTGAAGGCTGGTGTTACCAGTGGCGACAACGGGACGAGTCATCATGAGCGGACCTCCAAAACCGGCACGTTGCGAGCGTCGGTCTGAATTAGGTTCTGATCGTAGAATCGAGAAACGCCGTCATAGGGGGGAAGACCATGACGGGCTGTTCGGATCTGGTCGGGCCCAGACTCCGCTGTGCGAAACGTTTTGAATATGCGTTGGGATCAGCGTCAGGGGTGTGTGCCTGTCGGCACATACGTTGTCGGAGACGCGGTCAGGTCTTCAATATCATGCTGTCGTCAATGTGTCTGTGACGATGGTCACGCATGTGCTCGCATGTTGATGAGATCGAGTCTGCCCTGAGAGCAGCGAAGGGTAAGTCTTGGGTAAGTGAGCAAAAGAGGGAACTAAGTCCCGGCGGAGGGTAGAAATTCCGCTGCTACACCCGTGGTGCCCACGCTTCGAAAATCGCGAAGCGTGGGGCAGCCTATGTTGTGGTGGCGCATAGGTGGGCCAGCCCCCTTTTGACTTCGCTCGGTGCGAGGAACAAGAAGTCCTAAAGTACCTTGAGTATCAGTCTTACGACGATTGTGAGAAGTAACACGATCAGACCCACCGTGAGCGACTTACCGATCATCTGGAACATTTTCGCGGACGGCCACCGTCTTGACTTTACCCGGCACTACACGGAGTGCCCCGTGAATTTCGACTTCCTTGCGAAAGGGGGGAGCCTCAGGGGCTAAAGCCCAGATCCATTGGCGTCTCTGACGGCACGGCTAAAGCCGTGCCCTTCCACAACCCCTCCACGGCTGTGCCGCGCCCTTCCACAGCCCCCTCCACGGCTCGGTCCATGCCGTTTCACAGCCCTTCTTATGAATGTTCTACGGCCTCACCCCCAACTGCCAAAACAAGAACGAATACACGTCCGTAAATTCTTCGATCTGCTTGGTTACCGGCTTGCCCGCGCCGTGGCCCGCCTTGCTCTCGATCCGCAACAAGATCGGACGCGTCTTACTCGCCCCATTCTTCGCTTCCGCCTGCATCAGCGCGGCCATCTTTTTCGCGTGCATGGGATCGACCCGCGTGTCGAAATCCGCCGTCATAAATAGGATCGCGGGATACTCCGTGCCCACCTTCACGTGGTGATACGGCGAGTAGGCGTAGAGCCACTTGAACTGCTCGGCGTTTTCCGCCGTCCCGTATTCCGGGATCCACAATTTCGCGATCTGGAAATCCTGGTAGTGCAGCATGTCGAGCAGCGGCACCTGGCATACCACCGCGCGGAACAGGTCGGGACGCTGCGTCATCATGGCGCCCATCAGCAGTCCACCGTTCGAGCCGCCCTGGATCGCGAGATGATTCTTGTCCGTATATTTTTCGGCGATCAGGTGCTCGGCGGCGGCGATCATGTCGTCGAAGACGTTCTGCTTTTTTTCGAGCATGCCGGCGCGGTGCCAGTCCTCGCCGAACTCGGCGCCGCCGCGCAGGTTGGCCACCGCGTAGACGCCGCCGTGCTCCATCCATAGATACGCCGTGCGGCTGAAGCTGGGCGTCAGGCTCACGTTGAAGCCGCCATAGGCGGTCAGCAGCGTGGGATTCCTGCCGTTTTTCAGGACACCTTTCTGATGCACGACGAACATTGGGACGCGCGTGCCATCCTTCGACTGGAACCATTCCTGCTGAACGTCGTAGGCGGAAGGATCGATTGAGGGCGCGTCGACCTTGGTCCAGAGCGTCGGATTTGCAGTGACGTCGTAGCTGTTCTTTCCGCTCACAAAGTGCACCGGCTTCAGATCGATGCGATAAATGCTTGGAGGTACGGTGAAAGACTGAAATCCGAAGAACGCCTCATCGCGGTCCCAGCGGCCACCGGATCCAAACACGGTGCCAATTGCCGGAAGCGTGATGTCGCTGATCTTCTTGCCGTCAAGATCGAAGAGCTTCAGCTGCGAACTCGCATTTTGTTCGTACTGCGCGAAGAGTTTGCCGCCGAACACTCCAGCGCCCTGCAACACGGCGTCGGCCTGCGGGATCAGTTCCTTCCACGCCTCGCGATCATAGTTCCCGGCATCGGCGACGAACACGCGGTAGCGCGGCGCATCCTCATTCGTCGTGATGTACAGTTTGCCGTCGTAGACTTCGCCGCCATACAGAAAATTCTTGCCGGTGGTGATGCGCGTAGGCGGCGTGCCTTTCTTCACGTCCATCAGATAGAGTTCGGACTTGGTCCATCCCTGCGAAACGCTGATCAGCAGCCAGTGTCCATCGTTGGAAAGATGCACGCTCGGCCAGTCTTCCGGATCGCGCCCTTCGCCGAAAATCAGTTTGTCGTCGTTGGCCGGATCGTCCCCCAGCGCGTGATAGTAAACGTGCCGGTTGTACATCTCCTGCCCCTCAGGCACGTCACCTTTCTTCGGATAGCGCGTGTAATAAAAACCGGAGTTGTCGGGCGTCCACGCGATCGACGCAGCCCGCGTGCGCTCGATGGTGTCGGGAAGAATCGTGCGCGTCCTGGTCTCAATGATGTGCAGCGTGCTTATCTCCGACCCGCTCGGAGAAGTCCCGTACGCAACATACTTCCCATTCTCGCTGGGCTGAAACCAGTCAAGCGCGACAGTCCCATCCGCCGCGAGCGCATTGGCGTCGACCAGCACGCGGTCTTCCCCGTTCAGCCCCTCGCGTACATAAAGGATGGGCTGGTTCTGCATCCCCTCGCGCTTAGTATAGAAATAATGCTTCCCCGCGATCATCGGAGGCGTCACGCTCCCGATCGACAGCAACTGCGTCAGCCGCTGATGAATCGCCTCGCGGCCGGGCAGCCGCTCCAGCATCCCGCGGGTGTATGCCATCTCCTCTTCCACCCACTTCTGCGTTTCCGCACTCTTCCCATCCTCGAGCCATCGATAGTTGTCGACAACCTTCGTCCCATGAAACACATCAATCACAGGCTTCACCGCAGTGTTGGGAAGGGAAGCAGTAGAAGAAGATTGGGAATTGTCGCCCGCCGCCACCGCCGCGACAGAGATTAAAAATAAAGAAGAGAAAGCAATCACAAATCGCACCCCTCCCACCATATGCACCTCGAAAAGCCTAGGTTAACAGAATGAAGTGAGCTGTTTTCAGACCGCAACCCGGAATGCTATGATGAAGTCGTCGGTAAACGATCGGGCCCCAAGCTCGATCCTCCACACTCCTCAGTAGCTCAATGGCAGAGCATCCGGCTGTTAACCGGAGGGTTGTAGGTTCGAATCCTACCTGAGGAGCCATTCTTTTTATCTGCCCTTTCATTGGTTTACGCGGCTTTCGCAGATTCAATCGAAACAACGTTTGTGGCCCTCAGGGCGCCGAGGTCGGATATCCGATCGGTCTCGTAATCGCGAGAATGGGTCGAAAGGAGGAAGAAATGGTTATCAGCAAGAAAAGGTAAAAGATGAGAGTGACTACAACGATGGTCAGATCCACCGCGAGTCTGGTTCGGTGATGATCCCAGTACCGACGATCCCTATGTCGCACTCGTCGCGAAGGGAAATTAGTTTCTTGCACTGCGAATGCTGTCGCAATGGGAGCAACCCTACTTTCCGGCCGGAACCAGAGTTACGGCGAGGACAAGGACGTCCCGGTTGCTCGGCAAGCTGAGGCTGCGAACGATCTTGTTGCTGTCAACGCTAAAGGAATAGGCGTTGGCATAGAACGATCGCGAGTCCTTGGAGCCATCGGCCGTCATGCGGTAGGGCATAACCGCGGCCTCAGACTCTCCCTGGAAATGTCTGGGTGCGGCCCAGTCGCTCAGGCTCTGACTAAACGAAGAAGATGTGCCGTCGGCGTAAGTGACGGTAAAGGTCTGGAGTTCCTGCGTGCCGTTGACGCCTAAGGCGAGCACTTTGAGGCTGCTGAACTTCCCGCCCGGCAGCGCGATGGTCTTGCCGGTCACAACGTCTGGCGCGTTCGGCGGTCCGATCCTGAAAACGACACCGTCTCCGATCTGCTCAGAGCCGAGCTGTTGTGCGGAAAACGAATACCCATCGCCATCAAGGCTTGCGTCCGGCGCAAACGTGGATCCGTCGTTGTAGATTCCTGTGATGTTGTAGGCAGAAGAGAGATCGACGGGCATGGTCCCGGCAATGACCGGTGTGACGGTCACGCTTGTTGTGATCGAGTGCGACAGATTCTTCGCGGTGCCCGTAATCGTAACCGTCGCGGTAGCTGGACGCGTCGAGGTGGCTGCCGTGAGCGTCATCGTGCTAGCCGCCGACGTGCTGGCAGGATTGAACGAAGCCGTGACGCCCTGCGGCAGACCCGAAGCACTGAGGGTAACGGGCCCATCGAAGCTGCCGCGCGGCATCGCGATGATTCTGGTGGTCGCGCTTCGGCCCTGGGGAACGGACACGCCGGGCGAAGATGCCGTGAGCGTGAAGTCGCTGGGGCCCGCGTTCGGCGAGGGAAGGACGTCGTATAGCGGCTGTGCTGGCTTTACTTCCGGATTCTCGTCCGCGACAGAGATTGCCAGGATCCGGACATTACTGTTATTCGGCAGCTTGATGGTTTTCGCTCCGGCTGGCGTTTCGATCGCATAGGCGAATAAATAAGAATAGGCATAAGGCACGTTCGCGCCCGCAGCATTGTGATGATGACTGCAGTACCACGCCAGATCGGCGCGCTTGATGTAGGCGGGCTTAAGGCCGATCATGTCGCCGTAGTCGTCGTGGGACGTATCTTTGGAACTCCACTGCCGGTCGTTCCACTGACCAATGAATCCGCCCCAGTCCTGAATGGTAAGGTCGACTTTCTTGTTTGCGATTTCGAAAGTGGCCTTCTGATCACCGTTTGCTGAGGCCGCCAGCAGGTAAATGCGATTGAAGTTGGCTGCGGGCAATGCGATGGTCTGGCCTTTGGCGACGACAGCATTCGGAACGCCGGTTGACGCCTTGGCCAGTTCGAACGTCACATCGTTGAAAACGATCTGCGCGGGGAGCATTTCCGCCGGGAGCGCGTTGCCTTTGCCGTCGAAGCCGGCTGTAGAGCGGGTGCCGTCGTTGCTGGCAGTCGCGAGATCATACCGGAGAGCCACCGGCGTGGAGCGCATGCCTGCAACTTTGCTCGACGTGGGAGCTAGGTGGAGCGCGAACGTCCGCGGCTGATATGCACCGAACGAGGCCAGGAGCACGCCGTCACTCACGGTTGCTGGCCCAACCGGTTGCTCCTGTCCGTTCACTTCGCGAGCAGAGGTGATCGGTGCCGCGAATGAAACCTGAACATTCGGCGCCGGTCGCCCGTCGAGTTCCACCAGACGCACAATGACTTCGTCGCTCAGCTCAGCTTTTTTAGCCGCCAGGACTCGGATGCGCGGGTTACTCACGTTCAACAGAGAAAACTTTGTGCCCATGGCGCCCGCGTGCTTCGAGGTTTCGAAAGCGATGAGCGGAGCGTTGAGGCGTTGCGCCTGCCAGTCGGTTTGCGCTTCGCGCCAGCCCTGGGCGTGTCCCGCAATTCCATAAACAAATTCGTGATGTCCAACGTCTTGCGTGCCCTGGTCGGTATATCCTCCGGCCGTGCCTGGAGTGCGGATCAGCGTCAGGCGGATCGTATTGTCGTTCGGCTTGTCCGATGCGTTCTTGCAGTCGGTGAGGATGGTCGCGCCGAACTCACCGCTCGCGTCGGTCAAGTCGATCCACTGATGCGAGGGAACCTCGAACTTCCTGGGCTCCGCCGTGGGACGCTCGATCGTACCGATGTCCCAGTTGTAGGTTGCGACGTGATTCGACGCGGTCAGAGGGAAGGTCGCTTTGAGGTTCGACTCACGCGTATTCCAGTCGATCACGTTCGCGAACTCGACGCGTTTTCCCGCATCGCCCGCCGCGAGACGAATCGTCTGGACAAATCGCGAGCCCGCGGTTTCGCGAGAAACTTCAACGGCTACGCGGACCGGACCGCTCTCCACGATTCGAATCGTCGCTGGACCTGATACGTACGCTTTCGGCGCCGCCTGCTCCTGCTCCCAGTCCATGTTCCATGCCGGCCACTGCGCGGGATTGTCATACGAGATCGCCAGCCGCGCCGGGGCCGCGAGCAATTCTTTGCCGATGGTCTTGTCGAAGATGCTGGCGACGTCGCCGTCGGCGGTCAACTTGACTCGATAATACTGATTCTCCAGCCCATCCTTCGAAACACTAAGCCGAGACTCTTCTGCCGCCGCCCCCGGCTGCACATCGTAAACCGCGTAACCCACTGAAGGCGTGTGGGCTGCAAAGATCACTTTGCTGTCCGAGATTTGTGCCGGAACATCCTTCCCGTCCGGGCCGCTCACGTGAACGGCTTTCGGCATCCCACCCGGCAACTCGACGCTCGCCTCGACCAGATCCTCTCGCGCGACGTTGAGAGGATTGAAGACGACAAGCGGCACTCCCTTGGTTTCGGTGTTCAAAGCGGAGGCAACGGCTTCGGTGGCGTTGTGCAGCGCGCCCGCGAACTGGTTCATCGCGATCACGTCGTCGTTCCACGCGAATTCGTACGACCGGGGGGTTGCAGTTCCGGCCGCGATGTCGTGAAAGTGTCCCCCCATGACTAGCGTCCAGGCATCATTCAGGCGTTCGAGAGGATACGGCCGCGCGCCCAACCACTCTGCGGCAATCGACGCCTTCTCGGCTGCGTCGGCCAGCAACTCTTCTTTGCGCAGCCAGCGCTTTTGATAGGCCTGCGATGTCAACGAACCAGCAGAGTGATTGGTCAGCTCCATCTCGCCGGTGTAACGCGGCAGCCCATCCGCTTCCGCGGGCGTGATGTCGAGGAACATCTGGTCTGCCTTCGCGGAAATCACATGAACCGGTCCATCACCCACTTTCACGGCCGGCCATTCGGGATGCTTTTGCCCAGAGTTAAAGAACTCGAGCGGAGGCAGACTGACGCTTCCTTTCGTCACGATGGCTTCCAAACGCTTGACCGAGTCTTCATCCGGCGTCCCACCGATGTCTCCGGTGCCGTAGTAGTGATAGTCGGTGAACACGCCGCTGACTTTTCCGTTCAGCGCGACGCGCGCCGCCCAATCGTCCTGGTGGCGTTCAAACTCCTGCTCGCGGCGGGCGCGGACCAGCGCCTGTTGTTCGCTGCGCAGTCCAAAGAACTCCTGCAAATCTTTTTGATCGAACGCCTGGTGGCTCTGCTCCTGTTGCTGGAGCTTTCGCTGCAACTCTCCAATTTTCCTCTGCAAATCTTCGAACGCGGGGTTCGGCGGCTCCGGTGGCAGTGGTTTGCTGAGATCGGTCTCGATCCCGGCGCTGTAGCTCCCAGGATTGATGCCTGCCAGAACACTCTCTCCGTCAGGTCCGACCCACACTCCCACGTTGAACGGAGTTCCTTCCGGCGTCCTCTCCGGCGACTGCCGTCCGCCTCCGTCAGCCGACGAGCCCCAGACCAGCTTTTGCGTCGAGAAGCCCTTCACGCCGGAATGCGCAAGGATGGTGGGCAGGGAAGCAGGGAATCCGAAACAGTCGGGCAGCATGTATTCCGCGCTGGCCTTGCCAAATTCCTTGCGGAACCAGTCGTTGCCGTACAGGATCTGCCGGATGATCGCCTCCGCGCTCGGCGCGTTGACATCACCTTCTTCCATGGACGAACCTGCCGGATACCAGCGGCCCTGATCCACATA
>Ga0187817_10002120_pt1 | contig 10101 bp, 6 predicted proteins | sample NC_wetland_sal_i_17_FD_132431 | JGI IMG/M metagenome (GOLD analysis project Ga0187817, IMG submission 132431) | Wetland sediment microbial communities from Neuse River Estuary, North Carolina, USA - SO4_2 | ecosystem: Environmental > Aquatic > Freshwater > Wetlands > Sediment | place: USA: North... | reverse complement strand
ATGAAGAGACTACTTGGAATTGTCGCGCTTTCCGCGCTCAATTTTGCGCCGCTGTTTTCACAGGAGCAGGGGCAAGGAGGGCCGCCTCCCGTGCTTCAGATCCTTCACGAAGTCATTAAACAAGGCAAAGGCGCCGCTCACGAGAAGACCGAGATGGAGTATGTGCGAGCTTTTCATAAAGCCAAGTTTCCCGGCCACTACCTGGGCCTCGATGCACTTTCCGGCCAGGCAGACGCATGGTTTCTCTCCCCATATCCCTCCTTCGCCGCCGCCGAGCAATATCGTGATTTGGAAGAGAAGGAACCGCTGAAGAGCGAAGTCGAGGCCGCCGACGCCCATGACGGCGCCCTGCGGGAATCGGAGCGCATCATGTGGGCCGTGTATCGGCCGGAGATGAGTTACCGGCCGGAAAAGTTGAATGTCGCCAAGACGCGCGCGGTGTCCATGGCGACCTACCGCGTCAAGCTCGGACACGACGAGGATTTTAGGGCGGGCGCCAAGGCGATCCTGGAGGCTTATGAAAAAGCCAACATTGACGCGACGCTGCTCTGCTACCAGGTGACCTCGGGAGCGCCATCCGGCACGTATATGTTTTTCTCCACCATGGAATCGCTGAAGACCTTGGACGAGACCCCGGCTCGCCAGAAAGCGCTTATGGAGGCGATGGGCGCCGACAACTACCACCAGATCATGAAGGGATCCGGCGATACTTTCGTCTCTATCGAGAGCAACATTTTTGCCGTCAATCCGCGCATGAGCTACGTCTCGAAGGCCACTGAAGACGCCGATCCCGACTTCTGGCGTCCCAAGGCGGCAGCCAAACCGGCGGCAGCCGAAAAGCCGAAGGAGAAGACAGGGCAATAAAGCCGAATGCTGTCATGACAGGCGTGAGAATCGACAAGTGGCTTTGGGCTGCCCGATTCTTCAAATCGCGGTCGCTCGCTTCTCGCGCCTGTGATCTTGGCCGCATTGAGTGCGAGGGTCAGAAAGTCAAGCCTTCGCGCGAAGTCCACGTGGGCGACCGGCTGCGAGTGAAGAACGAGTCCGGCGAATTCGAATTGGAAATCAGACTTCTTTCGGAGATCCGCGGCCCCGCCGCCGTCGCCCAGACTCTGTACCTGGAGACCGAGTCCAGCCGCGCGTCGCGCCTGAAGTTAGCCGAAGAGCGCAAAGCCATGCCACATTTTGACGCGTTGCCCCAAGGTCGCCCCTCCAAACGCGACCGCCGCCAAATCAACCGCCTCCGCGGCCGGTAGACGGGGGGTCCACCGATCGTCCACAGACAGTTCCGTCCTTTGGCACGGAAGCTGCTCGCGCAAACTCCGCTGCCTTGAGATTAAGGGTCAGGAGTGCTGCTGGTCGAGGTGTATGAAAATAGAAACTCTCCTCTTATCAAGAAGGTTGTGGCATCGCATGAAGGAGAGGACTCGACACCGGCTCTTGAGCCCGGCGCTCAAGCGGCCTGGAAATGTTACGCGGCGGGCAGAAATGACTGTACGAATTTGCCCGTCATCGCAATCAGCTTTGGGAAAAGGAGATCATCCGCATGTGGGACAAGCGCAAGCCAGAGGAACAGACTGCCAGACCACCGTCAGGCCCATCTAACGTAGCGGAAGCCGCCAAGCCTGCGGCAGCACACCCCGCCCCGCCGCCCGCGGCCGCGGTGCTACCTGAGGCGCCGCGCAACATCGCGGTCATCGGTCCTGGAATGATGATCAAGGGAGAAGTGCAGAGCCTGGAAGATCTGTACATAGACGGCGAAGTGGATGGAGCGCTCGAGCTCAGGGAACACTGTCTCACGGTTGGGCCCAACGGAAAAACGCATTCCACCATCAGGGCGCGGGAAGTGGTGGTGCTCGGCAGCGTGCAAGGCAACGTGGAAGCCCGGGACAAGATCGCCATTCGAAAGAACGGAAAGCTCGTAGGCGATATCAAGACCGCCGGGATCATCATCGACGACGGAGCCTATTTCAAGGGCAGCATCGACATCGTGCGCACGGACAAGCCGGTGGCTCAGAACCAGAAGAAGGAGCAGGCGAAAGAGCAGGCAATGTCCGCGGGCGCCGGGCAGAAGGCGTAGTCGAAGTTCAGAAGGTGAACTTGAGTGCAGCCTGCACCAGGCGCGGCGGCGCGGCGTTCACCACCTGACCGAACAGACCGCTATCGCTGTCGCCATTAACAGCCGCCGGGCCGAAGAATTGCGTGTGATTGAAGGTGTTGAAGCTCTCCAGGCGGAACTGGAGGGCCTTGTCTTCGGACAGCCGGAACGAGCGCAACAGCGCGAGATCGAAGTTCAACATCCCCGGCCCGTAGAATGACCGGCGGGAGGCCGTGCCTGGAGTCCCGAGAGCGTTGGGGCTAAACAGCGAAGTGTTGAAATAGGGCAGCCCGTTCTGTGGATCGTGGTTCAGGTTGAGTGGACCCGGAGTGAAGTCCGGCAGGTCAATACTGTGATTGTTCACACCGTTGGGCAAACTTCCCATTAAAGAGCGGTCGCCGTCGCTCGATATGGTCACCGGGAACCCGGAGCTAAGGCGGGTGATTCCCGAAACGGCCCAGCCTCGCGTCAGGCTCTTCGCCCGGCGGGAGAAATGTTCCAGTGGCAGCCGGTATTCATACGTGGCCACCAGGTTGTGCGTCAGATCGAAAGCCGAAAGAGCGCGCGTGAGCCCGTAATTGAAGGGATTGACCGGGTCGGAAATGCTCGAGGCCTGGTCGATGGACTTGCTGAAGGTATAGCCAAGAATAAGATCCAGGCGCCTTCCGGAGTGCCGGACGCTGGCTTGAAAAGAGTTGTAGTTCGAATTCCCAATGCTCCCCTCATAATCGTCATTTTGGAAGTTTGAACCCAAGGGCCCGCGCGTGCCATGCACCGTCTGGCCGGCGGCGGTGATGTACGTCGTATCCTCTCCCCATGGTCCGCAAGTGGGCGATCCCGGAGCAACTGCACCTGGCTGGCTCAAAGCCAGACAAAGTGCAGGGTTGCCGGGATTGGCCGAATAGACAACCAGCAGATGGTGGGCCTGAGAGCCGACGTAACTCAAGCTGACGAGCGTGTTTCCCCTTAGTTGGCGTTCAATGGAGAAAAAGTAGTTCTCGTTGTAAGGATAGGTGTTCCCCGGAGTCGGCGCCGTCATTCCGGCCAGCGGTAGGAACGGAGCGTAGTTGATGTTCGGATTGGGATGATTCGCCGAAACGTTCATCGGGGGAAAGGCGAGTGGAAACGGCTGCACGTGAACCTGGCCGTTCGCCGCTGTGACGAAGGGTTCAGCGAAAAGCGGCGGCCCGGAGCTGGTATAGCTCAGGCCATACGGAGGCTGCGGCTCGTCAATGCCGATGGTATTGCCTTCAATGACTGAATAGAAGATTCCGTATCCGGCGCGGATACTCATCTTTCCGGGCCCGCCGATGATCTTGCCCAGAAGCCCGTCCACCTTCGTGGGCGCATAGGCCAGGCCCACGCGCGGGCTGGGTTTCACGCTTTGAGGGGCCAGGGTCCTCGGGATTCCGGGGTCACCTGGATAGACCAGACCAACCGGAGCCGTTGGGTAGACTTCGGATTGCTGGCCCAGGACAAAAGTCGGAATCTGATTGTATTTCTCGGACCAATATTGCATCAGATCCCAACGAAGCCCGTAGTTCAGTGTGAGGTTGGGTTTCACGCGCCAACTGTCCTGCGCAAAGGCGGCGGCGTACTTGTGGCGTCCGTAGTAGGTTTGCGAATCCGCCTGGTTGTAGTTGCTGGCGACCCCGAGCAGAAAGTCAGCGAAGTCCGAACCGGTTTCCGAGCCGAAGAAGGAGAACGATCCGTTGAATGTGGCATTCGGATTAACGTTGACCTGTTCGTAGCTGAGTTGGAAGCCCGTCTTGATGGTGTGGGTGCCCAGCACTTTGGAGAAATTATCCATCAGCGAATAAGTGTTATTCGCCTGCGTCAGGTTGGTGATGGGGACGCCCATCACAAATGAATTGAAGACGAGGTTCTCAATGCCTTCGATCGACGGGTCCAGCGGAACAATGCCCGCCGATCCCAGGCCCGTGACAAAACCTTGAGAAGCCAGGCTCGGGCCAACGCCGCCATCCGGATGACCGACATTATTGGCGTTCCGCATATAACTCAGGCGGAGTTCATTGACCATGGTCGAACCGAAGGTTTGCGTCTGAGCCAGATTCAGGAGCTGGCCCCGTCCCAGATTCAGGGCGTTAAAACCGGGGACGTTGGCCCCTCCCTGCCCGACCGGGTATGGGTTGTTCACTGCGTAATCGTCGAAGTAGTAGTATGCCGAAAGCATGCCCCAGCGGCGGCTGGCACCGTCCGCGCGGAAACTTCCTTTGTCGTCCCGCGTCACCTTTCCTTCCGAGGCGGTGGAAAAGGTGGAGTCGCCGTCGTTGGGAAGCGGGAGGTATTGCAGCAGATGTGTTGCCGGCGCCGACCAGGCGCGTTGCGGAATCACAGCATTCGGAAAAACACACTGCGTCACGGTGGTGCAGCCGGGCGTATAGTAGGGCTCGTTCGCGGAGACGGAGTAGCCGAGTTTCTGTGTGAGCAGGTTGGCGAAATAAGGACCGCCTACGGTTCCCGTAAGCGACGCCGCCAAATCCGCCAGATTGCCCGTCCGGTCGGCGAGTGAAGGAACGGGAATCAGTCCCGTGTCCACGCCCTGATTGGTTCGCGTACCTTGATAATCGGTGAAGAAGAAGATCTTGTCTTTGCGGATGGCCCCGCCGGCGGTGCCGCCAAACTGGTTCTGGCGGAAAAAGCTGCGCTCCGGAGAAAAGAAATTGCGCGCGTCCAGATCCGTGTTGCGGAGAAACTCAAAGCCGCTGCCATGGAGCTGATTGGTTCCGGATTTAGTGACTACATTAACGATTCCGCCGCTATAATTGCCGTACTGCGCATCGAAGTTGTTGGTCAAAATGCGGAGCTCAGCAATGGAATCGAGGTTGGGCACAACCGAGGTGCCGCCGTTCATCAACTCCTTCACGTCGCCGCCATTCACCATGAAGCCATTGGCGTCTTCTCGCTGGCCGCCGATCGACTGATTGCCGGGGTTCAGACTCCCGGAGGGAGGAATGGCCACCGACACGCCGGCCATGACGATCGAAGTCGGCTGCTGCGTCGTCATGGGCACGATACCCGGCTGAAGCGCCAGAAGATCTGTGACGCTGCGCCCGTTCAGGGCAACCGCCGTCATCTCGTTGCCGCTGATCACTCCGCCCGTTTGGGTCGACGCTGTGTCCACTTCCATGGCGTTTTCAGTGATAGTCACCGTTTCGCTGTGCTCCTCGACCTGGAGTTGGACGTCGGCCTGGACGGCGCTGTCCGCGCCGATGACCAGCCCGCTCCGGCTGTATGAAGCGAAACCTCGGGCCTCGATTTTCAGGTCATAGCGGCCGAACGAAAGTCCGGGCAGAGCGAAGGCGCCCTTGGAATCAGTGTTAGTGGCGCTCTTGATGCCTTTCGAAGTTTCCGTCGCGGTCACGCTGGCGTTGGGGATCACGGAACCGGTTTCATCTGTGACCGTTCCGGAAATGCTGCCGGCGATCCCGGCCAGCCCGGGGAGCACAGCAATCAACAGATACAGAGCAGAAAACAACAGCAGGCAGCCGACCTTAGGGAACTTATGCTCTAACGGCTCGCTGATGTTGGGGGGCATGCGGGGTTATCTGAATGGCTGCCGGTCCAAATGCTGTATCAATTGTAAGGTTGGAAAAGTCGGTGGATCAACTAGTCCAAAGGTTATCGTCGCGTCCAAACCAAGGTTAAATGAGGCACCGGCTGATTCGGCGAGAATCAAGGAATGTCTTTTATTTCCCGCCGCAAACTTCTCGCCGGCGTGTCGGCTGCGGTTCCGGCTGCGCGCACACTCGCTCAATCTTCAGGCAGCAAGCTCAAGATCGTCGTCACGGGCGGGCATCCGGGCGACCCCGAGTATGGCTGCGGCGGCACGATCGCGCGCTACACGGATCTGGGACATGAGGTGGTCTTGCTGTACCTCAATCGGGGAGAAAAAGGCTGTCCCGAGAAAGATCCGAGCGCGGGCAGCGCGGTGCGCGTGGCCGAAGCGAGCAAGGCCTGCGAGATTTTAAAAGCCCGGCCCGTTTTTGCCGGACAGTGTGACGGGAACGCCATCGTCGACCTTGCCCATTATGACGAGTTCCGGCGATTACTCGAAGCGGAGAAGCCCGACGTCCTGTTCACTCACTGGCCCATCGACGGACATCCGGACCACCGGGCCATTTCCACGCTTGCCTATGACGCCTGGCTGCGTTTGGGCAAGAGGTTCTCGTTTTATTACTACGAAGTCTCGAACGGCGAAGACACGCTGATGTTCTCGCCGACGGACTATGTGGACATTTCGGCCACCGAACCGCGCAAGCGCGCTGCATGTTATGCCCACGCCTCCCAGACGCCCGATAAGTTCTACGCGCTGCAGTCCCAGGTTACCCGTTACCGCGGCCTGGAAAGCGGCTATGCGCGAGCCGAGGGCTTCATCCGTCACGCGCAGAGCCCGGGCCACCGGCTGCCTTAGCCTGGAAGCGAATTCTGAGCCGGCACGAGCACACGTCCCGCTGGCGGAGCGGGCGGTCCCGCAATCGGACACCCTCCAACCCGCCCCGCCCCGAGCGCGCACAATCTACGCCAGTTACCTGAATGAACTTGTGGCATCGCATTTGCAGCCTAATCAGACCTGAAGGGCGGATTCCGATGATTTCTGTGGTGCAAGACGTGCGCTTTGGCCTGCGTGTGCTGCGCCGTAGCCCGGGCCTCGCACTCACGGCTGTTCTCATGCTGGCTCTCGGAATCGGCGCCAATACCACAATCTTCAGCGTTGTCAATGCTTTGCTGTTCCAATCGCTTCGCTTTCAGAAGTCTGACCAGTTGTTGATCCTCAGTGAGCAGAACGGGAAGGAAAGCCAGTGGCAGCGGAACCCGGCTCTCGGGACGGCCCTCGATTGGAGAAAGCACGCTCAATCGTTTGCGCAGATCGAGTTTGCGGTCACTTACGATGAGACGGCAAATATCGTCGTGGGGAACGAAGCCGAACGCATTAAGACCCAGTGGGTGAGTCCAGGTTTACTACGCATGCTGGGACTCAAACCCGTGCTGGGACGTGATTTCAGCCCGCAGGAGCCGTCGGAAGTCAACGTTCTCATCAGCCATACGCTGTGGCAGCGGATATGGGGCGGCGATCCGAAAGTGCTGGGCAAGCGTCTGGAAACCTCCGTAGGCGCCTACACCATTATCGGCGTCATGCCGCCGGACACCTGGGTCTTCCCGTGGGTACGCGATCCCGGCGTATGGATTCCGCGCAACCCTTCATCGGAGCCGGACCCCAATACGCGGTGGTGGGGTTCCTTTGCTCGGCTGAAGCCAGGCACAACCGTCGATCAGGCGCAGGCGGAGATCAGCGTTCTCGGAAAGCAATTGGCCCAGGCTCATCCGGAAACCAACAAGGACTGGCTTGCCACTGCCCTGCCGCTTCGCGAGTCGTGGTACGGAGATGAAAAATATCTGCTGTACACGCTCATGGGCGCCGTAGGTTTTGTGCTGTTAATCGCTTGCGCCAACGTCGCCAACCTGTTGCTGGCTCGATCCGGCGCACGAACTACCGAGATGGCCATTCGTGCGTCGATCGGCGGCTCTCGCGCGCGCGTTGTCCGCCAGCTTCTTACCGAAAGTGTTCTACTGGCGCTGATCGGTGGCGCTCTGGGGCTGGGATTGTCGTACTGGGGCGTGGCATTGATGATGTCTCTGATTCCTGACTGGTTCCTATCGGTGGGCCACGTGGCCATCGATGGAACGGTGTTGGGCTTCACGCTGGGCCTGTCCACGTTGACCGGGGTTCTGTTCGGGCTGGCTCCAGCCATTCGCGTTTCTGGACTTGACCTGAACCGGGCGCTGAAAGAAGGCGGTGATCGGTCCGGCGGCTCCCGGCAGATCGGCGGAAATCTGCTGGTAGTCGGCGAAGTGGCGCTGACCATGGTGCTTTTGGCCGGCGCTGGCCTGATGATCAACAGTTTCATACGCCTTAGCCACGTGAACGTCGGGTTCGACCGCTCTCATCTGCTCATTGCGTACGTGGGGCTGGACGGAAATGTGTACCGTGAATGGATGCCGGACGGTACGCAGCGTGTCACCCCGGCGGCAGATAGTTTCTTCCGGCAAGCGGTGGAGAAGCTGGCGAAGATCCCGGGCGTGGTCTTGGCAACGTTGGAAGGTCAGTCACGCCAGTGTCCCATTCGCATCGCGGGCCGTTCCGAGCAAAGTTCGGAGCCCACGTCCGCGGTGTTCATGGAAGTTGGCGCGAGCTACTTTTCAACCATGCGGATTCCAGTACTTGCCGGCCGCGCTCCGGCGGCAACGGACGACGAGCGCGCGCCTTGGATAGCAGTGATCAATGCGGCCATGGCGAAGCGATACTTTTCGCGGGTAAATCCGATCGGCCAACAGCTTTTCGTCAGCTTCATGGATGTGGCCGGGCACAGGGTGGCCGAGAGCCAGCCGCGAGAGATCGTCGGAGTAGTGGGAGATGTCAGACAGTTCGGCGCCAGCCAACCCGCCCCCGCCATGATTTATGCGCCCGACCGCCAGCACATTCGCGATTATCCAGGCGGCGCCGGATCTACGCATCTATCGAAAGATCTGATCGTGCGCACAAGCGGCAATCCGCTTGCTATTTCCGAGACGGTACGTAAAGCCCTTGCTGGAATCGACCGCACGCAGGTGGTTTCAGACGTCCAGAGTATGGAGCAAGCCGCGGCGGAGGGAGTTGCGCAGTGGCGAATCTTTACCCAGATCTTCGGCTTTCTTTCGGCCGTGGCTATTGTTTTAGCGGCGGGAGGAATCTATGGCGTGGTCTCTTACACGGTCAGCCGAAAAACGCACGAAATCGGGGTACGCGTCGCGCTGGGTGCAGGCTCCCACGATGTGCTGGGCCTGGTCCTCAAACAGGGAGTAAAACTGGCGGCGCCCGGCATCCTGATCGGGCTGGCGGGGGCATATGCGGTCACGCGAGGAATCGGAGAGTTGCTGTACGGTGTCTCGCCCACCGATCTGCCGACGTTCTTGATCGTCTCTTTCGTGCTTGCCGCGATCTCGCTGGCCGCCTGCTACTTCCCCGCGCGCCGGGCGATGAGCATAGATCCGGTTCGCGCACTGCGTAATGAATGATCTTCTTATTCCCAGGGCCGCTTGGGGACGCCCTGATCGCGATCCTGGACGCGGTCGTACTGATAGAACGTGGAGACGGTTCCGAGGGACTCGTTGTAGAGACTCTCTAAGCCCAGCACTGCCTTGAGGTCCTCCTGGAAATTGTGGAGCGCGCGCAGGTCGGGGGCGAGAGCCGGCCTTCGCTTCCCGCTGGGAGTTTGAAGGAACTTCTGATAGCCGCCATCGACCAGCGCGCCGATTTCGCCGCTCATGATGATGCCCGCGGGTTCGACGACGCGCACGGCCCCATCCGGCAACTCAAGAATGGTGGCGCATCCATCGCGGCTGACGCGGACCCGGCGTGAGCCGGACAAAACCTCCACGGTGAAACCCGCGCGGCGGATCGCGTCCAGGCGCTCTTCATACGTCGGTTCCTTCACGTGCGGCCGGCGAAAAAACATGTCTTTATTATAATTGCCCCCATGCCCTTTATCCTTTCCCTCGACGAGGGAACCACCAGCGCGCGTTCGGCCCTTTATGACGAAGAGGGCCGGCGAGTGGCGATGGAATCGGTGGCCTTCGTGTCCCGCTACCCGCAACCGGGATGGGTGGAGCAGGATGCCGTCGAGATCTGGCGCGCGCAAATCGAGTCCGCGCGGAAGGTTCTGGAGCGCAACCGTGTGGCGGCGTCCGAAATCGTGGCCATCGGAATCACCAACCAGCGCGAAACCACGGTGGTGTGGGACCGCCGCACGGGGGAACCGGTAGCCCCGGCCATCGTGTGGCAGTGCCGGCGTACGGCGGACTACTGCGCGCGGCTGGCAGCGTCGCCGGAAGGAGCCGAAATCACTCGTAAGACCGGGCTGGTGATCGACGCCTACTTTTCCGCCAGCAAAATCCGCTCGATTCTCGACAGTGTTCCCGGGGCCCGCACACGGGCGCAGGAT
>Ga0187817_10002119_pt1 | contig 10103 bp, 10 predicted proteins | sample NC_wetland_sal_i_17_FD_132431 | JGI IMG/M metagenome (GOLD analysis project Ga0187817, IMG submission 132431) | Wetland sediment microbial communities from Neuse River Estuary, North Carolina, USA - SO4_2 | ecosystem: Environmental > Aquatic > Freshwater > Wetlands > Sediment | place: USA... | reverse complement strand
TCTCTTGCACGTCAATCTCGACGCCTTCGCGGCGCGCGACCTCGAGCGCCTCGCGCAATACGAAGCGTGCCCTGCCGCGGCCCGCGTTGGGATTGATGAGAATGATAATCCGCATGGGGGGTAGCGCAGACCTGCTTTCCAAGGTCTGCGGTTTTTGCCTTCTCAAAGAACCGCAGGCCTTGGAAAGTAGGTCTGCGCTACGCGACACGTCGTATGGCCATGATGGTCAGGTGGTCCAGCACCGGGACTCCCGCCCGGAATCCCTCCAAATCATCGATACAGGCAGCGACCAGAGCTTGTGCGGATAGCCCGGAGCTTGAGGCGACCAATTCCTTGAGTCGTTCTGCACCGTACTCTGCTTCGTTGGTTGACCGCGCCTCGGAAATTCCATCTGTGTAGAGAAGGAGCGTATCGCCACAAGCCATTTCCGCGTTCTGAGTCGTATATTCTCCCTCGCAGAACAAGCCCAGGGGCACACCTGTGGCCCCAAGCTCCACCACCTTTCCGCTCTGCAACAACAGGGCAGGACAATGGCCGGCGTTGCACACCTCAATTGCTCCCAACTGTCCAGCGCGAACCAGGACCAGCGTGGCAAACAAACTTGAAAGCGTGCTTTGGCAAAAGATGCGGCTTGCCCGTTCGACCAGGGCTTGCAGAGTCAAGCCGGAAGCGACGAGAGTACGGAAGATGGCGTGTAGTTGGCTCATCAACATGCAGGCGGCAACACCTTTTCCCGAAACATCTCCCAGCGCGAAGTAAACATCCACGGACTCATTTTGGTGAGTCACCACGTCACAGTAGTCTCCACTCACGAGTCCAAGAGGTCGATAGTGATAACACACCTCCCAGCCAGCAAAGACCTGATGCTGGCGGGGAAGCAGTCCTCGCTGGAGTTGTGAAGCAAGCTCCAAGTCCTGCTCCAGCGCCCGGCGCTGACTCGCGGTGAGGTGATCCAGGCAATAGCGGACCAACGGGTCCGTAATTAATCGCTCCTTTTCAATCGTCTCGTGGCAGGCTTCACAGATGCCAAAGGTTCCAGCTTTCACGCGTTCGAGGGCGGAATCAACCTCCATGAGAAGCTCGCGCAGATTGTCGTTCTGCCGGGAACTGGCGAGGGCCGCCTCGAGTCTTTGCCGGCGCTCCAGCAATTGTCCGTGCAAAAAAGCTTCTTGAACGTCGACCATTGTTTTCCTCTTGTAGCGGAGAGATTTCACCCGAAGGGGCAGCTTCGCTGTGCTCCCCTTCCTGGGGCCTCCCTATTGGATTCAACAAGGGGGATTTTGGCACATCAGGGATCGGGCCCGAAACCCGGTTCTTGCTGTTTGCCTTACAGACCCCTTTCGAAGCACTGGTCATTCCCGCGAGAGCGGGAATCCACACTTGTGGTAAATCCCCGTCCGAAGACCTAGCTTCTCCCCCGGTGGGAGCCGCGCTACCGGCTACCCCTATCCAGCACGGGGCTGGATTTCCAAAACCTTGTCCCCAAAGCTTTCGACGTGAAACTTGATGGCCGACTGGACATCAGCAAGCGCTGATTCGTGTGTGTCGCCTTCCCCCACTACCACACCCCGGAGGCCGAGTGGGTAGGCCACATAACCGTCCGGATGCTTCTCGACAATAATCTTGGTCTGCCGCATGGCTAACCGCCGAATACCACCTTCACCGGCGCCCGCGTGCCAATCCGGAAGATCACCACGGGATACTGATGGGGATCGAAATCCCAAGTTGGGTCAGTGAGCCGTGTCCAATCGGGTTGCTTTGACTCGCCAATCGCCATGGACACAGCGCCCTCTTTGATCTTTCGCTGGGCTTCAGAGTTGGAAGGAAACCACCCCAGATCCACGAGCAGGCGAAATAGCTTTCGCTTGCCTGCAAGCTGAAATGGGAATTGTTCGATCACGGACGGCAAGCCGTCGTCTCTAAACCTCGCTTCGAAGTCCCGCTGCGCTTGAGCGGCGGCTTCGGCATCATGGAAGTCCGTGACAATACGCCGGGCCAGCGATTTCTTGGCGTCAAGCGGATGGGCTTGGCCAGAGGTCACCGCCTGCCTAAGCTCCTCGATCTGCGCCGGCGTCATATCCGTCAGCAGCAGGTAATACCGCCACATCAACTCATCGGAAATGGACATCAGCTTGCCAAACATTTCGGCGGGCGGCTCGTTGATGCCCACGTAATTGCCCAGTGACTTCGACATTTTCTGCACGCCGTCGAGCCCCTCCAGGATCGGCATGGTCATGATGACTTGCGATTCCTGTCCGTACTCTTGTTGGATGGTGCGCCCCACCAGCAGATTGAATTTCTGGTCGGTGCCGCCCAATTCCACATCTATTTCAAGCGCTACTGAGTCATAGGCTTGCGCGAGCGGATAGAGAAGCTCGTGGATGGCGATGGGGCGCTGGTCTTTGAGACGTTTTGAGAACTCGTCACGCTCCAGCATGCGCGCCACGGTGTACTTGGAACAAAGCGTAATCCAGTCTCGTCCAGTCAGGGCGCCCAGCCAGCGGCTATTGAAATCCACGACGGTTTTCTCTGGATGGAGAATCTTGAAGACCTGCTTCTTGTAGGTCTCGGCGTTGGCCGCCACCTGCTCGGGCGTCATGGGCGGACGCGTCACGTTCTGGCCGGAGGGGTCCCCGATCAGGCCGGTGAAGTCGCCAATGAGAAAGACGACCGTGTGGCCGAGATCCTGGAAGTGTTTCATCTTGCGGATCACGACTGTGTGGCCGAGATGGATGTCCGGGGCCGTGGGGTCGAATCCCACTTTAACGCGCAGCGGCTTTCCCGTCTGCGCTGAGCGCTCGAGCTTAGTCCTGAGTTCTTCTACGCGGATCGTCTCCTCCGCGCCCTTGGTGAGGTAAGCAAGTTGTTCGTCGATGTTCACGGCGGCAATAGAATCCTTTGAGAATGAATGTCAAGAGAGCATGATACCCGGAGCAGCGACGATTTGGGGAGAAAACTTGTATGGAGTGCGGCAGCTTGCTGCCGCTTTCTTCCAGGCCCGCTTGCTGGCCGGAGGGGGCACGGCGCTTCGAAAGGGCGCGCGAGCAAGCTCGCGCGGAGAAAAGCGGCAGCAAGCTGCCGCACTCCAAAACAGGCCATCACTTCGCCACCGAGAACTCCAGCTTATTCTCCGACCGGTCGATCCGCACCAGGCAGACACGGATTCGTTCCCCCAGGCAAAAGGCGCGCTTCGAGTGCTGGCCGATGATGGCGCGCAGGCGCTCGCGGTAAACGTAATAGTCGTCTTCGAGGCTGGAAAGTGGGACAAAGCCCTCCACGAAAAGGTCCGTCAATTCCACAAAAAAGCCGTACTTGATCAGGGTGATGATAAGAGCCTCGAATTCATCGCCGATGTGTTCCGCCATGAAGGAGACTTTCTTCCATTCGATCAGCTCGCGCTCGGCATCGGCGGCGCGGCGCTCCGATTCGGAAGTTTCAAGGCCCAGCGCGTGCAATTCCTCGGGTTGAACGAATGCCGCGCCAGGCAGAGGCGGCCACCGCCCGGTGTTATCTAAATCGCGTTCTTTCCGGCCCTGGACGGCTTGCGGCTCTGCCGCCTGATGTGCGGAAAGGCTTTGCCTTTCCGCAAGGCGTGCCTCCGGGGAAGGTCTCTCCGCGCGGGCTGGAAGGCTGAGCCTTCCAGCCCGCGCGGAGAGGGACCACGGGGACGGCTCGGCCCGGAAAGCCGGAGGCTTTCCGCACGACCGGGCGGCAGAGCTGCGCTCTGCACTCGCGGTAGTAGGGCGATGCCCATCCTCTCTCGGCGCGACGCGCACCCTGCCTCCCTCTTGAGTGAGCGCGGCCTTCAAAATACGGTGTACGATCAAATCCGGATAGCGCCGGATGGGTGAAGTGAAATGAGTATAAGTAGGCGCGGCCAGGGCGAAGTGGCCGACGTTCTCTTCCGAATAACGAGCTTGCTTAAGGGAGCGCAACATCAGGTAGGAAAGAATTCGTTCCTCGGGTTTGCCCTCCAGGCGCTTAGTGAGTCGCTGGTAATTGTAAGGGCTGATCTTGAGCTCGCCCTCGAGAGTTTCGTGAAAGCGCGGGTAGCGATCGCGCTCGTCGCGAAGGCGCAATCGCGTACGCCGCGCGGCGGGCAGTTCGATGCCCAGCGTATAACCGAAGGTTGCGGCGATCTCCTCGAACTCGATTACTTTTTTGGCGTCGGGCTTTTCGTGAATGCGGTAAAGCGAGGGAATGCCTTTTCCCTCCAGGTATGATGCCACCGCTTCGTTCGCCGCCAGCATGAACTCCTCGATGATGCGGTGGGCGAAGTTACGCTCCGAGCGCGTAATGCCGGTCATGCGGCCGTGCTCATCAAATTCAATTTCAGGTTCGGGGAGGTCGAAGTCGATCGAGCCCCGGTCCTCGCGGCGGCGGGCGAGGAGGCGCGCCAGTTCCTCCATCAACCTGAAATTCGCGACTAGGGGGGCGTAGCGCTGGCAGGCGGCGGGCTCCCCGGCTAGGATGTCGCGCACTGCCTTATAGGTCATCCGCTCGGCGCTGCGGATGATTCCGGGCAGGAGTTCGTATTTCACTAAGCGTCCCTCGGGATCGAATTCCAGGAGCGCGGACATCACCAGCCGATCCACGTGGGGGTTCAGGCTACAGATGCCGTTCGAAAGCTCCAAAGGCAACATGGGCACGGCGCGGTCGGGAAAATAGACGCTGGTGCCCCGCAGGCGCGCCTCGCGGTCGAGCGCTGAACCCGGCCGGACGTAGTGGGCCACGTCCGCGATGTGAACGTGCAGCAGGTAATTGCCCCAGGCCAGCCGTTCCACGTACACAGCGTCGTCAAAATCCTTGGCCGTCTCGCCGTCAATGGTGACGAGGGGCAGGCCGCGAAAGTCCCGCCGGAACTCGCGGTCGCGCTCGGGGATGTACTGCGGCGCGGCGCTCGCTTCGGCCAGCACCTCTGCCGGAAAACGGTGCGGGAGGTGGAACTTGCGAATCATGATCTCCACATCCACGCCGAATTCCTCCCGGCGGCCCAGAACCTCGATCACACGCCCGCGCGGCAAGGCGGAGGGACGCGGGTAGTTGGTGATTTCGACGTCCACGATCAGGCCGTCGAGGTCGCGGGGAGTTTGGCGGCGAGACGCGGGCGCTACCGCGGAGCGCCCCTCGGATTCTCCCCCGAATTGGCGGTGGCGACTGAGCCCCCCCTGTGAAACTAGCTCCCCTCGCACCCTTGGGAGGGAGGGGCCGAGGGTGAGGGGGGCCCGCGAAGCTACTTTCTCGGGTGGCGCATACGTCCCGACGGTTTTTGTCGGGATGTATGCGCCCTGCCCCTCCATCAACGGCCCGCCGGTCCGCTGAACCGGAGAGTGGCGCTCCACGCCAGCCGGGGTCGGTTCACCCTGTTCAGAAGGCGTTGGCAAGCCCACCTCGGCGCCAGGGAATTCCTGGCCGGGCGGAATGACAATCTCGAAGGGAATTCGTTGGTCGAAGGGCCTCACGTAGTTGTAACGCGGGCCCAAGTGGAATTGTCCCACCACGGTCTTCTGGGCGCGCTCGGTAACTTGAATGACGCGGCCTTCCATCCGGCCTTCGCCCTTGAAGCCCTTCGTGGACCGCTGAAAGTGCACCTCGACGCGGTCGCCGTGCAAGGCTGAACCCATACCGTCCGGGGGAATGAAGATGTCGAGGTCGGTGCCCACCAGCGGGACGTCAGGCACCACGAAGCCATAGCCGTCGCGATGCCCAATCAAGCGGCCACTGACCACGTTGGGCGACCGGTAGCGCGGACCCCCGGTGTTGGGGTCCTCGGTTCTTCCTTCGCCGGCATGCGGTTCGCTGGCGGAGGAGCGCCCTGTAGGCAGGCTGCGGCCGCCGGTTTCCGACGCGGCGTGGCGGTCCTTGTGGATCAACGCGTAGTGATTCTTTTTCAGGTAAACAAGCTTCTTGCTGCGGGCGAGATCTTTCAGGAGGCTCTTCAATTCGCGTGCCTGGCTCGAGCGCAGACCGAGCTCCAGCACCAACTCGCGCAGCCGGAAAGTTCGCTGCGGGTCCTGCTCGAAGAGTTTGAGGACTTCCTGCGGCGAGGGCAATTCGCGCATCGCGCCTCCTCGCCTAGTTTACCACCCCCTGCGCCTCTTGCCCGTCCGTTGATTGTAACACCGATTTCGCAAAGGACCGTAATGCGAGCTTGACAAATGACAATTTACACTTTACGGTGTACCCTTATGATTAGGAGCTTGAAGCACCGCGGCCTCAAGCGACTTTATGAGCGCGGGGAAAGGAGCGGGATACGGCCCGACCTATTGGACACTGTTGAAGACATCCTCGCCCGGCTCGACGAAGCCGACGCGCCGCAGGCGATGAACCTTCCCGGTTATCGCTTGCACCCGCTGAAAGGTGACCTGCAAGGCTTGTGGTCCGTCACTGTGCGGGTGAACTGGCGCGTTATCTTCCGCTTTGAGGGCGGGGATGCGTTCGACGTTGAACTGATCGACTACCACTAAATAGGGAAAGAGTAAACACCATGCCGATGAAAAACCCGCCGCACCCCGGACGCAGTATCCGAACCGCGTGCCTTGAACCTTTGGGCCTTTCGGTCACGGAGGGAGCGGAGACTCTCGGCGTTACCCGGCAAACGCTCAACAACGTCATCAACGGTAAATCGGGCATCAGCCCCCAGATGGCTATCCGGTTGTCCAAGGCCTTTGGCAGCACGCCGGAAACGTGGTTACGGATGCAGCTTGCATACGATCTCGCACAGGCTCGCAAGGACGAAAGCAAGATCAAGGTCCGCCGTCAGCACTTGCTCCATGAAGCACACCCCCTCTGACCGCAAGTCGCGCCGGACAGGAACGGGATAATGTTCAGGGGTCCAACTTTCAATTCACCACAGAGCGCACAGAGAACACGGAGGGAACCAGGCTTTTCTCTGTGCCCTCTGTGGTGATATCTTTTAAAGAACCTGGAGGAAAAGCCGCAGACCTCAAAAGCGGAGGTCTGCGCTACCCCCTGTCCCCGGGTCGGAACCTATGGCAGTTCCCCTACATCCAAAAGTTATGGAGGTGTGAACATGTATGTAATTACGGGTGCGACCGGAAACACAGGTAGTGTGATTGCCGCGAAACTGCTGGCTCGCGGGGAGAAAGTCCGCGTAATCGGCCGGGATGCCGGCCGCCTTGGAGGTTTTGTCCAAAAGAGCGCCGAAGCCTTTGTTGCTGACGTGACCGATGCGGCTGCCTTAACCAAAGCATTCACCGGTGCTAAGGCTGTGTATGCAATGATTCCTCCCAATCCTGCATCCACGGATGTGAGCGGCTACCAGGAGCGTGTGAGTGATGCCTTGCTGGCAGCCATCGCGAATGCCGGCGTGGGACATGCCGTAGTTCTCAGCAGTGTGGGAGCCGACAAGGCGGAAAAGACTGGTCCTGTTGTCGGCCTGCACAACCTGGAACAGAAACTGAACGGCGTTGCCGGACTGAATGCTCTCTATGTGCGCGCCGGCTATTTCATGCAGAACACTCTGGCTCAAATCTCGGTGATCAAGAGTTTTGGTCTTTTGGGCGGGCCGTTGCGCGTTGACCTGCCCGTGGCCATGATTGCGGCCCGGGATATTGGCGACTGGGCCGCCGAAGAATTGCTCCGGCTGAGCTTCTCCGGCAAGCTGGCGCGTGAGCTTCTCGGGCAGCGCGACCTGACTTACCAGGAAGTAGCCTCCGTAATCGGCAAGGCCATCGGCAGGCCAAAACTCACCTACTCGCAGTTTCCGCTGCAGCTCATCAAGCCGGCCTTGCTGCAATCCGGCATGTCTTCGAACATGGCGGACCTTATTCTCGAAATGTCAGAAGCGCTGAATTCCGGTTACATGGCGCCCCTTGAGCCGCGCTCGGCGCAGAATACAACACCCACCCCATTCGAAACCTTCGTGGCCGAAGAGTTCGTGCCGCGATTCGCGGGCAAGGCCGCGGCGTCCTAGTTGCGCGGCCGGGCACAGTTCCAGGGGAAAGAGACGTTGGGCTCTATATAGCCTAGCGTTTCCTGCCATAGAGTTTGAGCAAAGGGTTGAGGACTTCTGGTGATATGTAAAAACTCGTGTGCCGCAGCCGGGCAATTGCATCTGGAAAATCTATCAGCCCGCGTTCGGCGCCTTCGACCAAAACTCCGAGCGTACCGATCACCGTCAAATTGCGCTCCGTTGCCACACGGCGCGCGGCACGATCGTCAATGATGAGTCTGTCGGCCTGGAGTTCTTCCGCCAAAGCGATAGCTTCGCGCTCGCCGGCGCCCAGGTTTTGAGCCGTTGGATCGGGGATTCTCTCGACGCGTCGAATCTCGAGCCATCCGGGCGGATGGGCAACCCAGCCTTGCACTGCCTATGGTGTCCCAGGCCTCTGAAACTCCTCCCACACGGCCAGCGGGATCAGGACACGACCATACAGCTGGGGCAATATCTCCACCCGGTCAATCAGAACTAGGTAATTTAGCGGAGTGGTGTCGGCGATGACAATCATTCAACCGCGTGCCGGGTCCCTTTCTCGTAGCTTTCGCAGGGTCTCCATATCCTGCTCCAGATCCTCCAGGCCGTAGTTCAAATAGACGTGGTGTTCTTTCAGGAAGCCGTGAACCTGCATGCGGGTGCCGTATCCGAGAATCCTCCGCACTTGCTCCTCGCTGAGCTTGCCGGACCGATAGCCTTCGATCGCGAAACTCTCCAGTAGTGCGCGTGGTAAGTCCTTCACCTCTAGCTCTAAGTCCTGGGCAGCGTCGTCAGGGAATTGCAAAGTAATCTGCATGGCGGTCCTCGTCTTTTATGTGCCACGTTTTACTATAACACAATAGGCGTTTCTTGCTCTTGACGCCCGCAGCCGGATTGCGACTATCCGGCAGGAGGAGCAAATTGAGGACGATAATGCAGCGTCTCGTTCCCAAGAGACGCTGCGGCTCCTCCTCGAGTTGGTCTCCCTACACTTCTAGAAACCGCTTTCTTCTTGTTAGGATGTGTGGGGCGACCAAGGAACGGTATAATGTTCGCCTGTCCAAGCCGACGAATTTCTGCAGCCTCGAGAATTCCTGTCGATGGACAAGATGGTGAGTGGTACTGAGCGAGGCGAGCCTAAGTCCCGACAAGAACCGTCGGGACCTACGCGCCACCTGCCTCTTGAACGTAATCGGCAGCGATGGCCTGGATCTAGATGCGCATCCAACAGGAGGATTATGCATTTGTGTTTACCGATAGCCCGAAACTTGCTCGCCGCAGCGGCGGTGTTCTCGGCCTTTGCATTTGGCCACGCGCAGGCAGCCACGCTGCACCTGGATGCCCGCACGATTTACAAACGCGCGGTAAGCAGCAATATCACCCTTTCACAAGACGGCTCATCGCTGCAACTGAGGTCGGGCGAAGTGTTCCAGGATGATGGCCCGGCCTCCGGCTTCTCGTACAAGCCAAACCAAGAGAAGCTCTCCCCTGGCATCGCAATTCGCAAGCAACTCCTGATCCCCGATCCGCGGGCGACTAAGGCGGTTCTGATGGTGGGACTGGGCGGTGACCTGAAAGTGGAGGTGAACGGCCACCCCCAGAAGCTCCAAGCGCCCCAAAAGACGGGCTGGGAATGGCAGGCCTACAACATTGATCCGGCGGCGCTCAAGCCGGGGTTGAACGACATCGTCATCTCGGGCATGGGAGTGGTGAAGATTGCTCGAGCCGACGATTCTTATGTGGAATTGCCGCATCGAAGCGCTCGCAGTGCCGATGGGGGCAAGTCTTGGTGTGTGGATCGCTTGGGCCCGGCAGGCGACATTGCCGGAGAGTACTACGTCCGTCTCTATTTGGAGCGCTTTCAGTCGAGAGGTTCCATCCTGTTGCCCGTGATGGATGTAGCAAACTTGGAGGGAAATCCGCTGGCCCCGCCCCTTACCGCGCCCGGTGGGGCACGAGTTACGCTTTCCACCGGGCCGGACGCCAAAAGCGGTGTGAGCGTCCGAGTGCGGTCCGGAACGACGTATATGCCCGGCCCGAAAACGTGGTCGGAGTGGGCCGCCCCGGACCGCGATGGCAACTGCCGCAGACCTGAAGAGCAGGTCTGCGGTACCTTGAAAATGCCGCGCGGCCGCTTTGTTCAATTCGAAGTGACACTCACCGGTCC
>Ga0187817_10002118_pt1 | contig 10104 bp, 6 predicted proteins | sample NC_wetland_sal_i_17_FD_132431 | JGI IMG/M metagenome (GOLD analysis project Ga0187817, IMG submission 132431) | Wetland sediment microbial communities from Neuse River Estuary, North Carolina, USA - SO4_2 | ecosystem: Environmental > Aquatic > Freshwater > Wetlands > Sediment | place: USA: North... | reverse complement strand
TCCCCAGGTCCACAGGGCACCGAGCAACGCGAACACCCCATTTGCCCCCGCAAGAACGAGAAATCGGCCGTCTCTCGATCGAAGGAACGCCCCCGTCGGGACGCCGGCGTTCACGCAGGAGATTCCCGTGACTAGCACCGCCACGAAGAGCTCGACGAGTCCCACGACCGCGGAGAGCCCGCTCGACGGTTTAAGGAATTGGTCCAAAGGCGAAAGTTCGGCTCAAGCGCCGGCGAACAGCGATGCCATCCCGCCCAGAAGACCCCCTGCGTCTTCCCTGGATCAAAACCCCGCACTGGGTTTCTGCCTCCGGTCTGCCGCGACTTCGGACCGCCTCTCGGGGTCGCCCAAGGTCGCTACGTTCGCGAATGCTTCAGGCGGCCGGAAGCCGCGCAGATGCCGCAGAGGTGCCACTCTTGGGGGGAGCCGTACGTTTTCCGCGGTATCGGTTGTCCGTCAAGCTCCTCGACCGTAACCTGGAATACGGTTCGGAACCCCCCGCAAAGGTAGCAGCCTCCTAGAAGGCCGGGGTCGGCTGTTCCGAGCATCGAGTTCCACAGCAGTGGTCGCGTGTACGGGGCAAAAGATGTTCTCGGACACCGCCCACACGGCGCATTGAGTTCGCCGAGGGGCCACGACACCGGTCTGCGGCCGCGACAGACCAGGTCAGGTCGCCCGTACATCCGGACAGTACCGCTACAGGCGGTACTGTGCAGCTAGCGGGTGGTAGCACACCACTTGACTGCGGATGTCTGAATTCGGGTGGTGGCCGCTCTCGGCGAGGCTTGAGCTGTCACCCTTAAGCAGGGTGCAGAGGCTAGGTCGGCCGACGACCCGCATACGGTTCGGGTGCGAGCCATGACGGCTTCGCGTGAGTCTTTCATCGTGGTTGGATTTGCGGTGCTGTCACTCTGCCTCGTGGTGCTCGGGGTCGCGTTGCTCCCACCCCCGACGACGGAGGTGTCACTTGCCTCTCCGTTGTGCGCCCGGAACGCGACGGCGTACCCAGGGTCGGTTGTTCTGACCCCTCAATCTCCCGTTCTCCTCCCAAAGTTCGACCGGTACAACGTTTCGGCGGGAGGAGCGGAAGGCATCGGATTCCAACTGGACGCCCCAGCAGATTTTTCGGGCGCATGGGCATCGACATTCCCTACGTATGTCTTCGTGATGAACGTCAGCTCAGGGGAGTGCGAAGTGACCTTCATACCGCCCCCGGCGAGCCCCGGTGGAACGATCAATCTCACCCTCTTCCCGGGAAACTACGTTGTCCTGTTCGGGTGGTCTCCCGGTGCTGACATCCTACTCACGGTGACCCAGCCATGGATGGTAACTTTCGACCGCGGGCTCGACGTCCTCCAGGGTCCGGAGCAGATCGCCCTCCCCGCTAACGGCCACGTGGCGTGGACGATTACAGCGCCGAGCAACGTATCCAGGTTCTTCTTCGAGGAAGCGATCGCGACGAACTCGTGCAACTTTGAGCTCGCGGTGCTCTCTCCGGCGGTGTATCGCGCATTCGTGGCGGGCCAGGGCCCACTGAACGGCAACGGCACGGACGTGCTCGACCGGGTCGTCGAGTCGACGCCGGGGAGTACGAGTTCGTGTGGGCCTTCCTCGGGCACCATCGATTCCTGGTGTGAGGCCGGCCCCTTCAACTGGACCTCAGGCGACGTGGCCGTATTCTACAATGGCGCGGATTATGCCGCGACCCTCTACCCGTTTGCCCCGTTGGAAGTATCGTACCTGACCGGGTGATCGACTTTCCGGCAATCCACACGACGCACCTTCAGAGAAGGACGAAAAACCGAGAACCCTCCACCACCCGATTCTGAACAGTACCGCTACAGCCCAACGGTTAAATATGGCGGACACGGCTCGGAGAGCGCTGCTGACAACCGTCCGACAAACGGACGGGTTTCGGCGACGGTGGCCGCGGGTAGAAGGATCGGAGGAAGCACCCGATGTACCTGAAACGTCTCAAACTGAGGAACTTCAAGTCGTTCGCCGGAGCGACCGAGATCCCCTTCCAACCCGGGTTCACCGGCGTCGCCGGCCCGAACGGGATGGGCAAGTCGAACATCTCGGACGCCATCCTGTTCGTCCTCGGCCCCACGAGCTCGAAGGCGCTGCGGGCGGAGCGGTTGACGCACCTCTTCTTCAACGGAGGATCCTCGAAGAAGGCCGCTACCGAGTGCGAGGTCTCTCTCGTTTTCGACAACGCCGACAAGCTGATCCCGGTCGAGACGGCCGAGGTGGAGATCACGCGCTACGTGAAACTGGCGCCCAGCGACCCGGACGGCTACTACTCGTACTTCTACGTCAACGGGAAGAGGACCACCCAGACGGAGATCGACTCCCTCCTTTCCCATGCCCGTCTCTCGGGAGATGGCTACAACCTCGTCCAGCAAGGGGACATCAACAAGATCGTCACCATGGGTCAGATCCCTCGTCGCGGACTCGTGGAACGGCTGGCCGGGATCAGCCAGTACGACGATGAGCTCGAGCGCGCGGCGACCAAACGCGCGGACCTGGACGCGAACCTCGACCGGATCCAGACCCTGCTGACCGACATCAAGTCCCGTCTCTCGGGCCTCGAAGGGCAGCGACTCCTCGCGATCCAGTACAAACAACTCCAGGACGATAAGAAGCGGTCGGAGGCTCGGCTCGCGCGGGCCGGTCATCGCCTCGCCGAGCACGAGCTCGCCACCTGCCGAAAGCAAGTGGACGCGGTTCGAGCCGAGCTCGAAGAACTCGACACATCACGAACTCAGCTCAGCGCTCGCCAAACGGAGCTCGCCGCCGCCATCGACGCGATCGACCGGGAAATCGCCGAGGCGGGGGGCGCGGCCGCCGTCAAGTTCAAGCAAGAGGTCGACGAGAAGAAGATGGCCTACGCCCGGCTCGACCAGAGCCTCGGCCATCTCCGCGAGGGACTCGAGGCCATCGCGAGCCAGGCCGACGAGCTCGCGAAATCGGTGAAGGCCGACGAGACCCAAGAGTCGAACCTCCAGGCCCAGGAGTCCAAGCTCGCCGAGCGTCTCGCCGCTCTCGCCAAGACGGCCGACGACAACGCTCGCGAGATCCAGACCGCGACCGGAACTCCGGGAAAGGCCCACGACAAGCTCGCCGCGGCGCGCAAACAACAGCTCGAGCTTGCCCGCCAAACCGAGTCGAAGCAGAACGCGTGGACGCAGGCCGTCCAAACGCGGGAGACCTCGAGCGCCGCTCTGCTCAACGCCGAGCGCACCCAGGCGCAGGCCGAGGACGACCTTCGGGAACGCGAGGTCGAGGTGAAGGACCTCGAGCTCCGAATCAAGGAGGCGTCTCCCGGCAAGAACGGCACGGGGCCGGCGACCGGCGACCTCCAGAAGGAACTCTTCGCCCTCAAGACGAAGGAGAAGAGCCTCGGAACCGAGCGCGACCGGCTCGCGCAGGAGGTCCTCGAGCTCAACCGTCGGTACCTCGCGCTGGACGCCCGTCTCAAGGCTCGCGCGGACGGGGGCGGACGACCCACGGCCCTCGCGGCGGTCGACTATCTTCTTTCTCAGCGCAACCTCGGCAAGATCCCGGGCATCCGGGGAACCGTGGAAGAATTGGCCGAGTTCGACCCGAAGCTCAAGACCGCGCTCCAGGTGGCCGGGGGGAGCCGTTTCCAAGCCCTGGTGGTGGAAACCGACCAAGTCGCGGAAGAGTGCATCAAGCTCCTCCGGGAAGAGAAGCGGGGTCGCGCGACGTTCCTCCCTCTCAACAAAATGCTGCCCGGACGGGCGCACGGAAAGTCGCTCGTCGTGTCGAAGGCCCCCGGGGCGACCGGCTTCGCGCTGGACCTCGTGAAGTTCGACGAGACGCTCCGCCCCGCCTTCTGGTATGTATTCGGGGAAACGGTCGTCATGGACGACCTGGCCCGGGCCCGAGCTCAGATGGGGGGCGTCCGGCTCGTCACGCTCAACGGGGACCTCATCGAAGCGACCGGGGCGATCTCGGGGGGATACGTCGACCCCACGAACCAGGGTCGCGGCAGCGATTCCGCGGTCGAATTGAAGCGGCTCGGCGAGGAACTTCGAGCGAAGGGAGCGGCCGAGACGGCAGCCCGGGCCGAGCTCGCCAAGATCAGCGAGCGGATCCGGGTCGTCGCCGAGGAACTCTCCACACGGTCCATCCAGGACCAGGCGCACCAATCCGCGAGGGAGGTCTTTGACAAGGACCTCGAGACCGCCCGGGAGCGGTTGTCGGCCGCTCGGGCTCGTATCGAGGCGGCCCGCGCCGAGCAAAAGAAGGTCGAGGCGACCCTTGCGACCGCGGAGGCGACGGTCGACCGCCTGGCGGCAGAGATTGCCGAACTGAAGGCGCAGACCCAGAAGGCCCAGGAGCAATACCTGAGCCAGCTTCCCGAAGCGGTATCGGTCCACCTCCGCTCGCTCCAGGAGACCGCCCAAAAGACGGCGGAAGAACGGGTTCAGGTCAACGGAGAGCTCGAATCGATCCGCGCCTCGCTCGCGGCGCTGTCGACGAGCCTCGAGACCCGTCGATCGGAGCTCGCAAAGGCCCAGAAGGACATCTCCGCGAAGAAAAAGGAAATCGCCGGGACGGAACGCACGCTCCGAGACTCCCGCGCCGCTCTGGAGGCTCTGAAAGGAGTCGAGTCGAAGCAGAGCGAATCGGCCCGGGTCCAGACGGAGAAGAAGAAGAAGCTCGACACCGAGCGCCTGGAGGTCACGGCGAAACTCGCGCAGGCGCAGGCGAACCTCGAGACCCGGCGAAGCATGCTCACTCAGGAAGAGACCCGTCTCGCACAGGCCGAGGTCCGGGTGAAAGAGCTCGACGAGGCCCTGAAGCAGTTCCCGGAGGCCGAGCCGGACGAGAAGCCGATCTCGGTGGAAGAACTGAAGCGGAAGATCTCGGCGCTCGAGCAACAACTTCAGTCGATGGGCGACGTCAATCTACGCGCCGTCGAAGAGTACGACCAGGAAAAGTCCCGGTCGGAGGATTTCCAGTCGGAGGTCCAGCGGCTCACCAACGAGAAGACCGAGCTCCTTTCGCTCGTCGGGGAGATCGAGAAGAAGAAACGCGAGAAGATCACCGACGTCGTCGCCCAGGTGGGCGTTCACTTCAAGCAGATCTACGGGGAACTTTCCGCCGGTGGCGAAGGCGAGATCGCGCTCGAGAACCCGGAGGACCCACTCGCCGGCGGTCTCCTCATCAAAGCCCGGCCGGTCGGAAAGACGGTCGGCCGGCTCGAGCAGTTGTCGGGCGGAGAGAAATCGCTCGCGAGCCTCGCGTTCATCTTCTCGATGCAGCGCTACGACCCGAGCCCGCTCTACGTCTTTGACGAGGTCGACATGTCGCTCGACGGACTCAATGCCGAGTTCGTCGGCCGGATGCTCCGGCGCAACGCCGAACGGGCCCAATTCATTGTTATCTCGCTGCGCAAGGTGACCCTCAAGTTCGGCCATCACCTTCTGGGCGTCACGATGCGCGGGGACGGCTGTTCCCGCGTCGTCGGGATCGACCTCGACGACATCCATGATGTCGAGGGTCGAGAGAACGCCCGGGCCCCCGAGGCCGTCACCCCGTTGGAGGCCCGGTGACGATTTCCGAAACCGAGGCGACCGAGCTCCTTCCTTCCGCGGCCGTCCCGCGAGAAGCGGCGGAGAAGGTACTCCGCTACCTCGTGTTCCACCGCTCCCTGATCGGCGAGAGCGAGACCTCCGCCCCGCTGCTCGAGCGCTATCTCTCCCTCGTCGAAAATCTGAAGGAGGGCGTCCACATCGTCATTCCCGACCCGTTCCAAAAGGCGATCGCGCTCCTCTTCGAGCTCGTGATGGAGGAGGAGTTCGACCCGTGGGAGATCGACCTGGTAAAGTTCACCGAATCGTACCTCGAGCGCGTCCGGGAGGACGGAGCGGTCAACTTCGCGATCGCCGGCCGTCTCGTCTACATGGCCTGGAACATCCTCTATCTGCAGTCGGAAGAGATCCTCAAGCTACGCGCCGTGCCCGACGCCCTGGTCGACGGAGCGGCGGGCCTTCCGGACGGGGCCGACGACAGCTATCTGCCGCTCCTCGACACTCCCGAGGCGGTCGACGTGACCAGCACGGTCCTCGGTTCGACCGACCCTCCGCCCCTCCTCGGGATGGTCCGCCATCCCGAGACCCGACCCGTCTCGCTCCTCGAGCTGGTCCGGGCCTTCGGCGAGGCCGAGGCCGATGCCCACCGCGCCCTTCGCATCGAGGAGCTGCGCGACCGCCTGCGAGAAGAGCAGCGGGCCCCGCCCGAGGTACTCGTGCACGGAGAGATCCCCGAACGGGACCTCGAGGACACGTGGGCCGCGACGCTCGCGCACCCGCTCGGCGAAGAGTTCCCGCTCCTCGACCTGTGGAACCCGCTCTCCGGACGCGACCGACTGGTCGCGATCTTCCTTGCCTTGCTTTTCCTCGCCCGCGAGCGGTCGGTGGAGCTGCGCCAGGAGGTACTCGGGGCATCCCCGGTCCTCGTCGTGCGAACCGCCGAGTCCCGCAAGGTCGTGGTCGAGGAGCCGTGAGGAGGGTCCATGCCGTCGAAGCTCGATGACCTCGTATTCCAGGTCGAAGCGGTGCTGTTCGCCAGCGGAAAGCCTCTCGCCGTCAAGGAGATCGCCGACGCGCTCGGTCTCGACGACTACCGCCCGGTGCAGCGGGCGGTCCGAACGCTCGAGCAGACCTACGGCAACCGTCAGTCGGCGCTCGAAGTGCGCCGCGTCGGGGACCGCTACGCCCTCCAGCTCCAGGAAAAGTACGTTCCGACCGTCCACTCCGTCACGCCGGTCGAAATGACCCCTCGGACGCTCCGGGCCTTGACCCTGATCGCCTACCACCAACCGATCCTGCAGAGCCACCTCGTCCGGATGATCGGAGACGTCACGTACGAAGAAGTGCAACGATTGAGGGGCATCGGTCTCGTCCACACCGAACCGAAGGGTTCGACCCTCGAGCTCGTCACGACCCGGCGGTTCGCCGAGTACTTCGGCATCGCCTCCACGCGGCCGGAGGAGATCCGCCGCTTCCTCGAGCAGAAGCTGGGCGTGTCGCCGACCGTTCCCGCTCCGACCGACGGAGTGGCCGACGAGGTTTCCGCCTCCCCGCCCCCCTCTCCGGACGTGCCCCCCGACGGTTCTACGGGCCCGGGCGGCGCGGACGAGGCCCCTCCGGCCGAGCCGCCGCTCGCCTCCTAGTACGCCCCGCACTGAGGGCATCGGACCGGTTCGGACGGCCGTAACGCCCCGCAGTACGGGCATAGGAAGGTCGCTCCGGGAAGAGCCCCCGGGGGCCCCGGCGAGCTGGGGAAAGTCGGTCCCCCCATCTGCGCCCCCCACGGGACCACGGCCGAGCGGGGCGGGCGTCGGGACGAGCGCATCGCCAGGACCACGAGGAGGACCGCGACGACGAACCCGACCCCGAAGATCACGAAGATGTAGACCCAGGGGATCGAGCTCGTTCCGGAGGACGACGCGGGGGGCAGGCCCGGCGTCGACCCAGTGTATCGGTAGTCGAGGAGGGTCGTGTTCCGGTCGGCCGCGAGGAGCGCCGGCGCGTTGACCTCGCCCCACCCCGTGGTCGCATCCCAACCCGGCGCGGCCGAGAAGACGTAGTTGCTCCCCATGGTCACGTCGATGAACGGGTCCGTCGGGCCAGGGTGGGCGGCGAAGAAGCTCGCGAACCGGTAGATCTCGGGGTCGATGAATCCGAGCGGAGTCCACGGACCCCCCGACCCATGACTCTCTACGGCGACGATGTCGGCCAAGAGCCCGGCGAGCACGGGCGCCGCCACGCTCGTTCCTTCGAGCGGAAGGAAGAAGATGGCCCCTGTCGAATTCGCGAAAACGGTGACCAGGGTAGCATTGCCCGGCATGGCAAGATCCGGTCCCGAGCGTCCGAGGGTCGTCGTCCCCTGACGGAGGGTCGCGTTGACGATGGCCGGCTGTGCCGCCGAGTGGAACTGCCAGTACGGCTCTGGGAAGACGGTGCTCGCCCCTCCTTCCGTGCCCGCATAGGCTCCGGCACCGCCGGTCGTATCGTACCAGGCGGACACGCTCGAAAGCTGACCCGCTGCGGGGTCGTAGGATAGGTTGACCCCGGAGGCGTTCGTGTAGGCGCTCGGGGAACCGGAAAGGCTGATCGACACGCCCCCGACCGAGACGGAGCCGGATGTGTTCCACGCCGCGGTGGCCGGCCACACCGGCCATTGGCCATCCCCGCGGTGCGTGAGTGAATTGGGCGCGTCGCCCTGGTCGCCGCTCGCCGATACGACCGTCACTCCGGTCCCGGCGGCCGTCAGGAGCTCGGCATTCCAAGCGGAGTTGTTGAGGTCGGGGAGCCCAAAGGAACAGCTGACGATGGCCAGATGGGCGGTTCCGTAGTTGTAGGAAAGAGCCTGGGCCAGGTCGTCCGCAATGTAGTTCGCCGCGTCCCCTACCGTCGCGCTGCCCTGCAAGAGGCTTCCCGCGAAGTAGAAATTGTAGAGAGAGGAGCCCGGAGCGAAGCTCCCGGCCATCTCGAGGTCTAGGAAGTTCTCGACTTCGTACAACGTCGAGTCGTTCAGGGACCCGAAGGACGCGGGGGGGGTGGAGAGACCCCGTTCACGCTGACCGGGACGCCCGTCAGGTTCGGCATCGGCCACGCCGGGTCGAGGGTTCCGTTAAAGTAGGCATCGAGAACCGCGGGGTCCCACGGCGGGAGGTTGGTCTGGGTGGTCACGTTGTACGCGCTTCCGAGGATGGTCGCGATCGCGACCGAGCGCGGGTACGTCGCATTCGCCACGCTGTGCGCCCCGGGGAAGAGTTCGGTCGCCCCATAGGCCTGGGTGTAGTCCGACCCCACGAACCAGTTCTCACCGCTGGTGTTGTCGTGGACGAAAAGCGGACCGTCGCTCGCCGCGAGCCGGAGCGCCGGGCCGGGCGAATGCGACGACTGAGCTAGGGCCGCTGTAGCGGCATCGGAGAGACCGTCGATGCCGGCCACGAGCCCTTCCCATGAAGGAGGGAGGGAGACCGCTCCCACGGCGGTGTACAAAAGAATCGGGCCGGCGGACCCATAGGACATCAGCTGAACCCCGAGGAGTTGATCCACCGATGCGGCCGGGAGGACGAACGAAATGGAGGTGCGGTCGGGCGCCACCGCGAGGTCCTGTGCTCCCACCCGTTCGAGGGTCCCCACTACTTGGGCCACGCTCCCGGTCGGCGGAGCGAAGGCGTTTACGAATTCGGAATAGGAGAGAAAATGTCGGTAGGAGGCAGAGGTGGGATTCTCGACCTGGGCCAGGAATCGGTCGACCTCGCTCGCGTGGGGGTTGGCGAGCGTCAGCGTGAGGGAGACAGGGGTCGTAGCCGGAAGGACGTGGGCCGCCGCGGAGACCGGCAAAGGGAGTGCGTCGGTCGTCAGAGGAGCGGTGATGGGTCCTGGGGGAGGAGACGAAGCAGGCCTCACCCCTACGACCGCGGCCGTCCCGGTGACCACGAGGATCGACAACAAAATGCCGAGGGCAGCCGTGGGCCGAAGCATCCTGCGAACGCAGACATCCACCCCTAATGAGGTCGCCATGGGAACGGGTCCGGCAACCCTTTAGTTCGCCCCGGAATCTCGCCGCGTGATGGCCAACGCAGCGAGCGGAGCAGGCCGGCGCTGCGTGTTCTGTGAAATCGTGGAACGGCGGGCGCCCGCCTACATCGTCTACGAGGACACGGCGACGCTCGCCTTCCTCGACATCTTCCCCTTCACGAGAGGTCACCTGCTCGTGGTCCCGAAGCGCCACGGGGCGCGTCTCACGGACCTCCCCTGGGATGACCAGATGGCGCTCATCCGGACCCTGGACGAACTGTGTCGGCGTGCCGAACGCCTCGCCCCGGACTACAACCTCGCCCTGAACGCCGGAGCGAGGGCCGGCCAAGTGGTCTTCCACGTCCACTTCCACATCATCCCGCGGTACGGGGAGGCGAACCCCTTCCGGGCAACCGCTCGGCCGGCGCTGACCGAGTCCGACGCAAAGGCTCTTGTCGCCGAGCTCTCGTCCCCCTAAGGACGGATGTCGCTCACTCCCCGACCTCCCGCGGTCGCCGGCCAGTTCTACGAAGGC
>Ga0187817_10002116_pt1 | contig 10107 bp, 22 predicted proteins | sample NC_wetland_sal_i_17_FD_132431 | JGI IMG/M metagenome (GOLD analysis project Ga0187817, IMG submission 132431) | Wetland sediment microbial communities from Neuse River Estuary, North Carolina, USA - SO4_2 | ecosystem: Environmental > Aquatic > Freshwater > Wetlands > Sediment | place: USA... | reverse complement strand
GTCGCAGATGCGCCCGCACTCGCAGTCGGAGTCGCAGGAGATGGTCACGCCTCGGCCTCTGCGTTCTCGAACGAGTAGTACTCGGACTGGATGTTGAGCCCGGCCAGCTCCTCGCCCGTCGGCGCTCTAGGGCCTTCGAGGTGCTTGCCCACGATGACGAGCGAGTTGTGCCGGTCGGGGACGTAGGCCAGCAGCTCCCGGCGGATCATCGCCGCGAAGAGGTCCGGCATCCCGCACATGGAGCCGCCCGTGTTGCAGCCGAGGTAGATGACCTTCCCAGCTCGCTCGACGTGGGGGACGATGCCAGAGTCATGGTTGATGGGCCACGACGTGAAGAGGACGTCCATCGGCGTCTTGGGGAGGTCGTGGAAGTACGCCCGCTTGTAGGACAGGCCCTTCTGAAGCAGCGTCGAACGGGCGACCTCGATCCTGTCGATGGCGTGAACCCGTTTGGCGCCCAGCGTAAGCATGAGGCGCGCGAGTTCGAGGTCCCCGGCCCCGAGATCGTGGACGACCCGGCCCTTCACATGGAGGGAAAGCGTGACCTTCTGGCGGAGCGTTAGGCGACCGAACCCCACAGGGGATCGGTACACCGGGGGCTCAGACGGACTTCGGCTCGGGGAGAATGTCGTCCCGGAAGTGGTTTCGCGGGCGCTCGGGAACCTTGGGCGGGGGCATCCAGCCGTGCTGGCGGGCCGCGTAGTAGACCTGGGCGAGCGTCACGTCCTTCGCCACGCGGAGATCCTTGCCCGTGAGCCGCTTGAGGATGAGCGACGCGTGCTTGGGGTCGAGGTGCCCGACGTTCATGTACGAGCAGAGGCGGCCCGGACGCCGGGTCGCCGGGTCCATTTCCAGGGTCGAGGCGTTGGTGGTCGCCAGGATGCGGGCGTCGATGACGCCGCCGAGGATGCCGTCTCCGAGGTTCAGGAGCGAGCTGATGGCAGCCATGTCCCCTGCCGAGCGGTTGACGAGCACCTTGTCGGCGTCCTCGAGGACCAGGACGACCGGGCCCTCGAACCCGTGGTTCTTGGCGGACACGAGCGCAGGGACCAGCTCGGGGCTGCCCAAGTCCTTGACGAGGTGGGGCGGGACCACGACGAAGGCCGCGTTCGGCACGTCGGCGAGGAGCGCGCGGGCGATGAAGGTCTTCCCGCCGCCCGGGATGCCCGACATGATGACGAGGCGACCGCACGGGCTGTCCGCCTTGAGGTCGGCCACGACGTGGTCGTACTGGTTGAGGAGCTTGTCCGTGTAGTTGCCCCGCTCGAGCGGCGTGCCGGCGGCCCCGATGCGCGTCAGGTGGTAGCCGGTCATCCCGGCGGCCAGCGCGAACACGAAGCCCTTCTTCGGATCGTCGGGGACGAGGATGCCGCGCGCGAGCTTCGCGAGGGTCTGGATCTTGTCGTCCTTGACCGTCGCGACCTGGATGTACGCCCGCGGGGCCTCGGGGTTGTCGATGTCGATGGACATCATCGTATCGTCGGACCCGAGGATCGTCGTCTGCCCGTGCGTCCCGTGGTTGTACCGTACCGGCTTGACGTTGTACGTGGCCGTCAGGTGGTGCAGGAGCCTCTCGGGCCGGACGATCAGGTTGCCATCCCAGCGCCCCGTGTGAAGGGCCGGACCGCCCCCGAGCGCCTTGCGGAGCATCGGAGCCCCGATCCAGGAGTCGAGGTCGAACCTGACGTTGGCTCCCATCGTGGGGAGCTTGGCGTCCTCCCACCACGAGATCTGACCCGCTTCCGCCGTCTTCCAGAGCTTCGATGCGGTATGGATTCCCACGCTCAAGGGGTCATATCGAAAGACTCGTCAGTCCTCCCGTCAACAATCGATCAACTTTGGGGACAAGTTTCTGGGTAACTCGTTGACGGAGAGTTGACGGCGGACGCAAAACCACAATGATTTCCGCATGTACGCCATTCTTTTTAGACTGCCCGTCCGGGCCGCGTGTCTTGACGACCGAAGCTCAATCTGTCTCGAGGATGCGTTCCCACGACGTGCGTCGGATGAGAGGCGGTTCGGGCTCGCCTCGGAGCGCGAGGCCCGACTTGGCAAGGGTCGCGGGCCCCACACACCCGTCAGCGTCGAGCCCGTGCATGCGCTGGAAAGCCATGGTCGCGCGTTCGGTCTCCATGTCAAACTCGCCTGATTCGCTCGCGTGGTAGAGGATGTCCTTCGTCGGGCGGGCGTTTAGGAACCTCTGCCACGCGAGGACGTTGGGTCCCTTGGAGCCGTAGCCGAGGTAGATCATGCCCGCAGGACACGCTCCCAGCTCGTCGGGCGGTAGGGCTTGGGTTCGAGGGCCTTCTTGACGATCGCACGTCCGAACTTGATCCGACGCTTCGTGTCGAGGACCTGACGTTGGAGCGCTTCGGGGAGCTGGTAGATCGTGTCCACGTGCGCCATCCAGCTCTGTGTCGGCTGGGGTGGACAGTCGAGGCAACAGTAGCCCGTGAGGAGCGCCGGCGGGTCGTCCCACGCGCGGATGTCCTGGTGGCCGGTCGCGTCCACGTGTCGAGCGACCTCCCTGATGACTTCCGCGAACGAGTCGTAGTAGCTCACGACGCGGGCTTCTCCTCGGTCTCCCAGGCGATGTCGCTGGTCTCCCCGACCTTGACGATGGTCGCCCAGCATGACCGCTTGGTCTTGTCGAAAATGTAGCCCTCGGCGTTGGTCGCCTGGTCGTGGAGCTGGCGCCACCATTCCCACTGGCCGCCGGCCTTCACCATGTCCCCGTGGGTCGCTCCCTTGGCGGCGCCGATGAGGTAGTGGTTGTTGAGGCCGATGAACCGAACGTGGCCTTGCTCGCGCGCCCGCGCTCTGACGGTTCCCTTCTCGGGGTCGAGCCAGCGGGCCTCGAGGTTCCCACAGCGGCACACGGTCCAGGCGCCGCTCGGGTCGAGGGCCCTGATGTCGAGGCAGAGGGTGCAGAAGAGAGCTTTCATGGCCTATCGCTCCTTGCGCTTGACGGGCACTCGCCAACCGATCGCGTGGACTCCGCCGAGCTTCTTCGCGTACGCCTCGGGCGTTGAGTCGTTGGGGATGCGGTGGAGCTTGGCGCCCTCGGGGACAGGAGCGTCCCACATCGGAGGGCCCAGGCCAGCGTTGAACCCGGTCACAACGACAGCGACGATAGGAAGATCTCCACCCCAAGTCGTGAGGTAGCCTCTGCCATTCGCGTCGTACCAGCCGAGGAGGTACGTGTTGCCCCAGTCCGGTTCTTGGTCTTCGATGAACTCGGTCATGCCTTCCCCTCGTGTCTAGCGACGGCTGCGGCGCACCCGGCAGGCTCTGGATCGAACCCTGCGCACTCGGGTCCATTATCGTCGAGGCCCCGGTTGTGGGGGTGAACGGCAGCGTGCAGCCCGAACTTGACCCCACACCGGAGGCACGTCTTGCGCGCCTGTTTGTGGTCGATGTCTTTCACGCCGGTACGCCAACAGCCAAGCGGGATCATGTCTTCCTCTCGTACACGTGGGGATGCTTCGCGGCCAAGTGTTTGACGTAACAAGGCTCGCTCTCCCGAACGCCGTCCTTGGTCGTGCCCGAGAACACCGGCTGGTTGCAGACGTACTTGGCGCAGAGCGGGCACTCCCAGCACGCCCACCAGAACCGCTCATCCTTGTCCTTGGGGCTCACGCTCCCGCACGCCGTGCATCGCACACGGTCAGCTACACCGAAGGGTTCGAGGACCGTGTTCCGTCGGTCCACGATTACTCAATCTGACCCGGACGGGGCCGATCAAAACACGGACGCGAGACCCCAACGATCCCGCAGACCTGGAAATTAAAGAGATTACACGGCGGCCCGGGGCATGTCCGGCTCTACTCCAGGAATCCCTTCAGGTCGGCCACGAGCGAGTCGACCATGTACGAGGCGAACACGTCCATCTTCTCGGGACGTTTGTCGTGGTCGGGGACCGGCGCAACCGCGAGGATGATGACGATGACCCGGTTCGCCAGCTCGTCCCTCTTGGCCTTCGTGAGGTCGTCCTGGAGCTGCATGAGTCCCACGACCACTTCCATCGGGGCGTCGAGAGGGTTGGGCTTAAGGCGCTCCAGAAGTGGTAGCGCCTCGGTCGCGATCTCGGGGAGGGTCTTCACGGAATGCTTATGCACTCACTACACCGTGGACTCGTGGGACAAGAAGCAGGCGGCCAACAAGAGGCGCCGGGAGCTTCGGGAACGAGCGGTCGCGTACCTCGGCAGCAAGTGCGCGATCTGCGGGTACAACAAGAGCATCCTGGCCTTCGACTTCCACCACGTAGAGGTCTGGCTCAAGGACTTCACCATCTCGGCCAAGATGACCTCTTGGGAGAAGATCGAACCCGAGCTGAAGAAGTGCGTCCTGCTCTGCTCGAACTGCCATCGTGAGGTACACGACGGCCTCCACCCCGGTTACGTCTCCTTCGAGGAGAGCAACCGGGGTGGCGACGAGAACCAGCTCGACATGTTCGACGAGGACGCGGCGGAATGAACCCGAACCAGTGGCTCATCGAGATCGGCGTGTGGGCGCTCGCGTTCTTCACGGCCATGGTCGGCGCGTTCTTCGAGTGGCTCGCGTCGCTCCTGCCTACAACTCGACGTCGAGCGGGCTCCCAGCACGCACCTCAAGCAACCACGCCTTCGTGAGGCGCTTGCCAGCGATACGTTCGATCACGCAGGGGTGATAACCGCGGATGCCGTCGTGGCAGCCCCCGTACACGACCTTGGGGCCGGTGCGGCTACCGACGCGGCGGCAGTTGCACCCCATCGACTTGCCCTTGGCGAACTTCCAGGCGCTCCGCTCGCAGACGCAGTCGACCACCCCGTTCGGGTGAACCCACTCCAAGTGGATCTTACGTGCGCGCTCTCCGTACCGGATCGTACGGTCTCGACGTTCCTCTCGCTTCTTCACGGTGACCTCCACCACCCGCCCCCGCCAGGGGCGCGGGGGTCATGCGTGGCGGAGGATGGAAGAGCGGAGTCACATCAGCAGCTTGCCATGGGGTCTGGGTCGAGGTCAACCCGAGTGCTTGTACTCCTCGTAGAACGAGGCGGGCTTGTACCGGAGCATGTCCTCGGCCCAGGTCGCCCTTCGGGCGTGCGGGTACTTCTCGGTGCCGATGAGGGCGAGCATCTCTTCGAGCGTGCCCCACGCCATGACGATTCCGTCCGATGTGCGCTCCATCACCCAGTCGGCCTTGGACGTGGCGTTCGCAGCCTGCCGGTAGAAGACGATGAACCGGGGTTCCGGTTCCACGGCGACCTCATCGCCATCGTTCTTGAGGACGCGCTCGAATGACGTGGGTTTGTGCTGTGCGTCCAGCTCGCGGGCATCCAGCACAGAGGGGTTCTTCGGGTCGGGGCTCATGCCTTGGCCTTGGTCAGGATGTGCCGGATGCGGTTCTGCCGGTCATAGTACGCGGCCTTGCGGCACTCGGTACGGCAGTACCTCTGGCCCTTGCGCTTCGGCCTGAACTGGCGGTCGCAGAATCCGCAGAGGGGCAGCGACGTCGCCGTAGTCGCACCGGGCAACTCGTCCCCGTCGTCGTCCATCACCCGCTCGAACCCGGTCTTGCGCGACCGAGCGGTGTCGTAGGCGTCGAGGAGCCGACGCAGGCGCGTGGCGTCCGTGTACCGGATCGTCAGGTGCGGACCGTAGACGAGCTTGCGCACGAACTCCGCGATGAGCTGCATGGCTTGGTCGGCGGTCATGTTTATCGGCGTCTACGAGGTCTACGGGTCGTACCCCTCAAAAAGAAGTTGTGCTTTCCCGGACGCGAAAAGTCAATGATTTCGTCGGGGATGTATAATCAGAATCGTTGGAAGCGTCCGGAGATCGGGCTGCACAAAAACCCTCAACTTATTTCTCGGAGTCGTCGATTTGTGGGATGAAGCCTGTGAAGCTCGCGATGACGCGGTCCTGTTCGTCGATCTGCTGGCGGAGCTTGGCGATGGATTCGCGCCACTGCCGCTGCTCGTCGCGGTAGCGTTCGATGGCTCCGTCTCGGACCGCGGCGAACTCGACGAGCGCCTCTTCGAGGGACGTACAGGCGTTCTTCTTCGAGAGGCTGTAGGTCTTGGCCGGGTCCATGTAGCGGAGCGAGTGGGCATCCGTGCGCGCTTGTAGCCGGCGTTCGACGAGACCCGGCCCCTCCCAGAGGACGCGGTGGTACTGGACGATCCAAGCGTCGGTCTCTCGCCCGTACATCCCGCCGCGCTTGTAGAACTTCTGGCCGTGGCACTTGAGCTTCCAGAGGGCCATGAACCGCAGGCCGTAGCTCTTGTCGGTGAGCTGGTAGATGTACTCGGGGTAGACGCCCATCTGCTTGCGGTCGACGCGGAGGTCCGTGTCTTCGGCGAAGTTCTTGGCCCGCGGGATCGCCTTGAGCGTCTCCCACTCCTCGGTGATGTCGTCTGCCTCGGGCTCCACCTTAGAGAAGTACACCGGGACGGTGTAGGCTTTCTGGGTGGAGCAGGTGCTCGTCGGACCGTGGCCATGCGTGACCGAATGCGAGCGGTGCAAGAAAGTCGGGGCTGACGTCCGCGCGCGGGACAGCCAGACCATGTACGAGCCCAAGGCCCTCAACGCTTGGACCCGGCTCCTCCTCGACGACGAGCTTCACGGCGTGCCCGAGGAACCGAACCGAGACCTCATGCTGTGCGACGAGTGCGCCGAGGAGTACGACAAGTACATGGACGAGATGTGGAAGGCATACCACGGGAGCTTGCTCTGATGCGCCTACGGAACCTCACTGACCATCCGATCGAAGTCCCGCTCAGCACGTACACGCACCCGAACGGGGGCTGCATCCGGCTGATCTATCCCTTCTACCCTGGCGCGTGGTCGGAGGAACTCGACCCCTCGGACCCGCTGGTCAGGCAGCTCATGGAGTCGGGGCTCAAGCCGGTCCACATACCCACGTGGTTTGAGAAGCTGCTGCGCGAGCCGCCGTTCTAGGGTAGGCTCGAGCCCATGAACCGACGCGAAGTCCTCCAGGCGGCAGCCGGCATCGCAATCGTCGGCGCCCTCCCCGAGCCCGTGCAGGCCCCGACCCGAGGTGACGAACCGCACCTCATCGTCGAGTCGACGGTACACGACGGCCCGTTCAACATGGAGTTCGGCTACGAGTCTTCGTACGAGTTCGGCGGTACGCTCGAACAGCGCTTCAAGGCGGCCATCGAGTGGTTCAAGCGCAAGCGGGACATCGCACCGGACCTCGGAGCGCCCATCGTCATCGGCTTCTACAAGGGCGAGGGCGTGACATGGCCCCTGCCGGGCCTGCGTGGGCTCCCGACGCGCCACGAGGGGTACGAGGTCGTAATCGGGCCGTACCTGCTCGATGGCATCTCGACCGAGGCCGTCTGGATGCAGGGACGCTACGACTTCCTCGACGTCAAGCGTGTGCGCAAGATGAACGCGCGTAGCGCGACGTGGAACGACCTCGCGACCGTCCACGTCGAGCTACCGATGCGGTACAGCGGCGGTCGTCCCGACCTGCGGCCTGCCTAAGTCCCGACCTTCTCCGTCGAGCCTTCCCACACGAACTCGCCATCTTCGCCTACGGGCAGATGCGTCCGGCAGGCGGCGCAATAGGTGCTGTCGTAGAAGTGAGGATCGCGGGCGTAGGTCTCGGCGATTGCCTCCCCCATCGTCGTGACCGTGCCGCACGTCAGGTGCCTGTAGCTGTGACGTACGGGCCGCACGAACCCTCGCGCTCGCTCCGCACCCGAGAGCACAACGTAGCCCCGCTGTTGACCATCCTCGCGTTCCGCGACGTTGGGCTCGCCTGGTCCCACGGCCTCGCCCACGACGGCGCGTGCTGACCGATCTACGGGCGGCGGACCATCCCTCCTGGGCGGACGGTCGGGCGGCCAGTCCTCCTGAGTCACGTGCTCCCACGCGGTCGGAGGGTTCATCGGGACAGGCATGTGCTCCCCGCCCTTGGAAGGCTGGTTGCCAGGCCAACGGTGAGCTTGGTATGCCGGACGGTACTTGGTGGCCGGGCACGGAGACTTTTGAGGGTTGTCTTCACCCGTGAAGTTGATCTCGTAGACCTCGCGTAGGGCCTGCCACTCGGGATGCGCGTCGCAATACTCGCAACTTCCCGGGCGGTGCAGAATCAGCGGGTCGCAGTGCGGGAACTGGCCTAGCTTCTCGTATGCCTCGGCGGGGGCCTTGTAGCGCTCGGGCACTTTCGGATCGGGCATCACCCAAGGTGGTGTACAAATAGAGCATGGGCGAGACCGCCGACCTCAAGGCAGAGATCGAGCGCGATCTGGACGCGATGATCGCGGACAAGCTCATCAATCCCGAGCAGCGGGACACGGCGAAGCTCCTGCTCACCGCCATCGTGTTCGGCTGCAAGAACATTGACGAGCTGGCGTTCCGTTCTGGCCTGCCGCGAGACAGGTTCGTCCGCCCCATCGCTCGGCGGATGCGGGCTTCCCACGTGTGGAACCGGGACGGGTCGGTCAGCTTCGAGTACCCCGATGACGCGGAGAACACGAACACGGAGTTCGTGCTTCACGTCCTCTGCGCCGAGGGGTTGATCGTGAACCGAGGCTTCAGTGAGCCGGGCTCACCCGAGGGAAACGTCGTCGGCGAAGTCGGGGCGGTCGATCAAGTCGAACCAGGTGCTTCGGGGATCTAGGATCGACTCTGCCCGCTTCTTGGCGGAGTCCACGTTCGGGAACTTGCCCTTCCCGATGCTTGACTGGTCGGGCCGCCACATGTCCATGACCACCGTGCCGTCTGAAGCCCGCTCATGGATGAGCGCCGTCCCGAGTTCTGTCCTGGTCGACCAAGACACCTCGCTTGGGCTGCCTCGGAAGTGCTTCTGCCAGCTCAGCACTCAGTCGTCCTCGTCGTCGACGCTGTTGATAGAAACAGTACCCCACTGGCGCTTCGGCGGCGTAGGGCGGGGGACAGCCGGGGAAGTCGCGGGCTCGTCGACCAAGGGCGGCGGCGCGGGCTCTTCGGCGTCGAACTCCGCTTCCCCGAGAACGCGCTCCATGGCGGTCCTGTACGGGCGGTTGGCCAGGAACTTCTCCGCCATCTCTCGGGCCTTGGACGGCGTGGGCTCCTTGATCGAGCACGCGGTCTTGTCGGGGTAGCGCACGATCCCTACTGCCGGACCCGTGGGGTCGTCGAACACGACCGCGAACCCTTTCTCGTTCACGAGCACGCCGAAGCGCTCGTGCTCCTCCCAAGCGGGGAGACCCTCCCTCTTGGCTTGGTCGGCCTCGTCGAGGTCTATGCTCATCGTGACGGGCGCGTGAGGGTTCCGAGGCGCGCTCGGCTCTTCCTCGCGGACGCCTTGCAACATGCCGAAGTCGTCTTCATCGTCTCCACCGTCGAGGCCCCCGCCGTCGCCGCCACCACCTTCCCCGTCGTCCCCGCCGTAGTTGATGAATCCGTCTGGCGTGAAGACCGCCTGTGCGATCCATCCTTCGGTCTCGTCGATGTCCTCGTCGAAGACCCACCACCTATCCGGGTCGCCCCCCATGATGGCGCCGGTCCGAAGTCCGAACGGGTCGTCGAGCCGAGGGCGGGCAACGAAGTAGTTGTACTCACGGCGAAGACCAGGTCCGGTTCCGGTCGGCACGATGCTGAAGACCACCTGGGAAGGCGAGAGCCCGGTGCCGCCCTGGACGTTCGGGTACGCGTTGTGGGCGAACCCTTCCCCTTGCGCCTCTTGAGGCGTCATCGGCCTTTCGCCAGGGAACATCGGCATACTTGGAGAGTACACCGCCGAGGCTACAGACGCTCCCAGGCCGTTGGGCGACCGATGCGCACATCGGCCCAGTGCATGGCTTGGGACGGCGAGCCGTCCACGACTGTGCAGACGAACCGCTCGTCTTCGGTGATCCGCCCGCGCTTGTAGATGCACGCGTACCAGTGGTCGCTGTGCTTGGGGTAGCGCAAAAAGGCGAGCAGTAGGGCTCCAGAGTCGGGGCCCAGGCGACGATGCCAGGAGTTCTGGGGGTCCCAGGAGCCAGCGCCCGCGATGTGCACCCAGTGCCCGAGCTTGAGCCCAGCAGCGTCCGTGGGCCAGTCGTCGGGGATCGGCGCCGGCGGCTCGCGGGTCTCGAAGAAGATCGTCATCTCGGCCAGCATCCGCTC
>Ga0187817_10002115_pt1 | contig 10110 bp, 10 predicted proteins | sample NC_wetland_sal_i_17_FD_132431 | JGI IMG/M metagenome (GOLD analysis project Ga0187817, IMG submission 132431) | Wetland sediment microbial communities from Neuse River Estuary, North Carolina, USA - SO4_2 | ecosystem: Environmental > Aquatic > Freshwater > Wetlands > Sediment | place: USA... | reverse complement strand
TGCCGGCTCGATGAATAGGAGGCGCCGTATGGATTTCGGCGATACCGATCCAAGTGCGTGGCGCGGGGACGAGCATCGTCTGCACGTCCCCGCAAGCGAAGTGAGATTTAGCCGGCGCGAGCTCGACCGGATCCTGCGGCTCTACGGCCGGAAAGTCTCCGACGGTGAGTGGCGTGACTACGCCATCGATTTTCTCAAAGACCGCGCGGTATTCTCGGTGTTCCGCCGCGCCAGCGAAGTTCCAATCTACCGTATCGAGAAGAATCCAAGATTTGCCCGCCGCCACGGCGCCTACAGCGTCATCTCGGCGACCGGGCATATCATGCGCCGTGGCCAGGAACTTGATCGCGTGCTTGGCGTGCTCGATCGTTCGCTGCGCGTGGTGGCGGGCTAGATCGGCTGGCGTGGGAACTTCAATCATCACGTCAGGGCGGCGTGGTGTCGCCGCTGCCGAGCGCGCGTTGCATCAGCACGGTGTCGAGCCACTGGCCGTGCTTGAAGCCGACCGAGCGCAGCGTGCCGATATGGCTGAAACCGGCTTTGGCGTGCACCGCGATCGAGCCGACTTGAGCTGAATCGCCGATCACCGCGATCATCTGCCGGAAGCCGCGCGCCGCGCTTTCGGCGATAAGTCTCGCCAGCAAGAAGCCGCCGATGCCTCTGCGGTGCATCTCGGGCGCTACGTAGATCGAATCCTCCACGCTCCAATGGTAGGCCGGACGGGCGCGATAGGGACCGGCATAGGCATAGCCGGCGACCGCGTCGGCGGTCGTGGCCACGAGATAAGGGTAGCCGCCGTCGAGCAGGATTTTCTGCCGGCGCGCCATTTCGGTTTCGCCGGGCGGCTCGATCTCAAAGGTCGCGGTGCCGTCACGAACAGCATCGGCATAGACGCGCGTAATGGCCACGATGTCCGAAAACGCGGCGGGCCGGATGGTGAGCGTCTGCATCGTCAGAAGCCAAATTGCCAGAAAAGATCCCGCCAGAAAAGAAAACGCCCCGGATTGAGCCGGGGCGTTTCAACGATATCGATGCGTTTGTTTAGCGTCGGTCGCCGAAGAGGCGCAACATCATCAGGAACAAGTTGATGAAGTCGAGATAGAGCCGCAGCGCGCCCATCACGGCCTTGCGGCCGCCGACCGTGCCGTCGTCCATCGGGTTGTACATTTCTTTGATCGCTTGGGTGTCATACGCGGTGAGTCCGACAAAGATGAGGACGCCGATCACCGAGATCGCCCATTCGAGGCCGCTTGAGCGCAGGAAGATATTGACCAGGCTGGCGATGATGATGCCGATCAAGCCCATGAACATGAACGAGCCGACGCCGGTCAAATCGCGCTGCGTGGTGTAGCCCCACAGGCTCATCGCGCCAAAGGTCGCCGCCGACACGAAGAAGACCTGCGTGATCGAATGCCCGGTATAGGCCAGGAAAATCGACGCCAATGAAAGCCCGAGCAGGCCGGCATAGACAAAGAACAGCATCAGCGCTGTTCCAGGCTGGAGCCTGTTGATGCCGAAGCTCAGGGCAAATACGAGCCCAAGCGGCGCCAGGAAGAAGATCCACATCAGCGGACCGAAAATGGCGTGGCCGAACGGCGTGAGCCCGGTGATTTCATTGCCGACGACCTGAATGGCGGCGCCTCCAGAGGCGACATAGGTCGCCCAGGCGACAAGCCCGGTCAGGGCCACGCCCGCAGCCATGTAATTGTAGACGCGGATCATGTAAGCGCGCAGGCCTACATCGACCGCGACTTGGTCCGCGCGATAGCCGGTCCGCGCGCCAGCGTAATTCCGATCGAAGTCGGACATGGAATGAACCCCTGTTGTCCCGGCGCTCAGGCCGGGTCTGGCGTTCGGCGAAAGCCGAACACTTTGTGGCAGGAATGTAGTGCGAAAGGCCAGCGCGCGCCAGATGGCTGCCGCGGCATATTTTCCGGCTCTTTTGGGCGGAAATTGGCGTTTTTCCGGGAAGAAAAACTAAAGGTTTCGTAACACCGCGGCTGGCTTGCGGCCAAGCGCATTGAAAGTGCCGGCAAGCCCGATCACGACCGTCACCAACAACGCGGCGCCGGCCGCTTCGATGGCCGCGCCCGCGACCCACGCAAACGGAAATTCCATGAGCTTGGTCACGACAAAATAAGCCGCGATCGTGCCCGCCGATACACCGAAGATCGCGGTGGCCAGTCCGATCAGCAGATATTCAAGCGCATACGCCGCCGTGAGCCGGGCGCGCGTTGCACCCAAGGTTTTCAGGATCACGGCGTCATAGACGCGAAAGCGCTGGCTTGCGGCGAGCGCGCCGCCGAGCACGAGCGCGGCGGTGATCAGCGTCACGGCGCTCGCGCCGCGCAACGCCAGCACGAGCTTACCCACGAGAGTGTCTACCGCATCGAGCGCGTCTTTCACGCGCACGGCCGTGACGGTCGGAAACGCGACCGCCAGCGCTTTAATGAGCGCGGTCTCTTCGGTCGGGTTGCCGCTATCGGCAAATGTCAGTGTCGCGATCTCGCTATGCGGCGCGGCATCGAAAATACCGGGCGAGAACACCAAGACGAAATTGATGCCGAGATTTTCCCAATCCAACGCGCGCAGGTTCGCGATCCGCGCCGTCACATCGCGGCCGAGCACGTTGACGGTGATGGTGTCGCCGATCTTCAGATCAAGATCGTGCGCGGTCCTGCTTTCGAGCGACACGAGCGGCTCGCCGGAATAGGCGGCATTCCACCACCGCCCGGCCACGATCCGCGAGCCGGCCGGCACCGTTTTGGCGTAGGTGATGCCGCGGTCCCCGCGCAGCACCCAGGCCGAATCGGCGGCCGGTTTAAGCTCGTCCGCCTTGACCCCGTTGGCCGCGACAATACGCCCGCGCAGCATCGGCACCCGTTCGACGGTCGCGCCGGGCGCCCGTTCGCGCATGAACGCGTCGAAACGCGCGGCCTGTGCGGCCGGAATATCGATGAAGAAAAACGACGGCGCTTTGTCCGGCAGTGCTGCGGCGAATTCGCGATGCAAGTTACCGTCGATCTCGACCACGGTGACGAGGAGCGCCAATCCAAGCCCGAGCGAGAGCATGACACTTGGCGTGAGCGCGCCAGCGCGATGAATATTGGCGACGGCAAGCCGCACGATCGTCGATCGCGAACGCGGCGCCTGCCGCGCGATCCACATCGTCAGCGCCGCGACAAGCCGCAGCAGCAGGAAAACGGCCGCCGCGGCGGCGATAAAAAATCCCGCGATGCGGCGGTCGTCGGTGGTGAAAAGAGCGAGGGCCGCGAGAACCGTGACGGTCGCCCCGGCGGCGAGAACATAGCGCGCGCGCGGCCAGCGTCGTTCGGCCGCGATGCGGTCACGAAACAATTTCAACACCGAAATATCGTGGGCCTGGCCCAGCGGCCAAAGCGCGAAAGCGAGCGCGGTGAGAAGTCCATAGACCACCGCCAGCGCCAATACGTGCGGATGCAATGTCGGCGTGACCGGCAGCGGCACGATCGCGCCGAAGAGGTTCGCGATCAGAAACGGCAGCGCCGCGCCGAGTGCCGCGCCGATGACGGCGGCAAATATCGCAACAGCAATAATCTCGGTGCAATAAATCGCGAAGATGTGGCCGCCGGCGGCGCCAAGCGCTTTCAAGGTCGCGATCGTGTCGCGCTTGCGCGCCAAATGGCTGGCAACCGCATTGGCCACGCCCACACCGCCCACGAGCAGCGTCGCCAGACCGACCAGCGTGAGGAATTGCGAAAAGCGTTCGACGCTGCGCTCGAGCTGAGGCGAGGCTTTGCTGCGGGTGCGGACTTCCCAGCCGGCTTGTGGAAATTCGGTCTGCGCCTCGTGCTCTAGCGCTTTGACATCGCCGTCGCTTGAATTGGCCTGCGGGAGCCGAAGGCGATATTGCCAGCGCACCAGGCTACCGGGTTGAAGGAGTCCGGTGGCGCGCAATGCCCCTTCGCCGATCAGCACACGTGGTCCGAGGCCGATGCCGCCGCTGAGCTTATCCGGCTCGCTGACCAGCGCAGCCCGCAGCTCCACGTCGGCACGGCCGAGCGTGATGTGATCGCCGATCTTCAGGCCGAGGCGGGTGAGCAAAACCGGATCCGCGACGGCGCCGAAAGCCGTGCCGTGCTGGGCGAGCAAGTCGGACAGCGGGCGCGCCGGGTCGGTCTTCACTTCGCCGAACGACGGATAGGCTTCGTCCACCGCTTTGACCTCGACCAGCGTGCCGGGGGAATCGGAGGTCGCCGCCGCGACCGGGCGCGCCATCGCCCGCAAGGTTGCGACGGCGGATACGGCGCCATGCGCGTTGAGAAAGGCGCGCTCGCTGTCGCTTGCTTCGCGCTGAATGAGCGCGAAGGCGATGTCACCGCCGAGGATCACGCGGCCCGCTTTGGCGATGCCGTCGTTGAGGCTCGCCGCCAGCGAGCCGACGCCCGCAATCGTCATGACGCCGAGCGCGACACAGGCGATGAATACGCCAAAGCCGCGCAGGCCGCCGCGCAGATCGCGCCAGGCGAACCGCACCGCCAATCCGCCGGTGTGCCGGGCGCCCCCGACAGCCGTTGCGTCCGACGCGCTGGCGGCGAGCGTCATATGATTTCAGCTGCCACGGTTGCCGGCTCCTCGATATGTCCCGAGCGCATGTGCAGCACGCGATCGCAGCGCGCAGCGAGTGCGGTGTCATGCGTGACGAGCACAAGTGTTGTGCCGCGCTCGGCATGACCGCGGAACAAAAGCTCGATGATCTCGCGTCCGGTTGCCTCGTCGAGATTGCCGGTCGGTTCGTCGGCGACAAGGATGGCCGGATTGGGCGCGAGCGCGCGGGCGAGGGCGACGCGCTGTTGTTCACCGCCGGAAAGTTCGGCTGGATAGTGCAGAATGCGCTGCGCCAGTCCCACCGCCGCAAGCTCGCGTTCGGCGACGGAGAGCGCATCGCGAATGCCGGCAAGCTCGAGCGGCACCGCGACGTTCTCCAGCGCGGTCATGGTCGGGATCAAATAGAAAGCCTGAAAAACAATGCCGACATTCTTACCGCGAAAGCGCGCCAGCCGGTCTTCGTCGAGTCCGAGCAAGGCCTGCCCGGCGATGGTAACCGAGCCGGAGTCTGGCCGTTCCAGGCCGGTCATGACCATCAGCAGCGTGGACTTTCCCGATCCCGAAGGACCGAGAAGTGCAACCGCTTCGCCGCGACGTATATGAAGATCGATGTCTTTGAGGATATGCACGCGCGCTGCGCCGCGGCCCAGCGAGAGGTTGACACCGCCGAGCGCCACAGCGTCAAGTGTCGCGGCTGCGGGCGCTGTGGATTCGGCGCCGAAGCCATCTTTTGGGGAGCCGTGCTTCGGGGAGTCATGCCTCGGAATGTCGTTCATGCGTTCAATCAGCTCAGTTCGTGCGATGCGGCGATGGGTCCGACGTCCCGCTTGCGTGCGCTCATATGGGGCGCGGCGCATTTTTCAGCAAATCGCGCTGGCTTTTAGCGTGGCATTTGCCGCCGAAACAATGGCGCAATTCGCGCATGCCGAGGCCCAGGGCCAAACTCCAAGCCAAGCTCCAGTTCACGTCGTTGCCCTTGGCGATTCGTTGACCGCGGGCCTTGGGCTTGCCGTCAAAGAGGGGTTTGTGCCGCGCCTGCAAGCCGCGCTCGCCGCCAAAGGCGTGATCGCCGACATCGCCAATGCCGGCGTTTCAGGCGACACTGCTTCGGACGGACTCGAGCGGCTCGACTGGTCGGTGCCGGCGGGCACGGACGCCGTCATCGTCGAACTCGGCGCCAATGATATGTTGCGCGGCATAGATCCGCGCGTGACGCGCAACGCCCTCGATGCCATTCTCACGCGTCTCGCGGAACGTCACATCGCCGTTATGTTGTGCGGCATGAAGGCCGCGCCGAATTTGGGCACCGAATATGGCGAGGCCTTTGACAGCATCTACGCGGATCTGGCGGCCAAACATGCGGTGTTGCTCTATCCGTTCTTCCTCGACGGTGTCGCAGCCAACGCAGCACTCATCCAAAGCGACGGTCTGCATCCCAATGCCGCTGGCGTGGACGCGATCGTCGGGCGGATTCTGCCGAAAACAGAGGAACTGATCGCGAGGGTTCGCGCACAAAAACAAACGTGAGGGTTGCGCGTGGGCGGCGATCACCCCATTCTGGGTCTCTCGCGATTCGCTGAGCCAAAACTCGGCAAGCGCGAGCAACGGAATCCGCGGGCGCACCGGACCCCTTGTGCCCGCTTGTCGCGGAGGTTGTCATGCCCCGCTTGTTCACCGGCATCGAAGTGCCGCGGTCGATCGGCCAGTCGCTCGCCATGATGCGCGGCGGGCTGCCGGGGGCGCGTTGGATCGACCTGGAAAATTACCATCTCACCTTGCGGTTCATCGGCGACATTGACGACGCCTTGGCGCACGAAATCGCTGGCGTTCTTCGCCGCGTCCATCGGCAGGCGTTCCAGCTTCGGCTCGACGGCCTGACGTCGTTTGGCGGCCGCAAGCCACGCGCCGTCGTTGCTGCGGCCACGCCAGCCGCTCCGCTCATCGAGTTGCAAGCCGAACACGACCGCCTGCTGCAGCGGCTCGGGCTCGAGCCGGAGGGACGAAAGTACACGCCCCACGTGACCCTCGCGCGCCTGCGCGATTCGTCGAGCCACCACGTCGCCGAATATTTGGCGGCGCGCGGTCACTACCGCTCGCTATCGTTCGACGTTGCACGCTTCGTCCTGTTCTCATCGCGCGCGTCGGTGGGCGGCGGACCTTATATCGTTGAGGAAGACTATCCGCTCGTCGCCCATGAAATGAGACGAGTTCAACACGCCGGCTGATCGGTCGGTGTCGTTTGACAAGCGAACGGCTTACGCACGCAGGATTCTCGACTGCAGGTCGAGCATGGCCGTGGCGAAACCGTGGCTGTCCGACATCAATTCTCGCATCAGCGACAACGGCGTCGGGCGCGACGACTCGACCTCGCCGACAACGCCTTCGAAATCGAACGAAAGCTCGGCATCGAATTTGCGCGCGAGCTGCTGCATGCGCCGGTTCTCGGCGAGACACGCCATGTGTAGGTGCCGAAAGCCGCGGTTGCGCGCAGCGAGCAGGGTCCGGCGGAGCAGGGCCGAACCGACGCCGTGGCTCTGCCAGGGCTTCTCGACGCTGATCGCGGCTTCGGCCTGTTTCGGAAAGGGCGGGCCGAGCGCGCGCAACTCCGCGCCGCCGCGCATCATGCCGCCGACGAAGAAGCCGTGGACGACAGTGTCGAGGCCCGTCGCGAGGTCGACGTAGTCGCGAATGAAATCATCGGACACCCCGCCGGCAAAACGATTGCGCCGGCTTTCGGGATCGAGGCGCAAGACGTGTTCGCGATATTTGGCCGTCTCTCCGATCCACAATTTGCGGATCACGCCGCCTTCGGGAAGGACTTCTTGCATTGGGTCTCCTGACGTTGTGTCGACAAGACCCTCTCCGGCCGCTTCCTCCCCAGAAAGCGCGCGAGCGTGACGGACACGCGCACGGCGAATCAAATCATCATGTCGTGTGCCATCGGAATGAGGCAAGGTGAAGGATTGAGCAACATGCCTATATTCCCTATACGCATGGCTCTCGACGCATTTGCGACCGTTTGTTGACGACGCGAGAAGGCCTGCGCGACGACCTCCGCTAAGCGCTGCCTCAAATTTGTGCCTGCATCCGTTCGGTGACGGCAAAAGAGCATTCATGAAAAAACGCGTGCTTTTTCTGGCATACATTCTGGCGTGCTCGGTGCCCTTGGCAGCGCTTGCTGCTCCCGCGGGTCACGACCTCTGCTCAGGATTTCTGCAGGGACAAAAAATTCGGCTTGTGTTCGGCACCGGCGCCTTGTGTTGCGACGCCACCGTCAAGATCGTGAAACCCGGCAAAAATACCCGGACGAAGACTTATACCTTTTCGGCTGATATTGATGCGCCCGGCATCTACTCGGCCAAGTCGGATGACGGGTCCATGCGCTACATCGTCGGGCACGGCAATAATATCGAGGTCGCCCTACTGTCTCTGGACGCCGGCGGCTTGCAAATCGACAATGAGCTTTTGACCTGCAGGACTCTGGATCATAGGCCGGATGCGATGGCGAATTAGAGCATGATCCGGAGAGGTGGATGCCGGTTTTCCGTAAAGGTTATGCTCCGTCAAAAACATAGAGCGACAATCGATTCAAACTCAAACAATCGCGCTTTACGTCCAACGAGAATGGCCGCCGCCTTTCTTCCACCAGCGCCTTAATCCGACCGCCACCATGCAAAAGCGCCGGTCCGGTAGCACGATTGTGATGGCCCAATTCTAATGGCGAATTCCGTCGCAGCTTTCTACACCGCCAGCGTTGCTGCCGGACGTCTCGAATACGACATCGGCCAGCGCGCCGTCGTCGAAAAACTAGCGCGGCTTGAAGCGCGGATCGCCGAACGTCGCCTGGCGCACAAATCGTCCGCATTGGGCTGGCTGTTCGCAAGCCGCGAACGCGCGCTCGCGCCCATCAAGGGACTTTATCTCTATGGCGATGTTGGGCGCGGCAAGACGATGCTGATGGATTTTTTCTTCGAAAATAGTCCGGTCGCGCGCAAGCGCCGCGCTCATTTTCACGAATTCATGCTCGACGTCCACGAGCGCATCTACGCGGTGCGCCAGAGCATGAAGCTCGGCGAACATGCCGGCGACGACCCGATCAAGCTCGTCGCCGAACAATTGGCCGAAGAGGCGTGGCTGCTTTGCTTCGACGAATTTCACGTCACCGACATTGCCGACGCGATGATTCTCGGGCGGCTTTTCGCGCAACTGTTCGAGCGCGGGATCGTGATGGTGGCGACGTCAAACGTGCCGCCGGAAGAGCTTTACAAAGACGGGCTCAACCGCGCGCTGTTCGTGCCGTTCATCGAGCTGTTGCAAGCACGCATGGACGTGCTGCGGCTCGACGCCCGGACGGATTTCCGCCTGGAAAAGCTCGGTGGCCAGCCGGTTTGGTACGTGCCGGCCGATGCCGCTGCGGACGCGAGCCTCGATGATGCGTGGCGGCGGCTGACCGCCGGCGAAGCGGGCGCTGCGCAGGAATTGCGGCTCAAAGGGCGCTCAATCCACGTGCCGCGCGCCTTTCGGGGCGTGGCGCGATTTTCTTTCCACGATCTGTGCGAACAGCCGCTCGCCGCCGCAGATTATCTGCGGATTGCACGCGAATATCACACCATCATTCTCGATCGTATTCCGGTCATGACCTACGACAACCGCAATGCCGCCAAGCGCTTTATTATTTCGATCGACACACTCTATGACATGAACGTGAAACTGATCGCCTCGGCCGCGACGGCGCCCGACGCGCTCTACTGTGCCGATGAAGGGTTCGAGGCACTGGAATTCAAACGCACCGCTTCGCGGCTCGTCGAAATGCGCTCGCAAGACTATCTGGCGCGCCCGCATGGCGCCGCGCATGAACGAATGTCGGGCTCCTCAAGCGGCATCGTGGAGACCTAGCCGGTGCGCGCAACGGCGTTTTTCGTCCGACTTGAACGCGTCAGCCGAAACGGCTAATGACCCCGGCGACCGGGGACATCTCACCGATCAGGGACGTTGTCTGATGCCGCGAAGCAAGATCGCACTGATAGGCTCGGGCCAAATCGGCGGCACGCTGGCCCATCTCATCGGACTTAAGCAGCTCGGCGACGTTGTCCTGTTCGACGTTGCCGAAGGTGTGCCCCAAGGCAAGGCGCTCGACCTCGTTCAATCGTCGCCGGTCGAAGGCTTCGACGCCCGGCTTGCCGGCGCCAATTCCTACGAAGGGATCGAGGGCGCCGATGTCTGCATCGTCACCGCCGGCGTGCCGCGCAAGCCCGGCATGAGCCGCGACGATCTGCTCGGAATCAATCTGAAGGTGATGGAGCAGGTCGGCGCCGGCATCAAGAAATACGCCCCGAACGCTTTCGTCATCTGCATCACCAATCCGCTCGATGCGATGGTCTGGGCGCTGCAGAAATGCTGCGGGCTCCCTAAGACGATGGTGGTCGGCATGGCCGGCGTGCTCGATTCGGCGCGCTTTCGCTATTTTCTAGCCGATGAACTCAATGTCTCGGTGGAAGACGTCACCGCCTTCGTGCTCGGCGG
>Ga0187817_10002114_pt1 | contig 10110 bp, 9 predicted proteins | sample NC_wetland_sal_i_17_FD_132431 | JGI IMG/M metagenome (GOLD analysis project Ga0187817, IMG submission 132431) | Wetland sediment microbial communities from Neuse River Estuary, North Carolina, USA - SO4_2 | ecosystem: Environmental > Aquatic > Freshwater > Wetlands > Sediment | place: USA: North... | reverse complement strand
CTGATCGGCGATCTCTTGCGTGCCGCCGCGACGGTGCCCGAGTTTCGTCGCGCCCTGCGCCTCCATCTGGTCGAACGGAGCGCGGCGCTGCGCGCCGAGCAGGAAAAGCGCCTCGGGCCAATCCAGCCTGTCTGGCTGCCAGGGTTAGAGGACCTGCCGGACGGCCCGCTGCTGCTCGTCGCCAATGAGTTCCTGGACGCGCTGCCGATTCGGCAATTCACCCGGCGCGGCGCCTACTGGGCAGAGCGGATGGTGGCGCTCGACGAGCAGGATCGGTTGGCATTCGTCGATGGGCCGGCGAGCCCGCTCGCGAGCGTGTTGGTTCCGGAGGCCCTGCGCGATAGCGCGCGGCAAGGCGCGGTCGTCGAGATTTGCCCGGCCGCCCTCACCTTTGCAGCAGGGCTCGGCGCTCGCTTTTCGCGCCAGCCGGGTGCGGCCCTGTTCATCGATTACGGATATTTCCCGAGCACGCTAGGCCTGACGCTTCGGGCTCTGCAACGGCATCGCGAGGTTTGCGTACTGGCGGCGCCTGGGACCGCCGATCTGAGCGCCCATGTCGACTTCGCGGCATTCGCCAAGGCCGCGCGCGACGGTGGTGCAGATACTCATGGACCAGTGCCGCAGGGTCGGTTTCTGACGGGGCTCGGAGTCGAGGTCAGGCTCGCGGCGTTGGCTGCACAGGCGACACCGGCCCAGCGGCTGGCCCTTGAGAGAGGTGTCGAGCACTTGCTAGACCCGGGCGAAATGGGCACCCTGTTCAAGGCCCTGGCGCTGGTTTCACCGGGGCAGCCGCCGCCCCCCGGCTTCGAGACAGGGTTTTGAGGGATGAGAGCGGACGCGTGATCACGTCAGGCGCGCTCGATGAGCATGCGGGTATCCGTCATGCCTTTTTCACCCGCCGGGGCGGGGTCAGCAACGGTTTGTTCGATTCGCTGAATTGCGGGTTCGGCTCGGGTGATTCGCCTCAGTGTGTCGCGCGCAACCGGGCAATTGCGATGGCTCGGCTCGGTCTTCCTGCCGATCGGTTGGTCACCGTCCGCCAGATTCACAGTGCCACGGTCGTCACCGTGGAAAGGCCGTGGCGCCGCGAAGAATCGCCCCGTGCGGACGGACTGGTGACCGCAGTTCCGGCGATTGCGCTCGGCGTGCTGGCCGCCGATTGTGCTCCGGTCCTGTTTCACGATCCGGTTGTCCGCGTCGTCGGTGCGGCGCATGGCGGGTGGCGCGGCGCGCTCGGCGGGGTCGTCGAAGCCACCGTCGCTCGAATGGCGGCGCTCGGTGCCGAGCGCGGCCGCATCCGTGCGGCGGTCGGTCCGTGCATCGGCCGGTACTCGTATGAGGTCGGGCCGGAGTTTCCCCGACCTTTCGTCGCGGAAGACCCTGGCAACATGTGCTATTTTGCGCCGACGCCGCGCGACGGCCGATTTCTGTTCGACCTCGCGGGTTATATCGCTCACCGCGCTGCCCGGGCCGGGATCGCAACAGTCGAGGTTGTTGCGCACGACACGCTGGCCGAGGAGGAGCGGTTCTTCAGCTATCGGCGTGCCTGTCTGCGCGGCGAACGCGCTTACGGGCGCGGGCTCTCTGCAATCGTGCTCGAGGAGTAGCGCAGATGGCGCTCCGGTCGCTGGCAGCAGCGGCCCTGGCGCTCGCGGCCTGCCAGCCGTTGCCGCATCCATTCGCGGACGACGCACCGCGGGCGGGGTCGCCGATGCTGACCTTGCGGGACAGCGCCAGCGTGACGATCGCACCTGTTGAGGGCACGCCCCGGGCAACCGCCGAAAAGCTCGGCCCGGCGATGGCGAGCGCGCTGCAGCAGCGCGAGATCGCGGCCAGCGACAGGACGGCGAGCATCGGCAGTTATGAGCTCGTCGGCAGGATCGAGGAGATGCCGCCGTCCGGGGACAAGGCGGCACTCGTTGCGGTTTGGGAGCTGCGCGATCCGTCGGGCCAGTCGCTCGGCGAGCGCGGCGAACGCCTCGAGGCGCCGGCGCGTGACTGGGAAGAGGGCAGCGAGGACGCCGTTGCGCGCTTTGCCGCAGCGAGCGCCGAACAGCTCGCCGGCTTGCTGCAGGACGACCCACCGGCCGAGGCCGAGGCCGGCGGCCGAACACGGCTCCTGATCAAGGGCGTCGAGGGTGCCCCGGGAGACGGCGGAGAGTCATTGCCGAAGGCCATCACCGAGATCCTGAAACGACAGGATATCGCGATCGTCACCGATCCGCAGGCGACGGTGGACCTCGTTCTCGACGCCGATGTCGTTGTGGCCAAGCCAAAAGCGGGGAAGCAGAACGTCAAGATCGTCTGGCGTGTGCGCCGCAAGGACGGCGACGAGATCGGCACGGTCGGGCAGGAAAACGATGTCCCGGCCGGGCTGCTCGACGGTCCGTGGGGCGATGTCGCCTACATGGTCGCCGTCTCGGCGCAAGACGGCATCATGCAACTTGTTGCCCGCGGCGCCCCGCCATCGACCGGCAAGTCCTGAGCCGAGAGAGACCGCTCAGTTTTGCCGTAGGTTGACACCTGCCGCCCGCTTGCCAAAGCGAAGTTCCGCAACCATATCGCAACCATGTGAAAGACGATTGATTAATTACTATGAGAGCAATGACCGGTCGATGTTAGACGGCGATCCGAGGATTTTCGAGCTTCCCTGCCGGTTCCCTGCTGCGCCTTCGATTCGACCGAAATCTCGCATGCAAGAGTTTGATCGAAAATAACTTTTTGGTGCGGGGCGAGCCCCGGTAAAATTTTTACCCTGAGTTTCCCTGAGCGGCAGGGAAAGGGAGGGGTAGCGCACCAGGGGGCCGGGGTGCGGCAAAGGCTGCCGGGCGCGGAGTTTTGGCGTTAACACTTACCCGAGAGATTGCCAACCAGCTGGCGCATGGCTACATTGCAGACGTATGACGCTGTAGGGTTGTGCCCGACAGTGCAGATTTCTGCCGCCCACTCATGAAAATCCTGGCCTGCAACAGCAACCGGCCGCTCGCCGAGGCGATGTCGAACTATCTCGACCTGCCGCTCACCAAGGCGAGCGTGCGGCGATTTTCGGACATGGAGGTATTCGTCGAGATCCACGAGAACGTGCGCGGCGAGGATGTCTTTGTGATCCAATCGACGTCCTACCCTGCGAACGACCACTTGATGGAGCTGCTCGTCAGCCTCGATGCGTTGAAGCGCAGCTCGGCGCGGCGGGTGACCACCGTGATCCCCTATTTCGGCTATGCTCGGCAAGATCGGAAATCCGCCTCGCGCACTCCGATCTCGGCCAAGCTCGTCGCCAACATCCTCACTGCGGCCGGCGCCGACCGGGTGCTGACCCTGGATCTCCACTCCGGACAGATCCAAGGCTTCTTCGACATCCCCACCGACAATCTGATCGCCGCACCGGTCCTGGTGAAGGACATTCAAGACCGCCATTCCCGCCAGGACCTCGTTATCGTCTCGCCCGATGTCGGTGGGGTCGTACGCGCCCGAGACATCGCCCGCCGTCTCGACGCCGACCTTGCCATCATCGATAAGCGCCGTGAGCGGGCGGGCGTTTCGGAGGTCGTCAACATCATCGGCGACGTTGCCGGGCGCCGGTGCATCATCATCGACGACATCGTCGACACGGCGGGAACGCTGTGCAATGCCGCGGTGGCGTTGATCGAGGCCGGGGCTTCAGGTGTCTATGCCTATGTCACCCATGGGGTGCTGTCGGGGGGTGCGGTATCGCGCGTCGTCGCCTCGCCGATCGAAACGCTGGTTATCACCGACAGCATCGTCGCCACCGAGGCGGTTCGGGCGGCGCGCAATATCCGCCAGGTGACGATTGCGCCGCTGATGGGCGAGGCAATCCGGCGGATCAGCGAGGAGCGGTCGGTCTCCAGCCTGTTCAATTAAGTTCTGCGGTTCCCGGGTATCGCGAGAAACTCATCGGCCCGCCGCGTTACTGGCACGTGCCCGCCCGCGAGACTTGAATCGGCCGACGATGCCGGCCACTTTGCAAGCAAAGGAGCGACGGTCGATGCCCGAGATTACAACCTTGAGCGCTGAGCGGCGCGAACGGGCAGGGAAAGGCGCTGCCCGGGCTACGCGACGCGTGGGCCGCGTGCCCGGCATTATCTATGGCGGCAACCAGGAACCGATAATGATCAGCCTGGAACCGCGCGAATTAGCGCGCGCTCTGACCAAACGCGGCTTCCTCGCAAGCCTGGTCGACGTCAGGGTGGATGATGATACCCTCCATCGCGCGCTGCCGCGCGACGTGCAATACGACCCGGCGACCGATGCTCCCCTTCATGTCGATTTCATGCGCGTTGGCGCCGATACCCGGGTCACCGTGACTGTTCCAGTCGTCTTTATCAACCCTGAGATGTCGAACGGGCTGCGCCGCGGCGGGATTCTCAATATCGTCCGCCACGGAGTGGAGCTGAGGTGTGCAGTGGACGAGATTCCCGACCGGCTGATCGTTGATCTAACCGGGCTCGACATTGGCGACAGCATCCACATCAGCAAGGTGACGCTTCCCGCGGGTTCGAACGCGACGATAAGCGACCGCGATTTCACGATCGCCAGCATCGCCGCGTCCTCGGCCGTGCGCGAGGAAGCCGCCGCAGCTGCCACGGCCCCTCCCGCTGCGCCCGAGCAGCCCGCTGCTGCAGTCTGAGTTCTCTGGTCCCGGGCTTGGCGGCATCCGCGAGCGGCCGGTAATGCGCCTCCTCGTCGGCCTCGGCAATCCGGGCTCTCGCTACGCCCGGAACCGACACAATATCGGCTTTATGGCGGTCGACGCGATCGCTCGGCGGCACGGTATTCCGAGCTTTCGCAGCCGGTTCAAGGGTGAGCTCGCGGAGGGCCCGATCGGCGGGGAGCGACGGCTGCTACTGAAGCCGCAAACCTTCATGAACGACTCGGGGGAGTCGGTTGCCGAAACGGCACGGTTTTACAAGATTTCGCCGTCGGAGATCGTGGTGATCCATGACGAGATCGACCTGCGGCCGGGCAAGCTTCGGGTGAAATGCGGCGGCGGCACTGCCGGCCACAAGGGCTTGCGCTCGATCGACGCGCTGCTCGGGCCGGACTTCTGGCGCGTGCGGATCGGCGTCGGGCATCCGGGGATCAAAGAGCTCGTTCTTCCCTACGTCTTGCAGAATTTCCCGGGTGAAGAGGTGAGCCTCTGGGTGGCGCCGCTGCTCGACGCACTGGCAGAGACGATTGGGCTCCTGTTGTCCGGTGCGCCGGAGGCCTTCATGAGCGAGGTGGCGCGCCGCTTCGCGCCACCTGATCTCGATGCCACGGGCGTCTCCGGCCAGTCCTAGACCAATCGCGCGAACCCCATGGGATTCACCTGCGGCATCGTCGGATTGCCGAATGTCGGCAAGTCGACCCTGTTCAACGCCCTCACCGCGACCGCTGCCGCAGAGGCGGCGAATTATCCGTTCTGCACGATCGAGCCCAATGTCGGGCGCGTCGCCGTGCCCGATGAGCGGCTCACAATCTGCGCCCGCCTCGCGAAGTCGGCTGAGACCGTCCCGACCCAGCTCGAATTCGTCGACATCGCCGGACTTGTCCGCGGCGCCGCGCGCGGCGAAGGGCTCGGCAACCAGTTCCTTTCGCATATTCGCGAGGTCGATGCGATCGCCCATGTGCTGCGCTGCTTTGCCGATGACGACGTCACCCATATCGAGGGTTCGGTCGATCCGATTCGCGACGCCGAGACGATAGAGACGGAACTAATGCTGGCCGACCTGGAGAGCCTCGATCGGCGCGCATCGCACTTGGTCAAGCGCGCTCGCGGCGGCGACAAGGAGGCAAAGGAGCAACTCAGGGTCGTTGATCCGGTGCTGGCCGCGTTGCGCGAGGGCAAGCCCGCGCGCGATGCGCTCGTCGGCGCCGAGCAGCAAAAGACCCTGAAGGCGCTTCAGCTCTTGAGCAGCAAGCCGGTCCTCTACATTGCCAACGTCGACGAGGCGAGTGCGGCCTCGGGCAACGCCGAGAGCGACCGGGTCACTGAGTATGCCGCTATGCGCGGCGCCCGCTCGGTGATGATCTCCGCTGCAATCGAAGCCGAAGTCGCGCAACTCGCTGAGGCCGACGAGAAGCGCGAGTTTCTAGCCTCGCTCGGGCTCGAGGACACGGGTCTCGCCCGCGTCATTCGCGCCGGCTATTCACTCCTCCGCCTGGTCACCTTCTTCACCGCCGGCCCGAAAGAGGCGCATGCCTGGACCGTCGAGCAAGGAACCAAGGCGCCGCAGGCGGCTGGCAAGATCCACACCGATTTCGAGAGGGGCTTCATCCGCGCCGAGACGATCGCTTATGCCGATTTCACCGCATATGGTGGCGAGCAGGGGGCGAGGGATGCCGGCCGTATGCGCCTCGAGGGCGGTGACTACGTCGTCCAAGACGGGGACGTCATGCGCTTCCGATTCAACGTGTAGCGGAGCGAGCCGCCGGTCCGGTGATGGCACCGTCCACCGGCCGTTCCTTTCCCCGAATTCGGGCGGCCTATCGGTGGTCCGGGAACAGTTTTAACAGGCCCGCGCGCGAGGCCGGACAGACGCCGCGCTCGGTGATCAGCCCGGTTACGAGCCTCGCCGGCGTTACGTCGAAGCCATAGTTTGCCGCCGGGCTGTCGCTTGGAGTGAGCCGCACGGCGATGCGCCGACCGTCGTCGGTCCACCCTTCGACGTGGGTGACTTCGCGGCTGTCGCGTCGCTCGATCGGGATCGCCGCGCCGCTCTCGATCTCCCAATCGATGGTAGGAGAGGGGAGCGCGACGTAGAACGGGATGTCATTGTCGCGCGCCGCCAACGCCTTCGTGTAGGTCCCGATCTTGTTCGCGACGTCACCGCCGGCGGTCGTTCGATCAGTGCCGACGATGCACAGATCAACGAGGCCCTCTCGCATCACGTGACCCGCGGCATTGTCGACGATGACCGTGTGCGCAACTCCGTGTTCGCCGAGCTCCCAAGCGGTAAGGCCGGCGCCTTGATTGCGCGGCCGCGTCTCGTCGACCCAGACATGGATCGGGACTCCATCCTCATGGGCACGATAGACGGGGGCGAGGGCTGTACCCCAATCGACGGCGGCGAGCCAGCCGGCATTGCAGTGAGTGAGGACCTCGATCCGCCCTGCATTACCCTTGCGGCGCCAGGCCTCGGCGATCAGGCTCGCCCCTTGATCGCCTATGGCACGGTTGATCGCGACATCCGCCTCGGCGATCTCGTCCGCCCGCGCCAACGCCGTGGCCAGCCGACGATCTTCCGGCACACCCTGGAGCGCGTCTTTCATCTCCGCGAGTGCCCAGCGCAGATTGACCGCAGTCGGCCGAGTGGCGGCGAGTTTCGATACCGCTGCGGCGAGGCCGGCATCGGACGGATCCTCGGCGATTGCCAGAGCCACCCCATAGGCCGCGGTGGCGCCGATCAGCGGTGCGCCGCGAACCTGCATCGTGCTGATCGCGCGCGCCGCATCATCGAGCCTCGCCAGCCCTACGATCACGAGCTCGTGTGGTAGTCTCGTCTGATCGATGATCTCGACCGTGCGCCCGTCCGAGGCCAGCCAGATGGTGCGCATCGGGCGGCCCCGGACGTTCACGTTGCCGCCCCGGGATCCGACCGCCGGAGCACGCGGCCCGCAACCGCATCGAGGCGGGCCAATAGCGCCGGATCGCGCCGGTCAGGCGCGGTGATCAGCGCCTGATCGAGGGCATGTCGGCAACCCTGCCGGCACGGACCAACATCTAACGACAATAACGGAATCACGCACCGGATAAGCGCCTTGGCCTTTTTCGCGTTAGCGAGGAGAAACCCCACGACCATGTCGACCGTAACGGCATCGTGACCGGGATGCCAGCAATCGTAATCGGTAACCATCGCGACGGTCGCGTAGCAGATCTCGGCCTCGCGGGCGAGCTTGGCCTCGGGCATGTTGGTCATTCCGATCACGTCGCACTTCCACGAGCGGTAGAGCTCGCTTTCGGCGAGGCTCGAGAATTGCGGTCCCTCCATGACCAGATAAGTGCCGCCGCACTTGAGCGCCATACCGGCTTGTTTCCCGGCCGCGATCAGCGCGCCGCCGATCCGGCCGCAGACCGGGTGCGCCATAGACACGTGCGCAACGCAGCCTCTTCCAAAAAAACTCTTCGCTCGCGCAAAGGTGCGATCGATGAACTGGTCGATGACGACAAAATCGCCGGGCACGAGGTCCTCGCGCAAGCTGCCGACGGCGGAGAGCGATACGATATCGGTCACTCCGCAACGCTTTAGCGCATCGACGTTGGCGCGAAAGTCGATCTCTGAGGGTGGCAGCACATGACCCCGCCCATGACGAGGCACGAAGACAACCGGCTGGCCGTCGAGCGATCCAAAGCAGAACTCGTCCGAGGCTCGGCCAAACGGGCTTTCAACCCGCCGCCACTCGACATCAGCGAGTCCGTCGATCTCATAGAGTCCGCTACCCCCGATGATGCCGATGACGTGCCTAGCCATCGCCACTTTAGTGGATCGGGGCCCAGATCTTGCGCTTGGCCGCGTAGAACACGCCGGCGGCGACGACCAGGAACAGGATCACTTTGAGCCCGGTACGGTGCCGATCATCAAGATTGGGTTCAGCCGCCCAGGTCAGGAAGGTGGTGACGTCGTGCGCCATTTGCGGCACGGTAGCCGGCGTGCCGTCGGCAAAGGTGACGGCGTTATCGCTGAGCGGCGGCGGCATCGCGATCTGATGCCCCGGGAAATACTCGTTATAGTTCATCCCCTCGAGCATCTTGAATCCGGCCGGAGCTTCCTTATAGCCGGTCAGGATCGCGTAAACGTAATCGGGGCCGCCTGGTCGGGCCTTGACGATCAGCGACTGATCCGGCGGAAGAGCGCCGTTATTCGCGGCGCGCGCCGCTTGGTCGTTCGGGAACGGTCCGGGGATCGGGTCGGAGGGCCGCCCCGGGCGCTGGTACATCTGGCCCTCGTCGTTCGGTCCGTCGGTGACCTGATATCCGGCCGCGATCGCCTTGACTTCGTCCTCGCTGTAGCCAATCTCGGCGAGGTCGCGGAAGTAGAGATGCTTGACCGGGTGGCAAGCCGAACAGACTTCCTTGTAGACCTGGAAACCACGCTGCAATGAAGCGCGGTCGTAGGTGCCGAAGACGCCGTCGAAGGACCACGCCTGACGCGGCAGCGGCATGGACTCGTCGGCCGCCCAGGCGAGCGCCGACGCCAATACGACGGCGCTAAACGCCGCGCCTGCGAGAACGGTTTTCAGCATTTCAGGGTTTCGCCATCGGCGCCCCGGCACCGCCAAGCCGCGCGCCACCTCCCAGCACCGCGACGCTAATGCTGCTCGGCAAGGGGAGCGGCCGCTCTAGTTTGCCGAGCAGCGGAAACAGAATCAGCATATGGAAGAAATAGTAAAATGTGGCAATCTGGCCGACGGTCACGACGATTCCCGCGGGTGGGTTGGCGCCGACCCAGCCGAGCGCGATGACGTCGATCACTAGGAGCCAGAACACCCATTTGTAGATCGGCCGGAAGCGGGCGCTGCGTACCGGCGAGGTGTCGAGCCACGGCAGTAAGAATAATATGAAAATCGACGAGAACGCCAAAATCACCCCGGCCAGCTTGCTCGAGATGAATAGGATCGGGAAGGTAATCGAGCGGAGGATGGCATAGTAGGGCAGCAGATACCACTCGGGGACGATGTGGTTCGGCGTCTGCATCGGGTTCGCCGGGATGTAGTTGTCGGGCTCTACCAAGTAATTTGGCGCATAGAACACAAGGAAAGCAAAGATCAGCAGGAAAACAGTTAGCCCAAACAAGTCTTTGATCGTATAATACGGGTGAAACGGGATCGTATCCTGCGGTCCCTTGTGGTCGATCCCAAGCGGGTTGTTCGAGCCGTGGCGATGCAGCGCGACCAGGTGCAAGAGGACCACCGCAACGATGATGAAGGGCAGCAGATAGTGCAGCGCATAGAAGCGGTGCAGCGTCGGATCGCCGACCGCAAAGCCGCCCCACAAAAACGTCACGATTCCCGGGCCAATGACGGGAATTGCCGAGAACAGATTTGTAATGACCGTAGCGGCCCAGTAGCTCATCTGCCCCCAGGGCAGCACATAACCCATGAACGCCGTGG
>Ga0187817_10002113_pt1 | contig 10115 bp, 9 predicted proteins | sample NC_wetland_sal_i_17_FD_132431 | JGI IMG/M metagenome (GOLD analysis project Ga0187817, IMG submission 132431) | Wetland sediment microbial communities from Neuse River Estuary, North Carolina, USA - SO4_2 | ecosystem: Environmental > Aquatic > Freshwater > Wetlands > Sediment | place: USA: North... | reverse complement strand
TCCTCCGGCCTTCTTGGCCAGCGCCTGGCGCCGCGCGTGATAGTCAGCGCCGGACTGGCGGTCGAGAGCCGCGCCCGAACGGGCAAACGCAAAGATAAAGATCAGGCTTACGAAACAAAAAGAAAGCAGCCGCTTCCGCATCCAGGGCTCCTGTGGCTCGTATGTGTCGGCAGGAAGACCGTTCAACCTTCACTGCGGCGCAGAAGCAAGATTCTTCCCGGCCTGCATGAAGGCTTCTACGTTGGACTTATCAATCAGTGCCGAACCAGTGTCCACGAAACTCGGGATCGGCGCCAGGCTGTCCTTCGCCCAGTCTCTGTCCAGGGACGAAGGTTTCTGATGATAGAGATTGTCGAGCATCTCCAGTCCGACAAATGCCATGGTGTAGGGCTTCTGTGCAATCGTAGCCGCGATCTCGCCCTTTCGGATCCAGTCCAGCGTCTCCTGGTCCGTGTCCATGGCCATCACCACTTTCCCGGTCACGTGGTAGCTGTTGAGCACGCCGGCGACCTCCTTGCCCGACTGCGCTTCCAGACACACGAACGCGTCCACCTTGTCGCGCTCTTTGCCGACAATCTCGGTGGTCGTATCAAATGCAATGCGAGGATCGCCCTGGATATCCACCACGCGCGTGATCTTGATGTCGGGCGTGCGGGCCAGCGCTGCTTTGTAGCCGGTCAGGCGCTCCTGAAGGTTCGGCTGGTCGGGCATGGTGAAGACCACGACATTGCCCTTGCCGTTCAGTTCCTTGGCCAGACGCTGTCCGCCCATCAGCCCCGCCTGATAGTTGTTGGTGCCGATGAAGAACAGCCGCTTGCTCGCGGGCGCGTCCGAGTCGATGGTGATGACCGGGATGCCAGCCGCGACAGCCTTATCAATGCTGTCTTTGAGCAACGCGGCATCGGTTACGTCCAGCAGAATGCCGGTCGCTTTTTTCTGCACCGCCTGATCCAGAGCGTCGCGCTCCGCTTTGGGATCGAACGTCTGAGGCCCCTCGAAATCGGAGCGCACTTTCATCTGCGACGCGGCGGCCGCGAAGCCGGCTCCGGCAGTCTTCCAGTAGGAAATCTGCAAATTGGCCGAGACGAGGACGTAAAGTTCATCCGAATTGTGAGCCGAACCGCAGCTGAGCACAACCAGTAACAGGAGCGCGAGAGCAGCAAAAGAGACAATCCTGCGGGAGAGGAACATGGCATCCTCCTTGCGAAGACTCGTCATCCCGCTGCATGGTCCGATGAGAATCTTCCGCGACAGGGATTGTAACCGAGCGGGCAAGCAGGGCCAAGACTCCCTGCAGAACCTTTATCCAGAAACCCGGAAATCACGCGCTCCGCGACCTCGCCGGCGGAGTTGTAGAGAACCGTTCCCGGTCACTCGAACAGCACAACAACTCGACGCGATCAGCAGTGTCTGGGTCAGCAGTAAGGCAGGATAATTCCCCTGTGATCCTACGCATTGTCTTCCCGCTTTCTCGGATGTACATTTGTCCCCGTTGCTGCAGCTTAGGCGAGTTCGCCAGATTGCAGCCCAATGGCGAGCAGGGGTTGCGTCTTTCCAGCATCTTTCGCGAACTCCCAAAAGGAGCACCCATCTTGCCTCCCATCCGACGTTTACTCATTCACTTTTCCGTGTTCGTGCCAGTTCTGATCCTGGTTGCCGGCGCGCATGCCGGCGTCAAATTCCAGCCGGTGTCGCCCGAGGAGCTGAAGATGACCAGCGAGCCGAATGCACCCGGCGCGCAGGCGATCATCCTGTACCGGGAGGTAGATCGGGATGACCAGGGTAGAACAGGCCACGGCGGGTTGGGCATTTTAGGCGGCCAAATGACAATGAGCCGGTCCGAGGACAACTACCTTCGCATCAAGATTCTCACAGAAGCCGGGCGCAAGTATGGCAACATCGAGATCCCACTTCCGAGAGAGGTGGGAACCATCGATAACATCAACGCCCGCACCATAAGGCCCGACGGGTCCATCGTGGATTTCAGGGGAGACGTTTTTGAAAAAACCATCGTCAAGGCAAAAGGTTTCCAATACCTAGCCAAGACGTTCGTCATGCCGGACGTACAGGTAGGAAGCGTCCTTGAGTACTACTACACGATCAACTTTAAGGAGGGCTGGTTCTTTGGCTCTCGCTGGGTTCTGAGCCAGGAACTCTTCACCAAGAAGGCAAAGTTCTCTTTGAAGCCCGTCAAGAATGACATGGCTCCGGTGAGCTTCCGCTGGAATGAACACTTGCCTCCGGGAACGCCTTCGCCCAAGCAGAGGGCGGATGGGGTGGTGGAGCTCGAGGCAGCCAACATCGCGGCCTTCCAGGCCGAAGATTTCATGCCGCCAGTGAATGAACTAACGGCTCGCGTGGATTTCGTTTACAGTTACGAACCTTTTGAGACGGATGCGAACAAGTTCTGGAAGAAAGTGGGGAAAGATCGCTACGACAGGGTCGAGAAGTTCGTTGGCAAGCGCGGCGCCATGGAACAGCCTGTCTCGCAGATCGTCTCCCCATCGGACGCGCCGGAAGTCAAACTGAAGAAAATTTACGCCCGCGTGCAGCAACTTCACAACACGAGCTACGAACCCCGGAAAACGGAACAAGAGCAACAGCGCGAAAAGACAGGGCCCACAGAAAGTGTTGAAGACGTTTGGAAGCATGGAGCTGGCAGAGACCAGGATCTCAACTGGCTCTACCTCGCTTTAGTGCGAGCCGCTGGATTTGAGGCGTATCCGGTGCTGGTTTCGGACCGGCGCAACTACTTCTTCAACCCGCAGTCCATGCAGAGCAGCAAGCTCGACAGGACCATGGTCCTTCTCAAGCTGAACGGCAAGGAGCTCTATCTCGATCCGGGTGGGGCCTTCGCGCCGTTCGGGTTGCTGCCGTGGGATGAAACCGGAGTGCAGGGATTGCGGCTGGACAAAGACGGGGGCTCCTGGGTGCAGACCACTCTGCCCGACAGTTCTGCCTCTCAGATCCAGCGCAAAGGAGATCTGAAACTGTCGCCGAACGGCGATCTGCAAGGGAAGCTAGTAGTCACATTTACCGGCCTGGAAGGGCTCCAGCGCCGCTTGGACCAAAGAAACGAAGACGACACGGCCCGCAAGAAGGCTCTCGAGGACGAGGTTAAGGGATACATTCCTGTTGGCAGCGAGGTGGAGCTCACCAAGCAGCCGGAATGGACGAATCCGGAAGTGCCGTTAGCGGCCGAGTTCAGTCTGAAAATACCCGGCTGGGCCACACTTTCCGGGCCCCGCGCGCTTTTTCAAGTGGGAATTTTCGGCAGCACGGAGAGGGGTGTTTTCGAACACAGCGAGCGAGTTTACCCGATCTACTTCGAGTTCCTGTCGCAGCGGCTGGACGACATCACCGTCGAGGTCCCTTCAGGTTGGCAGATCACTGGCCTTCCCCAACCTCAGAATCGGGACCTTCGCGCATTCGTCTACGCTGTTTCGGCAGAGAACAGCAAGGGCGCGCTGCATTTGACCCGGAAGCTCGACATCAACGCACTTTCGCTCGAGACGAAATACTACGCCCCACTCCGCAGCTTCTTCCAGATGGTGAGAACAGGGGATGAGCAGCAAGTCATTCTGGCAGCTGGCGCCGGGGCGGCGAGGAACTAGCTCGCCCCGCGAACGCTAGACCCCCACCGGGAACGGCTTGGTGTGCGTCGTCGTTCTCCGCGAAGCCCTCCCGAAACGGCCCTGCAGCAGCGACATCAATCCCGTGTACCAGTACCCCAGGACAAACAGAAGAAGAAACGGCACCGTGATGTAATTCTCATTCTCCACGGCATAGTAGACGGTGAGCGCAAAGTAGGAACCGATCAGCATTTCCACCCACGGCACCCATCCCAGCCGTTTGCGATATCTGGTAGCGCCCACTTTGTCCGTTTTCGATTCCACCCGGTACTTGGGCGTGCGCACAAAAGCCGATTGCCTGCCGATCAGGGCTTCGATCACGGCTTTCGTATTGGTGATGGTAAGCCCAATCCCGAGCGCCATCAGAAACGGCAGATACAAGAGAGCGCGCGGCCAGCGGCGCGGGAACAACTCCCGCTGCGAAACCAGATAGAAGCTCGAAATCGAGAAGGTGGAAGCCATGAACAGCGGCAGGTCAATGTAGAGCATCTGAAACCAGCCCTGATAAAAACGAATGATCATGGCCGGCAGCAGCAGCACCGACAACATGATCATCAGCGGATAACTGATGTTGGCCGTCAGGTGATACCAGGCTTCAATCTTGGTGTGAAACGGCGCGTTGCTGCGCAGCACACGCGGCAGGATTTTCTTCCCAGTCTGAATCAATCCTTTGGCCCAGCGCGCCTGCTGCGTCTTGAACGCGGTCATCTCCACGGGAAGTTCCGCCGGACATTCCACATCCTGCAGGTAAATGAACTTCCATCCTTTGAGCTGGGCGCGATAGGAGAGATCGGTATCTTCGGTGAGCGTGTCATGCTGCCAGCCGCCGGCTTCCTCGATCGCCTTGCGCCGCCACATGCCTGCCGTGCCGTTGAAATTAAAGAAGAGTCCGGTCCGCGCCCGCCCCGAGTGCTCCAGCACAAAGTGCCCGTCGAGCAGAATCGCCTCCACTTCGGTCAGGAAGGAGTAGTTCCGGTTGATGTGCGTCCAGCGCGTCTGCACCATGCCGATTTTGGGATCGGTGAAATGATGAATGGTGCGCAGCAGAAAATCTTCCGGCGGGGTGAAGTCGGCGTCAAAGATGGCGATGAATTCTCCCTTCGCCGTCTTCATTCCCTCGGCCAGAGCCCCCGCCTTGAAACCCTCCCGGTTAGCGCGGTGGTGGTAGCTCACCGGACGTCCGAGGGCGGCGTAACGCTCGACCAACGCGCGCGCCACGTCCATGGTCTCGTCGGTTGAATCGTCGAGCAATTGGATGTCGAGCTTTTCTTGCGGATAATCCAGCTTCGAAATCGCCTCCAGCAATCGCTCCACGACGTACTGCTCGTTGAAGATCGGCAGTTGCACCGTGATCCGCGGCAATTCTGCGAACTTTTCCGCCGGTTCGGTCGTGCGATTCTTCCGGTGCTTGTAATAGAGATAGACGAGGATGTACCGGTGCACACCATACCCGGCCAACAGAGTGAGCACGACGAAGTAAGGAATCAGCAGAGCCAGGTCGAAACCATTGACGCGGTACACCCCGCGAAACGTGGTGTCGAGAAAATGCTGCCGGATGTAAGGCCCAATTCCCTTGGGGGAAGCCCACATCGCCAGTTTCGCGCTCAGGATGAGATCAGCAATCAACCGCAGCTCCGGTGAAACACTTCATTTTACCGGATGGTTCCTCCCAAGGTGCTGGCCCGCCTTTTTTAGGCCCAGGGATTCACAACCGCCTTCAAGTTGCCCACGTGGCCCCTCTCAGCTACAAATAGAACCACCCATGGAATCCAGATCAGCGGCGGCTGACCACGCCCACCGACCACGCGCGCTCCCTGAAGCCTGGGCAGGGATCCGGACATCGCTTTTCTGGATCGTCACGATCGCCCTGCTTCTGCGCGTCGGCTGGATCATCCTCGGCCACACCTACAGATTCAAGAGCTCTGACGACAATTTCGGTTTCGGATGGGAAATGGGCCGCATCGCTGCGTCGCTCGCCTCCAGTCACGGCTTCAGCAACCCCTTCGGTCCGCCGACCGGGCCCACCGCGTGGGAGGCTCCTCTCTATCCTTGTCTCACCGCCGGGGTTTTTCTGGCTTTCGGGATCTATTCCAAGGCTTCGGCGTTCGTGCTGCTGGCGCTCAACAGCAGTTTCTCGGCTCTGACCTGCGTTCCGATTTTTCTGATCGCTCGCCGGATTTTTTCCGAGAAGGTCGCGGTCGGCTCCGCCTGGGCCTGGGCGCTGCTTCCCAACGTGATGTTCTGGTGCACGCGCTGGGTTTGGGAGACGAGCCTGTCGGCGCTGCTGCTGACCACGATCCTCTGGCTTGCCCTCACCCTCGAGGATCGCGACGGCTGGCTGCCATGGTTCGAGTTCGGATTGCTGTGGGGCATCGCTGCCCTGAGCAGCACGTCATTGCTGTCGTTTCTGCCCGCCGCCGGACTGTGGGCCTGGTATCGCCGGGCGAAACACGGTAAATCATCCCTCGCCGGCGTTGCCCTGGCTTCGATCGTTTTCCTGGCCACCATCACGCCCTGGCTGGTGCGCAACTATCAGGCTTTCGGCCAGTTCATCTTCATCCGCGACAACTTTGGCGCCGAACTTCGCCTGGGCAACGGCCCGGGCGCAGACGGCACCTGGATGGAGTATCTGCATCCCACGCAAGACGTCTACGCCCTCCGGCAATATCAGGCTGTCGGCGAACTCGCCTACATCGCCCTGCGCAAGCGGCAAGCCCTCGACTACATTCAGGCCGACTATTTGCGTTTTGCCGGTCTTTGCGGAAAGCGGTTCATCTACTACTGGGCGGGATCGCCCAAGGCTACCCAACCCTGGTGGTTGAATCCGGCGAAGAACTCGCTGTTTCTGGCGTCGTCGGTGATGATGTTCTGGGGATTGGGCCGCGCGTTGCGCCGGCGCATAGCGGGGGCCTGGCTGCTGTTCTGGCTGATCCTGCTCTATCCAGCGGTGTACTACGTGGTGTTTCCGGCCGCGCGCTACCGCGTTCCGATTGAGCCGGAAATGGCGATCTTTTGTGTATTTCTGCTGACCGAGGCGGGAAAGAAAGTTACCGATTCTCTTCCAGATCAATCTTAAGAACGTGAATCTGGTTTACCTTGGGATCGAGAACGCCGGTGATCTTCACCTTGCGTCCTTCGAAGCCGTGAACTAAGTCGTGACGATCCAGGCGGTAAACGTTCTTCCCTGCCGAAAGGACGAGATAGCCGCCCAGGTGCTCGATGCAATAGACGGCACAGGTGTTCGAAGTGCCGCCCATGGCCTTCGACTTGAGCATCTCCTGGTGCGAGCGCGTGAGTGAGTGGACGTTCAGAGCGCACTGACTGTCGGAAACCTCGCCATGAAAAACCTGTGAGGCCTGTCCAAAGGCCGTGACGGCCAGCGCCAGCATCCCCGCCGCGAACCAAGCTAGATTTCGCTTCATAGCCACTCCTGATAGGCCTTCAAGGCAGCACCGTGAACTTCATGTGCATGCCTTCATGGTCCTCGCTGCAAATCACCGTACAAACCACCTCGTACTCGCCCGGTTGGGTGGGAGCGGTCAGCTGAAACTCCTGCTTTCCGGGCTTGAACAGCAGGTCCCATCCCTCGACTCTGGTTCGATCCTTGGCCCGCAGCAGGCTGAAGCCATGAATCGAACCGTCGCGATTCCACGACTTGCCTCGGTGCGCCGTCACCCGCAGCAGCACCGGTTCGCCTGCCTTCACCGTGATCTCCGGCACGCGTTGTCCGGCGATCTTGTAGCGGCTATCGCGGTCGGCCGTTACCTCGATCACGTGGACTTGCGCGTGGGCTCGCGGCAAACCTGCCAGCAGCGCTCCGGCCAACGCGAACCACATCACCATACGATGAGTGTTGGAGGTAATTGTCATTGGTTTGTCATTCAGGTAGACGAAGGTAATCTTCCGGGTTACTGGGTCATATAGAACAGGACCAGACGCATGTCCTGGTCGGTGATGGTGGCCCGCACTCGCATGTGGCGTAGAACGGTTGCCATCATGCGCGGAGGGAATTTCTGCGGAGCAGCGTGACAGCGGCCGCAGTTGGCACGGAACCGCTGCTCACCCTCGATGCGCATCCGGTCGGCATCGGATGCGTGAACCACCGGGGAACTTATGACATCCTTCGCCGTGTCATTCTTCTTTGCCGAGGCCCCGGCGAAAACATAAGCCGCGAGCATGAGCGAGCCGAAAAGCACTGCCGTTGCTGTTCTAAGGCCACGATTCCTGCTCATTTTCATTGCGCCCCCGTACGGCCCAGCGGAATCAGGAACCGGTAAGCCATTCCGTAGGTCCACTGGTTGAAATTCCCGGCAGGGCTGAACTGGCGACCGTAGCTCGCAACCGCTTTCAGCCCGTCGCGCAGAAAATAATTGATGCCGAAGTCAGCTTCGCGAGTATTGGCGCTGGGAAGACCGAGTGCTGCCCCGCCATCAGGACCAAGCTCGCCCACGAAAAACTGCTGGGCGCGGCCGACCAACTCGGTGCGGCGCATGGCTTTCTGCCAGAAGTGCGCCTGGCTCAGGCGATAGGCGCCTTCGACCCAGTATCCGCTGCCTTCAAACGAACGGGCGAATTCGGAACGAAGAGTCAGCGGCAGCTTGGTCGGCTGCCATTCCATGTGGAAGCCAAATGCATTCTTGCGATCATCCTGCAGAGTTCTCTGCCACGAACCGCCGACTTCGAGCCGCGGTCCGGGAAAGAAGAAGCCCATGCGGCCGCCGACATGACGCTCGGAGTCCACGCTGCCGATGCCTATGCTCGTGGCCGAGACATAAACGGCATAGTTCATGTTGGCTTTGTCGTTGACTGGGAATCCTCCGCGCAGCATCGCCCCGTCGCTGGGCGCGGTGTTGATGGGAAGAATCAGAGGATCCGGCTGCAGGAAACGAATCCAGACCGGATACAGCCGCTCGTTGAAAATGCCAAACGGAGTCAGGAATCGGCCTGCGGTAATCGTGACATAAGGACTCGCAATGTAGTCCACCTGCGCGTAGTCAACATGCTTGTTGACCGGCCCTCCATAAGGCCCCCCGTCGGGCGGCCGCTGAAACTGGCCCTCGAATTCGGCCCGCGATTCCACCAGCCAGCGATCTCCCAACGGCAAAAGAAGCACAGGATTGACCTGAGTGTCGATCAGATTCTGTCCCCCGGTCACAAAACTGAATGTGCCCGCGTTGCCGGTCAGCATTGGGACTGGTTTTTCGGTCTCCGCGGTCTGGGCGGCGAGCAAAGTTGGAACAGCAAGCAGAAGCAGAAGGTAGAGGCCGCTGGACAGGGCAATCCCCCGCCAGCGCCGGGACGCGGTTTTTCGGCACAGATACTGCACGACTGAACCCCACACGCTCTTGGCGGATTGTCCTTGATGGGCTGCCGCAAGGGAACATCACCGAGGTAACTTCCGTATCCGAGGGTGTACGGATAGAGCTTTTCCCCGGCCGGCCTCTCACCAATTCCGGGCAGCCGCGTCTAAACCGTTGGAAACGGAGGTAGTCATGAACCGCCACCGCCAATCTGCCACCTGGTTGGGAGCCGTCCTGGGAACTGTGTGCGCCCTGTTTTTGTTTGCCCTGGCTGCCCATGCCTCAGACCATCGCGGAACCCTCACCGAGGAATTCCACCAGACCTACGCCCTAACTCCTGACGGCCGCATTGAACTCGAAAACATCAATGGAGCGGTCCACATCTCGGGTTGGGACCGCAATGAGGTGAAGGTGGACGCGGTGAAGTACGCCGATACCAAAGAGCAGCTGGATGAAGCCACCATCGAGGCAGATTCGGGAAAAGACTACCTCTCCGTTCGCACGAAATACCGCGATCATGACCACACCTGGAATTGGGGCTCGCACAATAATCCGGCCACTGTCGAGTACACGCTGACGGTCCCGCGTTCCGCCCGCCTTGACGAGATCAAACTGATCAACGGCGGGCTCGACATATCCGGTGTAAGCGGCGAAGTGCACGCTTCCTGCATCAACGGACGCCTGGAGGCACGCGATCTTGCCGGGCAGGCGCGTCTCTCCACCATCAACGGTCGCCTAGACGCCCGCTTTGGCCAGCTTGCCGGACATGAAGTCGATCTCAGTTCTGTCAACGGCGAAGTGGAGCTGACGATTCCTTCCGACTCCAAGGCCGAGGTTGAGGCCAGCACAGTTTCCGGCGGCATCAACAATGATTTCGGGCTGCATGTCAATAATCACCGTTTCGTCGGCCATGACCTGCGCGGAGAACTGGGCAACGGCGGCACGCACATCAGGCTGTCAAATGTGAACGGAAGGATCGAGATTCATCACGCGCAGGACGGCCGCGCCCTGAGTCCGGTGAAGGACCTGACCCACCACGACCACGACGATGACGACGACAGCACGATTTAAAGTGTGGCGCGGGCACTCCTGCCCGCGACGATGACGCCATGGGAAGGGCACGACTTCAGTCGTGCCGTAAGCTCTGCGTTCTGATGCGGCTTTAGCCGCTGAGGCGAGCCGT
>Ga0187817_10002112_pt1 | contig 10117 bp, 14 predicted proteins | sample NC_wetland_sal_i_17_FD_132431 | JGI IMG/M metagenome (GOLD analysis project Ga0187817, IMG submission 132431) | Wetland sediment microbial communities from Neuse River Estuary, North Carolina, USA - SO4_2 | ecosystem: Environmental > Aquatic > Freshwater > Wetlands > Sediment | place: USA... | reverse complement strand
CCGGACGGGACGCTTCCCTAAATTCTCCTCAAGGGGAAGAATAGCGGGGCATGGACTTCACCTTTGGTTCTATCCTTTTCCACCGTTCGAGGCCTTCCTTCGTCGTGTCCGGTCGGCCTTAGGTTCGGAAAGGGATGGGTCCACTAACTGGGGGGGGCCATCCTCGTGGTCGGTTATCGACCACATGCGTCCGGCACGCGCAATATCCGTTGCACGCAAAATCAATCTGTTCACGGGGATTCTCTTAACTATCGGCCCCCTATTCGAGCGCTTGGTGCGGGGAGTGTCGTCGGATCCGACCGGGTTCGCAAGATGAGACGCTGGGTGATGATCCTCGGAATCGTCCTAATCTTGATAGGCATCGTACTCTCGTATGTTCCGATTGTTCCCGAAGGAAACCACACCGCGACGGTCACCTTCCGTTCTTCGATAGGCATCTGGACCGCGTGGTACCAGTTCTCCGAGAACGTTTCCGGTTACTCCGTCACTGGGGTCATCCCCGTTACCATTTCTTGGTCCGCGAGCGCCGGCACCGCCGCGGACGCTGCCGCCTGCTTCGGCTATTGCACCAATGTCACTGAAGTAGAGAGTTTCATGAAAACGGAGGGGGAAGGGACTAGCGGCAGCTTTTCCCTGCTTCAACCAAATGGAGGCTCGATCTTTCTCGCCTTGATACAACAGACGACTCCACCAGCTTCCGATAACCTCACTTTCTCTATTACCGCCGTTCTTACCGTGGCGGGACCGCTCCTTCTGACCTTCGGTACGATCACCATCATCTTTGCAGGCATTCTGCGACCGAAGGGCGACGCGCGCCAGCCGAAAGTGCCTCCCCCCGAGCGCAACCCTCCGGCCGACCAGCCTGATTCATTTTATCGCGGCGATTAGATGCAGGGTTAAGCGCGAGCGCTGTCCCGGATCTAGACACCCGGACAGAGTGACAAACCAGAGGGGTTCGTTCAATAGGGGCAAATTCTCGATGGTCTCCGCACCCCGTCGCTCGTTCAGACCATTTTCTACCAAGAGGGTTCTGCAAGTGGTGGCTCGCAAGGGCCCACAAACCGTCACCGACTCGCGAAGCCAGGCCCGGTGGCTGTCGAGGTTCAGATGGCGGGGCATAGCATCGCAACTTGGTTCCATACTTTTTCACTCATGACGACCCTTGAATTCGCGAGGCGTGCGCGCTTCTTGCCGTCGGTCATCGAACTTAGGGGGTTCTCTCCGCTGTCGATGAGCAACATTCATCCGTAGCTTCTCGTACGCCGCGCTGAGGTGACGGGCGATGTCGGTCGGCCCGAATCCCCCACCGAACCCCGAGGCTCCAATCCCTTCCCTGACTCGAACGACCCTCACGTTGACGGTCGTCCTAATCGGAGTCTACATCGCCCTGGATATTCTCGCTCAGCTCCTTCCCCCTCACTACAACGCGGTCACCCAAGCTGAGAGCGACCTTGCGGTCGGGCCCTATGGGTACGTGATGACCGTGAATTTCGTCGTCCGAGGTCTACTCTCGATGAGCTTCCTCGTCGGGCTCACGGCGGCGACTCGTATCGGCTCACGAAGTCGAGCGGGTGTCGCTCTCCTCGGCGTCTGGGCGGTCGGGGCCTTTCTCCTCGCGATATTCCCCACGGACATCGGCACGACGGAAACGACCGTGCACGGTCAGCTCCACCTGATCCTGGCCCTTGTCGCGTTCGTCGGAGCGGCGGTCGGAGTGGTGCTCCTGTCGCGTCATTTCCTCGAGGAGGACCTACTGCGGGCGTTCGCTTCGCCTGCCAACGTCCTTTCGACCCTAACGATCCTCTCCTTCGTCGTCTTCCTCTTGGCGACTCCCGTACCGTTCCTCCTCACCCACGCCTACGGTCTCCTCGAGAGGATCTTCATCGGACTGGTCCTGCTTTGGATGCTGGCGGTCTCGCTCTCTCTGCTACGTTCCGATCAGCCGGCGGAACGGCCGGTTCCCGAGATAGCCTAGTTTCGGCAGGACTGATCTTTCCGAGCGTAGGAATCGCCGGGCACGAACGCCGCTCGCTCCTCACGGCCGGGGCAATGAGCCGGCGCGCTCACGCTCGCACCGGGGAAATTGGGTTAATTCTGAGGGTCCTTTGGCTTTCGCCTCGCCAGAAGCTAGCGGGGCATGGATTTGAACCATGGATCTACGGGTTATGAGCCCGTCGGGATTTCAGGACGGCCGGCGTGCGTCGGCCGCTTTCCTGACTACCCTACCCCGCTGTGGCGCGAGCGAGGAGGCCGGCATATTTAGGTCCTCCCGAATGGCGAGACGCGGCGAACCTTACGACAGCACGCGAAGTCGGGGGAGCGCCTCGTTCGCGGACTCGATCGAGCGTCGAGAGTACTCCTCGAGCGCGGCCCGCTGCGTCGCCTCGAGCTGGAGCGCCGGCCAGTCCCAGTGAAGAGCGACCTCCGCTCCGACTCGTACCTCGGGCAACACCCGAGGGTCGAAGGAGACCTCGACGGTTTTCGAGGGGCCGACGACCAGCCGACCGTCGCGGACCGCCCATGAAGACCGCTCGACCGTGAGCCTCGACCCGTTCCGGGCCCGAACCGTGCCCCATGCGGGGCGACAGGCCTCCATGTTCGCGAGCGTAGTCTCCACGTGACCGGTAACGTTGCCGACTCCGACGAAGCTCACGTGGAAGGCGTGGTGGAACAGGGGACGCGAGGGGAGATGCTCCCCGAGATGCTGCGCGAAGGACCGGGGAAGCCCTCGCCGGACGAGCGCGTCGAGCAGGGAACAGAAATCCTCGGCGTCGAGCGCATCGAGGAGGGAGTTCCCCACCCAGTAGGCCTCCACGACCTGGCGGTCGAACGGGTCGAGTCCGTGCTTCCGGCCGATCGCCTCGAGATACGGCATGAGCGCTTCGAAGCGGCTCAGGTGCTGGCGGGCCTCGGCGTGCCCCTCGCCCGTCGTGATCGCCCGATAGAGGTCGGGCTCGGCGTCCGAGGGGCCGCAAAACTGGAGCCGGTTCGTCGCGATGCTGAAACGCGCGCAGAGCGCGACGCCGTCCATCTTACGCGGCCAGCCCGAGGCCGACGCGGACGCGGCGGGCCACGACCGTCCAGGTTTGCCGGAGCAGTGTGAGGCCCACCACGATCACGACCCCGCCGACGACGGTCGCCGCGCCGGCCGCCTGCGTCAGCGTGAACGAGCTTCCAGCCACGAGAACGGACAATACCCATGTGATCGGGAAGCCGAGGACCAGCACCGAGGTGGCGACGCCCAGGTCGACCCGTCGCAGTCCGGCGTACCAGGTGCCCACGAAGGCGGCGAGCAGCACGCCACTGATGAGGATCCACGTCCACTGTCCCCCGGTGAACGCGCCCACCGCACTCAGCTGGGAGGTGAGCGCCAGGTACCCCACCAGGAAACCGGCGCCGATGCCCATCCTCCCCATCGCCACGATGCCGGAGGGAAGGTCCTGGAGCGTGCGCTTGGAGATCGTGTACTCGACCGCCCACAGCGCGGTCGCTGCCAGGACGTAGAGCGTCCCATCGGTCCATATCGGGGCGGTCAGGGACAGGAGGAGGTAGTTGCCGGCGAGCAGAAGGCCGGCGGCCACGGCGACGCGAGGGTGGAAATGTTCCCTCAGGTAGACCACGCCGAACACGGTCGCCATCAGGAACAGGGTTCGGTAGAGGAACGATGCGGTCAGCCCGCCCCCCGCCGCCGTGGCGAGGGCCAGTCCATGGAAGAACAGCAGGAACGGCACTGCACCCCCGACGAAGCCGATCGCGACCAGGCGGGCCCAGTCGACGCGACGGAGCGGGCGGGCGAAAGTGCGGCGTGCCAGTACCGCCAACGGTAGGATCATGCCGGCGACGGCGAGGTTTCGTACGGTCACGAACGCATCCGAGCTCGTTCCGTGGACGGCGTACGCGTTGACGAACGTGGAGAGGCCGCTGATCATGGCCGTCAACAGGACCAGGAGGAGCCCCACGCCCAGGTACGACGAGGCCGGAGTCACGTCGTCCGCCATGCTAGGCCTCCCGTTCCGCCGCCGGAGTCCGATGGACCCCGTCGGTGGTCGTTTCGCGCGCGAAGGCGAGCGCCTCGAGGGCCTCCGGTTCGTCGACCCGGCGCGTGGCAAAGCCGGATTGGACGATCACATAGTCGCCCACCCTCGCTTCCGGCACGTAGAGCAGGCTCACCGTCTTGAGTTGGCCCTCGAAGTCGACCTTCGCGACCGGCTGGACGGGATCGGTCGCATCGACCGACACGATATGGCCGGGGATCGCTAGGCACATGGTCAGATCTCCACCATCGAGGGATATGCTTCAGCGTTCATGTGTGCTTCCCGTCTCCTCCACGTCGATGCTCATCAGGACAAGCCCCTGGGCCCGAGGGTCTTCCAGGTCTCGGGAAGCCGTCACGTCGAGGGCCGCGGACTGCGCCGGCGTCCCTTCGACGACGCGGGACCACTGACGACGGAGCTGCTCTTCCGACACATGCGACAATGCCCCGACCCAGAGACGGACGCGCGCCACCCGTGGCGCGCCTTCTCGACCGGTGACCTCGACCAGCTTGCGCCGAAGGTCCTGCAGCATCGCCTCTTCGTGCATCGATCAGCTCCTCGCCGGACCGCCGGGGGCGGACGCCGCCGGCTCGAGTTCCTCCGCGAGTGCCCGTGTGACCTGCCCGATTCCGACGAGCACCTCGGGAGACAGCTCCGCACCAGGGTCGAACCGAGCGGCCTCGATCCCGTACACTACCAGGCGTGCCGGCATCCGGCCCAGGATCTGGCCCAGGGCCACCGCCGAGGCGATGGAGAGGCCGTGCGTCGAGGTGCCGGCCAACGGCGAGGGGAGAGGCTGGTCTCCGACCAGGATCCGGAGCCAGCTCCCCAGGGGTCCTCCGGATCGGACCGCGTCGATTAGGTAGACCCGGTCCTGGCCCTCCCAGAGGTCCAGCAGTTCGGTCACTCCTCCCGGGCACTCGACGATCCGGGCCCGGTCGCCGACCAACGGCCGGAGTTCGCGCGTCACCCGGAGCCCCGCGGCGTCGTCGCCCCGGATCTCGTTCCCCACTCCGATCACCAGGGGCCCATCAACCCCGGAGTCACCGGCCGCAACGCGGTTCATGTGCGCTCCACCTCCATGTGCAGGAAGTGGGCGGCGCAGGAGATACAGGGGTCGTGGTTCCGTATCGCGCGTTCGCAGAGGTCGGTGAGGTGGGCATCGTCCAACGCCAACGAACGCTCGACGACGTGGCGAACATCCTCTTCGATGCGTTTCTGGTTCTGCGCCGTCGGCGCGACGATCTCGGCGGTCTCGATCGTTCCATCGGCGGCGAGCCGGTATCGGTGATAGAGCAGGCCGCGGGGAGCCTCGGTGGCCGCCGCGCCGACCCCGCCATGGAACGTTCCCGCGGGTTCGACCCAAGCGGATTCCGGCGGTCGGTACGCGGAGATGATCCGGAGCGCTTCTTCGCACGCGTACACCATTTCGATACCCCGGACGAGGATGCTTCGGAACGGGTTCCGCACGACCGGTTCCAACCCCACCTCGCGCGCGATCGACTTGGCCCGAGCGGAAAGCCGCGGGCCGTTGAGCGCGTAGCGCGCGAGGGCGCCCACCAGATACGGGGTCCCTCCCTTGCGTACCGATTGGAGGGCGTGGGTGTAGGCCACCGGAGCTCGTTCGAAGGCCTCGTCGAAACGGGAGACCGGCACTCGGAGCCCACGACTGGAGACGATGTCCCCCTCGTTCATCGCATACTCGTCGGGATGCTGGAGCGCAACAAACTCGTAGTCCTCCTCGGCGTCGGGGAACGGGAGTCCCGAGGCGAAGTGGACCGTCTCCTCGGCGATCTCGAGGGCCGATTCGAGCGTCGGTCGGAGGCTCTCCAGCTCTTCCACGCTCGGTACTCGATAGAATCCTCCCACCCGGACGTTGATCGGGTGGATCTCGCGACCCCCCAGGAGCTGCATGAGAGCGTTCCCGGCCTTCTTGAGCGCCAGCCCACGCTTGACGGTCTCCGGGTCGTCCTTGGCCATCCGGACCGCGTCGGGGTATCCCAGGAAATCGGGCGTGTGCAGCAGGTACACGTGGAGCGCGTGGCTCTCGATCCACTCGCCGCAATAGAAGAGCCGGCGAAGCTCCCGCAGGGCCCCGCGGACGGAGATGCCGTAGGCCTGCTCCATCGCATGGACAGCGCTCATCTGGTAGGCCACGGGACAGATGCCACAGATCCGCGCCGTGATGTCGGGCGCCTCGGTGTACATCCGACCCCGAAGGAACGCCTCGAAGAACCGGGGCGGTTCGAAGATCCGAAGCTCGACGTGGTCGACCCGGCCATCCTCGAGCTTGACGTGGAGGGAGCCCTCGCCCTCCACCCGGGCCAGATAATCCACCGCGATCGTCCGTTCGGTCATCGGCCGGTCTCCTTTCCTCCGACCGAATCGCCGGCGGCCCGGAACGCGGGGGCCCCCGCGTTGTAGGTCCGGAACACCCGCCGGATATCCTCGGGAGGCATCCCGAGGTATCCCAGGTTCCGGATCAGGGAGTCCGTGTTCGGGGAGTCCATCGGTCCGAAGCACCCGTAGCACCCCCGGTGATAGGCGGGGCAAATCGCGCCGCATCCGGTCTGGGTGACCGGACCGAGGCACGGAGTGCCCCGGGCCACGACCACGCAGACATTTCCACGGCGCTTGCACTCGATACAGACGCTCTCCGTCGGCACATTCGGCGCTCGCCGGGTAAGGAACGCCGACACGACCTCGAGGAGTTGGACCTTGCTGATGGGGCAGCCGCGCAGCTCGAAATCCACCGGGACGTGGTCGCGGATGGCCGTCGACGTGGCCAGGGTCGAGATGAAATCCGGTCGCGCATAGACGACCCGTTGGAATTCCTCGACGTTTCCAAAATTGCGGAGCGCCTGGATCCCTCCGGCGGTGGCGCACGCCCCGATCGTCACGAGGGTCCGGGACTGAGCCCGGACCTCCCGGATCCGCCCGGCATCCTCCGGGGTGGTGATCGAGCCCTCGACCAGGGACAGGTCGTAGGGACCCTCGACAACGGCCGAGGAGGCTTCCCGGAAGTTGGCGATCTCGAGGGCATCGGCGACGGCAAGCAACTCGTCCTCGCAGTCGAGCATCGTGAGCTGGCAACCGTCGCAGGAGGCAAACTTCCACACCGCAAGTCGGGGACGGTGGGCCATCGACCTCAGAGCTCCCTCGTGGCCAGCCAGTCACGGATAACGTCGTACCGGAAGACCGGCCCGTCCCGACACACGAACTCGGGACCGAATTGGCAGTGCCCACAGACCCCCACGGCGCACTTCATGTTGCGCTCCATCGAGAGCCAGATGGACGCCCGGGGAATGCCCCGCGCCTCGAGGTCGCGGGCCGCGTACTTCATCATGATCTCCGGACCGCACAGGAACGCGATCGCGTTGCCGGCCTCGAACCGCGTATCGGGGATTCGGGCGGTGACGAGCCCGACGTCCCCGTACCAGTCGCGGTCGGCGGCGTCGACGGTGACTTGGAACCGTAGGTTGGGCCGCTGCCGCCACTGCTGGATCTGACCGTAGTAGACCAGGTCCTTCGGGGTCCTCGCTCCATAGATGACCTCGATCCGTCCATACTGTTCGCGGTGGGACAAGAGCTCGTACAGCACCGGGCGAAGCGGCGGCAGTCCGAGACCTCCGGCCATCAACACAATGTCCCGGCCCGTGGCCTGGTCGACGGGCCAGCCGCGGCCGTAGGGGCCCCGGACCCCCACCGTCTGCCCCGGCGGGGTCTGGGCGATCGCCGCGGTAATCCGACCGGCGTTGCGGACCGTGTGCACGACAGCCGTTGCGTCCGAGGGGTCACCGCTCAGCGAGATGGCCGCTTCGCCCACGCCGAAGACGTAGACCATGTTGAACTGTCCCGGAAGGGCGGGATGCACCGGCCCGCCGTCAGCCGGCGACAGCACCAGAGTGGTGGTGTCCCCCGTCTCGGCCGTCTGGCTCCGCACGACGTACGGCGCCGGCGCGAGGGGATGCGGCGCGGGAAGCGGGTGCGGAGGATGGAGTTCAGAGGCCATGGATGTCCAGCAGCTGGATCTGGGTGTTCTCCAATCGTTGCGCGATGATCGGGAGGAGCCGCACGAGGAACTGGTAGCCTTGTTCTGGATGGGCTGCGAGGGCTTCTCGAAACGCCTTCCCGTCGATCGCGAGAACCTGGGTCGGCTTCAGTGCCCGGGCATCGAGACGCCACAGGTACGGAGGAACCAGCCACGACCACCCCAGAACCTCGCCGGGACCGACGGTCTGGATCGTGAGATGGGGCTTCTCCGCCGAGGCGACCTCGAGGGCCACCTTGCCATGGTACACGAGATAGAACGACGCCGCCGGATCGCCGTCGCGGACGATCATTTCCCCCGTGTCGAATCGCCGCTCCCTCGCGAGTCGGGCCGCCTCTTGGATCAGTTGCGAGTCGAGTCCTTGGAAGAAAGGATGGTCGGCCACCCGGAGCGGGGCCTCTTTGGGGAGGGGGCCGTGGGGAGGGTCGTTCATCGGCTTACTCCCTCCGCCGTGGGCGTCGGACGAGGTACGCGCAACGCGGCGACCTCCTCGGTGATATCGATGGCCACTGGGCACCACGTGATGCATCGGCCGCAGCCGACGCACCCGGACGTCCCGAACTGATCGTGCCAGCTCCCCAGCTTATGGGTGAGCCACTGGCGGTACCGGGAGGCCGAGCTCGCGCGGACCGGCGTGGCATGGAGCTTCGTGAACTCGAGGTTGAAGCAGGAATCCCAGCGGCGCCACCGCTCCGTCTTCTCCGCATCCAGGCTGGGAACCTCCTCTGTCGTGTGGCAGAAACAGGTGGGGCAGGCCATCGTGCAGTTCGTGCAGGAGAGGCAGCGCTTGGCCACTCGGTCCCATCGGGGATGATCCGGATTGGAGAGCAATAGGTCGCGCAGGCCGGTCGGGTCCATCGACCGGCCCATCGATGCCGCGGTGCGGGCCACGATGGCGGTGGCGGCCTCCTCCGCCTCGGGCGTCGCGCGGCGCGCCGGCACCGACGTGAGCACCGCCGCGCCCACCTCAGTGCCCACGGCGACCAGGAACTCATGGCGACCGGCCGTGAGGATCTCTGTGAGCGAGAGGTCGTAATCGCTCGTCACCCCCGGCCCGGTGCCCATCGAGACGCAGAAGCAGGTTCCTCCGGCCTGACCGCATTGCACCGCGACGCGGAGGATCCGTTGTCGCCGAGCAATGTAACTCGGGTCGGGGATCCCACCCATGAACACCTTGTCCGTGATCTTCAGAGCGGCCAGCTCGCAGGCGCGCACGCCGAGGAAGGCCAGCGGAGCCTCGTCCGTCGGTTCCGGGGTCACGGTGAACGAGGCCCCGTCGCGGGTCGCGGTCCAGAGCCGCTCGTGCGACGGGAAGAGGTACTTCTTCCAACTGTGCGGCCCGACGACGTACCCGAAGAGCGCCTGGTCGGACCGGCGCTCGAGTCGGTACTGGCCCGCGTTCTGGCGCTCGGTCCACCCGATCGGCAGGTCCGTTTCCGCCCGGATATCGCCGTAGACGATCGCGCCGTCGCGGACCGTCGGTCCGACGATCCGGTATCCCGCCGTCCGGATCGCCGTAAGGAACGCGGGGAAATCGCGTCGGTCGAGGAGGAGCCGGTCTCCGATCGCCGGAACCGCCATCGTCACCGAACTCCCCCCTGCGAGGGTTGCGCGGGGAGCCGAAGAGGCATGAGGCGTACCGGATAATAGCGACTCGCTGCGGGGCTCAGACGGACTCCGCGCGGCGCGCCCGGCTCCATGGGCGGGCCCTCACGCGCCGCTCTCGAGTCGGAGCAGTCGCTCCCAATCGGCGGTGACCTGAGCCTGCACCCGAGCCACGTCCTCCGGACCGAGGTGAGAGAAGCGCCCCTGGGCCCGGAAGTACTCTGCCACCGGCCGGAGCGCCCCTCCCTTCCGAGTGACTTGGTAGCCGCCCTCCTCGACCTCGTAGAGGGGGAAGATACCACAGTCCGTCGCTCTCTTTCCGATCTCGATCGTCTGGTCGGACGCATACCGCCAACCGGGCGGGCACGGGGCGAAGATGTGGAAGAACCGGGGACCGCGGAGGTCCCGCGCCTTCTCCACCTTCCGG
>Ga0187817_10002111_pt1 | contig 10119 bp, 11 predicted proteins | sample NC_wetland_sal_i_17_FD_132431 | JGI IMG/M metagenome (GOLD analysis project Ga0187817, IMG submission 132431) | Wetland sediment microbial communities from Neuse River Estuary, North Carolina, USA - SO4_2 | ecosystem: Environmental > Aquatic > Freshwater > Wetlands > Sediment | place: USA... | reverse complement strand
TCCGGCCACGCCGGCGCCGTCAAGCGCGCCATCGAAATCGCCTCCCAGAGCGGCGCCAAACGCGCCGTGATGCTGCCCGTCTCCGCGCCCTTCCATTGCTCGCTCATGCAACCGGCGGCGCAGCGCTTCGAGCCGGACCTGCGCGCCGCGGCGTTCGGCCCGCTTCGGTTTCCCTTGATCACCAACGCCGACGCCGAAGCGATCTCCTCCGGCGAGGAAGCGCGCGAGGCGCTGATTCGCCAGATCACGCTCCCGGTGCTCTGGTTCGATTCCGTGCGCGAGCTGATTGACAGCGGCGTGACGACATTCGTCGAAGTCGGGCCGGGCAAGGTGCTGGCGGGGCTGCTGCGGCAGATTGACCGCTCGGTGCGCTGTTTGAACGTCGAGGACGCGGCGAGCCTGCAAACCACGCTCGAACGCATCGCCCAGCCGCGCGAAGAATCACCGGAAAGCTAGAACATGTTCTCGCTCAAGGACAAAATCGCTCTCGTCACCGGCGCCTCGCAGGGCATTGGCCGCGCCACGTCGCTCGCGCTGGCCGAGGCTGGCGCGTCGGTGGCCGTCGCGGCACGCAGCACCGATAAGCTGGCCACGCTGGTCGCCGAGATCGAAGCCGCCGGCGGCGCCGCGCTGGCCATCCCGATGGACGTTGCCGACGCCGCGCAGGTGAAGGCGGGCTTCCAGCAGGCGCTCGCGAAGTTCGGCCGGCTCGACATCCTCGTCAACAACGCCGCCGTCACCCGCGACACGCTCGCGCTGCGCATGAAGCTCGAGGATTGGGATGCCGTCCTGCGCACGAACCTCACCGGCGCGCACCTTTGCACGCAGCAGGCGCTCGGCGCCATGCTCAAGCAGCGCTCGGGCCGCATCATCAACGTCACTTCGGTGGTCGCGCAAACGGGCAACGCGGGACAAGCCAATTACGTCGCCTCGAAGGCCGGCTTGATCGGCCTCACGCGCGCCATCGCCGTCGAAGTGGCCTCGCGCGGCATCACCGTCAACGCCGTCGCGCCTGGCTTCGTCGAGACGCCCATGACCGATCCGCTCCCGCAGGAGCTGAAGGACAAATTAAAGTCCCTCATCCCGCTCGCCCGCTTCGGCAAGGACCGCGACATTGCCGCTGCCATCGTCTTCCTTGCCAGCGACGAAGCCGGCTACATCACCGGCCAAGTCCTTGGTGTCAACGGCGGCATGCACATGGGTTAGTTTCTGAAGCGCGGGCCACACACCTCCATCAAATCTTCCGACGTTCAAGGTGCGATTTTCAGGGAGCGACCAGAGCCAGCGCGGGCATCCCGCCGATCGGGATAGTGCGGATTTCGTGCTTGGCGGTGGTATCGATCACCAGCACGTCGTGGTCCTGGGGCGCGGATGCGTAGAGCAAGCTGCCATCATTCCCCGCGACCGCACTCCAGAAGGAACCCCCGCTGGTCTTAATGGTACCCACCGTGCGCCAGGTTTCGGTATCGAGAACGCGCAGTTCATCGGCGGCCTGAACGCGGGGAGAGCCGACGGCGGACCGATCGAAATACAAATAAAAGCTGGGGTCGGGAGCGTTGGTGTAACCGATGTAGAGCCGCTTGCCATCGCGCGAGGTGGGCCACGCCGCCGGAGGGATCAGACCTTGAACGCTGCCCTGAATGCCTGTAGCCGTAAAAGTAGCCGTGGCGAGATCCATGGTATAAACCGCCCCGTCCCCGCGAACAATTGCGATATTTTTATCGTCAGCCGTGAGGAAGGCCTGGGCAATGCCGAGTCGCCGGACCCACGGAAGCACGACAAAAGTATTGTCGAGCTCGCGAGATTTCGCATCGACGCGGATGCGCCGGATGCGATTGGTGGTCGGACAGAGAAAATCGAACTGAGCCGCGGACGCGTAGTCGATGAAGCGTCCGTAACCGCAATTCCCTAGATGAATGCGGCCGGGCAGGAGGTCGCCGCTCCGCGCATCGAATGTGACAAGCTGGAATCCATCCGTGATCGGCGCGGTGGGGACGTTCACCAGGATGCGCAAGGCGAGGCCATCGCCTGAAATGGCCATGCTCGAATATGGCGGAATGCCGCTGCTCACCACGCGGTTGTCGATGGTCGTTGTACCGAGCACCGTACCGCTCGAAGTATCGATCTCGGCTAGGTTGCTTTGTTGATCGTTGCCCTTGGCGGCGACATAGAGACGGGCGCCGTCGGGCGAAAGGGCAAAGTCGGGGTTGGATCCTGTGGTGATGTTGCCCATCACCTTGGCCGTCCGGGGATCCACGAGCCAGATGCGTCCCGCAAGGCTGTGCGGTATCGGCTGAGGGTCGAGTACGTACAGCCAGCCGGACTCAGGCTTGGTCCAGTCTTCGACGGTGATTGGCGCGGTCGCGGAGGCGGCGGTCTGCCACGCGGAAGTAGTCGGCGGCGCGGGAGCTGTCGTCGCGGTTCGGGTGGCACAGCCTGCGGCCGCCAAGGAGAGCGACACAAGGCACAGGATTACGGGGCGGAAGCTGGTTGCCATACGGGCCTCAGCGGCCCCTTGCTGCGCGCGGAAGCAAAAGCACAGCGATGATCGGCATTGGGACCGGCATTCTCGTCTGACCATCCAACGAAGCGATAACTTACACCTGGGCCCCTCGCTTCGCAATGCTCCAGTCACCAATCGGTTGACCCAGCCATACGCCCGCGCATAGAATGGGCAAGTTGATTCCAGGGCGCAGCCCCCGCCTGGAGTTCGGCCTGGGGGGCTTCCAGGCAGCCGAAAATCGGAGGAACAATCAGCATGGCCAGCGTCGAAGAACGCGTGAAGCAGATTATCGTCGAGCAGCTCGGTGTGGATGAAGGCGAAGTGACCCCCACCGCTTCTTTCGTGGACGATTTGGGCGCCGACTCGCTCGACACGGTCGAGCTGGTGATGGCCTTCGAGGAAGCGTTCGGCATCGAAATCCCGGACGAAGACGCCGAAAAGATCGCCACGGTGAACGATGCCGTCGTCTACATTGACAAGCGCGCCAAGGCCGCGAAGTAAGCCCTGCCATTTCGCATAGGAGAATTCTCCCTTGAACCGCCGTGTCGTGGTGACGGGTGTTGGCTTGGTCTGCGGGTGCGGCATCGGCACCGACGAGGTCTGGCGCAACCTGCTGGCCGGAAAAAGCGGCATCCGTCCCATCACGCATTTTGACGCCTCGGCCTTCGATTGCCGCATCGCCGGCGAAGTTCCCGGATTCGATCCGCTCGATTGGGTCGACAAAAAAGAAATCAAAAAGATGGGCCGCTTCATCCAACTGGCCCTGGCGGCCTCCGAGTTCGCCGTGCGCATGGCCGGCCTCGAAGTCACACCCGAAATCGCCGATCGGACCGGCGTGTACATTGCTTCCGGCATCGGCGGATTCGATGTGATCGAGCGCGAGCATTCGAAATATCTGGAGGGAGGCCCGCGCAAGATTTCTCCTTTCTTCATTCCCGCCTCGATTGTGAACCTCGCTTCCGGGCACGTCTCGATTCGCTACGGCGCGAAAGGGCCGAATTCCGCCACGGCCACGGCCTGCTCGGCTTCGGCGCACGCCATCGGCGACGCCTATAAAATCATCCAGCGCTGCGATGCCGACGTGATGATCGCCGGCGGCTCGGAGGCGGCGATCACTCCGATGGGCGTCGGCGGTTTCGCGGCCATGCGCGCGCTCTCCACGCGCAACGACGAGCCCCAGCGCGCCAGCCGCCCCTTCGACGCGCAGCGCGACGGCTTCGTCGTGGGCGAAGGCTCGGGCGTGCTGATTCTCGAGTCGCTCGAATTTGCCCAGCGCCGCGGCGCGAGCATCCTCGCGGAAATCACCGGCTACGGCATGTCCGGCGACGCCTTTCACATCACGCAGCCCGCCGAGGGAGGCGATGGCGGCTATCGCTCGACGCTCGCCGCGCTTCGCGACGCCAAGATTTCGCCTGCGGAGCTTGGCTACGTCAACGCGCATGGCACCTCCACTCCCATCGGAGACGCCATCGAAACCACCGCGCTCAAGCGCGCTTTCGGCGAGCATGCCAAGAAAATCCCCGTCAGCTCGACCAAGTCCATGACGGGCCACGTTCTCGGCGGCGCCGGCGGCCTCGAGGCCGGCATCAGCGTCCTCGCCTTGCGCGACCAGATTCTTCCGCCGACGATCAATTACGAAAATCCCGATCCCGCCTGCGACCTCGATTACGTCCCGAACCACGCGCGCAAGGCCGAAGTGAACTACTCGCTCTCGAATTCATTCGGCTTCGGTGGCACCAACGCGTCCCTGCTCTTCAAGCGCTGGGACGGCCGCTAATTTGTTCGCTGCACGTGGCGTCGCAGTCGTTTCTAATGGAGGTTTGAATGGCAAGACTCACCGCGACCGAAAGGCAACTGCTAGCTTCGCACTCGGCAATAGGCAAAGAGGTCCGCTTTAAAGAACGAAACGGGACGCGCAGGGAAGTGCAGGGCAGAGTGGAGGAGGAAGTATCTATCATGGTGGGGCAGCACAAGCATGTCTTGCAGAGGATTCGCTTCTGCGATGGCGTCAGTTGGGACGGATCAGCATATGCATATCGCTCAGGTTATTACACTCTTAGCGATAAGGCGAGGCGCCTTACGTGGGGGCAGTACGCCCAATTGCTGACCGAAACGGAATATCGGCGACTCCTGAGAAAGGCCCATCGAATGGGTTGGCCGATATGAGGCCCTGGTTAAACAGCAAAACGGAGACGCAGGAGCATCAGTGAAAATCGGCGTTTGCATCAAGCAGGTTCCCGCCAAGGATGCCCCGCTCGCCATTGCCGTAGAGAGCGCGTGGATTCGCGAACCCGACGTCACCTTCGAAACCAACGAGCCGGATGGCTTCGCCCTCGAAGAGGCTCTGCGCCTGAAGGAAAAGCACGGCGGCGAAGTCACCGCCATTTCAATGGGCCCTGAACGCGCCAAGCAAGCATTGAAGGAAGCTCTTGCGAAGGGCGCCGACCGCGCCATCCACATCGCCGCGGATGATTTTTCGAAGCTCGATCCTCTGGCCTCCGCGCGCTCGCTGGCCGCTGCGATCCAGGCCGAAAATTTCGATCTACTTCTCACCGGCCTTCAAAGCGACGATCAGGGCTTCGGCCAGACAGGCGTGCTGCTGGCCGAATTGCTGGGCTGGCCGCACGCGGCCATCGTCATGCAAATCGAAGCCGCTGCCGGCCGCTTGAAAGTGAAGCGCGAGCTGGAAGCGGGCTGGTTCCAGTGGATCGAGCTGTCGCTCCCGGCCGTCCTCACGATTCAGTCCGGCATCAACAAGCCGCGCTACGCCACGCTGAAAGGCATCATGGCCGCAAAGAAAAAGGAGATCGCCACCGTCGAGCGCGCGTCGCTCGGCGTGCCCGATGCGCCCACGCAGCGCGTCGAGCGCATCTACGTGCCGCAAAAGACCAAGAAAACCGAATTCATCACCGGGCAGCCCCAGGAAATCGCGGCCAAGCTGCTTGAAAAGCTCCGCCACGAGGCCCGCGTGCTCTGAAGTTTTTTTGTAGCTCACCCCGGCTTGCCGGGGTGAGGCTTTTGCAGTCGCATTCGGCGGCTCCAAAGTGACCGGCAACGCACCGTGAAAATTCTCCTCATCACCGAGCAGCGCGAAGGCCAATGGAACAAGCTCACCTTCGAGGCGCTCGCCGCCGCGCAGCAGATCGCGTCCGAAGCGAAGGCCTCTCTCTCCGCCGTGGTGATCGGCAAAGGCGTCGCGTCGCTCGCCGACGAGCTTGCCGGCTGGCAGATCTCTGAGGTGCTGCTCGCCGACCACGATCTGCTCGAAAAATACACGCCGGACGGATTCTCGCTCGCCCTCAGGCAGGTGATCGAAAGCGCCAAGCCCGATCTCGTGCTTTCGCCTCACACGTACCAGGTGCGCGATTTCGCGCCCAACCTCGCCGCGTCGCTTGGCAAGAGCATGATTGCCGATTGCACCGGCTTCCGCCATGAAAACGGAAAATTGATCTTCGTCCGCCAGATGTTTCAAGGTCGCGCCGCGGCGGACGTTCGCTTCACCGGCGAGCCGCCCTGGTTTGCCTCGCTCCAGGCCGGAGCGTTTCGCGCCGATTCCGCCGCCAAGCATCCCGGCGGCAAAGCCCCGGTGAAAACAATCGCCATCGAGCTGAAGCCCGACCAAATTCGCACGACGCCGCTCGAAATGTTTCGTGAGGCGAAGCAATCCGTGGACCTCGCGCAGGCGCAGATTCTTGTCTCGATCGGACGGGGCATCCGCGGCCCCGAAAACATTCCTCTCGCCGAAAAACTCGCCAAGCTGCTGGGCGGCGAGCTTTGCGCCTCGCGCCCGGTCTGCGACGAAGGCTGGCTGCCCATGGATCGCCAGGTCGGCAGCTCCGGGCAGACGGTCGCACCCAAGCTCTATCTGGCTCTGGGAATCAGCGGAGCGATCCAGCACATGGTGGGGATGAAAGGCGCGCGCGCGATTGCCGCGATCAATAAAGACCCACACGCGCCCATCTTCGAGGTCGCCGATTATGGCGTGGTAGGCGATCTCTTCGAAATCGTTCCGGCTTTGATCGAGGAACTCGAGAAGGCGGGCAGCGCGAAATGAGCGCAAAAAAATAGAGGCCGGGGGCAAGGCTGAGGGACCCTGGCCGCCCGGCCTTTCTCACCCATCTCCGCAGGGTTTGGGTAAGAACTTGTTGTGCGGTTGTTATGCGGCGTTTTCGCCGTTCCGCAGAAATTCGTATCGTTCGATGGCCGCCGCCACGCCCACTTCTCCGGGATTATCGGCGTTGTTCCGCAGCACGCGCCCCAAGCAACGGACGCGCACAGGGCCCGCCTGCGTCAGCTCGTGCGGAAGGGTCATGACGATTTCCACCGGAGATCCGCTCTTCAACCCCTTGGGCAGGAAAAAGTAGAGACCGCGCGAGCTCACCTCGCGCGATTCCGTCGCTGCCTCGCCGACAACGCTTTCGTCGGTCCAGCGGACGGTAAGCGGCAAACGCATCGTGAAACGCCTCGATGAACGTCTTTCCTTTAGAATCACAGCGCACCTACCTCCCGAATCCGCGATTAGAATACGGGGCCGCATACGGCGAACCAATAGAGCTTTGGATGCAATTCGCACCCCCCAAATCGGTACCGGAGTACTAGAGCCTGGTGTTTTCCTTCAGATGCGTGCCTGGAGGTGTTAGAGGTTTATTCTTGGATTCGCGCTTGCGCCGGCCCTCGAAGCCCCTTCCCGGCGCGGGCTACTGGGACCTCCGGCTGGGATGTCATGATGGTTGACCGTAGTGTGCCGAGCATCATGACGGAGGCAAAGGAATGCGAAGAGATGTCGACTACAGCTGTGTCGGCTCAGCCCGAAATAGAAACTTCCTCGAACACCGTTTATTCGCTACATTTAGATGCCAGCGCGAAGGGATTTGATTGCCTGTTTGTCCAGGCGGCCGTCAGGTTCACAATGTGTGGTCGGCATCCACGATCCAAACTCTCGACGCCTCAAGCGTTTCAGCGTTGAAGGGAACAGTACGCTGTGCTTACACTAAGAAGCATTCTGCGGCTTGCCGCACCCCCCTACTTTTTCCAACCCCTGCAAATCATAAAGAGATTGAGGCTTGATTATTTGTGGCGTTCCAAGCGGGAAGCCTTTGTGCAGCTTCCTTGGGGGTTGCGTTTGAAGATTGATCCGCGCGAAGACATTGGATATGCCATTGCGAGCCAGGGGTTATACGAAATTGGCGTGACGGAAACACTTTGGCGATTGACCGAGCCGGGGGATCTGGCTATTGATGCGGGCGCTAACATCGGTTACATGGCTAGTATCCTCGCCACCCGCGTGGGCCCAAAGGGGAAAGTAATTTGTTTCGAGCCGCATCCAGATGTTTTTGATTCGCTTAGCGAGAATGTAGAAACTTGGAAAAAGGACCCGAGGTGTGGTTCTTTCGTTCTACACCAAGCAGCTTTAGGTGCGGAAAACGGGCGGGCCTCGCTTCACATGAATGACTGGTTCCTTACCAATCGCGGCACTGCGTGGGTTTCAAACGATGCGAAGGCGACTCCAGATCTCAGAACAGTCGATGTGCCAGTTCGAAATCTCGACAGCCTCGTAGGTGAGGGTGAAACGATTGGTGTTCTGAAGATGGACGTACAAGGCGGCGAGCTGGGCATTCTGCAGGGCATGAGGCGGCTTCTCAGCCGCCATGCGGTCCGCGATATCATTTTTGAAGAGGAGCGCACCTTTCCGGCTCCTACGCACGAATGTTTAGAATCGAACGGATATTCGATCTTTGGACTTCAGGAGCGCTTTACTGGAGTCGCTTGTCTTCCCAATGCACAGCCTGCCGTCGACCCTGTTATGGGACCATCTCCCAATTACCTTGCGACCTTGAATCCAGAACGCGCGATGGCAAAGCTCGGCGCGGTGATGTGGCGATCGTTCGGACCTGCCAGATTCTTTGGACTCTAGATCCAATGATTGGGCTTGAGGATTCGTCGCCTGAGGGACTATTCGTGGAACCGCTTTGGGGTGGCCTTTGCATTCAGAATTTGTAGCGGCCGCCTTTTCAACTTGAACGGAGTGAAGGGTTAGGCGGGCGCCTTGCTCTTGCTCGCTACGGCCGTGGCGCCGAAAATAACCGCCGGGATGATAGAATGTGTTGGTTTCACCCGCCGTGCGATGGGCCTGTAGCTCAGGTGGCTAGAGCGCGCCCCTGATAAGGGCGAGGTCGGTAGTTCAAGTCTACCCAGGCCCACCAGCCTTCGCTACGCGCAGCGGAGCGAAGGCTGCCGCGCCGTAGCCCCGAGGGCGAAGGCGGGCTCCATGTCGCGAGCTACGGCTCGGCAGGCCAATATATCTACCCCGATTTCCATGACCTACGTGTACATCCTACAAAGCAGACAAAAACCCGAGCATTACTATGAGGGAGTTACGAGCGACTTGCGAGCTCGCCTCAAGAAGCACAGTGCCCGCGAGGTATCCCACACTTCAAAATACGCGCCCTGGACCCTGAAGACCTACATCGCGTTCACCGATGAGAAGCGAGCCTTTGCGTTCGAGAAGTATCTTAAGTCGGCGTCAGGTCGAGCCTTTGCCAAAAAGCATCTCTGAAATCCTTCGCTCGCCGCGGCGAGCGAAGGCCTGCCGCGCCGTAGCCCCGCCGTTTCAACGGCGCTTGAGGATTTTCACTCCTTCGCGCCCACCGATGATGGCTTCCGAGGCGATACCCAGAAAAAGGCCGTGCTCCACCACGCCCACGACGCGATCCAGCCGCTGCGCCAGGTCCTCGGGATCGCTTATGGGACCCACGTCGCAATCAATGATGTAGTTTCCGCCGTCGGTGACGTAGGGCTTCTTGTCCGCCGCCAGCCGCAGCGAAGGATTCGCGCCGAATTTCCTAAGTTTTTTTCTGGTGGCCTGCCAGCCGAATTGCACCACTTCCACCGGGACGAATACGAGCGACCCGAGGCGCTCGACGATCTTCGTCTCGTCGGCGACCACGGCCATGCGCCTGCTCGCGTCCGCGACGATTTTTTCGCGCAGCAGCGCTCCGCCGTGGCCCTTAATCAGATCGAGCGTGCCGAGGGCCACTTCGTCCGCGCCGTCCACCGTGAGATCAATCTCGCCGTGTTCGCCGAATTCGGTCAGGGGGATGCGCAGGGCGCGCGCGCGCGCGGCCGTTTGCTCGGAACTGGGTATGCCGGAAATTCGCAGGCCTTCTTCGGCGATGCGCCGGCCGAGCGCGGCGAGGAAAAACCCCGCCGTCGAGCCGGTGCCGAGCCCCACGACCATGCCGCTTTCCACCAGCTTGGCGGCCGCTTCGGCCGCGGCCCTCTTCCATTCGTTTTGCTGCGATGGGTCCATGCCGCTCGCCTGTTTTTGCACTGCAGGGCGCGACAATCATATGCCAAAAAGCCCCGTTCGTCTGCGGTGCAAGGTGCGGACGCCGGGTTTGACGCTCGGCAACGCGGGATGCTATAAGAATTGCATCACTCCTTTCGCGGTGGGGCCGTGGCGCAGTTGGGAGCGCGCCTCGATGGCATCGAGGAGGTCGAGGGTTCGAATCCCTTCGGCTCCACCAAATTGTTTCGAGAGAAGCTTATGGCCTTTTTTGTCTACATCCTGCAGAGCCATACGAGCGGGCGCTATTACGTCGGTCAGACGAAGAACC
>Ga0187817_10002110_pt1 | contig 10119 bp, 10 predicted proteins | sample NC_wetland_sal_i_17_FD_132431 | JGI IMG/M metagenome (GOLD analysis project Ga0187817, IMG submission 132431) | Wetland sediment microbial communities from Neuse River Estuary, North Carolina, USA - SO4_2 | ecosystem: Environmental > Aquatic > Freshwater > Wetlands > Sediment | place: USA... | reverse complement strand
GCGCCGGAGCGAGCCACGCGGAACCGGTCGGCCACCTGTCCGGACTCGGGTGGCACGACCTGTGCCCGCTCGAGCACCTGCCCGACGGGCAGCCGGTCCGCCGCCAGCTCGGCTACCTGTCCCTCCTGGTGTACCGGCGGGGCCGCGACGTGCACGTGCTCTCAGACCGCTGCTCGCACCTGGGCGGGCCGCTACACCAGGGGCGGATCGTTGTTGAACGGGGCCGCCCCTGCGTCATTTGCCCCTGGCACGGGTCCACCTTCGTAATCGCCGACGGCGCCGTCGTACACGGGCCTGCTACTGCCCGCCAGCCATCCTTCGAGACCCGCGTGACGCCCGGCGGGCACGTCGAACTCCGGCCCCGGGCCTGAACCGCCTGACGGTCCCGGCGGCGCGGAGGTTCCGGACTGATCCGCCAATCTCCCGCCGGCGGCGCCGAAGAATCCGCCGATTCCCTCCAGCGCCCGGGAGATCTCGCTCGGCACGATCCAGACCTTGTTGGCGCTCCCCTGCGCGATCTGCGGGAGAATCTGCATGTACTGGTAGGCCAGCAGCCCCTGGTCCGGGTTGCCGTCGTGGATGGCCTTGAACACGGTGCCGATCGCCGCGGCCTGACCGCGAGCGCGCACCTCCTGCGCCCGGGCCTCGGCCTCGGCCCGCAGGATGACCGCGTCGGCTTCGCCGCGGGCCTTCAGGACCGCCGCCTGGCGCTCGCCTTCCGCGGTCAGGATGGCCGACTGCTTGGACCCCTCGGCGGTCAAGATCGCCGCGCGCTTGTCCCGCTCGGCGCGCATCTGCTTTTCCATCGAGTCCGTGATGGTCCCGGGCGGCTCGATGGCCTTGAGCTCGACCCGGCCGACCCGCAGGCCCCACTTGCCCGTCGCGTCGTCGAGCTCGCGCGACAGCTCGTGGTTGATCTGGTCCCTGGACGTCAGCGTCATGTCCAGGTCCATCCCGCCCACGACGTTGCGCAGCGTCGTGACGGTCAGCTGCTCGACCGCCGTGATGTAGTTCTGGACCTCGTAGGTGGCCGCCTTGGGGTTGGTCACCTGGAAGTAGATGACGGTGTCGATGCTGACGACGAGGTTGTCCTTGGTGATCACGGGCTGCGGCGGGAAGCTGACCACCTGCTCGCGCAGGTCGATGAGGGGCAGCAGCCGGTCGATGAACGGCGTCACCATGTTCAGGCCCGCGTTGAGCGTCCGGTGGTACCGGCCGAACCGCTCGACGATGCCCGCCTTCGCCTGGGGGACGATGCGGACCGACCTCCAGACCACGACGATGACGAGGGCGACGAGGACTATGAGCAGGATGATCAAGACCAGAGTGCTCATGGCGGCTCCCCTGACGTGTCCGGATTTTCCGGATCTGCTTGCTACGTTACCGACGGCAAGCGACTTCAGCCAGTACGCATCGGGGCGCTCACCGTCAGCGGGCGCGCGCGCTCCAGCGTGACTGCCGGTAGTCGATCTCGAGCTGAACGCCGAAGCACCGGGACAGGTTCCGCGCGGTGAAGACGTCGCCGATGGGCCCGGCCGCGAGCACCGAACCCCGGCGCAGGAGCATCGCGTGCGTAAACCCGTCGGGCACCTCTTCCACGTGGTGGGTGACCAGCACCATCATCGGCGCCTTGGGGTCACGGGCCAGCCCGGTCAGCCGGCGCAGCAGGTCCTCCCGCCCGCCCAGGTCGAGCCCCGCGGCCGGCTCGTCGAGGAGCAGCAACTCGGGGTCGGGCATCATGGCCCGCGCGATCTGGACCCGCTTGCGCTCACCCTCCGATAGCGTGGCGAACTTCCGCCTGATCAGGTGCGCGCAGCCGAGCGCGTCGAGCAGTTCGACGGCGCGGGTGACGTCCGCGGAGTCGTAGTCCTCCCGCCACCGGCCGAGCATGCCGTAGGAGGCGGTGAGCACGAGGTCGATGACCTTCTCGGCGGGCGGAACCTGCTCGGCGATCGCGGCGCTGGTCAGCCCGATCCTCGGGCGCAGGTCGAAGACGTCGACCTCGCCGAGGCGCTCGCCGAGCACCTCGACCGTGCCCGACGTGGGGAACATCGCGGTGGCGGCCACCTGGAGCAAGGTGGTCTTGCCCGCCCCGTTCGGCCCGATCAGGATCCACCGCTCGTTCTCGTGCGCGGTCCAGTCGACGTTCCGCAACAGGACCGCCGTGTCACGCCGGACCTCGACGCCACGCAAGCGGAGAACCTCGTCGGACATGAGACCCCTCTCTGCCGCCGAGACCGAACCTATGCCACCGCGCCCCGGTCAGCCAGCCCGGACGGCCAGATCGCGGCCGTTTTCCCGGCGGACCATCCGGCTCCGGCGGGCCAAACCCTTCAGTTTCGCCGACCGGACCCGGCCTGAGTGCGGGTTGGCTCCATGGTAATAACCACGTCAGATCTGCGAAGCGGAAGGCGGGCGGTGCGAGCGTGGCCCTCTCGCCCAGGTTGCGTTATCGGAATGTGTCTGAGTGTGTACTCAGAGCAGTGAACAGCGAGGTTCCGCGAATCGGGGCCCGCAGATACGGGTGGAGAGGGCGCGTCGTTCGGTAAATGGGGTTTTAGTGATTTTTGAGGGATTTATTCCGGTTGGCCTTACATGATGCTGACCACGCCGCTTTGCTGGCAAAATGCACGCTACGCTACCGCTTGCTTACTCAGAATCGCTGACCGCGCGGGAGCGGTCCGGCCAGAAGGAGCGGGACATGGGGTTGCGAATTCGCGTGCTAGCAGGCTGTTTCGCCGTCGGGGCGGCCGCGGTCGTGCTCACCGGGACGGCGGCGCACGCGGCGGTGCGCTCGGCGGCCGGCGGGTACGGGGGGCAGTGCCAGTGCTCCACGCCGCCGCCCACGCCCGCCCCGACCTGTACCCAGCAGCAGCAGCCCGCCGCCCAGTGGAGTCCGCCCACGCAGTCCTGGGGCACGACAGGCCAGTCCTGGGGCGCGTCGGGCCAGTCGTGGGCCACCCAGGTCCAGGCCCCGGCCTGGGCGACGCCGGCCCAGACCTGGGTGACCAGCACCCCGGCCGCGGTCGCGGGCACGGCCCAGCCCGCGGTGGCCGCCTCGCCCAGCCCGTCGCCCATGGCGACCTCGGCGGCCCCGGCGGGCGGGGCCAACACCGGCGGCGGCGGGAGCATCACCGCGGGCGGCAGCAACGTGCCGCTGGCCGCGGGCGGCGCCGCGACGGGGCTGGCGGCCGGGGTCCTCGGCCTGTTCGCCTTCCGCCGCTGGCGGCGGACGCACCTCCCGGCGGCCTGACCGGGATGTACCTGGCCCGCCACCGGCGGAAACGGCCAGGCCGGGCGTCGCTCGGGGTGGCCCTGGCCGCCGCGGCGCTCTGCGCGGGCGGGTTCGGGGCGGCCATGTTCGGGCTGGCCGACGTCACCCCGGCGAGCGCGGGGGCCACCCTGACCCCCGCCTCGGTGACGACGGCCGTGCCCGCGCAGCGGCACGACCCGCGCGTCCGCGCCCTGGCCCGCTCGGCACCGGTCCGCATTCGCATCCCCGCCATCGGGGTCAGCGCGCCGGTGATGAGGCTCGGCCAGAACGCGGACGGGACGGTCCAGGTGCCCCCGCTCGGCGATCACAACCTGGCCGGCTGGTACGCCTACGGCCCGGCGCCCGGCCAGCGCGGCGCCGCGGTCATCCTCGGCCACGTGGACTCGCTCACCGGGATCTCGGTCTTCTTCTACCTGAAGGACCTGCGGGCCGGCGACCGGGTCTACGTCACGCTGGCCGACGGCGCGGTGGCGGCCTTCGCGGTGGATGGGGTGCAGAAGGTGGCCAAGGCCGCCTTCCCGACCGCCCTGGTCTACGGGAAGGCCCGCTACCCCGAACTCCGGCTGATCACCTGCGGCGGCCCCTTCGATCAGGCCAGCGGGCACTACCTCGACAACATCATCGTGTACGCGCACCTCATCTAGGCGCTCCCCTGCTCGTGGCGCACCGCGAGCAGGGCGGCCTGGGTGCGGTCCTGCACCCCGAGCTTGGCCAGGACCGCGCTCACGTGCGCCTTCACCGTCTTCTCCGAGACGTTAAGGGCGCGGGCGATCTCCCGGTTGGACCGGCCCTTGGCCAGCTCGGCCAGGACCTCGCGCTCGCGCCTGGTCAGCGCGTCGATGCCGCCCCAGGTCGGGCCGGCGTGGTGGACCAGGGTCCCCGCCGCCTCCTGGGCGAGCAGCAGGTGGCCGTCGTGCACCGAGCGGACCGCCCGGACGAGCGCGTCCGGGTCGACGTCCTTGTAGAGCACGCCCGCGGCGCCCGAGCGCAGCGCGAGGCTGGCCGACGCGGGTTCGGTGGCGCTGGTCAGGACCAGCACGCGGGAGGTACTGCCGCGGGCCTTCAGCGCGGCGAGGACGGCGATGCCGTCCAGGCCGGGCAGCTTCAGGTCCAGGAGGATCACGTCCGGTTTACGCTCGGCGGCCAGGTCGAGAGCGGTCGCGCCGTCGCCGGCCTCGCCCGCCACCTCGATCCCGTCCTGCACCTCGAGCAAGACGCGCAGGCCCTGCCGGACCACCGGGTGGTCATCGACGATCAGGACGGAGATGGGCTGCGCCATCGCTCGCCTCCCGACCTTCCCGGCCTTCCCGACCTTCCCAACCTTCCCGACGGGACGGTCATCCGCACTACCGTCCCCGACTCGCCGGACCGGATGGTCAGCGCGCCGCCCGCCGCGGACGCCCGCTCGGCCATCGAGGCCAGCCCGACCCCGCTCGACGGCGCCTCGGGCACGAACCCGTGCCCGTCGTCGGATACCTCGAGGATGACGTGGCGCCCTTTTTGGCACAGGCACACGCGGACCCGGCTCGCCCCGGAATGCCGCAGCGCGTTGGTCAGCGCCTCCTGCGCGACCCGGTACAGGGCGGTCTCGACCCTGGGCCCCAGCGCGGGCAGCGTGTCCGCGGCGAACTCGACCGGGACGCCGTACGCGCGGCCGGCCAGGACCGCGTACCGGCGCAGGGATTCGGCCAGCCCGCCGTCCTCGAGATCGGGCGGGGCCAGCCCGTCGATGATCGCGCGCAGCTCGGCCTGGGCCTCCGCGGCCAGCGCGCTCACCGCCTCGATCTCGGCCCGGACCCGCGCGGGGTCCAGCGGCTCGCGTTCGGCCAGGACGGCCGCCGCACGGGCGCGCGCCCTGATGCCGAACAGCTTCTGCGTGACGGCGTCGTGCAGTTCCCTGGCCAGCCGGGAGCGCTCCTGGAGCACGGACAGCTCCCGGCTTCGCTCGTACAGCCGGGCGTTGGTCAGCGCGATCGCCGCGTGCGCGGCGAACAGGGAGAGGATCTCCTCGTCCCGTTCGGTGAACCCGCGGCCCGCCGCGGCGGCGGGAACCTTGTTGGCCGCCAAGATGATGCCGAGGACCTGGTCGCCGTCCCTGACCGGCATCCCGAGGAAGTGCGACATCTGCGGGTGCGCGGCGGGCCAGCCCTCGAACCTCGGGTCGGCGCGGATGTCCGCGAGCCGTTCCGGCTTGCCCTCGTCGAGCAGCACGCGGAGCATGCCGTGCCGGCGCGGCAGCGGGCCGATGGCCGCCCATTCGGCGTCGCTGATCCCGTCCACCACGAACTCGGCGAAGGAGTCGCCCTCGTCGGGCACGCCGATCGCGGCGTAGCGCGCGCCGACCAGGGACCGCGCGGACCGCACGATCACCTGGAGGACGTCGCGGACGGGCATCTGCCTGGTGACGGACAGCACCGCCTGGCTCACCTGGTAGAGCTCGTCGAGCCCATCGCTCACCTGCCCGACGTTAGCCGGGCGGCGCGGCGCGCGCATCCGGCGCCGGTCCTACGACCATCGGCCTAGGCCGATCGGGGCGCGCGGCCGATGCGGTTGGGGGCTCCCTTGCCTAGCGTCAAAGGCATGGAAACCCAGATAGCTCTGGTCACGGGGGCCTCCCGCGGGCTCGGCCGGGCGCTCGCCGCCGGCCTGGCCCGCGAGGGCTATGACCTCATCATCGACGCGCGGGATGCGGTGGCGCTCGACGCCGCGGCAGCCGAGATCCGCTGGGACGGCGGGACCGTCACCGCCATCCCGGGGGACGTCACCGACCCCGCGCACCGGCTCGCGCTCCTGCGGGCCGCCGAGCGGGCAGGCCGGCTGGACCTGCTGGTGAACAACGCGGGCACGCTCGGCGCCAGCCCGCTGCCGGCGCTGGCCGACTACCCGGCGGACGAGCTGCGCACCGCCTTCGAGGTGAACGTCATCGCGCCGATCGCGCTGACCCAGCTGGTCCTGCCCCTGCTCCGCGCCGCCGGCGGCGCGGTGCTGAACATCACCTCCGACGCCGCCGTCGAGGCGTACGCCGGCTGGGGCGGCTACGGCGCCGCCAAGGCCGCGCTCGAGCAGGCGTCGAACGTCCTGGCCGCCGAGGAACTCGCCGTCCGCGTCTGGTGGGCCGACCCGGGCGACCTGCGCACCGACATGCACCAGCAGGCCTTCCCCGGCGAGGACATCTCCGACCGCCCGCTGCCCCAGACGATCGTCCCGGGGTTCGTCCGGCTCATTACCGGGCGCCTCCCGAGCGGCCGGTACCGCGCCGCCCACCTGCTGCCCGCGGGCCGGTGAGTTCGGCCATGGTCATCGACTTCGCCCTGCCCGCCGAGCGCGAGGCGCACGATCCGCCGGAGGCGCGGGGCCTGGCCCGCGACGGGGTCCGGATGCTGGTCAGCCGGCGCGCTTCGGGCGAGATCAGCCATCACGGCTTCCGGGACCTGCCGGACCTGCTGCTGCCGGGCGACCTGCTGGTCATCAACAACACCGGCACGCTGCCCGCCGAGGTCCGCGCCGACGCCGGCCTCGCCGTGCACTTCTCCACCCCGCGGCCCGACGGCGCGTGGCTCGTGGAGCTCAGGCGGATAAAAGACACCACCACTATCCCGAACGACGATGGATTCTCCGGCCAAGTCATCGAGCTCCCGTCGGGGGCGCTCCTGACCCTGGAGGGCCGGGTCACGGCTCGGCTGTGGCGGGCGCGGCTCTCGGTTGCCGTAGTGCCGTATCTACTGCGATACGGCGTGCCCATCAGGTACTCCTACGTGCCTCGTCAGTGGGAGCTGTCGTCGTACCAGACCGTGTTCGCTTTGGCGCCGGGTAGTGCCGAGATGCCCAGCGCCAGCCGCCCGTTCACGCCGTCCGTGGTCACCCGGCTGGTCACGCGCGGCGTGCTGATCGCCCCGGTCACCCTGCACTGCGGGGTGTCCTCGCTGGAGGCGGACGAGGACCCGTACCCGGAGTTGTACGACGTCCCGCCGGCCACCGCCCGGCTGGTCAACCACGTGCGGGCCGACGGCGGGCGGGTCATCGCCGCGGGGACCACGGTGGTCCGCGCCCTGGAGACGGCGGCCCTGCGTGCGGAGTGTGCCGGCCTGGTGGTGCCGGCGGCGGGCTGGACGTCGCACGTGGTGACGCCGGAGACCGGGGTCACGGTCGTCGACGGCCTGCTCACCGGGCTGCACGAGCCGCGTTCCTCGCACCTGCGGATGCTGGCCGCGTTCGCCGACCCCGACCTGCTGAGCCGGTGCTACGAGGCCGCGATCACCGGCGGGTACCTGTGGCACGAGTTCGGTGACGTACACCTGATGCTGCCGTAGGCCCCTTGCGGTAGCCTGGCGCCCGCCATGGCTTTTCCGCGGACGACCCTGCTCATCACGCTGACCGGCCGCGACCGGCCGGGCGTGACCTCCAGGCTGTTCGCGACGCTGGCCAGGTATCCGCTCACCGTCACGGACATCGAGCAGGTGGTGATCCGGGGCAGGCTCGTGCTGGGCGTGCTGCTCGACTGCGACGCGCCGCCGGACCTGACCGGCATCCACGCCGCGGTTACGGCGCTGGCCGGCGACCTCGGCCTGGAGGCGGAGATCACTCTTGGGTCCGGTGCCTCTGCGGATCCCCCGATCAGGGGCGGGCGGCTGCACGTCACGCTGCTCGGCAGCCCGCTGACGCCCGGCGCCATCACCGCCATCGCCGGGCGGATCGCGGCCAGCGGGGCCAATATCGACCGGATCGGGCGGCTGGCCCAGCGCCCCGTGACCTGCATCGAGATGGAAGTCTCGGGCGGGGACCCTGTGTTGCTGCGCTCGGATCTCGCCGAGGCCGCGGCCGCGCAGGGGGTCGACGTGGCGGTCCAGCGCGGCGGCCTGCACCGCCGGGCGCTGCGCCTGATCGTGATGGACGTGGACTCCACGTTGATTAGGGACGAGGTGATCGACCTGCTGGCCGCCCGGGCCGGGTGCGCCGAGGAGGTGGCGAAGGTGACCGCGGCGGCCATGCGCGGCGAACTCGACTTCGCGGCGTCGCTGCGCGAGCGCGTGGGGCTCCTCGCCGGGCTTCCGGCCGAGGTGCTGGATTCGGTTCGGGGTGAGCTGCGGCTGACGGCGGGCGCGGAGACGCTGATCAGGACGCTGCGCGGGCTGGGGTACAAGTCCGGGATCGTCAGCGGCGGGTTCACCGAGGTGATTGCCCCGCTGGCCGCCGGGCTCGGCATCGACTACGTGGCGGCCAACTCACTGGAGATAACGGCGGGCAAGCTGACCGGGCGCCTGTCCGGCCCGGTGATCGACCGGGCCGGGAAGGCCGACGCGCTGCGCAGGTTCGCTTCCGATGCGGGCGTCCCGCTGTCCCAGACGGTGGCCGTCGGGGACGGTGCCAACGACCTGGACATGATCGCGGCCGCCGGCCTCGGCGTCGCGTTCAACGCCAGGCCCGTGGTCCGCGACGCCGCGGACACCTCGCTGAGCGTCCCCTACCTGGACGCGATCCTCTACCTGCTCGGCATCTCCAGCGAGGACGTGACGGGTTAGGCCATGGCTCCCGCATCGGCCAGCCGGCCGCTGTCGGGTGGATCCGGCAGTGGCTCTGGCCCCGGCGGGCCTGGCGGACGGCCGCCGACTGGCCGCGGGCCGGTCAAGTTGGCCAGTCCCGCGCCCATGAAGCCCATCATGATCCCGATGATCGGGAAGGCAACGCAGAGGATGACGTAAGCGCCCGCGTTCTGGCTAGCGAACAGCTCGCGGCCGTAGATCGCGGAGGCAGTCAGGTGCTGACCGTGGAGCAGCAGGCCCCGCACCCAGGCCGAGTTGACGAACAGTACGGTCGTGCCGGTGCCGAAAACGGTGACGCACAAGGCTCCGACGCCGCCGGACACCACCCCCGCGGCGATGCCCTGCAGGGCCCGGTCGTCGGTTAGTTCCGCTGGGGGGCCCGGTACCTGACTTCGCCGCCCGGCGATGGCACCTGCGACCAGCGGCGCGCCGAAGATCAGGATCCAGGCCAGGACCCCGAACAAGAGACCCGCGGAGCCGGGGAACCACGGCCGGTACGGGTACGCGACGTTGAGCCCGAGCGGTGCCACCGCGTACATCACCACGCCCAGCGCCAGGCCCGTGCCGGCGCCGACGGTCAGCGCGGCCGGCCCTATCCGCGTGCGCCGCGCGGTCAGCGCGAGGGTGATGGCCAGGCCGCAGGCCGTGATGAGCAGGACCATCACCTCCGAACCCACGGTGGGACTGAGCCCCGAAGTGCCGGGCACCCAATGACACCAAGGTTCATCTTTGCAATGGAACCTCTCGTAGGTATGCAGGTCGATACCCCCTCGCGGCACCGCGCCCAGGAACAGCTCGGTGGCGGCCTTGGCCGGCATCAGGGCCAGGACCGCGGCGTAACCAGCGGCCCGCAGGCGCCGCGCCGCCTTGTTATCAGGCGGCCCGAGGTACCAGCGGGCCAGCAGCGGCAGCCCGGCCAGCAGCAGCACCGTGCCGATGACATCAGCCCGGACCGTGGCGGCCTGGCCGGCCGACCAGGCGCCCCAGGCGGCCGCCCCAATCGCCGCCGCGAACAACACCCGGCTCCCGATCCAGCGCACCATCACGGCCTCCCTCGCGATCAGCCACACTCCGCCCATCCGCCAGGCCAGCCGCCGCCAGCCCGCGGGCACCTCGTGCGCCTCGGCCCAGACCGCCTCGGCCCAGTCCCGCCGCCCCGCAGGCACTAGCCGCGCCGCGGCGCGGCCCAGCCAGCTCACGGCACCGCGGGCGCCACCGCGCCCGGCCCGATCGGCTGGCCCGCGCCGCGCCCAATCGGCTGCCCCGCGCCCCGCAGGCCCGGCTGCCCCGCGCCCCGCAGGCCCG
>Ga0187817_10002109_pt1 | contig 10121 bp, 8 predicted proteins | sample NC_wetland_sal_i_17_FD_132431 | JGI IMG/M metagenome (GOLD analysis project Ga0187817, IMG submission 132431) | Wetland sediment microbial communities from Neuse River Estuary, North Carolina, USA - SO4_2 | ecosystem: Environmental > Aquatic > Freshwater > Wetlands > Sediment | place: USA: North... | reverse complement strand
CTCCGGGCACCACCGCGTGGACACCAAGCTGGAGATCTACCTGCCGCGCAAGGCGGCGGCTGACATCGCCACCGCGTACGGAGCGGTTACCGTGCATGACCGCATCGGCGACCTCAGGATCAGCACCAGCCACGGCGACGTGGAGGTCGGCGGCATCCAAGGCAAGGTCAGCGCTAACATGCGGGGCGGCTCGCTGCGTGCGGACGACGTCAAAGGCGACCTGAGCTTGAACGGCCGGATGGATGACGTGACCATCGAGAACGTGCAGGGCAACGTCCGCCTCACCGGCGATTTCTTTGGTACGACGCGCCTGGCGAAGATCGCCAACTCGGTCCAATTCCGGTCTTCGCGCACCGATATGGAAATGGCCAAGCTCGACGGCGAACTGGTGCTCGAATCCGGCGATTTGCACGCCAGCTCGCTGGCCGGCCCGACCCGCGTCGTGACCAGCGCCAAGGACATCCGCCTGGACGATTTCACCGGCAACGTCCATATCGAGGACAAGAACTCCGACATCGAGCTGACGCCGGGCAAACTGCCGCTGGGCAACATCCAGATCACTAACCACCGCGGGCGCATCCAGCTCGTGCTGCCGGCGAACGCCGCTTTCCAGCTTGACGCGCACGCCACGCGTGGCGAGATCTCGTCCGATTTCTCGGGGGTGAACGTCGAGAACCGCACCCACGATTCAAGAGCCACTGGCGCGGTCGGTAACGGCGGCCCGCAGATCCAGCTTTCCACGGAGCGCGGAGACATCGAGATCAGGAAAGGATAAGAAACGCCGCGGATCTCCACGGATGTTCACGGATTTGGAGACCACCGGGAAGGGTCTTCAGATCCGAAGTAATCCCTGTTAATCCGTGGCCGCTTCCTGTTTTTGCCTGGCGGCGATAATGGCTTCGGTCCGCGCGATCACCTCCTCGATGGTCATATCGGTGGAATCGATGATCATGGCATCGGGCGCCGGCACCAGGGGTGAAGCTGCGCGCGTGCGGTCACGCCGGTCGCGCTCGCGCAACTCGGCAATGACCGCCTCCGGGGGCGAGCTGCCTTCCGGCTTCTGACGGAAGCGGCGGTCGCCGCGCACCTCGGGCGCTGCGTCGAGAAAAATCTTGACTTCTGCATCGGGAAACACTTTCGTTCCGATATCGCGGCCTTCCATGATGATTCCACCCTGCTGGCCCATCTGGCGCTGGCGAGCTACCATCCATTCGCGCACGCGCGGATGTACAGATAGTCTGGAGGCGGCGTCAGTTACGTCTTGCTCGCGGATACGCTGGGAGACGTCGCGGCCGTCGAGTAGCACACGGTTCCCGTCGGCTTCCGGGCGCAGCTCGATGCGCGATCCCTCGGCCAGTGCGACCAATTCGGATTCGTCATCGAGCCCGGCTCCTGAAACGAGTGCCTTCAGCGCCAGCGCGCGATACATAGCCCCGCTTTCCAAGTTGACGTAGCCGAGCTTCTGGGCCAGCCGCGCCGCCAGCGTGCTCTTCCCGGCGCCCGCTGGGCCGTCGATGGCGATGACGAGTCTGGTACGCATACTCATGGGCGGCGCTGCGAACTCCGCGGCCTCTCCGTCGAGCGGGCCGGCGCCATCTGAACCAGCGTATGCTTGCCGACGTGCACGAATTCCAGCTCTCGTGCCGCCAGCAGCGCGTTCAGTGCCTCCTTCAGTTTGGAGCGTGCGATTAGCGGAGAGAAGAAGTCAGCGATCTGCTTCTCGTCGGCGGCGATCACGCAGTCCAGATATTTGGAGAGCAGCGCCGAGAGCGCCACCGCCACCGAGAGGTGCATGCCCTCGTTCACCGCCTCCGGCGACCAGCGGTAGAGCAGGTTCCAGGAGGAACCCTCGTGGGGATTGTAGTCCACGCGCGTGATTCGCAGCCGCACGGCCAGGTCGGCCAGCGCGCGGTCGATCGCCGCCTCCGACAGGTCGCCGCCCAGCGTCTCCGCCAACCGCCGCTTGGTAGCCGGGCCTGCCCGCTGGATCGCACCGAGCACGTCTTGCGCGAGCGGCGAGAGCGAGCGGTCCGAGCGCGGCTCGTGGCGCGGATTGCGGTCTCCCGCCAGCGCATAGAAGTAGGGAAACACCGATGCCGCAACCAGAAGATTGTCCTCCCCGAAGACGCTGGCTTCGTAGGCAGACCGCTCACGCAGCAGACGCACGGCAAGCTCGGTAGCCGGTTGTGCCCGCGGATCGGCAAATGCCCTCTGCTGCGTGGGAAGGGTCTGGTCGCCTCCGGCCCATGCCCCGATGAAGGTTGGCAAAACGATCTCCGCGCCGCTCCGCACGCCCGGATCCTGCGCGGAAATGGGATACATGAGACAGAAGCCCACAGATTCCATGAACTCTTGTGCCTCTTCGGAGGTGCGCACGGGACGGCCGTCGAGATGCCATCTGTGGCGGCGAAGTTCGTGGAGTTCGGAGTCAGTCATAGGATTGGTAATTTGTAATCGGTAATTTGTAGAGTGGGCCAGGTTCTCGGGAAAACCAACGCTCTGCGCAAACTTTACAAATTACAAATTACAAATTTGAAATCGTCAGATTCGCTTGAACGCTTTCTGGATCTCCCTCACAGAATACCGCAGCAGTACCGGACGTCCGTGCGGACAGGACATGGGACACTCCGTCCGCGCCAACTCCTTGAGCAACCATGTCATCTTGTTTTTGTCCAGCGGCGTGTTCACCTTGATGGCGGCATGGCAGGCGATGGAGGCCGCGATCCGGGTGCGAACCCGTTCCAGGTTTATGGCCTGCGCCTCGCGGTCCACTTCGTCGAGCAGTTCGTGCAGCATGCGCTCGACGTCGGAGGCGTCAACGCCCGCGGGCGACGCCTTCACCGCGATGGTGCGCGAGCCGAAGGGCTCGACCTCGAATCCGTTGCGCCGCAGCTCGTCGGAAATCTCGCTGAAGACGGCCTGTCGGCTGGGCGTGAGTTCGACGATCAGCGGCATCAGGAGCTGTTGCTTCTCGACCCTTTCGGCGGCCCGCTGGCGCAGCACACGCTCGAACAGCACGCGCTCGTGCGCCACGTGCTGGTCGATGATCCACAAGCCCTCGCCGTTCACGGCCAGGATGAACGAATTGCGCAATTGCCCGAGCGGCGCCAGCGAAGCGAGGGAAACGCCGTCACCGTCCTCGCCGACGGCATCAATGATGCCTCCACACCCTCCCGCGATTGTCATCCCGAGGGAGTTGGTCTTGGCGGACGAGGGATCTTGGCTCTCCCTCTCTCCCCGCCACGTCCCCACTGCGGCGTTGGCCGTGATCTCGACTCCCTCTCCGAACTGGAACCGCTCACTTCGCGGTGGCGCGGCGGGCGGTTCCAGTTGGAAGCCAGCTTCGGCTGCGGCGGCTGTACGCCTGGACGCGGCGTGCTCGGCGGCGAAAGCGCCTGCGAGGCCGTAGGTTGCGCGTGGATCTCGGTGGTGAACTGCGGCACGGGACGTGTCTTCATCAGGGCAGCGCGCACCGAGTCGCGTACGAAGTCGTGCACACACCCCTGCTGGCGGAAGCGCACTTCCGTCTTCGATGGGTGAACATTTACGTCCACTTCTCCCGAAGGCAGCTCGAGGAACAGCAGCACCACTGGAAAGACGGTGGGCGGGAAAATATTGCGGTAGGCTTCGGTGAGCGCGTGCTGCAGGAGGCGGTCGCGGATCAGGCGGCCGTTCACAAACACGAAGATGGAGTTGCGGTTGAGCTTCTGGATCTCCGGCCGCGAGACGAATCCCGTTACGCGCACCTCGCCTGGCTCAGGCCGCTCGTAGTCTTCGCCGCGGCGCCACGGCGGCGGTTCGGGGAGCCCAACGTGATCGAGTCGCGCCGTCGCCGCGATGGGCAATAGTTGGTCGAGAGTCTCTTTGCCGAACACCTGATAGATGCGCTCCGAGCGCGAAGCCACGGGCGCGGCGACGAGCATAGCGTTGGTGGCCGAATGCAGCTCGAAGTGCTTGTCGGGATGGGCCAGGGCGTAATGGGTCACCAGCGATGCGATGTGCGATAGCTCGGTAGATTCCGCCTTGAGGAATTTCTTGCGCGCGGGCGTATTGAAGAACAGGTCGCGGACGGTGACTGAAGTGCCCGCAGGCAGCCCGGCCTCTTCGACCTTGAGAATCTTGCCGCCAGCGATCTCGAGCACAGTGCCGCTTGGCTGGTCGGGGGCACGGCTCTCAAGCCGCAGCCGTGAGACCGAGGCGATGGACGGTAGGGCTTCGCCGCGGAAGCCGAGCGTGGCCACGTTCAGCAGGTCTTCGGCATCGCGGATCTTCGAGGTTGCGTGACGCTCGAAGGCCAGCAGGGCATCATCGCGCACCATGCCGCAGCCGTCGTCGGTGATCTGGATCAGCTTTTTGCCGCCGGCCTCCACCTGTGCCCGGATGCGACGCGCCCCCGCATCCAGCGCGTTCTCGAGCAGTTCCTTCACCACCGACGCTGGACGCTCGACCACTTCGCCCGCGGCGATCTTGTTGGCGACGTGCTCGGGAAGGACATGGATTTTGCCCATGGCAGAATTCGATTGTAGCCGCAATGCGTAGGGACGTGAAAACTCACTTGCAATGCACACAGGATGGGCGTAAGCCTGAAATTGCTGTAGATAATTCATGATGCGGGCGTTCTTTCAACTCGTCTGGATTTTACTGTTGCTGCCGTCATCCGTGGCGGGACAGAATCCGCCTTCAACCCCGCAGCATGAACCGCATGCCGCCCATGGGCCGCTCTCTGTCGAGGACAGGAAGAAGCTGGATGACGCGCTGCTGGCGGCTGTCGAAAACGACGACCGTCGCGAGCTGCAGCAACTGCTGGCGCAGGGCGCCGATCCCAACGCCCGCGATGAGCACCGGGTGACGGCGCTGATGAAGTCGGCAGAGGGCATGGATGCGACGCTCGCACGCATGCTCATCGCCGCTGGCGCCGACGTGAATGCCAAAGACGCCGTGGGTATGACCCCGCTGCTTACCGCCGCCGATGATGGCAGTCCGGCCATTCTGCGGCTGTTGCTCGCTCAGCATGCCGACGTCAGCGCCAGGGACGCCGACGGTTGGAACGCGGTGATTCTTGCTGCAGATGCCCAGCGCCCCGACCTGGTGCGCATCCTACTCGGCACCACCGCCGATTTTCTCGCACAGGACAAGAACGGCACTTCGGCACTGATGATCGCCGCGGCGGGTGACGACCCCAGCACGGTGCAGGCTTTGCTGGATGCCTCCGCACACGCCGACAAGCTGGCAGCGGGCAGGCCACACGCTCGCTCGCAGCTTCGCCTCATGGTGGATGCTCGCGACCTGCGCGGCTGGACCGCGCTGCATCACGCCGCCTCCCGCGGCGCCGAGCGCACCGTCCGCATGTTGCTCGAACGCGGCGCCAGTCCCAATGCCACCGACAACAGCGGGTCGACGGCGCTGCTGGCGGCCGCCGAGAACGGCGATCCTGGAACCCTGGAGGCGTTGCTGGCCCGCCACGCCAATCCCAATGCTGCCAGTTCGAACGGCAATACACCGCTGATCCAGGCAGCAGACGCGGGCAACGCCGCTGCCGCCCAGTTGCTGCTCGAGCACGGCGCCAATGCCAACGCCCGCACTCGCGACGGCCGCACTGCGCTGATGGAAGCGGCCGCCGGAGGACACGCTGCTGTGGTCCAGATGCTGCTCGAAAAGGGCGCTGACCCCAATGCTCACATGGCGAACGGTGCCACCGTGCTCGCTCGTGCCTCTACCAAGGCTAATAACGACCAGGTGGTCCAGATGTTGAAGAAGGCTGGAGCAAAGTAGCCTGCCGGAGCTGCCGGGATGTCTCCCGTAGTCTAATCCTGCAGTTCTGCTACCATCCCAGTTATGCGGCGTAATTCTGTGAGGGCGAAGCGGCGCACCGCTTCCAAGCCGGTCGCCCCGGACGAGGGGCGGGTGCGGCCGGCGCGGCATCAGCCCGCCATGGTGCTGGTCACCGGAATCAGCGGGTCGGGCAAGGGCTCGGCGCTCAAGGCCTTCGAAGACCTCGGCTACTACTGCGTGGACAACCTTCCGGTGGACCTGATCCCGCATTTCGCCGAACTGGTCTTGCACTCGGAGATGGAGCGCGCGGCGCTCGTGGTGGACGTCCGCGAAGGGCAGCGGTTGGACAAGCTGCCGGCCATCCTGAACCGAGTCAAGAAACTTCTGCCCACCACGGTACTGTACCTGGAAGCGACGGACGAATCCTTGCTGCGCCGTTTCAGCGAGACGCGCCGGCCGCACCCGCTGGGAACCTCGACGCCGGTCAAGGCGTCGCTCCAGGCCGAGCGGCGGCGGCTTGCCGCGCTCCGCAATCTGGCCGATGTGGTGATCGACACCTCCAAGTTCAACGTGCACGAGCTGCGCGCTCACCTTACCCAGCGCTTCCAGCGGCACTCCACGGACAAGAACATTCTGGTCTCCTGCATGAGCTTCGGCTACCGGCAAGGCGTGCCGGAAGAAGTCGACCTGCTTTTCGATGTGCGCTTTCTGCCCAATCCGCATTTCGTGCCCGAGTTTCGGGCCTATACTGGACGACACCCGCGCGTGGCCAAGTACATCCGCTCGTTCCCGCAGACGCAGGAATTCATCTCCCGTATTTCCGAGCTGCTTATCTACCTGCTTCCGCATTACATCCACGAGGGCAAGAGTTACCTGACCATCGGGTTCGGGTGCACCGGCGGGCAGCACCGCTCGGTATTCATCGCGGAAGAGGTTTACAAGCGGCTGGCCAGGGCGGGCTACCGGGTGAAGGCGCTTCACCGCGACATCCCGCAGTAGTCTGCAAGTTCTAATACCAATTGAAGCAGCGGAATCGGAGCTCCAATCCAGTAAAATAGCAATTTGCCCCAACTTGGCACCATTGTCGAGGCACGATGCGGCGACTGACCCGGCTGCTCTATTACGTGCGCCGCTACATCCCGCAACTGCTCTTCTCCTTGCCGCTGGCCGCAGGCGTGGGCGCTGCGGACGCGTTCCGGCTGCTGCTGATCGGCCCCATTCTCGACCGCGTCTTGCGGCCGGACGCGGGCAGCCACCACATCGTGCTGGCCCGCCTGCCCGGTACCCAATACACGCTGTACCTGCAGCAATTCGTCCCGGAACACTTCAAGAATGCCTGGACCATGGTGGCGTTCGCGCTGGTCGCGGCCACGCTGATCAAAGGAATCTGCGACTACGCCAGCACCTATCTGGTTTTTTACGCCGGTTTCGGCCTCATCACCGACCTGCGCAACGATCTATATAACGCTATCCTGCGGCGCTCCGCAGGCTTCTTCGCGCGCTATTCCACCGGCACGCTGATCTCGACCATCGTCAATGACGTCGAGCGCATCCAGGTGGCGATGGGCTGGGTGCTGGCGGAATTCCTGCAACAGATCTTCGTGTTGCTTTTTACGGTTTACGTCGTGGTTTCACTCGGCGGCAAGCTGGCCTGGGTGCTGCTGCTGTTCATCCCGTTCATCATCGTTTCCGCGGGGCGGATAGGCAAACATGTGCGGCACACTACGCGCCGCGGCCAGGACAAGCTGGCCGACGTGCAAAACATCCTGCACGAGACCATTACCGGCAACCGCATCGTGAAAGCTTTCAGCGCCGAGCTTTGGGAGGGCTTGCGCTTCCATGGAGCGTCCCGGCGCCTGTTCCGCGCCAACATGCGCTCGGTGCGCGCCGTCGCCCTGAGTTCGCCGCTGATGGACCTGTTCGGCGCGATCGCCATCGCCATTCTGCTGCTGCTGGGCCGCGACCGCATCAACCATCAGCTGTTCACGCCGGGCACCTTCCTGGCCTTTATCTTCGCCATCTACAAGCTGTACGAGCCGGTGCGGAAGTTTGCGTTTTACAACAACAGCTTCCAGCAGGCGCTGGGCGCCTCCGTAACCTTGTTCTCCTTCATGGACGAGAAGGACGACGTCCACGAAAAGCCGCACGCGATGACGCTGCCCAGCTTCAGCCGGAGTATCCGGTTTGAGCACGTGAACTTTTCTTACGGCGGCAACGGCGAAGGCGACCGCGAGGTGCTGCGGGATCTCGACCTGGAGGTGAAGAAGGGCGAGGTACTGGCCATCGTGGGTTCGAGCGGCGCCGGCAAGAGCACGCTGGTACACCTGATCCCGCGCTTCTTCGATGTCACCGGCGGACGCATCCTGGTCGATGGTCATGACGTGCGCGAAGTCACGCTGGCCTCGCTGCGGCGCCAGATCGGCGTCGTCACCCAGGACACCATCCTCTTCAACGACAGCGCCCGCAACAACATCGCCTACGGACAACCACACGTCTCGGTCGACGCCGTGGTCGCGGCCGCCAAGGCCGCGCTCGCCCACGACTTTGTTCAAAAGCTGCCCGAGGGATACGACACCCTAATCGGCGAGCGCGGGCTGCTGCTCTCCGGCGGCGAGCGCCAGCGCATCGCCATTGCGCGCGCCCTGCTGAAGAACGCCCCCATCCTCATCCTGGACGAGGCCACCTCCGCCCTGGACAGCGAATCGGAAGCGCTGGTGCAATCGGCGCTGCAGAACCTGATGGTCGGGCGTACCGTGTTCGTGATCGCGCACCGGCTCTCCACCGTGCGTCGCGCCGACCGCATCGTCGTGCTCGACAGTGGCCGGATCGCCGACATCGGCACCCACGAGGACCTCCTCAGCCGCCTGGGTACCTATCGCCGGCTATATGATCTGCAATTCCTGGATGTGGAGCCGTCCAGGATGTCTGCGGGTTCGGAAAGCTAGCCCATGGCCATCCGCTCCATGACCGCCTTCGCCCAGTTCAAGGGACAGGTGCGCCCGGATTCGAGCTTCACGCTGGCGCTGAAGTCGGTGAACCACCGCTTTCTGGATCTGCATCTGCGCATGCCGCCGCACTCCGATGCACTGGAGATCAAGTTGCGCCGCCTGCTCAAGGAGAAGATCGCGCGCGGACACGTGGAGCTGACACTGGTGCTCGACAGCGCCGACGCCGGGCCGCTGGAAGTGAACCGCGAACTGGTAGCCGGATATGTGCAGGCTTTCCGACACGCGGCGCGGGAGTTCGGTGTCGTCGGCGAGCCGGATCTCAATGCGGTGTTCCGCATGCCTGGTGCGCTCGGCGCCAGTGAAACCAAGCTCGATGCCGAAATCGAATCTCACGTGCTGGCGGGACTGGCGGAAGCCATCGCCCAGCTCGATCACATGCGCCTCGAGGAAGGACGTGGCATCGAGCGGGAACTATGCGAGCGCATGGCCCGCCTGCGCAGCGCCACGGCGGAGGTCGAGAAGCTGCGCGGCTCGGTCTCGCGCGCGTACCTGGAAAAAATCCAATCCCGCATGAAGGAGCTGATCGGAGGCCACGCCGATCAGGACCGTATCCTGCAGGAAGCCGCGCTGCTAGCCGAACGCAGCGACATCCAGGAAGAGACTGTCCGTCTGCGCAATCACATCCAGCATTTTCTCGGCGTGCTCGACGAAGGCAATGAAGCCGGCAAGAAGCTGGATTTCCTGCTGCAGGAGATGAACCGTGAAGCCAACACCCTGCTCTCTAAGACATCCGGCGTAGCTGGCGAAGGCCTGCGCATTACCGAGCTGGGATTGGCGATGAAGGCAGAGATCGAGAAATCGCGCGAGCAGGTACAGAACGTGGAATGACCATTGTCTACATCATCTCGGCGCCCTCGGGTTCGGGCAAATCGACCCTGGTCAACGAGCTGCGTAAGACCGTCAGCAATCTGGAGTTTTCCGTCTCTTATACAACGCGCCCGCCGCGCGGCAGTGAGCAAGACGGTCATGAATATTTCTTCATCTCGCGCGAGGAATTCGAGCGCCTGCTGGCGGAGGACGCGTTACTGGAGCACGCCGAGGTCTTCGGCAACTGCTACGGCACGGGCAGGCGCTTCCTCGAGGGTGCCCGCGAGCGCGGCTACGACCTGTTGCTTGACATCGACGTACAGGGCGAGCGGCAAGTGAAGCAGAAAATCCCCGACGCCGTAAGCATCTTCATCCTGCCGCCGACACGCAAAGAGCTGGAACGCCGCCTGCGCCGGCGCAGCCAGGCGGAGGGCATGCTTTCGGAGGAAGTCATCCAACGACGGCTGGTGACCGCGGCCCGGGAGATTGAGAATTACAGGAATTACGACTATATTCTAGTCAACGACCAGCTTG
>Ga0187817_10002108_pt1 | contig 10122 bp, 5 predicted proteins | sample NC_wetland_sal_i_17_FD_132431 | JGI IMG/M metagenome (GOLD analysis project Ga0187817, IMG submission 132431) | Wetland sediment microbial communities from Neuse River Estuary, North Carolina, USA - SO4_2 | ecosystem: Environmental > Aquatic > Freshwater > Wetlands > Sediment | place: USA: North... | reverse complement strand
GTGTTCCACTTCCTGGCGAAGTAGTCCTGCTGCTGCTCGAGCGTCGCACATCGGAACAATCCGGCAATACGTTTCTTTCCTTGCATTACGCCCAGAAAGCGACTGAAAAGACGGACGAAGGACTCATACCTGCCGGCATTGACGATTCCACTGCGGACGGCTTCCGCCTTGCTTGTCCAATACTGATGAGCCGCCTCACTGAGATCGTCGCGTAAGCGCTCGAAGACCTGCAGCCGCTGGTCAGACGGTACGAGCCCGAGAAAGGCGCGCAGTTCCTCGTAGTCGAGACGAAGCACTGCGGCCCGTTTCAACTCCAGCAGGTAGGACTGCGACGGGTTGATGTCGACCGCGAAGATCTTGCCGGGATCCTCCAGCAGCAACGTAAGTGTGTTGCACGCACCGGAGGTGACCGTTATTAACGTTTCGCCGGGCTGGATCGTCAGGGCTCGCCGGTCCGATGCGGGATCTTCCCAACTCATCCCGAACAGCAGATCAGACAGCTCGACTTGTTCCCGCGATTTGACGCTCATCCACTAGTCCTTCCGTCTGGCAGGGAGCTTCTTCAAGGGACCCTTGTTCGTTGTATAGCGGCGCAAGATGGATTCCGTGACGGGCCGCAATGGCCTCGATCTCCTGCACCCGCTCCGGTGTAATAAACCCTCTTCCCCGGGAATAAGGTTCGAATCTGCCCTCCAGGGCCAGCGCCATCCCTTCCATGAGGCATCCTTGCCCCACATTCGGAAATGGATGATGATGCAGCACGCGATGAATATCGGGTTCGAAGCTCATTCCCGCGTCCGACTGTCCAAGGCCTCCGAAGAACACGGTGCAACCCTCCAACACGCCGAGCGGTGAGAGATTCTTCGGGTAGCCCGCGTCGCAAATGATGGCATTGGGGCCGAGACATCCGAGAAGCAGCGACGGCGACTCAAGGCTGGCCACGCAGATCACGACGTCGGCCCGCGCGGAAAGCTGCTGTAGATCGGTCGTGATATCCACCGCCGTTCCGCCGGCATTCAATTCTGCTCCGAGGCTGCGCAGACGATCGATGTTTCGCGCATTGAGGATCACCCGATCCACCAGAGGCGCCAGGCAACGGGCGCAACCGGATCCGACGTCGCCCGTTGCGCCAACGATGAGAAGCGTCGCTGCGCTCAGGTCCCGGCCCTTTAACGCGCACATCTTCTTGACGCCCTGCACCACAAACGCGACCGTCAACGTGTTGCCAGTGGTGAAGACCGTCTCGCCCTTTTGCGGAAGTTGATCGGAGTCACCTTCGATGAGGATGGAGGCGAAACCACCCAGACTCACAATCCGCGCTCCAGCTTTGATTGCACAAGCAGCGGCGTCGCGGACCCGTCCTATGTTCTCGGCCCTATACTCATGTCCAAGACGGTCTGGGGGAATGAACGAATCGATGTAGATCCCATGAACGCTATGGCCAAGCACGGAACGGTGGTCGATGTGGCAGACCGCCCGGGGTGGAAACCAGGGAAAGAGATCCTTGAGGTCATCGTCTGGAATGGGCGCGCGGCCGGGGCCCCGCAACACGGCGAGTACATCAGCGGCTGCTCTCCAGCTTTCCTGATGTGCGATGAGTGCAAAATCGAGAGGCATCGGCGGGCCACACCTTTCTAGACTGGTAACTGGGTCGCCCAAGCGAGAGTTTTCTCGCCGGGCAGCCCCAGCAGATCCAGCGTTCTGAGGTAGTGCTGCAGGGAGGCACCGCGGAGTTCAGAACTGGAAAGGCCAACCACGGGGAGCGACTGCTTGACGCAGCTTCCATGGCAAAGTTCGCAGTGGCCATCCCCGTCTTCGCGGGCAAACATCTGCGCAAGTATACCCATGACCTCAACGTGAAGCTCGTGCACCTTGTCATCGAAACGCTGAACATCGAGCGCCCGCGCGGCCCTGAGAATAGTCATGGCATGATCGATGTGGTCTTCTTCCTCGGCGGCAATTGCGGCGAAGGTCGTGCCCAGACTGCCCGGCGCGACCTGCCCTACACGTTTGTAGCTGGCGACGGCGAAGGATTCGAGCATAACCTCCTGAATGATGAGACAACCGATGAAGTCCCGAGCATCGATCTGGCGAAGAAACGCGCTGCGGAGGCGCTTCCAATACTTGGCGTTTACGTTGTTGGGCACCTCGATGCCCAGCTTCTTGCCCTCAGCGGTAAAGGCGGTAGCATGTCCCCGTTCGCTCTCCGCGTGTTCAAGTGCGTCGGCTACTTCCTTGGGATCTTGACGGATCTCGGCAAGAGAGGTGTAGTTCAGCACTGCAACTAACTCTCCGGTCACCGCCTGAGCGAGCACGTCCTGCCAGATCGATGCGGTGGAGCAAGCAGCATCGGCGTCAGAAGTAGTTAAGCACTTCGGACTCGTAACGACTTCCATCTCACCCTCCTGAGTAACGAATAAGGCCTTTGCGAAATCTTCAGACCGAACCTGATTAACGAACTATTCGCGCGCGATTTCGCCGTCATCAGGTTTCTCATCATCAAGCGCGAACTGAAGCGGACGCGCGGATTGCCGACAACGGCGCGTCTCAGCGGAACGCTCTCGTGGCCCCCGGGGACAAAAAGGTGAACTCCCATCTGGATGCCTCGACTCGCGTCTCGGCAACCGTCGAAGGCGGCTGCTGGCTACTTGTAAGCTCAGATCTCCGCACTTCCGCCACCCGCTGACGAATGGTTGGTCCAGCTTAGCAGTCCCCCAAAATGAACCCCAAGCAATTGACCGGATTGTACAGCGCCGCGAGGCCGTCAGCCAGCCCATACGCTGCTCGATCCGAGGCCGATGCGTACATGCGAGGAGACGGAGTGCCCAGAAACCGGGCACCCCTTGGCCGCGTTTCCGTCATCTCTAAAATGGACCGAACCGCAAGGCTTTGCTTCTCATCGTGTTTCGCGGCTACGAACTGGCCGGCACCACGACTTCAGAAAACAGAATGCAATTCGCGGGCCTTTCCTGTCGTCTGCCAGCGTACAGGCAAATTGGGGTTTTTCAGCCCGGACGGCTATGTCTCGGTATATCTGTCAGGCGTTTGCGCTGACTCCCCGCTGGTGTTGCGTCGGTGCTCGCCGGGCGAGACGGAAGTCGCCTGAGAATGGATTCCGCTTACTCCTGACGCTGGCGCTTCGGCTTCAGATTCAGGGTGCGAATCAGGCGGAATAAATGGTTGGGATGGACTCCGAGAATCTTCGCGGCTTCCGTGTAGTTTCCGTTGGCTTGCTCGATGGCGCGCTCAATCAGCATCTTCTTCGCTGCCCGCACACCGTCGGCCAGAGCATTGACGGGCTCTCCAGCGGATGCGGTTTCTTCCAGGATAGAGTCCGGCAAGTCCTCTGCAAGAATCAGTTCGGTCGAGCCTAAGACCACCGCCCGCTCAATCGCATTTTCCAGTTCGCGCACATTGCCCGGCCAGTCGTAGCGGACGAGGCATGCGCGAGCCTCGGGAGAAATCCCCGCCACCCGCCGTTTCACTTTTTCGCCATGGTGTGCCGCGAAAAAAGCTGCGAGCAATGGAATATCCTCGCGACGCTCACGCAAGGCTGGCATCTGGAGCGACACTACATTCAGGCGATAGTAGAGATCTGGCCGAAATGCTCCCGTACGGGCTGCCTCCTTGAGATCGCGATTGGTGGCGGCGATCAATCGAACATCGAGCTTGATGGAACGCGTGCCGCCGACTCGCTCGAACTCCCGCTCCTGCAGCACACGCAGGAGTTTGGCCTGCATCGGGACGGCAAGTTCCCCGATTTCGTCCAGAAAGATTGAGCCGCCTTCGGCAACTTCCAGCTTGCCTTTCTTCTGCGAGACCGCGCCGGTAAACGCTCCGCGCTCGTGTCCGAACAACTCGCTTTCGAGCAAGGTTTCGGTAATGGCCGCACAGTTGATGGCTACGAATGGCTTGTCGGCCCGGGAACTATTCTCGTGGACGGCTCGCGCGACCAACTCTTTTCCGGTGCCGCTCTCGCCCGAGATCAGGACGGTTGAATCGCGGCCAGCGACACGCGAGACAAATTCATAGACTTCGTGCATGGCCTTGCTCTCCCCGACCATGCTGTGGTGAATGTTCAGTTCCTCATGGAGGCGGCGGTTTTCACCTCCAAGTTTCTCCAGATGCCGGGCGTTCTCGATCGCAAGCGCCGTGATGTTTCCGAGGGTCGTGACCAGCTGCAAAAGGTCAGCATCGAACCGAACTCCCGGGGAGCTGGCGTCCAGATACATTGCTCCAAGCACCGTGTCGTGGACTTCAAGAGGAACCGCCAGGACCGAGTGCACGCGGCGTTCGAGCAGGCTCTCAGCCTCCCGGTAACTATCGTCGCTCTGGACGTCGTCGGAGAGCACGGCCAAGTTCTCTTCCAGCACGCGGTTCAGGATCGTCTGGCTGGCATGAATCGACGCATTCGACCCTGAACGGCGGTCCCTGCCTACGATGGAGGAAAATCCCTCTACCCCGTTCTCCGTCAGCAAGATCGCTGCCTGATCCGCGGGGACAGCCGCGAGAACAGCCTCCAGTGCCTTTTCCTGGAGAGCCGCCAGCTCGCGGACCGAATTCAATGTGCGGCTGAAATCGAGGAGCATGTTCAGGTCACGAACCGTTCGGGGCGTAGCGGGCAGGGCGTCGGGACGTGGAGGCTGCATGTACCGGGCGTCTTCTTTCCGCAGAATTACGGTGGCCGCGCCGGGCGCTGGAGTGGCATCCAGGCTGAAGGAAATGTTGGCGGTGCTGGTTTCGCTGCCGGGCTCCTGGAAGACCAGAATTGAGTTTCCGACTCGAATCTGGTCGCCGTGGACCAGGACCCGTTCCCGGATGGGCACTCCGCTGACAAAGGTACTGTTGCGGCTTTCCAAGTCCTGAAGCCGGAACCCATTCTCTTCCTTGCGGACCACGCAATGGCGCCGGGATACGAGCGAGTCGAGGAGTGGGACCTCGTTGGACGGGTCCCGGCCAATCGAGACCTCATCTGTGAGCGGGAATACCTTTCCCTTGAGGGGGCCGCTTAAGGCCTCCAACCGGGCGCTACGCCCTGCAACGACGCCCTCTTTGCCAGCATCGCCCATAACGGATTGAGTATACGCGGAGGGGCCTCAGGGACTACCCGATTTTCGCACCTAACATAAATGTTAGGCGGCCCGCGCTTTTGTTTGAGTTGTCTAACTCGCAAACGCCAAGATCGTGTTCCCGCGAGCAAGCAGAACCTGGTTAAACCCTTTGTTCTTAGCGGCGGATTCCGTGCCTGAGTGCGGACAACCCATCTCTCAGCTTTGGCATGGTGCTTGCTTTTGGTAAAGGCACTTGCAAGGGCAACCCGAGCAAGAATTCCCCAGGTCCCAAAGGAGCACGACAATGAAGGTAAAGATGAATGCAAAGCTGGCCGTCAGGATAGCGATTCTAACCGTTGGAATGATCGGCACCTTCATCGCGGCGAGCGTTCAACCGGTTCCCACCGCGGACGGAGGCCCGCTTATTCTGTGCCCCCCCAAACAAGCAAATTGCTCAACGACTCTGCCCACTCTTCGGAGCTAGTGGCTCACAAGGTCGGAGGCGACAGCAGCATAGCTGACAACAATTCTTCGTAAGGGGTCAGGCCTTCAGGCTTGCTGACCCCATTTTCCATGTGAGGGAGGGACATACGAGAGCAGCCGTTGTCGGCATGACCCCAATTAACCCCTGCGCCGCCCCTACCGACAGAGCCTCGCTCCGATAATCAGAGCACCGGGACCTCGTACCCATAGTATTCGGAAGTGTTCGGACGATATTTCCTCGGAAAACGCCTAACCCGATTAGGTGTCCACGGGATGCGGTACGCTCCCAAGTTCCCGGAACTCAGTTTTTCACTTCAGGCCGCGGACCAAAAATAGATTGGCCAGGTCCCGCTGGAACGTGCTCGCGCACGCTTTTCCATCCGCGGACAGCGCCAGTGGCCCAAACAACTGCGCACCCGGTTCGGGGACCTTCACGACCAACCACGGCTCCTTGCGATGCGTCGTAAGCTCAAGCCGGCTGATCTTGATGCTTGTCGGCTCGCGCTGTTGCAGGAAAAGGTAGCGTCCGTCACCACTCCACCGCACCACGCTCTCGCCGTTCTCCAAGGCAACGACTTCCTTCGAGTCTCCACCGCCTACCGGTGACAGCAAAAGCTTATGTGGATCGACGGTAACAAACCACTTTCCATCGGGTGAAACCCGCGTCCCCCGCGTTCCTTCGGGCGTGACAGGGGTTGACTGATTTGCTTCTAGGTCGTACACCCAGGTGCGCGTCGCGTGATCCGCCTGATGGCCGGTGAACAGAATCCGCTTGCCGTCAGGAAACCATTCCACCCCGTCGAAGTGCATTCCGTCCAGTCTTGGAAATCGCGACTCGCCGGGGCCGGTGGGAAGCAACATCAGAGAAGAGCGCTCTCCCTCATGGTGAATGCACGCCACCCACTTTCCGTCAGGCGAAAGCGAGGGCCGGTTTCCGTATCCCAACTGTACGGCGGGAGAACCATCCGTCTTTCTCAGGTAGATGGCAGAGTTGCGTCCTTGTCCGTTTGAGAGTTCGACGAAGAGCAGCGACTGACCGTCGTTAGAAAGCTCGTAAATCAAGGACGAGTCGAGCCAGGCCAGATCGCGCGGTGCTCCACCGTTCGGCGGCGAATAAAGAATCCCGAGTCGTGAATTGACCGTGCTCAGCAAGACGCGTCCATCGCGAGCCACGTCTTGCATCACGATGATGCCGCCGGTCTGCGTGACCATCCGCTGCGCGCCCGAAAGATTGACGGCGTAAAGTGCCGGATCGCCGCCAAGCTGACCGCCCGAGAACCACACCTCATGGTTGTCGCGCGACCAGTTCAAAGCGCCAATCGAGCGCCATCCGCGAGACAGAACGCGCCTCGGTTGATTCGGCCCGACCACGCAGAGGGCGTAATCTCCAACTTCCACATCAAAATCGAAGAATGCCACCAGCTTTCCATCCGCCGACACGCGCGGAATCATCGGCGGCCTTTTCTCCGTTTCATACAGCACCGTACCGATGGGATATTCCAGCCGGAACTTTCCGCCAAGAGCTCGCGCCACCGCCAGCGATTCGCCATCGGGTCCGAAATCCGCCCCACTCACATTTTCCAGCACTTCCCGCGGAGCCCCGCCACCAAAGGAAACGCGCGCGAGGGTGCCGACATCTTCGCCGCCCAACAGGATCGCCATCTCCCCGCGTGGTGAGATCGCAAGCACCCTACCACTGGGTAACGCCAAGGCTTGCGCCTCGGGATTTCCGGGCTGTGTCGAAAACAAAGTCGAGGGCGCACCGTCCCACTCCGCGCTATAGACAACGGTTTCACCCGGAGCGAACTTCGCAGACGTCACATCTCCACGACGAAACGTCAGGCGCTGAAATGATGGCGGATCAGTCGACCGGGGATATCTCTGCTCATACGAAACACGGAGCGCAACTCCAAGCAGAACTCCAGCAAGGACCCCCACTCCAGCCCACAGTCTGGCCCGTGGCGCCCGGCGCTGAACGGGTAACGCAACTCCAAGGCCGACTTTGCTGGAGTCCATCTCATCGCGCAACTCTTCGAGCGCAACCTTGACATCCGCCATCGTTTGCCAGCGGCGGTCGGGATCTTTCTTAAGACAGCGGCTAATGATCCGATCGAGTTCCGGAGGCACTTCCGCACCTGCCTTTGACGCCGGCTCGGGATCTTTGTAGAGCACTGCCGAAAGCGACGACAGCTTCGAACCGCCGGCGAACGCACGTTGCCCCGTAGCCATTTCGTAAACGACTGATCCAAACGAGAACACATCGGAACGGCTATCGACCTTCTTGCCGTCTGCTTGCTCCGGCGACATGTAGGCGACGGTCCCCAGGATCGTGCCCTCTTCCGTGAGTGGAGCTCCCTCGCCATGCATCGTTTCGGCGTAAGCATCGGCTTGTTCTGATTCGCCGAGCTTGGCTAGCCCGAAGTCGAGAATCTTCACCGCGCCTTGCGGAGTCACGATCACATTCGACGGCTTGAGATCGCGATGCACGATTCCGGCGGCGTGCGCGGCAGCCAGCGCATCGGCGATCTGCACCGCATATTTCAATACATCGCGAATCCGCAGCCCCTTCCGCCCGATCAAGTGATCGAGCGTATCGCCCGCGACAAACTCCATCGCGATGTACTGCGTCGGCTTCCCATCGATCTCCTGCGTATCGATGTCGTAGATGGTGACGATGTTCGGATGGTTCAAGGAGGAGGCTGCTTTGGCTTCCTGAACAAAGCGCCGCTCACGCTCCGGGTTGAGACTTCCGGCTGACAGAATCTTGATGGCGGCAGTGCGTCCCAGGCGGGAATCCACTGCCTTGTACACCACGCCCATTCCGCCGGCTCCGAGTTTGGCCTCGATGCGGTAAGAGCGAAGTGATTTGCCGATCATCTATGTAGCCCTGAATCTCAGCCTGACTTCGATTTGAAAAACTGGACGTTCGCAGTCTTAAGAATGACAACTAAAATGAACGCGCCAAACAGGTGTGGAGAAACAGCTCAGTGCAACGGTACGCAGGACGTTTAAGGGGCTACTTGATAGCGTCTCGAGCCCCGAGGTCCAGACTCAAACGCGGCCTGAAAAAAGACCTCCCGCGCTCGCGAACAATGGCGAGACTGCAATTCTAACTCACGGATTGTGTTTCTATCTCCCTGAATAGTTCAGCCTTCCTCCGTTGCAGGCCATCCCTAAAAGAGCGAGGAGTTCAGGCGCCGGTCGACGGGCACTGGTGAAGCGGCGCGCTCCGCAAAAGCAATGGGGAAGAGGGAACGCCCGTCGTCGACGCTGGCGTGCAACGCATCCCGAGAAGTCTCGCCGCCACCAATCCACGTCAATTCCCGCGTCGAATTTCTGTTACCCTACGCTACGAGTTCTCCTGGATCATTCTTCTCGAAAGGAACCGCTGCCTATGTTCACCCGCAGGTCTGCAGGGTTGCTTGTCCTGATCGCGACGGCCGCCTTTGGCCAGAAAACGCCAATCCAAATTACTGCGGACCTCACCGAGGCGCCGCGCAAGTTGTATCACGCCGAGATTGACGTTCCGGTGGCGCCGGGACCGCTCGCGCTCATTACCCCGCAATGGATTCCCGGGCACCATAGCCCCGGTGGCCCGGTCGCCGACATCACTGGAGTCGTATTCACGGCGAATGGGAAGACCTTGCCCTGGCGTCGCGACGACGTGGACCTCTACGAATTTCACCTCACGGTGCCGTCCGGCGTCAGTTCCGTCCACGCGCATCTGGATTGCATCACCACCAACGTCACCGCCAACATCGCGGTCCTTGAGTGGGAGAGGCTCATGCTTTACCCGGCGGGCATTCCTGTCCGCGACATTCCGATTCAGGCTTCGGTGACTGTTCCGGCAGGATGGGGGATCGGCACCTCCCTGACGCCGATCTCCGCTTATGACCCCCAGCATCCGGCCGGGGGCACGGTTCACTACGCTGCGACCACGGTCGAGATGCTAGAGGACTCGCCGATTATGACCGGAGCCTACTTCCACGAGTACGCGCTAGCTCCTGAACTCACTCCTAAACATTACATTGACGTCATCGGCGATTCCGCCGAGGTCGCCGACGTTCGTCCGACGGTGCTCGAGCACTGGAATCGCCTGATCCATGAGGCATGGGCGATGTACGGCGCGCCGCACTATCGGAGCTATCACTTTCTGCTCGCCCTGCGCGGGCCCATGGGCGGCGGAGGCCTCGAACACCATGAGTCTTCCGACAACAGCTTGCCTGAACGCGGCCTGAGCACCGATAACGATGAGATGTTGGGCAGCGGTCTTCTGCCGCACGAGTTTACCCATTCGTGGAACGGCAAGTATCGACGTCCTGCAGGCCTGGCTACGCCCGACTACGCGACGCCGATGAAAGGCGAACTGCTTTGGGTGTACGAGGGCCTGACGGACTACCTGGGCTACGTGCTGGCCGCGCGCTCCGGCGCCATTTCTCCACAACATTATCGGGAGGAACTTGCGGTGGATGCCGCAAACATGGACAACACCACAGGCCGCGCCTGGCGCAGCGTTGGAGACACCGCAATATCCATCTCGGCCTTTGGCACGCTCTTCCGCGGCAGCAGTGCGTGGGCCAATTGGCGC
>Ga0187817_10002106_pt1 | contig 10126 bp, 11 predicted proteins | sample NC_wetland_sal_i_17_FD_132431 | JGI IMG/M metagenome (GOLD analysis project Ga0187817, IMG submission 132431) | Wetland sediment microbial communities from Neuse River Estuary, North Carolina, USA - SO4_2 | ecosystem: Environmental > Aquatic > Freshwater > Wetlands > Sediment | place: USA... | reverse complement strand
TCGCTGAAGTTTGGACAAATCAGTGCTGAAGGTTACAGGCTGCCCGGGTTTTCCTCCTCATCTGCTCTCGAGGGTGCCCCGTCCAAGCTTTGCTTGGGCGGGGATTTCATCCGACAGGCAAACTGCCCGTGCTTCCCAGAGTTATTCACCGTCAGGCGCCGGATTGTATATCCTAAACCTCTACACTTTTGATACTAGGAACCAACTTCATGCCGGAAAAATCCGACCCACCCGTAGAGGAGATCCTGGCCCGCCACGAGCTCGACCTCGATCGGCTAAAGGATGCCCTCAGCCTGCTTGGCGTCCGTCCCTGCTCCTGGTGCAAGAAGTTTCGCCACTCCGATCCCGGCTCCCTTTTCGATGCTGGCGAACTGGTTTGCTATGCCTGCATTCATGAATGGTGGCCGCACCGCAGTGCGCAACTTAACAGCAAAGACCGCGAGACGCTCGAGAGCAAGCTGGTCTGCTGGCTGCGCGAGTATCATCATGCCGAAATGTTTAAAGACCCGGCCCGGCTCCCAGATAGTTCGCTGCAGGAACTTCACATTGTCGCCGGCTGCCTCGAATGCCGTGGAACCGGAAAGTTGATGGGGGAACGCTGCCGCTACTGCGAGGGCCGCGGCACGGTGTGGGTTATCGTTTCCCGAAAGCAGGTCTAGCAGGCTGCTGAAAGACTCAGGTTTTGGGTGCCGTAGCCCCTCCACCGCTTGCGCCACAACTGACCGAAACGCTGAGCCCGTCGAATACACCCCGAGCGAAGTCGAGGAAATTCACGCGTACGGAGGGCCGGGCTGCCCGGCCAGCTTGCCTCAGCATGTACGCACCCGTTTCTTCGTTACCACGACCGTCCGACGTAAACATTGAACGTACGCAGGACCCCATTCAGGTTCGGATTCCAGTAATCTCTGTAGTCGCCGTAATAGAAGATCAGTCCTCCTTCGAGCTTGTCCGGGAAGAGATAGTACCCCTTCGATTGGCCGATCCACTGGGGAACAATCACTTCCGAAACTTGCGTTGCTCCGAGGTTGGCCGCCCCAAGCGCTTGCTGGAAGAGGACTGGATCAAAGGCGCCTTGCTGGATCAGGGATGCGTTACCCAGCAGAGCTGCGTCGTTTGGGTTCAGATCCGGGCGCATCCCACTGCGCGCGGAATTATATGTCAGGCGCAAACTCAGGCCGAACCGATGCCCGAACGTGTATCAAGATTGCCCCCAATAAGTCTGGCTGAGCTGCTTATAAGGAACGAAGGGCTCATCCAGCACGTATCCGACCGTGTTGTCGTTCTGAAATGCCATGTACGTGTTCAGATTGTTCTGCTGGTACGAGTACCCGAGTTCCAGGTCCCAATTGGGCACCAGCCTCAACGTGGCAGTGGCGGTGTCCACATAGAAGCGGTTGCGCCGCTGAATTACCGGAAATGCGTTTTGCAGGATGATGCTGATGTCATTGTTAAACATCAGCCAGTTTGCCGGCGATAGTGTGATATCCGCGAAAGTGCGATTATTGCTTGCCGGTACGGTCAAATAGCCGGGGTTGTGCGTGCCTGTCCACTCGTAGCCCGCTCGTGTGCTCCAGTGGGCGCCGTGGTGATAGCGCAATGCCACACCCGTTGTGTTGCTGGATGAAGATGGCACGACATACTGTCGATCGGTGTTGTCAGGGGAGTAAAACTGCGGCCACAGCGACGAGTTCGACCGGGTAGTATCACTGCGCCGATAGTGGACTTCCAGATCCAAATCCCTGATCAGATCGTAGTCTGCCCGCAAGCCCTCGGAGTGCTGGTGGTACGACATGTTGCCGTACAGGTCGTAGAAAGGGGTGAAGTTGTTCAAGAGATTCTGCTGATGGTAATCGGCGGTGACGCGCAAACGATCGAGGGGGTGGAAGGTCAGCGTTTCGTCGGACTCAAAAACGTTTTGCGAATGGCGCGTGAAACTATCTTCGCCGCGCGTGTAAGTGACGTGCCCATTGAAAATCAAGCGGGGCGAAACCGGCCAGTTTATGTTGATAGTGTCAGCCGAGGACTGGCTGGGCGGCGGTATGTTGAGGTAGTAGTTTCCGGCAGACGTGGCGGGCACGCCGGGAGGAAGTTCTGCTCCAAATGTCGCGCCATACGTCCCGGTCGGAAAGACGAGTCGATCATTGAAGCTACTGAAGTCATGCTCCCAGGTAAGCATGACCGGCCCCAGGTTGATGTCGGCTCCGCCGCCGATGTTCCGCGTCGTGTAGTTGGCTCTCTGGTATTGCGACGTGTAGTGGCAGAAGTTACAACCAGCGTCTCCGCCCATGTCGAGGTAGCCGAGCTGAGTCTGGCCTGCCCTCGCTTGCCAGTCGCCTTTGACGAAAAGGTGCACAGGGAGTCTGGGCAACTTTGCTCGCGCATACGCTTTCCCGAGCCTTCTCGTAACGCCGTAGGTGCTTCCAGCTGGGATCGTCTGAGTTGGGACGATGTCCGGAGAGATTATGTTTGAGTAGAAAGGATAGGTGTCCTGCTGCTGGACGAAGCTGCGGATGTCAAATCCGGCTTGCACCCATTCGCCGGCACTAAGTTGTGAAGCTGCATGGTAGTCATCGCCGGTCAAAGCGCTTCCGCGGGAAATAATCGTGAGCTGATTCGGAACGGAGACGTAGGCTGTTTCCACATCTCCACCGGCCGACTGCTCAAGGCTGTCGTACTCGCCCACTCGACCGCCGAATCCCGTCTTGTCGACAAACCGATAGGATCCAGGGACGACCGAGAAGCTTGAGTACGCGTCAGGTGGCAGGGACTCCTGGGTCTTCTGGTCTGTTGGGGCAGAACTCTGAGGGAACGCTTCTGAGAACATGGCTCCCAGCGCAGCACCATTCGAGGCGAGAGGCGCTGCTGCCACACCGAAGCTGGGTATGTGCGATGGGAGCGGGTATGCACTCGACGAACTGGAGAGCGTCGCGTGAGACGCAGGTAATCTGGCCAAACCGCCCGCCACGTTGGGCTGAGCGGGAACAGAGGGCACGCCGTACGGCCCCTTATCGACAAATACGCTGCCACCGGTCGCCGCGGGGACGTCACTTCCGTGGATGGAACCATGGCAATCCGTGCAACGGTCTGCAAGCGGCAAATTGGCTCCGTTGTGGTGAAGTGAGTGGCACTGCATGCACAGCGCGGGCTGGCTGACAGTCAACAGGTTCGTGTTGGGGGAGCCGTGCGGCGTGTGACAGGTCAGGCAATTTTCCGTCACCGGAGGGTGCTGATAGCTGAAGGGGCCACGGTATTGAGTGTGGCAGCTCAGGCAAAGCTGGTTGGTATTGGCCATTCGCAGGTTGTTGCCCGCGGCTCCACCGTGCGGGTCGTGGCAGTCGGCACAGCTCATCTTTCCTTCACGCAGTGGGTGATGATAGGGCAGGCTCATTTCTCCGCGCTGACTCTGATGACACCGCAAGCAAGCATCGTTGGCCTGCCACCGCGGTTGCATGATGACTTTGCTTTCCGGAACCAGGTCATCCGACGCGGTTAAGCGACCCGGAGCCATCACCTCGAGGCTTGCCTCGGCCTTCGTCCCAACTTTCCCGCCGTAGCTGTGAGTCTGATGGCAGTCAGTGCAGCGGACCTTATTTGAAGCATGCGGACCCGCAATCCAGTTACGAATTCTTGCATTCTGGGCATGGCAACTCAGGCAGACGCCGTTAGCGTCGGTGGCGGAACGCTGGTGGAAGGAGATGATCTTCGAAATGTCTCCGCCGCCCTGCACGTGCAAGCTGCCAGGACCATGGCACGATTCGCAATCAACACCCTGCTGAGCATGAAAGGCATGCCGAAAATTGGCGGCGATATCGGAGTGGCATGTCGTGCAGGCCTCGGCACCGACCGGCGTGGCGCCTGGGATTTGCACGTACTTTGCGAAGGAGGGGATCCCGTAGGCTGACTTCTTCGCGGCTAACAATGGGAGGCACAGAAGAATGCTCAAACCGAAAAACGCAACACCTAGCACTCTAGGATAACGTCGCATCGACTTGTCCTCGCTACTGAGTTCACGAGCAGCGCCGACAGGCGCTGGCTGACTAACAGGAAAATGTTCCGATTTCTTCTGAAATGGGCTTCTGGGACGGGAGAGGCATTCCCCAGCCTGTGGGCAATGGCTTGCGGGAAGGGCATCTGGTGCACGCTTCGCTGATAGAGAAAGGGACGGCCCAGGGGCATGCAGAAAACAAACGCCAGCGAAGCAACCTGGAGCATAGACTCCTCCGGTTCTGTGGCCAGAGTATTAACTGCTTAGCGTACTCATGCCTTTGCGGCATATTCAGTGACAGTGATCACATCGTTGAGTAACTAAACTCGATGTCGAAAGTTGATATCCAACCTCGTTAACCACGTTCCACAATTGAAAAGCCCCTGCCGAAATCACCCTGCTGCCGAGAACGCCGGCATCTTCATCTGCACTTCTCGCGGGGACCTTCATCTTGATGATGACTACCTGGCGGGCGTACCGAAGCCATTCCTGCTTACCTTACTCCTGAGGGTGCCCCGTCCAAGTTCTGCTTGGGCGGGGATTCTTCGCCCCAGGGCTACTCCCACCCCCTCCGGAAAAAGTGCTGTTTTGTGCCGAAATGGTTCCGCCACACTTCGCGTGATAAGGAGGGGTTCGTCTTACTCGGTCCGGCATGTGCAAAATGCTGCATCTTGACATTCGTCCGATTTGGGTATAACAAGGTGCGGTTAGCTTAGTGTTTTCCCATAGCACATCCACCACCAATTTCGTGATCGTGAATGGAGACCAGTCGGCTTTGCAGATTTCGACAAATTCCGGAAGCATCGTGACAAATGTCGCAGCCAAGCAGTGATTCATCTCTGCGCGCGGGTGCCCGTCCTTGTCTCTCTGCTTTTTGGAGAAACAGAGCCTGGCCCTGAGCGAAGTCGAAGGGGCGGCGATTTTGTCTTGATGATGACCTAACTGGCGGATGACCGAGGCCATCCTTCTTTACCTTACTCTCGAGGTTGCCCAGTCCACGCTCCGCTTGGGCGGGGATTTCATCACTGACAGCTAAACCGCCCCGTCCTTCGCATAGGGCGCGAAAAGACGGGGCACTCTCAATTTCCGGACAATTCCAATTCCGGTTATTGCTGCTTCGTTCTCTGCGCGGCCGGCTCTGCCGGTGCTTTAGGCTTTGCGGTATGGGTCGCTACGACAGCTTTCGGCTGCCAAAAGTCAGGGGCCGCAGCGATCACTTCCTGCGTTGGATTACTGAGTTCAGCCGAGAATCGCAACAGCATTGATTCGCTACCCTCGACCGCCTCCGCGTTCACCTGTAGAAACTTCTTGTACCCATCTTCACCCAGGATTTCGCGCATGGTAGGGTTCTTGTCGAAACCACCGATCGAAGTCCGCAGCGTCGAAACATAGAAGGTGGTGCCTTTAGTGCCTTCGATCACCTGAGAAACCAATACCGGCTGCGTGCTGGGAACTTTTTCCGCCGCGGCCTTGGCTTCCTTCAGAAGGTCTTCGAACTCGGTCACGTGCCCCGGGCGAACTTGAACCGCAGTCGTGCGCAAAAGTCGCGAGTCTGCGATGAATTTGGCGTACGACGCAGCGTCCGGGGCTTTCCGGGACAAATCCCAGCGCCGCCTGCGCAGTTCGCTGCGCGACTTGGCCACGCAGGCTTCCCAATCGTTCAACAGTTTTTGCGCTCCATCTTTGCCGTAAGCTTTGACCAGCGCCCCATTGAAGGCGTCGCTGCCCTTGTCAATTTCGGCATAGTCCTCACGATTGCTGATGAACGTATAGGTGTCGCCCTCGCCATAAACGGTCTCCGTCGCCAGCCAATGGTCGCCGTTGTACTTGCGATTCGCATCCACCATCTTCTTTGCAATCACTTGAAAGTCAGCTAGTTTTTCTGGTCTCACCTTGACCATGTACACGTCGAGGTAATCGCCCTGTGCTTGGACTACCACGGGCGCGACCAGGCACACAATAACCGCCAAAACCAAACAGGTTCTGCGCAGCATAATCCCTCCTGGATTTGAGAAATTTCAGACGAAGCGGACTTTACACCTCGGCGAGGTGCGGGTCAAGGACCACCTCTGGACAGTCCTGGACTTTGCGGCGAGCGACCCGGCGATTCCTGTTTACCTTACTCTTGAGGGGGCCCCGTCAAGCTCTGCTTGGACGGGGATGTAAGTGAGCGCTAGGAAGTGGTGGTGATAGACTGCGCCTATGGCCAAGAACAAAACTAAGAAGAAGCGCACGAAGGCGAAGGGATCTGCCGGCAAGAAAACGAAGCCGATGAAGAAGACGGTTAAAAAGAAGCTGGCTAAGAAGCTGGCCAAGAAGAGGGGAACTGCGAAAAAGAAATTGGCGAAGAAGAAGCCCGCTTTGAAAAAGGCGTCGGTGAAAACGAAGGCCCTAGGCAAGAAGGCAACCGGTGCGAAGACGCCGGCCGCACTTAGGGCACGGGCTCGAGGAAAAAGCCAGAGCGTGGATACGGAGGCATTTGCGCTCGAAGCACTGAGAACGAGGTCGGGCAGGCAATCGGGAGATTTACAAGGATTGTCCAACATCGAAGGTGCGGACTCGGAGAGTGTGTCCGAGTTGATCGAAGAAGGAAACGCGTTCGAGGCCGACGCAGTGACGGGCGTGGAACACGCCGGCGACACCGACGAGAAGGAGGTTCGCACGCATGAGGTCCCGCAGGATGATGTTCCCGGCGAGTATCTGGATAAAGAGTAATAAGCGAGCGGCTCCTCGTGGTCAGGATGGCCCGGCTAGCCAACGTGCCTGTAAAGCACCCTGCCAGCCGCAGACAGAACAGCGTCAGGCAGCATGGAAAAGCCCCAGAAGGCTTGCGGCTCCACGTGCATCGCCGCATTTCCGTTGGTATGGCGATAATAGGTCAGAAGCCTTCTGGCTGCGCCCAGCCTGTCCTTGAAAGCGATCAGGCCCCGGTTGTCCAAATCTGAACGGCCAAGATCGATCCGCTGAGCCCCCCACGCTTTACTTTCCTCGATGAGTTGCCAGAGCAGAAACGGTATACCGCCGAGGTTGTGGAACCGCTCGTCGGAGCACCCGTATTTGTAAACGATGCATGACCTAAACCGTAGAGTGAGAACTGCAGCGATGGGAACGTCGTCTTTTCGTGCCACTCTAATCTCAACGTTTTCGCCCAGGCATTCGACCAGGTTCTTGAACCACTTTCGCGGCTGCGGAGGCAACTTATGGCGTCTCTTTGTGACCAAAAGAAGGCGGTAGAAATCGTTCACCACTTGCTCTGAGCGGCCTGCCTCATAAGAAAGTCGTGCTCTCTCCGCCCTCCGGATCTTTCCCTGAAAAGAGCTCCTGTGTAATTCTCTGAATAGCTGTTCCGAACTGGGTCTAATGTCGAGTTCGTGGAACCAGTACGAGCTGCTGCTCGGCAAACCGTAACCTACACACTGCCTATCGAACAAAGGCCGGAGTTCAACGTATTTCCACCGGTTGCGGCCACATTGCGCCCGCAAACAGTTCATGAACTCCTCGGACTCGCCGGCCTCGTTTAGCAGAGGCTCGCAATGGTCGGAAAACGGCAACGATACTAAACGAGTTCCCGTAATCCAACTGGAGACGCGGCACAAAACAATGCCATCCCGCAACGGTTTATCCGTAGGCGCGCTCGTCAGCACGAGTGGCTGATAGCCATAGGTGCGGCTTAACGCTTCCAGCCAACCGCGCTGATGGAAGACTGAGGCTCGCGGGTGGCGAGCCACTAAGTGATCCCAGCGATCGTCCGAAAGTGGATTTATGATGTGGATGCTCACTGCGTCCCTCCGGCGCATTGCAACATCGGAACCGTAGAGGCCGTTTTGATCGCCATGGTAATGGCTAGAAACAAGGGCGAGAAAAGGATTAGCGCCAGGTGCTGCCAAGAATGTCCATGATGCGCCTCATGACGCGAATCGTTCTCCCGAAACTTCTCTTCCTGAAAAATCAACGTGGAGCTCCGGATTGCTTGGGCGTCGCGGGATTTCATGGTCCCAATCTTCCGGGAACAGATGGGCCGAAATACTGATCTGATCAAGCTGCGCGACGGTCAAGTGGTTGCGCAAGCTTTCGCAGACCCTTGCCATGATGGCGCTTTGGACTGAATCCCTGTCTTCGAGGTTGATCGCGGTGAACATTACTCCCACAACGGAGTCGTCCTTGCACCAACCGGTCACATCGGTCTCTCGAGTCGAGAGGAAGAGTGCGGGGAGCATTTTCCCCGTAACGTTCTCTTCCCGGCCCGAAGGCAAGCAATTCCCCACATCCAGGAGCATGAGCAGGAAGGGCCTTCGCGAGCGCTCGCATCTCTTTCTCTCGAGCGAGATCATTCTCAGAGCTGTTCATTCAGAATGCAGCGGTTATCACCCGACACCGGTTCTGCCGGGACTAGACTAAAATTTGCACGCTTGGCCATGTGGTGTCCCTAAATTCTGCGTTAAATCACCTCAGTGCCGGAAAGGTAAGCCTTGAATCGAGTCTGCTTCGGACTATCTTGGTTAAGCGTTACCGTTTTGTTTTCCCGCCAGATTTCTTTTGAGCAGACCATCCACCAGCCGCTCTTCGTCCGCGACCAGCTCTTAGCTTCTTTCTCAGCAACTTCATAAAATCCTCCACACGAAGTGAGCTAGGAAAATCAGCAGTAGCAAACCTCCGAAGCCACAAACCCAGAAAAGAAAATTCGCCGTCAACTTTGGAGAATTGATTTCTCTCTTGTCCATGAAATCCTCACTGGATCTACTCACACGACCCTGGACTGTAGTCAGCTCTTTGGAATGTTGCGAGTTGTCCGCATTGGCGCCACCAGATGTATCCGGCTGCGCGATCAACAGACTGGGCAGCAACAACAACCCGCCTTTTAGCATCGCGTTTTTTCCTTTCGTGAAATAGACGAAGCGCGGATGTGCCTAGATCCCGGATCATTGAGAAGGATGACACTTCGAAGCTTGAGCGATCTGTTCAAAAAAGAACACACCTAAACCAGCGGGCGTTTCTCTGTGTTTTTTTAAGCGGAGGTATCCATGATCCCGCCCGTGAGAACGATTGCGCCGTATGCCGTATTAAGTCGGAATTTATTAAAGTTTGCGCAAGGCGCAAGAAGGGAAAATCCGTGCCCTGAGGGATCGGAGCAAGTTCACAAGTTGGCGTGAAGAGTACACGAATCTGAACAACTAGCAGGTAAACACTTTCGAAAAAATCTGAGGAAGTGAGCAATCTTGAACAGTCGCACCGTTGTGAAAAGCGTACCCTACCGTTGCTTTTACGCGGCAGTCCCTGGGGGGACAGCCGACTTGGGGGCGGGCATGGGTTAGCGTCAGCCATAGGGAGCGACCTTCGACCCTCACGCCCGCCCAGTTTTTTGACTCAGCATTGATGGTTTATTCTCCAATGGCCTTCTCAGCCTGGCCAATCCACTTTTGAACTTTGCCGGCCTTCTTTTCTGCATTCCCTGAGACTTCCAAATTGGAGTCGTTTGTCGCTTTTCCGATCTCCTCTTTGATTTTCCCTTTCACTTCATGGAGCTTGCCCTCGGTCCGGTCTTGCGTGCTTGGTTTCATCATTTTTCATTTCTCCTTAAAGTAACTGAACTCCGCCTGTGGTTCCACTGCTGCGCCAGGGCGCGGTTGTCGCACGCCATGTCGCGTGTTCCCTGGTCATCACGCCACTTGTTTGCTTTCAACGGTCGTCGGTACCTGCACCAGTTCCTCGAACAGAGAGCGGTAGTGAATCATCGCCGTTCTCAGATCTTCCGTGGTTGCTTCGTTCTTCCCAACCCGCAGCGCAATCTCATGCGCGGAGCGGTAGTTCTCCACCACGCGGGGGTGGTCCACAGAAATGTCGGCGGCACGCTGATTGAAATCGGATACAGGATAGCCGCGAGTTTTCATTACAGAGGACACCAGGTCATCGGCCTCTGCGACTGCCCCTTTGGGGGAATCGACAAAACGGGACTGTACGGACTCCCACTGTTCTGAAAAACGTTCATGCTCTATCGGATCAAGATCGCGGATGTTGAGCTTTTCAACCCGCTTCTCGCGATCCGCTAATTTCGCCTCTGCTTTTCGTTCTGACCCATGCTTCAGCACCGCCCGATCGTACTCGGGGCCAAACTTTTGCCGCAGGACTGCGGTCGTGTTCCTG
>Ga0187817_10002104_pt1 | contig 10128 bp, 10 predicted proteins | sample NC_wetland_sal_i_17_FD_132431 | JGI IMG/M metagenome (GOLD analysis project Ga0187817, IMG submission 132431) | Wetland sediment microbial communities from Neuse River Estuary, North Carolina, USA - SO4_2 | ecosystem: Environmental > Aquatic > Freshwater > Wetlands > Sediment | place: USA... | reverse complement strand
TGTTGAAAATGAGATAGTTATTTCCGCTGTCGTAAGCGGTCTGCCCCCTCTTTGAAAGTGACGACTTCGACCGCACCAGAGTCGCGATGCTTCGCCAGTTCTGCCATCTGCCTAGCGAACTCGGGTACGGTAATCGGCTCCCATCCATCTTTGTGGTCGCCGATTCCGTGGAACGTCAAGACGTGCCAGCATCCGGGGTGTACCCATCCGCCGACATTCTCATTCGTCGAAATCTGGCGACAGTCTACGTTGAATCTATCCAAAGAACCATCATCAGGAATGATGTAGTAAGAAGCCCGAGGACTTCCCCGTGCTTGCTCATACCCCGCATTTTTCACAGCATTAGCAAGGTAGGCATGAGAACGACCATAGTACGGATAGCAAAAGGACGAAACCTCTATCCCCAGCCAATCTTTAATCAACTGTTTGGACTTGTGAGTTTCAATTTCTGGCTGCCCCGGCATGATGTCCAAGTTGTGAGTGACACTGTGGCTGCCTATTTCATGCCCATCCTGAATCGTCTTTTTCAACATCAGGATGTCTTCTTCACGCCAGTCAATTTTCCACCAATCGTTGACATGACCATACCAAAACTCATGGGTTGAGTCTGGATTAGCAGGCAGAAAGAAAGTGGCTGGAAACTGGTACTGATTGAGAATAGGCACGGCATGCCTGAACTGGCATCGCAGCCCGTCGTCGAAGGTGAGAGAAACAAGTGCTGGGTTGTCCATTGGCTTACCTCATGGAGAACTGTCTCAGGCGCTAGCGGGGTCTCCCTGTAGCGCTAGGACGCTCTTGTGAATAGCTTTTCGAGGTGCGAAGCGGCATTAAGTTTCTTGTCGTGACCTGCACCACACAGGGAAGTTTGCGGGCGAAAGATGTCCTGAAACGCACTCAACAAATCGCCCATCACGTCGTTCGTCACCCATTTCTTCGGGCGAAGTTGGAATATCCAGTCAAGCATGTGGGCGCTGTCAGTAATCTTCCACAACTCAATCTCGTAATGGTGACGCATTCCGTCGATTTTCGTATCCAGCACCAACACCGAATCGTGGGTGTCGAGAGTCCAGCCGCCCCACGTCATGCCGTTCCTTAAGTTGTTCAGCATCTCGCCCTCCAACCCCGCTCCTCCATTTTACCGCAACGATTCACTGGGTTCAGGCTGGGGATTTCTACTGCACGATTCACTGCACAATTCGCTAGAGGCGGGGTCAAATGCGTTCAACGCAAGCGAATCAAGCCCGCCGTGTCACCGCCACGCACAGCAAACTCAAAGGCAGTGGGGGCAAGGTAGGCGCGGGACAGGGGCTAGTCGAAAATCAAATTGGTTAGGTCCACGCCCGCCTCTATCTGCTGCCACAGGAAGAGCGCCACGTCTCGCAAATTGGCTTCAGTCTTATGCGTCACGCTGAAAGGCTTCGGGGGACTTGCGAGCGCCTTCGGGCACCAGAACGAGCCATCATCACGGCATACGCCCCGCACCTTCCAGTTAGACGACGTGAGCGTGTGTCAAAACGTGTGTCCAGCCATCAGGATTTCTGCGATTCGTGTTCTTTCTGGTGCTGATTCTAAAGGTACTTCCTTTGTTTGCAACACGGTCCTGTGTTCGACCCCCACTCGCTTCCGCCAAAACAAAAGACTTAGCTGGGTCTGCGATCCGCCTGCGATCCGTTAAGTCGATTGAGAGCCAGCCCTGCGACCTTGCGGTGAGCTTGCGCCATTTCGTCCGTCACCACGTCCCCATAAACGTTCATGGTTGTGCGGATGTCAGCATGTCGCATGAGCTTCTGTTGGACTGCTACGGGAGTTCCAACCGCATCGAGCCAACTCCGATATGTGTGGCGCATTGAGTGGGTGCCTATTCTCCCGATTCCAGCTTTCTCGGCGGATCGCAGAAACGACCGCCACACTTGATCATAGGACCACGGTTGGCGTCCCGACATTGCTGGCGAAGCAAAGACCCAATCGCTATCGGTGGCGAATTGACTTTTTTGCTTCCAAGTTTTCAGGATTTCCAACATTTCGGCATCAATCGCCATCTTGCGTTGCGAGTAGACGGTTTTCACTTCCCCGATCCGCTGACGGACGATGCCGCGTTGTACGGCTAGCTTGCTGCATAGCCAGTCAATGTCAGACCACTTCAGGGCCAGACATTCACTGATTCGCAAGCCAAACGAAATGCAGACCAGCGCAATTGTGCGAAACGGTTCCACGAGACAGCGTACAAACTTGTGGAACTCTTCCACAGTCAGACTGCATGGCGCACGAATACGTTTGGATGCACCTTTGATTTTCGCCAATTCCGTAGGATTCCGCTGTGTTGGTACGTCTCCGCGCCACATCGCGTAGTCCCACAGAATCCGAACCAAGCCTTTAACATGCGCCCGGCTCTTAGGAGACAAGGGCAAGCCCTCCGACCAGAGTTCAATTGGCCGAGCCTGCAATTCGGTCAAAGGCACGTCCCTCCACTTGGGAAGGATATGGTTGCGAATCCACGATTCGTAACACCGATGCGTGCTGAATCGCATTGGCATCTTCTCCTGCCTGTAGTGGTCTATGAGAGTGTCCACAGTGGGAACCTCAGTTGACGCTTGCAGAACTCCATAGGGTGAGATAAAGGGTTGCGCCGCCATCCAAGCTGAACCCTTTGTCGGTAATTCTCTGAGGGTGCCGATCAGCCTGGATCGCCGTTTGCCGTCCTCCCACCATAGGAAGTTCCAAGTCTTACGTCTTTTGTCGAACACTACACTTCCGGTTTTGTGCCGTGCTGCCCCTTTTCATTGACCCATCCTTTCGGCAGGGCGCACGGATGGCGATTCGGATGGTAGCACGGCGGATTCCAGTAGGGCAGCGTCCAAGTCCTGCTTACGAAAGCGCCAGACTCGCCGCTTAGTACCCGAAAGTGCAAAGGCTTTCACTTTGCCTTGGCGTACCCAGAGCAACAGCGTGCGGACCTTCACTCTGAGGTAGGCGGCCGGCCATCCATTTCGTGTTGGTGGTTGGTCCGCGTTCGGTGCGCTTCCCCTCGATCACGACAACAATGTCAGGTGTTTGGATGAAAACGTCCGGATGGGTCTGGCCTTCAAATAAGTGCCAGTCCTCCCCGTTGGGGTTGTTTCTAAGGAGAGCCAGCCCCTCAAGCCTCCGCGTCTCGGATCCTGCAATCCATTCGCTTCTGAGCCTTTTTTGGATCTGAGCTCAGCGTTCCCGATAAGGGCGGACGTGGGTGGCGAATGAGCCATGAAAGCAGAGCAACCGGGGGGTCGAGTCCCTTCTCCTTGTCTCCCCATCCAGCTTCCTGAATGGTGAGGTCACAGTTCACGGGGAGAAGTACCGACTGTCCACCGACCGGAAGTGAAATGAGCTTCCGAATCCACGATTGGCCCGACCTATCCTTCCTGTAGAGATGGTCGAAGATTGGGACTACTCTTGTCTTGGTGGAATCGTGCTTGCCCATTTTTCCCTTCGCAAACTCCTGATCGCATGTAACGGAAAGGGCTAGCGAGTGTCCCGGGATCTTTTCGGTATCCTTTGCCTTTATCGTGTGAGGTTTTGTCTTATAGATGATAATGCCATTCGACCCGGAACACGGCATTTAGCAGGTTACTGTGTACTCAGTGTGCGGGCTCGGGCGGACAGGAATGGAGAATGATTTGTGGACTACTTCAAAAACTTTGAGCAATGTAGCGGCACGTATGTGAAGGTCGTTCGATTCACTGAACCTACAAATCCAGATGGGTTCATAGTGTTGTACTTACGACCGGAAGGTCGCTTCCTTTTCGTTGGCTACTGGTTAGGCTATGAGAGCTCGGTCGCCGCTGGCCATTGGTCGAAGCGCGAGTCGGAGTATCATCTTCAGGGATACGGGCGAGTCAGAAGTGACACGCCTCCCGACCACCAGGAACGGTTTGCTCGGATTTTGAAGCTGGAGATAATGAACCACACACCTACATTGACTGTCGCCGAGGAACTGAAGGGATGGAGCCCCCTGAGTTGGGTCGGACCATTCACTTCATATCAGGAGGCAATATGAGTTTGCTGATAGATCGTCGTCAGTTTGTGAAAACCGTTGGACTGGGCACTGTGGCCAGCGCAGGTCTGGGATTAGTTGGGGGCCAGGTAGCTGCCGCAGCACAATCGAATGTCAAGGAAGACAAATCCAAACTGGCAAGGTTATTTCCCGGATGCTGTGCCTACTCCTACGATAAAGACCTCAGGCATGGCTCGATGACGATGGAAGAATTTATGCTCAAGGCAGTAGAGATGCGGCTGGTCGCCGTGGACATGACGGTATATTACTTCAAGTCCACGGATCCGGAATATCTCTACGGGCTTCGCCACCTGGCGTACAAGCACTCCCTGGCTTTTTCCGGAGCTGCATGCGGAGTCAGCATGGTCCAAGCGGATGCTGCAAAGCGCGCCGACAGCTTGAATCAAATCAAGAAGTGGGTCGATGTCACGGACCAGCTCGGAGCTTCCCATCTCAGAATCTTCGCCGGTGAATTGCCGCCCGGATCCAGCCTGAAGGACGCTATCGGTTGGGTAGTCGAATCGATGAAGGCCGCATGTGACTATTCCGGCAAGAAGGGCATCACACTTGGAATTGAGGACCACCAAGGCGTGACGCAGAGCGCGGACGTATGTGTTGAAATCATGCAGCGCGTGAATTCGCCTTATGCCGGCATCAATCTCGATATTACGCACTTCATCCCTACGCCGACGCAAGACGCCTACGCCCAGATTGCTGCATGTGTCCCCTACGCTACCAATATGCACATCCGCGACCACTTTGATGACCACGCTCCGGTGGATATGGACCGCGTCTGGCAGATCCTGGCGCAAGCGGGGCACCAGGGTTATCTATCGGCCGAATATGAAGCCAGTTCCCCAGACAGCCTGCCTCCCGCCACGGGCGTGCCAAAACTGGTGGAAGAAATCCAGGCGCTCTGCAAGAAGTATTCCAGCGTTTAACTGCTAGGAGGCGATGCTCTATGCGCGTGGGAATCCTGGGAACGGGTGCCATTGCACAAAAGCATGCGCTGGCGTATCGAAATATCGGATACCGGGTAGTTGCATGCACCAATCGCGATGTTGCCAGGGGCCGGAGATTTGCCCAGGAGCATGAAGCAGAGTTTGTGCCGACGGTTGAGGCACTTTGCCGGCATCCGGATCTGGACTATATCGACGTCTGCACGTTTCCGGGATACCGCCTGCCGGCGGTCGAACTCTGCGCCGCCGCCGGCAAGCACGTGTTAGTGCAGAAGCCAATGGCGACGCGCGCGGAGATTGCGTGGGAGATGATTCGAATCGCTCACGAAGCAGGCATTCAGTTGGGCGTCGTAAGCCAGCACCGTTTTGACGACTCCACCATATTCCTACGGAAGGCATTGGCACAGGGCCGGCTGGGCAAGCTTCTGCAGGCTGACGCTTACGTCAAGTGGCATCGCTCGCCTGAATACTACAGCCGCCCGGTGAAAGGCAGTTGGGCAGGGGAAGGCGGGGGCGCACTCATCAATCAGGCGATTCATCAGGTAGATCTGCTGCTGCATCTGGCGGGCGCTGTTGTGGAAGTCTGTGCCTATCGGCAACTGGGGGCGCTCCACGCAATTGAATCGGAGGACATCATCTGCGCTGTGCTTCGTTACTCTTCGGGCGCGACCGGCGTTATTCAGGCCTCCACAGCCTTCTGGCCCGGCTATCCCGAGAGGATTGAGCTCCACGGCACGAAAGGAAGCGCCAGCATTTCCGGCGATCGTCTCTCCGCCTGGAACGTACTGGAGGATCACGGAGAGCCTGCGCCGGTAAGCGCCGAAGCGTCATCCGGGGCTTCCGATCCTATGGCAATTTCTACCCTTCCATTCGAGCGGCAGTTCCTGGATTTTGGCGAAGCCTGCCGCACCGGCCGCCGCCCGCTTGTTTCCGGAATCGATGGCTACCGGGCGCTCCAACTCGTCTGCGCGAGCTATCAGTCCTGCGCTGAGAATCGCAGCGTCTCGATCCCTGATTACTCGCTCGAGTCACTTGATCGATATCCACAGCTTCAACCGCATTCACAGCCAACATGAAATTGTCGCCGGTCGAAGCCGGCCATGCTTCCGATGCAAGAAAGGAGCCTGAACGATTCATCGTGGTTATCTGGTTTCCCAGCCGCAACAACCCACGGAAGGAGCTTTTCTTCATAGATATATAAAGTCCCGTCTTGTGCCCTCGCAGTCCGCCGGCAAAAAGCCGAATGGCGCTGCAGGATCGCTGGGATTTGCCAAATCATGTTTCAGTTCATTAGTATTACCTTTCTTTTTCTTTCATTTTCTTTCATTGAGTTTAGAAAAAGCCAATCTCCGGGACCGCCTGCAAGTTGATCCGGAAACTGTGAAATGGAGAGTGGATCCGATGAAGCCGAATATATCCTGGTCACAAACGCCAGCTCTTGCAATCCTATTGTTGCTTGCCACACTTGCCAGCCCGGCTCAGGGCCAGGGTTCGAACAGTTGGAAAGTAATCGGCCCGGGCGGGGGCGGCACTACGATTGCACCGACTATCAGCCCCCACGATTCCCGGCTTGTGGTCGAACACTGCGACATGACCGGGGGGTACATCACGCACGACAATGGGCAGTCGTGGCACATGTTCAACCTTCGTGGTGGCAACTTAGTCTTCGCCTTCGATCCTGCTGACCCCCAGGTCATCTATGCCGGGAATGCCGCCCTCTGGCGTAGCAGCGACACCGGGCAGACCTGGAAGATGCTCTTCCCTAACCCGGCCCGCAACACCATCGAACATCAAGTCGGCGACCACTCCGACTACAGCCTTACCTCCAGTGATCCGGCCTATCCAGGCGGGAATATCTCATCCATCGCAGTTGCTTCGGGAAACGGCCAGGATAAGGGCCACGCAGGGCCGGAGCGTCTTTATCTTTCCTTTCAGAAAAACCAAACCGCAGTCATCGTTACCTCTGCCGATGGTGGGATGTCCTGGAGCCGCCTCGCCACCCTGCCCCAGCGCGTCCTGCTTCTCAGCCCGCAGGACAACGGGCTGATCGCCGCCTCAAGCTCCGCAGCCTATCGCATCGCCCCTGATGGCAGCACCACGAAGCTGGGCGGCATGGCAACCGGCTTCAGAGCTGTCAGCGCGGCTCGGTCCGGCGCCTCGGTCTGGATCTACGCCACCGGCAATGACGGGAAGGTCTATCTCTCCGAGGATTCCGGCCTCCACTGGAAACCGGTTACGCCCGCTTTCCAACAGACCTCTGGCCACTTTGAAGCCATTGCCACCAGTGATCGCCACCCTGAGGTCGCCTATGTCGGCTTGCGAGATCTTCAACTCGGCGCGGGCCAGGAGAACATGTTCAATGGCATCGCCAAGACAACGGACGGCGGACACACCTGGAAAATCGTCTACAAGGAATCGACTCAACCTGGCGCCAACCTGAGTGGAAGCTGGATCGAGCAGCGCGCCACGCAAACCGGTGTTGCGATCTGGTACGACTCGCCGTACAGCCTGGGTGTCGCGCCCACTGATCCCGACGTAGCCTACGCGACCGACCTGTTTCGCACCTATCGCACGCTGGATGGCGGCGCAACCTGGGAGGAAGTGAATTCCAAGCAACTCAGCGGCGGCGGCTGGACCTCGCGCGGCCTCGATGTAACCACCGACTACGGTGTACAGTTTGACCCGTTCGATTCCCGGCACATCTTCATCGACTATACCGACATCGGCCTCTTTCAAAGTGAGGACGGCGGCGAATCCTGGCAAAGCACTTCTGAAGGCGTCCCCGAAGACTGGCGCAACACCACCTACTGGCTGGCCTTCGACCTCGCCCAGCGCGGTCTGATATGGGGCGCCTTCAGTGGCACCCACGATCTCCCTCGACCCAAGATGTGGCGCAGGCATGGCGTCCGGAGCTTCACCGGCGGGGTCGCCGTATCAACCGATGGCGGCCACCACTGGAAGCCGAGCAATGCAGGCCTTCCTGACGACTCCATTACCCACATCCTGCTTGATACCTCCAGCCCCGCCGGCAGCCGCACCTTTTACGCCTGCGCTTTTGGCCGCGGCGTTTACAAGTCCATTGACAACGGCCGGAGCTGGACGGAAAAGAACAACGGCATTGCCGGCGACGAACCGTTTGCCTGGCGCATCACCCTCGCACAGGACGGCGCTCTGTACCTTGTCGTCGCTCGCCGAAGCGATGGAAATGACTTTTCCCCGTCCGGTGCCGGAGCTCTCTATCGCTCGACGGACAAGGCGGAACACTGGCAACGTATCGACCTTCCATCAGGTGTGACCGGTCCCACCGGCCTCGAGATCGACCCACGCAATCCGCGGCGCCTCTACCTGACGGCATGGGGACAGGAGGGCGACGACGCCGACCGGAACGGGGGCGTCTATGCCTCCGACGATGGCGGCCAAACCTGGCGAGCCCTCTTCACGCAATCGCAGCACGTCTACGACCTGACCATCGATTCTCGCCATCCCGACACGCTCTACATCGCCGGCTTTGACGCCGCTGCCTACCGCTCCGCCGACCGCGGCGCCCATTGGGAGCGCATCAAGGGTTACGACTTCAAGTGGGGCCACCGCATTATCCTTGACCCGAACGATCCCACCCAGATCTACATCACCACATTCGGCGGCGGAGTCTGGCATGGCCCCGCCGCAGGTGCCGCGATGCCACCGGAGGCCGACCAAACTCCCGTTCCTATTGCTGTGCCTGGCCCAAACGGACCTGGTTCTTAAGTTCGGAGGCTCTATGGATGTAACACGCCGGGAATTCTTGCATGCAGTGACGGGAGCCGCAGTTGGCAATGCGGTCGCCGGCCATGATGCGTTCCTCCATGGCAACCGCTTGGCGCCATTACCCACGGCGGCCGGTCAAAGTAACGCTCCGTGCGAAGGGACATGCCTGTCGCTGAAGTCTCTGATCTTCCCGGAGCCACAAGAGATTTCCGGTTCGGACAGCGACTTTTTGCTCGACGATCACGTGCCGGTTGTAGTGCCGTCCAACGCATCGAAACAGGATTTGTTTTTGGCCGGTTCACTGGTTAACGAATTGAGCGACCGCTTTGGCCTGCATCTGAAGATCGAACGCGCAACCAGGTTAGGAGCCAACAAACGCGCGATCCTGATGGGTTCGATTGGGAATCCATTAGTCAAGCAGTATTGCGCGGAAATGGAACTCACGGCGAGGGTGCAAAGTCATGGCTCGGAGAGCTATGTCCTTCGCACCGGCAGCAACATGGTTCTGGTGGCTGGCAACGACGATCGCGGCGCATTCTATGGGCTTCAGTCTCTCCGCCAATTGCTCGCCAACGAAGAAGGCCAGCTGCGATTTCGCGGGGTGCAGATTTGCGACTGGCCCGACAAACCGTTTCGAGGAATCTACCTGTTTCTTCCCGGACGTGACCATATCGTGTTCTTCAAGCGCTTCGTGCGCGACTTTATGGCGCTGTATAAGTACAACACCCTCATCATGGAAATGAACGCATGCATGAGGCTGGACAGACATCCTGAACTGAACTGGGGATGGGTGCAGTTTGCCAGAGACGTGAACTATAGCTGCCGCAACTATCCTCGCCAGCCGTTCCATGACATGGAGCAGAACTCCTCGCATCAGGACGTGGCGGACGGAGGCGTTCTCGAAAAAGAGGAGGTAGCCGATCTGGCCCGTTGGGTCAGGAAACATCACATTGAACTTATTCCGGTACTTCCATCTTTTACGCATAGTTACTATCTGCTGACGGAACACAGAGATCTGGCAGCGGTGCCGCAGGATAAGTGGCCGGATATCTATTGCCCGGTCAATCCCAAGTCCTACTCCCTGGTTTTTGAGGTCTATGATGAGTTCATCGATGTTCTTAAACCCAAGAGCGTCCACATCGGCCACGATGAGTTATTTCTTCCAGTCGATGTATCTCCCCAGTGCAGCGACAAGGACATTGGCGAGTTATACGGAGAGGACGTCAGCAAGATCCACAATTATCTTGCCTCCAGGGGCATCAAGACTCAGCTTTGGGGCGACATGCTGCTGCAATCGGTAAGAGGCAGCGGACTGCAGAAGAAAACAGCGCCGGATAGCTGGACTTACAACTCTCCCGGCGGCCTGACTCCGGAACAGGTGGACAGGCTCAT
>Ga0187817_10002102_pt1 | contig 10133 bp, 10 predicted proteins | sample NC_wetland_sal_i_17_FD_132431 | JGI IMG/M metagenome (GOLD analysis project Ga0187817, IMG submission 132431) | Wetland sediment microbial communities from Neuse River Estuary, North Carolina, USA - SO4_2 | ecosystem: Environmental > Aquatic > Freshwater > Wetlands > Sediment | place: USA... | reverse complement strand
GTGGGCCCGCAGGAACTGATGGATGGTCGTCGTCGCGTGCGGCGGCAGGCGGGGAGGCAGCCCGGTCACGCCTCGACCCCTAGGGGCTCGAGCTCGCATCGGGCGTGCCACTCCTCCCGGCACGCGCAGTCGAGCGCCGCGAGACGGGAAAAATCCTGGGCCAGCGACGCCTCCTCGATCGCGGCGAGCACGCCCGCGTCGCACGACCGGCAGTTGTGGGGTCCTCGGGGAAGGCCCCCCGCGGTCGGGAACGAAACGAGTCGGGTCGTTCCCCGGTGCTCGGCGCCGAGGCGAAGGGCTTCGACGACCGACCAGAGCCACGGTGGGCGGTAGCGCCCGCGGTAGTAGAGCCACTCTACGACCGTCCCGTTCTGGATATGGACGGGATTGACCGAGAGAGTGTCGAAGTGCGGGGCGGCCTCGGCCACCGACCGCACCACGTCGTCGATCGCTTCCGCCTCGGTGAGATAGGGGGGCTTCAGGAGCAGGTACGCCTTGGTCCGCAGGCCGAGCGCGCGGATCTGGTCAGCGGCCTCGAGGTATTCCTGCGGCCCTGTGCTCTTGTGGACGTATCGGGCCAGGACGATCGGGTCGGTCGTTTCGAGGCCTAGGGCCACTTCGAGCTCCCCCGAGAAGGCGTCCGCGAGCGGAGCGAGGACCGAGGGCGTGGCGAATTCGGGGAGGGTCTCGAACAGGAACCGACGCGCGCGGCCGGAGAACGAGTGGACGATCGACCGACGGCTCTCGGCGTCGACCTCCCGGTCGTCGAGGAAGCTCCCGGACGTGTAGACCTTCACGTACGGCTCGCCGCGGTACCGCTCCAGGCTTTCCTCCAGCTGGTGGCCGAGCTCCTTCGGGGTGGCCGAGCGCCCGAGAGTGTCCTTCGAGTAGCCGCACATCGAGCAGCCCTTGACGTCGGCCCAGTAGCACCCCCGAGTCTTCAGGATCAGGACGAACGCCCGGACCCGGTCGGGACCGAGGGCTTCCGTCTCGACCCACTGGTTCACGAGATGGCGCGCGGCATCGGGGCTGGCGGGTTCGGGACGCCGGTCGCGGGCGACCGACCGTGCGAGAGATTCCGGAGTCACGGTTCCTCGACGGCGACCGCGACCGCGTCGTTGTCCTTCACCGGGAGGGACTCGCGCAGGCACACGGCCGCGATGAACTCGACCACGTCCTCGTAGTGGGACCGATCCGGGTGGATCAGGTGGCAGGCGTGCCCGTTCAACGTGGCCGGAAAGCAGGTCGCCCCGCCGAACGTTCGCCCGCTCGCATGGAAGCCGTCGATCCGGATCCCGGACCAACCTCCCACGAGGGTGACCTTGCGCAGCTCCTCCGGGCCGACCCGGACGTTGAGGGTCCCAGGATAGGGCGAGTAGCCGAGCCGCTCGGTAAACTGCACGACGTACCCCGGCTGACTCAGGTAATACCGGCCCTCTCCGAGCCCGGAGGACACCGTGCCCGAGAACGAGAGCTTCGCCGGTCCTTCGAAGAGCCGGTGATAGCTGTGGTACTCGGCTCGGAGAAGCTCCATCGCGAGCGGGGTAAGGAGCACGCGCTGACGGCGTTGCGCGAGCGCGCGGGTGAGGAGCCCTTTCTTCTCGAGCGCCAAGAGATACCGGTCCGCCGCCTGTTGGCTCACTCCGATCCGTTCCCCGAGCTCCCGCGAGGTCAGTACGACCGCGGTGTGGTCGGCCCCGGCGAGGGCGAGCATCTTCAGGACCGCGAGGGTCTCCCCGCGCGGACGCGGTCGTCCTCGGTCGGCGGGCGAGGGAGTCGTGGGCGGTCCCGTCACGTCGGCTTCCCGGCCGCGCCCTGCGGAGCGTTCAGGGCCACGACGTTCGACCCACGAAGGACCACTCGGCCCAAGTGGCGGCTCACCTCCGTCGTGGTCTCGTCCGCGTCGTCGAGAACGAGGTTCATGTGCTCATCGATTCCGAGCAGCCTCCCCGAGAGCTGCCGGGAGTCCTTGAGCGTCAGCGTGACCCGCTGCTGAACCACGCGTTCGAGGAGGTGGGTCGGCGCGTCCGTCATGACCGACTCGACCGACGCCCGACCTTTAGCGTTTGCTCGAGGGGGCTCCGCTCAGGATAAACGCCCTCCCCCGTTCGGGCTCGCGTGAGCCCGGTCGCCCACGTATCGAAAGGTCTCGACGACGTCACCGTAGGTCGGTCGAAGATCGCGTGGGTGGGGGGCGAGACGGGCGACCTCGTACTGCGAGGGTTCGACATTCGGGGCCTCGTTCCCGGCCTACCGTACGAATCGGTCGTGCACCTCCTGCTCTTCGGCGACCCACCGGACGTCGACCCGTCCCCCGAGGTCGTCACAGCGCTGCGGACCTACCGGCCCGTTCCTCCCGCCATCGAGCACCTCGTGGACGCGATCCCGGCCGGGCTTCCGCCCCTCGAGGCCTTGCGCACCATCCTTTCGGCGCTCGGCGACGGGACGTACGGGTACCCGCCCACTCTGGAGGAAGGGTTCCGTCTGATCGCGCGGACCCCGGTCCTGCTCGCGCGCTTCGTGCGACGCTCGAAGGGAGAGCGGCCCGTTGGGCCTCGTGAGGACCTCGGCCACGCGGCGAACGTGCTGTGGATGCTCACGGGAGCCGACCCCCAGCCGAAGAAGGTGGCCGCCCTCGAAGGGTACCTCGACCTCCTCGCGGACCACGGGATGAACGCCTCGACGTTTGCGCTCCGGGTCGCGATCTCCACGCAGTCGGACCTGATCAGCGCCGCGACCGCCGCGTTAGGCACGTTGAAAGGGCCGGTGCATGGCGGGGCGCCGAGCCGGGTCTCCGAGATGCTGAACGCGATTGGAAGCCCCGACCGCGCGGAGGCCTGGATCTCCGAACGGCTTGCCCGGCGGGAGGTGCTCTACGGATTCGGCCATCGGGCCTACAAGACCGAGGACCCGAGGGCCGTCGTGCTGCACGAGATCGCTCGCCAGGTCGCGGACCCGAACCGATTGCGCCTGGCCGAAGGCGTCGAACGCGCCGCATTGCGAGCGTTGCGCGAGACCCGGCCGAACGCGCGCCTGTACACGAACGTGGAGTACTACAGCGCGGTCGTGCTGGAGGCGGTCGGGCTGCCGCCCGAGCTGTTCACGCCTACGTTCGCGGTCGCCCGGACCGCCGGCTGGGCGGCGCACGCGCTCGAACAGGCGGCCGACAATCGTCTCATCCGTCCGGACGTCGAATACATCGGACCTGCGAAGGGCCGGCAATGGCCCCGGGAGCTCCCCGGACGCTAGGGTCTGAGGCAGCCCGGGGCGTCGTGACGCGCTCGCTCAGGAGGGACCCTTGGCCTCGCCGCCTTCCTTGTCCACGACTTTGAAGTCGGCGTCCACGGTCCCGGGGGAGCCCGGAGGCCCTTCGGAGGTGGAGCTCTCTTCGGTCGGGCCCTCGGTCTTAGGCCCGGCCGGGGGCGCGGCCGACTGGTAGAGCTTCTGCGCCACGGCATGGAGCGCCCGCGTCAGCTCGTCGACCTTCGATTGGATCTCGGACTTCGTAGCGTCCTTCCGTTGGACGACCTCGCGGACCGCCTTGACCTTCTCGCGGATCCCGTCGGACTCCAAGGCCTCGAGCTTGTCCTTCTGGTCGGTGAGCACCCGCTCGGCCTCGTAGGCCAGCGATTCGGCCTGGTTGCGGGCGTTGACGAGATCGGCTCGTTCTCGGTCCTTCTCGGCGAACTCCTCGGCCTGCCGAACCATCTTGGCGACCTCGTCCTTCGAGAGCTTGTTGGACGCGGTGATGGTGATCCCCTGCTTGCGGCTGGTGGCGAGGTCCTTCGCGGAGACGTTCAGGATGCCGTTCGCATCGATGTCGAAGCTGACCTCGACCTGGGGGACCCCCCGAGGGGCTGGGGGGATTCCGGTGAGAAGGAAGCTCCCTAGCGCCACGTTGTCGGCGGCGATCGGCCGCTCCCCCTGGAAGATCTGGATCTCGACGGTCGACTGGCTGTCGGCGGCCGTGGTGAAGATCTGGCTCTTGCGGGTCGGGATGGTCGTGTTCCGCTCGATGAGACGGGTGGCCACGCCCCCGAGGGTCTCCACTCCGAGCGAGAGCGGCGTCACGTCGAGCAGGACCACGTCCTTCACCTCGCCGGCGAGCACGCCTCCCTGAACGGCAGCCCCCATCGCGACGCATTCCATCGGGTCGACCCCGTGCTCGATTGGGCGGCCGACCGACTGCTCGAGGAACTTTTGAACGATCGGCATGCGCGTCGGACCTCCGACCAAGACCACGCGGTGGATCTGGTCCTTCGAGAGCTTCGCGTCGCTGATCGCCTGCTCGACCGGGGCGCGGCACCGATCGACGATCGGTCGCACGAGCTCCTCGAGCTTTGCACGGCTCAGTGGGAGCGCGAGGTGCTTCGGCCCCTCGTGGGTCGCGGTCAGGAAGGGGAGGTTGATCTGCGTCTCCACGGTGGAGGACAGCTCGATCTTCGCCTTCTCGGCCGCATCCCGCACGCGCTGCATCGCCATCTTGTCGTTCCGCACGTTGACGCCCGACTCCTTCTGGAACTCGCCGGCGACCCATTCGGTGACCGCGTTGTCCATGTCGGTGCCCCCGAGCTGGGTGTCTCCGCTCGTGGAGAGCACCTCGAACACGCCGTCGCCGAACTCCATCAGCGTGACGTCGAGCGTCCCGCCGCCCAAGTCGAAGACGAGGATCTTCTGGTTCTTCCCGGCCTTGTCGAGGCCGTAGGCCAGCGACGCGGCCGTCGGCTCGTTGATGATCCGAACGACCTCGAGCCCGGCGATGGCGCCCGCGTCCTTGGTCGCCTGGCGCTGGTTGTCGTTGAAGTAGGCCGGGGTGGTGATGACTGCCTTCTCGATCTTCTCGCCGAGGAACGCCTCGGCATCCCGCTTGATCTTCTGGAGCAGGAAAGCGGACAGCTGCTGGGGCGTGTACTGTTTCCCGTGGAGCGAGTAGTGGTAGTCGGTCCCCATCTTCCGCTTGAAAGCGGTGACGGTGCCTTCCGGGTTCGAGACCGCCTGGCGCCGGGCCGGCTCGCCGACGATCAGCTGCCCATCCTTCGTGAAGGCCACGTACGATGGGAACGCTTTGCCGCCCCCGACTGTCGTCCCTTCCGCGCTCGGGATGATGACAGGCCGACCGGCCTCGAGTACGGCGGCGGCCGAGTTGCTGGTCCCCAGGTCGATTCCGATGATTTTTCCCATCGTTGGATCTCCTCCTCGGCTTCCGGCCCCCGCCGGAGCGCCAAGGCGTGTTTTCCGTGATTAGTAAGAAAGGACTCATATAAAAAGACCCACACTAGATGGTGGGATGAACCCTACCGTCCTGTCGGAGGCGATGGGGCGGAGCCGCGAGCGGGGCCGACGCACCAGGACCCCCGGGTCGCTCCCCGACGCCGTCCTCTTCGACCTCGACGATACGATCTTTGACCACGTCTTCACGGGCCGGAACGCGCTCGGGCAGCTCCGACGTGCGCAGGCCTTCCTCCGGCGGCGGCCGCTCCGCGAGGTCTGGGCCGAGTACTCGCGACTGCTCGAGGCAGTTCATCCGGCCGTCGCCGCCGGCCTCCTCGACCTGACCGCCGCCCGCCTGGAGCGGTTCCGCCGGCTGGCCGAGTTCTGTGGGGTCCGGGTCTCGGAGGCGGAGGCCGCCTCCCTTTCCCGATCCTACCGCTCGCACTACCAAGCCTTGCGACGCCCCGTCCCGGGCGTTCGCCGGGTCCTCGAGCGGCTTCACGGTCGCACCATCGTCGGGGTCGTGACGAACAACCAGGTCGCGGAGCAGGAGGAGAAGCTCTCGTTCCTCGGCGTTCGGGACCTGGTAGACTTCCTGGTGATCTCCGAGGGGGTCGGGGTCTCGAAGCCCGACCCAAGGATCTTCGAAATCGCGCTCGAGCGGGCGGCGGCCGAGCCGACCGAGGCGGTCATGGTCGGCGATTCCTGGGAGAACGACGTGATCGGGGCGCGGGCCGCGGGGATCCGTGCGGTCTGGTTCAATCGTTTCGGAGCTCCCAATCCCGAACCCGGGTCCGTCGTGGAATTGGGCTCGTTCCGGTCGATGCGTCGGGTTCAGGCGGCGATCGCGAGCGGGGGCCCGCGACCGGGAACGCGGCCCGGCTGAACGCGCTCGTTCGCTTATATCGCATCCGGAACTCGCCGACCGATGACCGGCGTACCCGAGCCTTGGACTCCCGCCGCCCGCCGTGTCCTTCCCGCGATGCGGGCGTGGCGGATGGCGTTCCACCAGGAGCCGGAGCTATCGCTCCACGAGGAGCACACCCAAGAAAAGGTCGTCTCGGCGCTCCGAGAGCTGGGGATCCCCTACCGAACGTTCGAAGATTGCACGGGCGTGATCGGTACGATCGGGGCCGACCGCTCTGGGCCCACGGTAGCCCTGCGCGCCGACATGGATGCCCTGCCGGTCACGGAAGAGACCGGCCTCACGTTCCGGTCGAAGTTCCCCGGTCGGATGCATGCGTGCGGCCACGATGTCCATATGGCCTCTCTGCTCGGAGCCGCGTCGATCCTAACGAAGGCGCCCCGCCCTTCGGGCGGACCGATCCGTCTGTTGTTCCAGCCCGCGGAGGAGGAAGGCCACCGGGGGGGTGCGCTAGCGCTCATCGAACGAGGCGGGCTCGAGAAGCCGAAGGTGCGCTTCGTCGTCGGGCAGCACGTAGACCCAAGCCTTCCGCTCGGGCAGGTCGGCTGGAAGGTCGGGCCGTTCATGGCCGCATCCGACTTCTTTCGGATCACGGTGCGCGGTCGCGGGGGTCACGCGGCCACTCCGCATCAGGGGCCGGACGCGATCGTCATCGCGAGCGAGATCGTGAACGGGCTCCAGGCGCTCGTCAGCCGCGTTCGTGACCCGGTCGACCCGGCGGTGGTCAGCGTCGGTTCGATTCACGGGGGTACCCGACACAACATCCTTCCGGACGAGGTCGTGCTCGAAGGGACCGTGCGCACGTTGCGGCCGGCGACGCGCGAACTGATGGAACGGGCTCTAACTCGCCGGGTCCGCTCGCTCGCCTCCAGCCTTAGCGCCAAGGTCCGAATACGGTACCAGCGGGGGTATCCGTCGTTGGTCAACTCGCCCGGCGCCACTCGGACCGTCGCGGCCGGGCTCGCGCTGGAGTTCGGTGCGAAGAACGTGGTCGAGGTCGAACATCCGCTGATGGGAGCCGAAGACTTCGCGCGGTACCTCGAGCGAGTGCCCGGCACCTTCTTGCGTCTCGGGGTTGGAGTCCCCGGGCGACCCACGAGCCTCCACAGCTCGACCTTCGCGCCGGATGAGCGCGCGCTCGTGATCGGCGCGGCCACCCTCGCCGCCGCCGCGCAGAGCCTCCAGCAGAGCGCTCCGTGAGCGTAGACCGGATTCGGGCCGACTTCCCTGCCCTCGCCGCTGCTCCCGGCCGGCCCGCTCCCGTGTACCTCGACTCCGCCTGCATGTCGCTCGTCCCCCGCCCCGTGCTTTCCGCGATGGAAGAGTACTATCGGGACTACCCCGGGTGCGCGGGGCGGAGCCTGCACCGCTTCGCCGAAGAGGTCGGACGGCGGTACGAGGACGCGCGCACGGCGTTCGCCCGCTTCCTCGGGCGAGCGGACCCGCGCGGAGTCGTCTTCGTCCGCAACGCCACGGAGGCGATCAGCCTGGTCGGGGAGGGGTTTGACTGGCGGCGGGGCGACCGGGTGCTGATCTCGGACCGGGAGCATAACTCGAACCTCATCGTCTGGCAGCGGCTCGCCGCCGAGCGAGGGATCCGGGTCGAGATCCTGACCCTGTCCGACGATGGACATTTCGACGCGGAGGTCCTCGAGCGCCACCTCGCCCACCGGGTGCGCCTGGTAAGCCTGTTTCACACCTCGAACCTTGATGGACGGTCGCTGCCGATCCGGGAGATCGTCGAGCGCGCGCACGACCGCCGCGCCGCGGTGCTGGTCGACGGCTGCCAGGCCGCCCCCCACGAGAAGGTCGACCTCGACCGCCTGGGGGTCGACTTCTACGCGGTCTCCGGCCACAAGATGCTCGGTCCGACGGGCACCGGCGTTCTCGCGTCCACCCCCGAAGCTCTCGGTCGCCTTCGGCCGCTCGTCGTCGGCGGGGAAACGGTCGAATGGAGCACGCTCGATTCCCACGCGCTTCGCCCTCCCCCGTACCGGTTCGAAGTCGGCCTCCAGAACTACGCGGGCATCGTCGGTTCCCGCGCTGCCCTCGACTATCTGGCCGGTCTAGGTTGGGAAACGATCCAGGAACGCCAGCGGTCGGTCAACCAGCGCATCACCGCCGCGTTCGCGGAGGAGCCGCGCCTCCACGTTCTCGGTCCGTCGGACCCCGACGACCGCCCGAGCATCTTCGCCTTCACGCTCGATGGGGTCGACCCGAACGATGCGGCCCTCTTCCTGGACGAAGGGTACCGCGTGATGGTGCGTTCGGGCATGCACTGCGTCCACTCGTTCTACGCGCGGCGGGGGCTGTCGGGGAACGTCCGTGCGTCGTTCTACGTCTACAACGACCGGCACGACGCCGACACGTTCATCCGGGGGGTCGAGGAGCTGCTCGTGCGGGTTCCGGGGCGACCGGCTAGCGGTACATCGGCTGGGACGCCGGCGACGCGGCCTCGCCGCGGGTCCGGTCGGCCGCGTGCCGCTGGATCGAAAGGAGCTGCTGCTCGATCCGTTCCGCTTCCGCATACAGCGGGACCGGGTCGAGCGGGGTCCGCAGCAGGATCCGGTTGATCGTCTCGATCACTTTCGCGGCGGCCCGCGCATCCGGGTAGTCCGACTGCGCCTCCGCGAGGAACGTCAGCACGTCGAACCCGCGTCGGTGTCCCTCGTTCAGAAGGACCCCCGCGATCCCCGTGATGACCCCCTCCGCGAACGGGATCATGTTCGGTTCGATGTAGAGCTCCCGCGCCTTGCGCGTGCTCGCGACCCCGTAGACCTTCACTTCGTTCAACCGGGGCGAGCGAGGAGAACGACCGGTGTGCGGAGCCGCCTCGACCACGAGCCCCTCGGGAGAGACGAGGAGCGAGCAGCGTTGCTCCTGCACCCAGTCCAGGATCGCGGTGGCCAGAGGGTGGATGATCGTCGGGGCGGGATGGAATTCCGAGACGAACGCGACGAGCTTGTCGGCGCCCCGGCCGGCCCGGTCGGCCGGTGGCCGCCCAGCGTAGATGCGTACGGGATGCTGGGGGATCCCGTTGCGGACCAGCGACACCGTCGGAAACGCCGGCGACTCGACGATCCCGATCTGTTCCATCTCGAGCGTATCGATGAGGTAGTTCGCGACGATCGAACTGACGAGGCCCACGGAGGGGAACCCGTCGATGACGATCGCTCCCTCGACGTCCACCCGCTTGATCTCGTAGATGCGGACCTGGTCCGGGGCCATCGGCATGGGTCAGAGCGACCTCTCCACGATCTGGCCCAACTCCTTTGAAATCAAGTCGACCAGGTCCTTCGTGAGCGCCCGACGCACATCGGGCGGCAGGGCGGAAAGGCCGAGGCGGGCGGTCGCGGTCCCTACGCGAACGAGGGCCGCGTACTCGTTCGCCCGCGCGGCGAGGAGGTCCCGAACGGCATCCCTGAGCGCCTGCTCGAGCTCCGGATCCTCTCGAAGCGTCTTCTCCAGATGCCGGCGGATCTCATCCTTGACGATGTCCCGGGTCGCCTCACGGACGAGCTCCTCGGGGCGGAGGAGGTCCCGCGTGCTCTTCACGAGCACGTCGATCGGCTCTCCGGAAGAGGAGCCTTCCGCCATCGGGCGCGAATGCCGACCCGGTGGGATAAGCGTTTGGCTCGGTCTGTCGGGCCCTAGCCTCCGCGCCCTCGGTTCGCCGCGGCCGGCGACACGTACCGGGTCGCTGCGGATCGGGCGGTGAGGCTCCCGGGGGAACCTCGGAGCAGGGCGAGCGGGCGCGGGCCGGGCGCCTCCTTCGAATCGGATCGCTTGGGCCAAGCCCTCGCGCCCACGGGGGCATGCCCACGATGGACGATGCGACTTCATTGGAGGGACCGCCGATCCCCTTCCGCGCAAGCGCGGAGCGCGGCGCTGCTCTTCGTGCGCCCTTCGGGGAGAAGGGCTTATCCTGCCGCCGGTCTCGCCGGCCCGGCGTGGGCCGGTAGATCAGCGGAAGATCGCTACCTTGGCAAGGTAGAGG
>Ga0187817_10002101_pt1 | contig 10134 bp, 9 predicted proteins | sample NC_wetland_sal_i_17_FD_132431 | JGI IMG/M metagenome (GOLD analysis project Ga0187817, IMG submission 132431) | Wetland sediment microbial communities from Neuse River Estuary, North Carolina, USA - SO4_2 | ecosystem: Environmental > Aquatic > Freshwater > Wetlands > Sediment | place: USA: North... | reverse complement strand
GTCGACCTCCAGCCGCGATGATTGTGGTCCTTGTTGATTCCACGTGTAGGTAATGGGGCGCAGTAGAGGGTCCAGAACCAGGTCCGGAAAGCTCTGCACATTTACCTTCTTCCCATTCTGCTCAATGTGGAGACGTATTTCGCCTCGAGCCTCAACCTTGCCCGCTGAGGAGTGAATCTTGAAGCTCTCGCTGCCCACAGGTTTCCCGGCCGCTGAAATTAAGAAAACGCCTTCGTCATCCACAATCACCGGACGTGGATTGCCCGTCGCCTGCTGACCGGGGCTTGACATGTTGCAGACAAGCATCGCGGCCAAGAGCGGCACAGCTAGCCGGCCCCCTAGCCAAGCTCGAATAGGGTGGCGAAAATTCCCGGCCAGAAGCAGTAAAGAGCGGCGCGTGACTGGAGTGTCGGGGCTGATTCTTTGCCTCAAAAGGCCCTCAGGCGTAGAATTTGTTCGGTTACTTCCCCCGCATCCCGCCCTTCTGTGGAAACCCTGAATTCCGCCAGGCGATAGTAGGGCAAGCGGGCGTCGAGCAAATGCTCGATGGATTCGGGATCGCGAAAGAGCGGGCGGTTCAGCATTGTGGCGCAGCGCTCTCGGAGGGTTTGAACGGAGCAGTCCAGCCAGATGGTGGTCCCGCCCGAGTCGCGGATCAACTCCACATTGGCCTCATAGGCGAAAGTCCCGCCTCCCAGGGCAATCACTGCGGGCTCGCTTTTCAAGACCTCGGTTAATGCGGCGTGTTCGAGTTGGCGAAAGAAGGGCTCGCCCGATCTTTCAAATATCTCGCGAATGCTCACGCCCTGTCCGGCTTCGATAACGGCGTCGAGGTCGATGAAAGGCCATCGCAATTCCTGGGAAAGAAGCTTGCCGACAGTGGATTTGCCGCTGCCCATGAACCCGAGAAGGAATATCTGTTTGCGTCGGTGCCGGCTCATGCGCTCGAAGTGGGAGAAGTCGAGAAGCCGAGGAGTTGAGGAGGCGATAAGTTGAGGAATCAATTCACCGCAGTCAATTCCTCGACCCTTCCACTCTTCCCCTCCTTGAACTTCCACAACAAATTATAGTGTCGTGGTTGGGAGGAAAACAAGTTGAAGAGCCGAGAAATCGATTCCTTGTCTAGTCCTACCTGTCCCGAATCCGGATCGTCCCGCTGAAAGATCGCAGGCTCACAGTAGCTTTTCCGGTAAGGTGAGTCCCGAAGAGGCTGTTGGCGGAGGATAACGGGGTGGCTTGTTGGTGCCGGATAGTCATGGGCATTTCATTTTCGAGCTTGCCCCGATCTGTCTTAGCGTTAAGTTCGAAAGAGGCCGAGGGCGGGCAGAGTATATCCATATCGCCACTATAGTCAGAAAGTGAATAGTCTCCACCATCCCGAAAATCGCCCTCAAAAACAATTCGCCCGGAGGTTGTGGTTCCGCGGAGCTTGGAAGTTGTGGGAGAGACGAAGTGAAGGTCTCCCGTGATGGAATACGCTTCCACACGCCCGGAGGGCCTAATCACGTCGATGTTTCCACCAATCGAGCGCAAGAAAAGGTGGCCGGTGAAATCTGTGACGAGAATGGCTCCTCCCACCGATTCCACCGAGGCGTCGTCGCCCTGAACCTTTTCAATCCGCACGCTTCCTTGCGTGTTGCGGATTTCAAGATCGGTTCCGGTAGGCACGTCCAAGCTGTAATCGACCGTTCGATCGTTTTCGGAAACCCGGGGGTCCAAGAAGTGCGTGGCGAAGTGAATCTTGTCGGGAGATCCGCCGGAGGGGATAGCCTCGGTATCTATATCCACATAGGGAGACATCACGGTATAGATAATATGCACTTGAGGCTTGTCCCATCCTCTGATCAGGATTTGCCCCCGCGCGTTGGTCACCGTAATGCGAGGATTAGGTGCCGCTTCAAAGGTCTTCTCAGTCCGGTTGCCTTCCGCGGCAACCAACGTCCCTGACAAAACCAGTAAATACAAGATTATCCCCTGGCCATAAGGGATAACCGACCGTTTTTTTGTTTCTTGCTCGAGACGATCAGCCACTGTTGAGTCCCCCTGGGCTGGCCTAACGGCCTTCATCGAATTCCAATGCCGAGGATAAAACCTCAGCTTTTTGGGAATACGCTGCAAGCAAATATTCGTGAGCCAGCGAATTGCCGGGCTCACGCTGCAGCGAATCGCTGCATTCCCGAATTGAAGTATCGAGCGAAAGCAAGCTGTTTTCGTACGTTGTCTTGACATCTGGCGCGAGAGACCCCTCACGCGCTCGGAAAGTTGCCTCCAACTCCCGGACCACGCGTTCCAGAGCCTCATTGTCTCCCATGAAGCCCATGGACCGGACGGCAGTTCTGCGCGCCGTGGCCGTGAGTGCGGAGGTCGAGTCCTGCTCAGGATAATTCCGGGGAGCCGTTAGCAAGCAGCCGAGAGCGACCATGCAGGCAAACGCCGCAACCGGAATGGGGCGACGAAGGAAATCCAATTGGCTAAACCAACTCCAAAAACCGGCCTTTTCCGCGAAGGCTCCCGCCGTCGCCAGTTGAGCCCGGATATTTGACCATACCGCTGCAGAGGGTTCTTCGAGCGGAAGTTCGCGAACCGCTGCCCGGAGCGCTTCCAAATCCTCGACCACAACCCTGCAGAACGCGCACTCGCGAATGTGGGCCAATACGAAGGGCTTGTTTTCGCCCTCCATGTAGGCCTGAAGTTCCAGCTCAAAGCGATAACACGCTGCGCTGCTGTCGTGCCGAGTCTCGCTCATTGCGTCTTCACCTTTCGGTCGGGGCTTGATCGGAAATTACCGGCTCACCCGAAGTCATAAGCCCCTCGTTCTGGCGCAGCCAGTCGCGCAGTTTCATGCGCGCTTTGTGAAGTTGAGATTTGGAATTACCGACGGAACAATTCATGATTTCCGCAATCTCGTTATGCTCGTAGCCTTCGACATCGTGCAAAACAAACACCGTCCTGTAGCCGGGTGGAAGGTCGGCGATGGCTCGCGAAAGACTAATGCGGTCCACCGAACCCATCAACCTCCGATCGTTGTCTCCGTAGTCGCGTTTGACGGGTTCGTCCTGGCAGGAGTCAACCTCGTCCAGCGAAACCTGTTGCAGTCCCTTCTTTCTCAGGTGCATCAGCACTACATTCACCGCCAGCCGATGCAGCCAGGTAGAAAACGCCGACTCACCGCGAAAGGTAGAAATCTTACGAAAAAGCTGAAGGAAAGCTTCTTGAGTCAAGTCCTCCGCTTCGGCCGTGTTGCCCGTCATCCTCAAGCAGAGCGAATAGACACGCCGCTTGTGAATTTCAAAGAGCGCGGCAAATGCTTGCTCGTCCCCGCGCTGCGCGCGCGCAACCAGTTGAGTCTCGGAAGCGGCTTTGGGAGCCGGCGCCTTCTGTTGGCTCAAGGAGTCTCACTTCCAGCCGCATCCAGACCCGAAAGGTGAGATGCGGTGGCCCATACGAGAGTTGTCTTAATCGCTTGTTGAATAACGCTCATGGTGGTCAAGCAGCCCAGGCATTGTGCCTGTGCTGTTGCCCGGGCACAGGCAGGAGCACCTGGGCCGGCTCAGCGACGGTTCTCCGGCGGAGGGGCAATGTGCAGGACGGCCTTGCCCACGCCGAGGTTTCCAGCCGTGTCGTAGGCTCGTAGGGACACGACGTGCTCCCCCGCCTGTAGCTTGGAAAGCCTCACCGTAAAGGTCTCTTTTCGGGAGTCCACAATGCCGTCGTCGGAAAGCAGGATCGTCCATTCCTTTCCGTCAAGGGAGGTTTCGGCGCCGCGCAATGGCGAAGTGCTATCTTCAACCTCGAATAAGACCTCCGCGGCCGCTCCGGTTATATTTTGTTGGAGCACTCGAACCTGGGGGGGCGTATTGTCCACCCAAAATGGCGCACTCAGCAACTCTGACTTTCGGGCCAATTCAGGCGGGTTGGAGTCTTCGTCGGAGGCGACGAGTTTGGCGACATATTTGCCGTCGGGCAGGGAACCGGGTTCAATCGTATAATTCGTCTGGCGCAGCTTGCCTTTCAAGACGTGCCAGTCCTGCTCGTCCGTCGCTTTCACGTAGAGCGAATACACGAGTAGGTCGTTGTTGGGGTCTTCGGCCTGCCAGCTCAAGGTCACCGGAATCTTGCCCGCGAAATTCCCCCCGGATGTCATTGGCCCAAAAGCCGCGGCAGACTGTGAGCCCACGGAAATCGCCGTTCCGGAGGACAGAGCGGACGAGCTGCCTGCTGCTGGGCTGGTTCGTTCCCCTGCCGTGCTTACATTTAGCGATCGGATTTGCGGGGGTAGATTCTCGTTCAAATAGGAGACAGTCACATCGTTCAAAGTGGGGGTGTTGGCTCCGGAAGCATGAAAAACAGCCTTCCATTGAATGTACCGGGCACGAGGACTGGTGACCGGGCTGCCGCCGGAATTGCGATATGGTCCTGCCCAGTCGCTCCAAGTTTGGTCGGGACGCTCCGAGTTGCCGGAGCGGGTGAAAAACTCGAGCGTCGTCCCGACAGGCGCCTCGCCCCGCCAAGCAAGCACTCCCCACCGCGAGACGAGCTTCGTGTCCTTGACCGCAGACTCGTAGCTCCCTTCTGCAGCCACCTCGGGTTCAATCTCCAGCAGTTGGGCGATGTTGCTGGTGGCCACATAAAGGTCTGACCCTTCCAGCATCAGGCGCGTCGCAAGTGACTCGTGGGTTTCGGTGACGAGGTTTAGCCTTTCCCCCTCACGCCCGGGAACGATGTCGAAGATCCGACCGTTGGAATCCGTAGAGAACAGCACGTGATTACCGCGCACCGCCAAGCCGAAAATGCTTTCGCTGCTCGAGCTCCAAATGGTCTCGGTCGTGGAGTCAGGACGTATTTCAATGAGCGATCCGCGACCCTGCGGGATCTGAAAGTTGGAGATTGCAGGAGCCACAGGAGCAGGACGGTTAAAACTCGGCGGGCTGGAACTCTCTGCGGGTGGATTTGGCGTTTGCGATCCGGTGGCAACATGAACCTCATCGGAAGCCAAGACCGTGACCGTGGTGACGCCGCCTGGGATGGGGCCCGAAGGAGGGGGAGCCAGAAGTTCCGGGGAACCTTTGCCCGCCGCTCCGCCCAAGGCCGCGGCATAGATTCGCCCGGAGGAGTCTGTTACCAAGTCATGGATTTCAGGTAGGCTGGCTTCGTACAGAACGAAGGCTTTCCCTTGCGGAGTAATTCGGTAAATAAGCCCACTCGGGACGCTTCCCGCAAGCAGATTCCCGTCTTCTTCGAAGGCTAGACACATGATGTGAGTTTGCTTGCTGTCGAAAAAAAGCTCGGCCTTGCCTGCCGGATCAACGCGGAATATCTGCCCCTTGTCCCCAGTGGCTACATACAGCCGGCCGACCGCGTCCATGGCCAGCGCCCAGATATACTTGGTTCGCGGGTCGTAGAATACTTTGGATCGGCCGTCGGGCGTAACGCGATAGACTTTGCCTTCCGGCGAGCTTCCCACGTACAGCGATCCGTCGGGGGCCACGGCCAAGGCGAATACATCCGGCTCCAGGGCTGTAAAAAGGAGGGTGGACTTTTGCCTGTTGTCAACTCGAAAGACTTTTCCCTGATGGCCTGTGCCGATATAGAGATTGCCCTTCGCGTCGTGGGCTAGGGAGAGGGCCAGCGCTTCCTCGGGGTTGAAAACCACGCGCGATCCGGGCGCCAAGTGGAGGTTCCCTTCGGTATCCAGCGAGACGTTTGAAAGTGTTCCTTGCAAGAACTCCTCAAACGAGCCAACTTGCCAGAACGTAGTTTCCGTTCCCGTGGAGGGCGGGGAACAAAGCAAAATAAATACCAGAAGCTGGAATAACTTGTTTGGTTTCATGCCCTAACCTTTCAAAATTCCCTTCCCTGCTAAGGAGGGGGCAGGGGTCGTGTGCTCCCTCCTCTTTAGGAAGGGGTTACAGGTGGTCCACCAGTTCTCTGATCCACGACTTACGCCCCGGCCCCCTCCTCTGCCGAGGAAGGGGTATTCTCGAAGCAGCAAGGAATGACAATCGCCCCGCGGCACCCTAGAGGCCCGGTCCGACCACCTTCAGGAAGAGTGTTTTTTGGCCGTGGATCATGAACGAAGACGCTGCCCCCTCGTAGTCGCCGACTACCGAAGTGCCGCTCAGGTTGAAGCTGGAGGCAGCCGCAGGGTCCGCCATGAAGGTCTGTACCAGCGAGGGTGGAGGAGAGGGGTATTCATCCCCTTGCATAATGAATGAGCGTTGGGGGGCCATGAGCAACGCGTAGAGGCGATTATTCCGTCGCATGCGGTTTAGCGCCTTAATGAGTTGAGGGATGTCCCGCGCCGCGCTCCCAGGCGGCGTCAGTCGAAACTGCAAAGCGTTAATGTTCGATCCTCCTCCCACCGCAAGGATCAGGGACTTGTCACTCACGCTTTCAGGAATATTAACAGGGATCCTCTGGGTCACTGCTTGCCCGGCGGGCAGGCGCAAAAGAGCCATAACCTCGATGTGGTCACCGGGCTTTACTTCCGACTTTGTACTCCAAACTTGCTCCAACGTACCCAGGCTCCTCTCGTTCCGCGATCTCACCGAGAGCTCGATGCTCTCAATGCGCAAATTGGGAAAACCGCTGCTCAAGAGATAGGTGAGGGGGGTTGCGACCGCGGAACCCGCCAGCGCGGCGGTTCCCATCTCGCCCGACAACACGTCTTGGAAGTCCACCGCTTCCGCCCCGGCCAGCCGGATTTTCCCCTCAACTTCCAATGTGGATGGGCCGACGGCTCGCTCCGTGTTGCCAAGGGTTGAGATGAAGGCAAGATTCACTAACAAGGGCGAGAGGAACGGTTCTTGAATAACATCGAATTTGTAATCCTCCTGAGTATTCAATGTGCTCTGGATCTGGACCTTCACCGGGATCATTGGAGGGTTCTTTTCTCCCACCACGCCGTAGATGGCATCAGAACGGTCCTGACGAATCGTGCCCGCCACTTCCCCTGGCGCATCCAGCTTAAAGGACGAGGCGAGGCTCGGTACGGTGACCAGAACATGGGAGGGCGCAAAGGGGATTTGAATGGGGCCCACCGCGAGTACCCGATGCCCGCATGCGTAGAGATCGTTCCCTTGCCGGTAGGTGACTGTACAGTCCGCGCTCAAATTGAGATCGCCTCGGACCAGCAGCAAACTGATCATCGATCCCGGGGCCAAATCAGACTTCACCGGGGTCGAACTCTCCCCGCCTGAGAGCGCGCCTCCCATCATGGGTTCAAACCCCATCTGACGAAACAGTGGTAAGTAGGGTTCCAGGGCCCAGGGGGTGAATCCGCCAAACCGTAGCGGCAATTGGAGCTCGGGGAACGATAACCCGGCTTCGCTCGCCGGAAAGAATCGGCGGAGGCTATCCGGGCCGAAATCTTGTTCGGGAATCAAGCGTGCGCTTTCGCGCGGAGCGCTAGAAGCTCTAGCCATGCGAAAGTCTAGGGGGACCTCGGCCTGAGCCGGCGTTTGACCTTTCTCCTCCGGGACGACTTGCAGCATTTCCTGGATGGGCGTAATGCCCGCCAAGGGTTCTTTGGAAAACGGGAATGAGATAGCCACTGCGCCCACCAGCTTGCCATCCACATAAACCGGGCTGCCACTCATTCCTGCGATGACCCCCGTCTTCTCGAGCGGGCCTCCCGAAAGCCGCGCGATGATGAGGTCGCGTTTTGGCGCCAGGACATTCTTCAAGACGCCGAGAATCTCGACCTGAAATTCTTCAACCCGATCACCCTGGAAAATCGTGAGACCGACGCCTTTCAGGCCGGGCTTGACGTCCGAGATAGGAAAGAGTTGGATATTGCCCTGGCACCGGGCAGACGGGTTCAGTGCCAGAGCGAGAGAGAACGCGACGAGAATCTTTCGGAATGGCATAGTCTTCGAAGCCAGCTCCATATTATGCGGGCATATCTGTAGTCTATGGTTAAAGCGAAGGCTCGTCAAGCCGAGCAAAGTCGGGGCCGCCCCCACAAAGTCCCACGAAGGGGAACAAGGTCGTTAGTCCCGCAGTCGCGGGAGAGGTTTGCGAGAAGTCGCGTAAACCTTTCCCCGACTAATTCGTCTTGATGGAATGAGGAGCAGACATGGGGCAAAATGGGCAAGCGGCCGTTTTGATTCCGGTCCAAGGGAAGGTCGGCGTTGGGATGATAGCGCTTGATGATTTTACCCCCCTCGTCCAATTGCACCAGCAACGCATTTATCGGCTTTTGCTGGGCATAGTTCGGGACCACGACGCCGCGCAGAACCTGACCCAGGAGTGCTTTCTGAAAGCCTACCAGAAGCGCGCTACCTTTCGGGGCGAAGCCAATGTGGGAGTATGGCTGCTCAAAATCGCGGTGAACTTGGCTCGCGATCACCGGCGCAGCCGGCTGAGGGAATTTTGGCACGGATTATTTTCGTCATCCGAGGGGCTCGCGGAACTCGGACAGAGGTTGCCGGACCCTCATGCCTCCCAAGAGCGGGTGCTTGTGGGACGCGAGGAGGTGGCCGGCGTCTGGTCGGCGGCTGAAAAGCTTTCGCCACAACAACGCGCGGTCTTCATCCTGCGCTTTGTCGAGGAAATGAGCCTTGAAGAGATTGCCGAGGCGACTTCTCTAAAGCTAGGAACAGTTAAGACCCACTTGTTCCGCGCCGTCCGAGCGATCCGGCAGCAATGCAAAGGAGGTAGAAGCCGTGAATAGCCATCTGAGCGACGATCAAATCACGGAGTGGGTACTTGGCACCAACGACGAGTTTGTCCATCGTCATCTCGAGACCTGTCATGTTTGCTCCGCCGAGGCGGAAGAATTGCGGAGCGCAATCTCCAGCTTTCACGATGCCGTTCATGCAGCGGCCGAGCGCGACGAGAGTTTCTGGAGAAACCAACAACTTGCCTTTCGCGAACGGGTCTCCGCAAAAGACTGGTATCCAATGCATTGGGCTTGGCTTGTGGCTATGGTCATGGTTTTAATTATGGCTATATTCCTCACGCGTACGCCGAATGCTCCTCAAAATTACTCCAGCGAGGATGCGGACAACGCGTTGCTCAAGGCGGTTCAAGGGGACCTCAGTCGCGAGGTTCCCCAGGCCCTTGCCCCCGCGCTGCTTATCGCCCAGGAGCGAAATGAGATTTTGGCAAGTAAGTTAAATCGACAATCTGTGCCGAAGCAGTAGCACAGGCGCTCCTGCCTGTGGTCTTGACACGATGAGCTAGCCTTGGGCACGCAAGAGCGCCTGTGCCACTTGAACCCGCAGCCGTAGCACAGGCACTCCTGCCTGTGCCGAGGGCTAGCGCATTGTTCCAAGAGCTCAGACAAGAGTGCCTGTGCTAGTTGAGATGGAAAAGGAGACAAATGCAATGAAAGCAACAGTCGCAAGCTTGGCATTAGTCAGCGTGTTTTGCGGGTTGGCTATAGCCCAGGAGCCTCCTCCACCGGCCGAGGGGCCCATAACCATTCAAGCGGGCCCTGCTATGCAAGCTGGCCCGGGCATGGAAGGCCGCGTGATTCGCGGGCCCGGAATGGTTTACCGGGTTTCCGGTCCGGGAAAATGGTGGAAGGATTCAGATCTGATGAAGAAGATCGGCGTCAGCGAAGACCAAATCCGAATAATCGAGAAGATCTTCCAGGATCACCGCCTGCAACTCATTGATCTGCACGCGGACTTGGAGAAACAGGAAGCAATCCTGGAGCCGCTGGTGGAAGCCGATCAACCCGAGGAAGCGCAGGTCGTCGCCCAGATCGACAAGGTTGCCCAAGCAAGAGCTAAGCTGGAAAAGTCGGATGCCTTGATGCTTCTGGCGATTCGCCGGGTTCTCACCGTCGATCAGTGGAAGAAGCTTCGGGACCTGCCGGGCGTCAACCTGTTCCACACTGGCCCTGAATTGAGGATGTCTGCTCCGGGGCCTTTTGCTCCGATGCCTCGTGCTCCTGCTATGCCTCCTCCTGGTGAGTAGGTGTTAAACGTCCACGCCGCTGGGGCTTGGAAGCCCTGAATGGGCGTCATAAATCAGCCGACCCGACCGAGGCCGCTCTCGGCCGGTGTCCCCCGCTACTCCTTCGCACTTTCAGGGCCTGCTGCCAGAATGAAAGCGGACTCTGGGACCCAGGCGGTTGGCCCATAGGCGTTAACCTAACCCTCTCCCGAGGGGGGAGGGTGGACC
>Ga0187817_10002100_pt1 | contig 10134 bp, 5 predicted proteins | sample NC_wetland_sal_i_17_FD_132431 | JGI IMG/M metagenome (GOLD analysis project Ga0187817, IMG submission 132431) | Wetland sediment microbial communities from Neuse River Estuary, North Carolina, USA - SO4_2 | ecosystem: Environmental > Aquatic > Freshwater > Wetlands > Sediment | place: USA: North... | reverse complement strand
TGGATGTTGGTGCCCATGGCGCCGTCGTAAACGACGACGCGCTCCAACACGGTTTGGAGAAACGATCCCATTTGTAATTTGTAATTTGTAATTTGTAATTTTCGGATTACGTACGACCCTCGATGGCTTCGGCGGCTCGGACTTTACAAATTACCAGTTACAAATCCGCGTCACCTTCCCACTCCCCCATGCTCCCGTTCCGCCTTGAGCTGCTCTACTCCGCTAATGCTGAACACCGCGTTCTGCCCCTGCAGCGCCGGACGCGGAGCCAGCATCTGCTCCTTGCGATAAACCAGGTCGCTGGCGTTGAACGATGCTACCTCGAAGCCGTGGCCGTGGGTAATGGCATCGGTGGGACAGGCCTCCACACAGTAGCCGCAGAAAATGCAGCGGTTGTAGTCGATGTTATAGACCTTGGCATAGCGCTCAGCGCCGGAGATGCGGTGCTCGGCGGTGTTGTCGGCGGCCTCGATGTAGATACAGTTCGAGGGACACGCTGCGGCGCACAGGAAGCAGGCCACGCACTTCTCCAGACCGTTCTCGTCGCGCTGCAGCACGTGTACCCCGCGATAGCGCTCCTGGAACATGGCGCCGCGCAGCGGGCCGGGCCCGTCGGGATAGTTCTCGACGATGGTCGGCGAGAGCATCTCCTTGAAGGTGATGGCCATCCCCTTGGCCACCGCCGCCAGTCCCCTGAAGAAACCCATGTTTTCAGTATAAATGCTTGTGGATTCGGAGGATAGATTGTCCAATCGCTTGTCCCCGCGCCCTGGCCGCCCGGTAGTGGCGGCCGTCACACGGCTCGTTCTGATTCTAGAACGAGCGACAACTCTCATTATCGCCACAGCCCGAACAGTGCTAGGCTCGCAGCAAAGAATTCAACCTCAGAGCCTGCAGATTTCTCGGCTGGAATGTCACGCTTTGGCCGAATGAGGCAGCTATGCATCGGAAAAAAAATGGCCGTGGTTTTTCTCGTCCCCTTCGTTGCGCTGATTGGGCTGCTGGCGGCGCGTGGATCGACGCAAGGGATGTCCAACTACGAGCATGACCTCGTAAAGGATATGCTCCGGCAGATTGCCGCCGATATTCGCAAGCATTACTACGATCCGAAATTCCATGGGCTTGACTGGGATGCGAAGGTCCAGGAGACCATGCATAAGATTGACCAATCGCAGGAGATGAATATGGCGCTCGCTCACGTGGCCGCAGCGCTCGACGCCTTCGACGATTCACACACCTTCTTTTTCCCTCCGCCACGCCCATATCGCGACGATTACGGCTGGCAGTGGCAAATGATCGGCGACCGTTGTTATGTCATCCGGGTGCATCCCCAAAGCGACGCTGAAACCAAGGGTCTTAAACCCGGGGAAGAAGTTTTGGCTATCAATGGTTACGCTCCTGATCGCAGCAATTTTTGGAAAATGGAGTACGTCTTCAATACCTTGCGGCCGCAATCGGGGCTGCGCGTCAGCCTGCGCGATCTCGCCGGCTCGCAGCGCAAGGTTGATGTCGCGGCGAAAGTAACGGAGTTGAAGCGGACGTTCGTACCATGGTTCGACGTGTGGGAATCCGTGCGAGCAGCGGAAAACGAACATGAGTGGTTGCGAGGCCGCACGGTTGAAGTGAGTGATGAGCTCATGATTCACAAGTTGCCAAGGTTCCTCCTTTCCGATGCGGACGTGAACGGGATTATCACCAAGGCTCGCAAGCACAAGGCCCTCATCCTGGACTTGCGGGGTAACACGGGCGGCGCGGTGGATTCATTGCAGCTCCTGGTCGGCAGCATGTTTGGCCACGACGTAAAAATCGGCGATCGAGTCGGGCGAGAGGCAAAGACGCCAATGGTTGCCAAAGCTCGTCATGATCCCTTTACGGGCAAGCTGGTGGTGATCGTGGATAGCATCTCGGCTTCCGGAGCGGAGCTTTTTGCGCGTGTCGTGCAGATTGAGAAGCGAGGACTGGTTATCGGAGATCGCAGCTCGGGCAAGGTGATGGAGGCTAGACATTACAATTACAGGGGTGGCACCTCAGTAGCGCCAGTGGTTTTTGGAGCATCGATCACCGATGCCGACACCATCATGACCGACGGTAAGAGTCTCGAGCATGCCGGCGTCGTGCCGGATGAGGTTGTGCTGCCCACGGCCACCGACCTGGCAAGTGGCCGCGACCCAGTCCTAGCCCGGGCCGCGGAAATGCTTGGGGTCAAACTTACCCCGGAAGAGGCCGGCAAGATGTTTCCCTACCAATGGCCTAAGTAGTCTGGACGAGATGATCCCTTGCTGCGCTCGGGATTCCGGCTGCGGCCCTTCGACTTCGCTCAGGGCTCGGCCTCGCGCTGCTCGGCCTCGGCTACGCCGCGCAATCGCCTCAACTTGCCAACCGCCGCGCCCATCCACTAAAACAGTGGCAGCCGCTTGCACCAGGGTTCCATAGATCCGCCGATGGCCAAGCACACCAGGGGAGCGCGGGGGTATGCCGCATGGACGCTGCTGCTCGTCCTGCTGCTCGCCGTACCAAGCACCGCGCCGCGCCTGAACGCTGCCCCGGCGCCCGTCCGCGGTACCAGCGAACTCGAGCAACTGCTCATCAAGCTGCACACCACGGCGCGGCTGATGCACACGGTCGCTCATCCTGACGACGAAGATGGCGGCATGCTGGTGATGGAGGCGCGCGGTGAGGGCGTCACCGCCGTGCAGTTGACGCTGACCCGCGGCGAAGGCGGGCAGAACCGCACCGGCAGCAACCTGTTCGACGAGCTGGGCGTGCTGCGCACGCTGGAGCTGCTGGCCGCCGACCAGTATTACGGCGTCGAGCAGCGCTTCACCCGGGTCGCCGACTTCGGCTACTCCAAGAGCGCCGACGAGACCTTCGACAAGTGGCACGGCCACGACGTCGCGCTGGCCGACATGGTGCGCGTGATCCGCACCTTCCGCCCGGACGTGATCGTCTCCCGCTTCCAGGGCACGGCGCGCGACGGCCACGGCCATCACCAGGCCGCCGGCATCCTCACCCGCGAAGCCTTCCGCGCCGCCGCTGACCCTTCGCGCTTCTCCGAACAACTCAGCGAAGGTCTCGAACCCTGGCAGGCGAAGAAACTCTACATCCGCGGCAGCAACGACGACTACACGCTGGCGCTCGACAGTGGCGCCATGTCGCCCGTGCTGGGCACGAGCTTCGCGCAGTTCGCCATGCAGGGACTGCGGCACCAGCTCTCGCAGGGCGCGGGCGAATGGCAGCTCTCGGCGCGTCCGCACGTGAGCTACTACAAGCTGGTGGATTCGGTGCTGCCCCTGCCCGCCGAGGGAACGCACGAACATGATTTCTTCGACGGCATTGACACCACCCTGCCCGGGCTCGCGGACCGCATCGGCGACGAAGAGTCCAAGGCCTCTTTCCTGCGTCCGGCGCTGGTGGCGATCAAGGCGCGCGTGGATGAGGCCACACACCTTATCCCCGGACCGTCCTCCCGGCTGGCTGCGCCGCTGCTGGCGGGCGAGCAGCAGGTGGTGGAGCTGATCGACCAGATCGAGCAATCTCAGCTCTCGCCGGCGGCGAAATCCGAGCTGCTGATAAATCTGCGCAGCAAGCGGCAGCAGTTCCAGCGCGCGGGCGAGCTGGCCTTGAATTTGGAGCTGCGGATCGCCATCACTCCTCCCGGCAATCCTATGGTGGTCCCGGGACAGACGGTGCGCCTGCTGGCCGAGCTGCGCAACTCCGGCGACGAGGTGGTGCGGGTGCAGGACATCGCGCTTGACCTGCCGCAGGGCTGGAGCGCGCCTCCGGTATGGATGCGGCCGGCTCGCCTCGGCCCCGGCGAGAGCACCACCGTGACTTTCAACGTGAAGGTGGCGCCGGACGCGGAACTGACGCGTCCCTACTGGCATCGCAACGATCCGGAAGCCGACACCGTGTACGAGATCGACGATCCCCGCTACGTGACGCTTCCCTTCCCGCCGCCGCCGATGGAGGCGCACGCGGTGTTCGCTTTCGGCGCATATCGCGGCACGGTACGCGCCGTCGCTCGCGCGTCCACCGCGGAGAACAGTCCCCCGCTGGCGGTGGTGCCGGCGTTCTCGCTGCTGATTGCGCCGCGGACCCAGGTGGTGGCCACCGATTCGACCGCGCCCCCCACGGTCGAGGTCGACGTCCGCGGCTACGTTTCCGGCGAGGCCAGCGTGCACTTGCGCGCGCCGCAGGGCTGGACGGTTAATCCCGCCTCCGTACCGGCCCGTTTTGAGCGCAGCGGCCAGGAACACAAGGTCAGCTTCAAGCTGACGCCACCCGGCGGCGCCTATCGGCCGGGAAAGGCGCGCTTACGCGCCGTGCTCGAAGCCGCGGGGCGGCAGTATTCGGAAGGCTTCACCGTGGTGAGCGGCGAAGATCTTGGCACCTTTTATTATTACCAGCCGGCGATCCAGCAGGTGGTCGCGGTGGAAGTGAAAGTGCCCCTGGGGCTCAAGGTGGGCTACATCATGGGCGCGGGCGACGACATCCCCACCGTCCTGCGCGGGCTCGGGCTGAGCGTGGAAATGATTTCGCCCGAGCAGGTGGCGCACGGCGACCTGCAGCGCTTCGACACCATCATCCTCGGCATCCGCGCCTACGACACGCGCGCCGACGTCCGCCAGAACAACCGCCGCCTGATTGACTACGTGGACCGCGGCGGCACGCTCCTGGTGCAATACAACACCAATCCCGAGCAGTTCAACGCCGGCCACTACATGCCCTATCCCGCCGAACTCAGCCACGACCGCGTGAGCGTGGAGGACGCGCCGGTCACGCTGCTCGAGCCCTACGACCGCCTCTTCCGCTTCCCCAATACCATCACCGAAAAAGATTTCGACGGCTGGGTGCAGGAGCGCGGGCTCTATTTCATGGACCGGTGGGACAACCACTTCCGGGCTCTGCTCTCCTCGGCCGACCCGGGCGAACCGGAGCGCGAAGGCGGTCTGCTGCGCGCCCGCTACGGTCGCGGCACCTACATCTATACCGGCTACGCCTTCTTCCGCCAGCTTCCCAGTGGAGTCCCCGGGGCCATCCGCCTGTACGTGAACCTGCTGAGCGCCGGCCATGGCAAACCTTAGCTGCCGGCACGATCTCGTGGCCGGACACGTGATCGCTCACGAAAAACGTGTGATGGAATCGCCTTCGCCACTGTGATGCCTCGTGAGGCAATACGTGTCAGGGCACGACTTCCAGTCGTGCCGTAAGACGCTGTTGTTGTATTGTCATCCCGAGCAGCGCGAGGGAGCGATGTGACCGAGCGCGTCGCGAGGGATCTTGGTTCTTGATAGACCGCAATGCCTGGGACGCAGAACCAAGATCCCTCGTCGCGCTCACCGACTGGCTCGCGCTTCCTCGGGATGACAATTGGTAAGAGGGATTTAAGGCACGACTGAAGTCGTGCCCTGACACGTGACGAGTCACGAAAGACCTTTACTTCGTCAACCTGCCCCGTCCGACCGTACGACTCTTGTCCGCGGCGTCGGACTGGGCTCGGCCACCGCGCTGAACATGATCGACATGATCGGCGTGGGGCCCTTCATCACCATTCCCCTCATCATCAGCGCCGCCGGAGGCCCGCAGGCCATGCTGGGCTGGGTCTTGGGCGCGGCGCTGGCGCTGTGCGACGGCATGGTGTGGGCCGAGCTGGGCGCGGCCATGCCGGGCTCCGGCGGCTCATATCGTTACTTGAAAGAGATTTACGGCCCCGCGCGTCTGGGACGCCTGGTGTCATTTCTCTTTGTCTGGCAGCTTTCCTTTAGCGCTCCGCTCTCCATCGCGTCGGGCTGCCTCGGGCTGGCGCAGTACGCGAGCTACCTGCTGCCTTGGCTCGAGAAGACGTACTTGGCGGCGACGATCGCCTGGTCGGTGCCCGGGCTGGGCCCGCTCGAAGCGCGTGTGCTGGTGAACCGCGCCACCTTCGTCGCCATCGCCGCATGCGCGGTTGCCGTCCTGCTGCTTTACCGGCGGATCGGCGTGGTGGGACGGCTCTCCAAACTGCTGTGGCTGGGCGTGCTGGCGACGGTAGCCTGGGTGATCGTCGCAGGCTTGGCGCACTTCGACCGCACCCGCGCCTTCGACTTCCCCGCCGGCGCCTTCCACTTCGACCACGCCTTCTTCGCCGGCATGGGATCGGCGCTGCTCATCGCCACCTACGACTACTGGGGCTACTACAACGTCTGTTTTCTCGGCGACGAGGTCAAAGAGCCGGCACGCACCATCCCGCGCGCCTTGGTGTACTCGATCCTGGCCGTCGCCGCGATCTACGTCGTGATGAACGCGAGCATTCTGGGGGTGGTGCCCTGGCGTGAGCTGGCCGCGGCGGGACAGAGCGAGACGCGCTACTACGTCGTGTCCCTGATGATGCAGCGCTTGTACGGAAGCTGGGCGGGAAACGCCGTCACCCTGCTGGTGATCTGGACGGCGTTCGCCTCCGTGTTCTCGCTGCTGCTCGGATATTCACGAGTTCCTTACGCCGCCGCGCTCGACGGCAATTATTTCCGCAGCTTCGGCCGCGTGCATCCCGTCGGCCGCTTTCCGCATGTTTCGCTGGTGGCGCTGGGCGTGGTGGCCGCGTGCTTCTGCCTGCTGCGCCTCGGGGACGTGATCGCGGCGCTGGTGGTGATCCGCATTGTGATCCAGTTCCTGGTGCAGGCGGTTGGGCTCTTGATCCTGCGGGCGCGAACTCCGCAAGCGCCGCGTCCCTTCCGCATGTGGCTTTACCCCCTGCCGGCGCTGGTGGCCATCGCAGGATTTCTTTTCGTGCTGATCTCACGGCAAAACTTCCTGAAAGAAGTGCGCTACGCGGTGGCGATTGTGGTGGCGGGATTGCTCATCTTCTTCCTGCGCGCCGGGCGCAGGCGCGAGTGGCCGTTCCCAGAAACGACAAGGCTGGAAAAGGCTTCGGAAGAGTGAACCAATGTCATTCTTCCGTCGAGCAAAGCGAGACGGGAGAATCTGACGACCATGTCGGCGCAACCAGGCTGGGTAGCGCCCGCGGTTTCGTCAGATCCTCCGCTCGCCTTCGGCTCGCGAAGGATGACACCTCCAATGGCAGGAAAGAACCTCGCCAACAGTCTGGGTATGTCGGGCGACCACCACCGGATCAGTGCGGCTTGCTGTGGTCGAACTTTTCGCCCGCGGGAATCGCCACCGCCAGCCGGTTCTCCTTGGGCGCGATGGGGCAGGTTGCATAGGGCGTGAATGCGCACGGGGGGTTGTAGGCCAGGTTGAAGTCAATCACCACTGCGCCGTTCTTGACTGCGTCAGTCTCGAGGAAGCGGCCAGCAGGATACGTCTCAGTTTTGCTGGTGGGATCGCTGAAGACGAAAAACAGCCCCTTGTCGGGATCGCCGCCGAGCGCGGTCAGCGTCAGCTTCTGTCCCTTGAGGATGAAGCGCACCTCGCCGGGCACGGTTTCGTGGCTGATATCGCCGAGCACGTTGGGCACATCGACCGTGCGCTTGCCGTCCGAAGGCACCCACGTCCCGGTCACGCGATAGGCCGTGTCAATGGGATAAAAATGCAGCGCGGTGAAATTGCGCAGCGCCGGATTCTGCAGGTCTTTGAGGCGGATGCCGATGCGCTCGCCGCGCTTGATAACGTGCATGCGCAGCCGGCCCAGCGCGACCATGGTGGGCTTGCCCGAGATGTCGGGCTGGAGCCTGGCGGTCAGGACAGGCTGGTTGTCGATGGTGGCCGCCGCGCCCGGCTCCATCTTCAGCGTAACTTCCTCGCCCTGGAGTTCGAAGACGCCGGCTTTGGCGGGCGCCGTGCCCGCGGGCAGCACGATCGCATTCGCCGACGCCGTGCCGAACGAGTTCGCCCCCGGCTTCAGCCAGAACAGTCCGGCCAGCACCAGCCAGTTCGACTTCAGGTCTTTGATCTCTTCGGCGCGGAACTTCTCGACTTCGCGCTGGTAGACCGCATCGACGTGGCCAGCCGTCTCCTGGGACAGCGCCGCCGGCACGGTGACAGCGGCCAGCAGAAACAGGACGGTTATTCGCGCGCGGTGCATGGCTCCGCTAATAGATGTTAAGCGCCCGGTTGAGAGCTCAAGAAAAAAATTTGCCCCGCACCGGCTGAAAAAAAATCCCGCCGGCCCTAATTGCGAAGCCACCCGACGGATAAGCCCGCAGCAAACAGCAAGACGACGATTGACCAGATCAGCAGGGGCATTGTTGGCTCGACGACTCACAGTAGCGCACAGGCCAGATTGGCACCTGTGACCGCGATCACACCGCGCGAAAGCTTCGGTAACGGTACTCGCGTAACCTGGTGACGCGACCGCCTGAGTGCAAGATGGTCGTGAGTCGCAATACAGCATCGACTCCACAACTGGCGTCCTGACTCCGGCGACACCAAGCACCGTTACAGCAGGGAACTCCCCGACTTGTGTAGCCGCGGATCCGTCCAGCAAGTTTGCCTATATCGTTAACCGGATAGACAGTAGCCGGACCCAAAGTATCGCTGACCAATTTCACGGCAGAGCCCGTTAGTGGGGACCGTGGCATGTGGATTCTGCCGTTCCACCCGACGTGTCATTCCGAGCGAAGCGAGGAATCTATGCATTTTGTTTTCCACCTTCGTCCGGTTGATACCGATGCCTGTCGTACCAGCCTTCGCTCATGTCCTTCCATTCGGGATTCATGGAAACGATGAGCGCCATCTTCTTCAGCCTGCTAAGGCCCTTGATCTGCTTTTCGCGGGCGATTGCCGAGTGAATCTTGCCGAAGCGCTCAAAATAGACCAGCCGGTCAATCTTGTACTTGCTCGTGAATCCACCAGTGATTCCGTTCTTATGCTCAAAGACGCGATTCTAGAGCTTGCTGGTCACACCGGTGTAGAGTGTCTTCGACCGGTTCGTCATGATGTAGACGTAATACATAGATTCCTCGCTGCGCTCGGAATGACACTGTTAAGACTGATTGGAAGTGTCATGCCGAGCGTAGCCCCACGTCAGCGGTAGACCGGGCGCCGCACTGCAGGGCGGCGCGAGGCATCTATGTATTCCCGGCAAAGGCATAGATTCCTCGCTTCGCTCGGAATGACAATGTTGTCTGAACTCAGCCTTTCAGCGCCGCCGTCCGGCTCCGCACTTCGCCCACGAATGCGGCGTCGTTCAGATCTCCCAGGTTGATCTCCACATTGGCCAGAGCGCCGGTCAGCGCGGCCTGGGCGAGGGCGGCGGCCACGGCGAGGTCCGACGCCATCTTCGGATTCGTGATCGGCTTGAGCGTCTCCACCACGCGCGCCACTTCCCTTGCCCGCTCGGCCACGCCCAGCGGGACGTTGGTCGCGCCCTTCAGGGCTTCGGTGATTGCGCCGTCCGACTTGGCTTTGTAGGCTTTCATCACTGCTTCGTATGAGGCTCCATCGGCGTCGATGGCGGCCTTGAACTCCTCGCGCAGCGTACTCAATCGCGCGAGGGCGTCGCTCAACTCGCGCTCGTACTGGAGATAGTTCTTCTTCCCGCGGGACATGCCGGCGACCATCGCGGCCAGCGCCGCGGCCATGGCGCCCGCGGCCGCCGATGCGCTGCCGCCGCCGGGCGTGGCCGTGGGCGCGGCGAGCTGCTCGACGAACGGCTCGACCCCGGCGCGCAGCCCGCCCACTGCCATCTTGCCGCCCATAATCGCCTCGAGGCGGTTCTCGAGGATCAGCGACGAATCGAAGTTCTCGATCTGCAGGAACCATTCCGAGGCCATTTCCAGGGCTTTCTTGGGAATGAGTCCAACGATCTCGCTGAACGCCGGCGCCACGCCGTAGCGCGCCGCCTCGCGGCGCACGAACTCGAAGACGCGCGCGATGGGCGTCTGCTCGAAGTCGGTGAGGTTCATAGAGACCTGCGCCAGCCCGCGCACAGGGAAGCCCGCAGCCTTCACGTAGCGCAGCCCGCCGTTCGAGAAGCGCAAGGCTTTGGCGACCTGTTTGGCGATCTCGACGTCCGGGGTGTTCAGATAGATGTTGTAGGCGATGAGAAACTTGCGCGCGCCCACTACGGTCGCGCCCGCGGTGGGATGGAGGCGCGGCTCGCCGAAGTCCGGCCGCCGCGCCGGGTTGGTGGCGATTTCTTCACGCAGACCTTCAAATTGTCCGCGACGGATGTTTTCCAGGTTCTGGCGCTCGGGC